>JAABUO010000176.1_pt1 | contig 170119 bp, 149 predicted proteins | sample 5559291 | NCBI WGS metagenome assembly JAABUO01 (sample SAMN10711878, study PRJNA513372) | rock metagenome | isolation source: Antarctica rocks | place: Antarctica: Victoria Land, Finger Mt sud
ATGCAATTGCGAACGTAAATATTTTAATAACAAACAATTTTGCAAACGATGTAAAAAGCGTATCGATGCTAGTAATAGTAGAAAAGAAGCATAAAAATAACTTTGTAAATAATGCAAAAAACGTATCGATACTAATAACTATAGAAAAGAAGTATATAGAAATAATTTAATTTAAGACAACGACTTCGTCAAGACGATTTTGTAATTGCTACGTATTTTGCTTGTAAACTAGTCGCTATTTATGTAACTTATAATAAAGCTTTTGCTTGTAAATCTTAAACAAATAATTTTTCTTTTTTTGAAACTTATTTTGAAATTTTTTCTTATAAATTAATTGTAGACGAGCAATAAAACTCTTGTGATTATCGTAGAATATATAGAAGGCAAATATATTAAATCAAGTTACGAACTTCTTAAGTAAAAAAGTAAAAATAAAGATTCGTTTAAGAATAGATTTAAGTCGATTCGATATTATAGATGTTTAATATGTTAATGTCTTTATCGTTAACAATAACTAAATACTTCGTAGAAGCTAGATATTTTATAAGAATTAAATGTTAATACGATGACTAAATATTGCTTTTGCAATTAATAGACAAAATGAACTTCGTTATTAATGTTACTTTATTGTAGTAGATTTATCGATAAAAGATAAATAATTGTTAACATAATTAAAGTTATCAATTGTTAGAAATCACTAGATCAAAATGCATAATGTGATAAATAAAGTCGTTGTTTTTTTATCTATTTGATTGTCGAAAACAAATATATGAGCAAATCGATCAATACGACGATTTTGATGTCAACGCTAGATCTAATTAGGTAGAAGTGTTAGGTAGATCTTATGCGTCATGACAATTCATAACACGCGTTATCTTTAATCGATTTTTATAAATTTAAAATAGACGATAATTCTTTTTTAATAAGATTATCTTTTGATAGCGAACATGCAATAGAGATTGTCTATTGTAAGATATAATTTGATTGTTTTTAAACAAGATTTTGTTTATGTAAATAGAAATATAGATAACAATATTAAAGATATTCTTAATGCATTATTTGCTTATGTAAATAAAAATGTTGCAAACAATGTTGTAGATAAAGATATAAAAGATATTTGCAAGATTGCTTTTAACAATAAAGAATGTTTTATAAAAGATAATTCGATACAAATAATAACGAACAAGATAGAAGATAATTTCGTAAATAATATTGTTTGTTTTGTAAAGATTGTTTCGATACATACAATTGCGAATACGAATAATTTAGTAACAAACAATTTTGCAAATAATGTAGAAGACATATTAATGCTAATAATAATAATAAAAAAGCATATAAAAGTAATTTGATTTAAGATAACAACTTCGTTAAGACGATCTTGCAATTATTGCGTATCTTGCTTGTAAACTAGTTGCTATTTATATAACTTATAATAAATCTTTTGCTTGTAAATTTCAAACAAATAATTTCTCTTTTCTTAAAATTTATCTTAAAATTCTTTCTCGTAAGCTAGTTGTAAACAAGCAATAAAGCTCTTGTAATTATTATAAAATATGTAAAAAACAAATATATCAAGTTAAGTTACGAACTTCTTAAGTAAAAAAGTAAAGATAAAGATTTGTTTAAGAATAGATTTAGATCGATTCGATATTATAGATGTTTAATATGCTAATATCTTTATTGTCGACAATAACTAGATGCTTCGTAGAAGCTAAATATCTTACAAAAATTAAATATTAACACAATAACTAGATATTACTTTTGCAATTAATAGACAAAATAAACTTTGTTGTTAATGTTGCTCTATTATAGTAGATCTATCGATAGAAGATAGATAATTGTTAACAAGTTTGAAGCTATTAATTGTTAGAGATTACTTGATCAAATGCATAATGTAATAAGTAAAGTAATTGTTTTTCTATCTATTTGACTGTTAGAGACAAATATATAAGCAAATGAATCGATACGACGATTTTAATGCTAACGCTAGATCTAATTAGGCAGAAGTGTCGAGCAAATCTTATGCGTTATAACAATTTGTAATAAATATATTGCAAACTTCTCGATTACAAGTTTATTAACTTTTATCTTAATTTGTTTCTTAATATATATTTTATTTTAAAGTTAGTTAAATATATTTTCTATAACAATATTGTTTTTTATTAATTATTTTAATTAGATTTTATTATTATAAATCTTGTTAATTACAATTTAATATATATTAATAGTTAATTATTTAAAAAGAAAATATTTAATATACGCATATATAAAGATTTCGAGTTAATTTTCTAAAATAGATAATCGATCTTGTTTTTATTATTAGAAAGAAATTTTATTGCTAATTTTTAAATTTTAAAAAGTCAATTGTTTAAGTTAGCAAATCTTTAATTTCTTTAAGATAATTTTATATTTAATATTGTTAAACTTTAGTTTAATATATTTAGCAATTTTGCAAGTATAAGTATAATACAAATTTAAGAAGTTCTTTATCAATATTAATTTTATAATTAAATAAATTGTAGAAAAATATTTATTTTTAATATGTATTTCGATCTTATTTCTTAACTTGCAATTAATTTATTTTAAAAAATCGATATTTATAAAATAATATCTACAATTTCTTATGTTTTTAATTTCTTTTGTTTTTGAATACTTAGTAAAAATATATAATTTAACAAATATCTTGTTAGATATATTATTGTTACTTGTTTTTTTATTGTTATTTATTATTACTACAACTGTTGTTCTTAATAATTTTAATAATTTATATTTTACTTTCTTTTCTAAAATTATTAATATTTTTGAAGAGTTATTAATTGCTAGATCTTCTTAGATTATCTTAAATACTTCTAGCTTATTTGCAAAAAATATTAAAATATTGCAAAATTCGGTTTTTTATTTTAACAATATAAATTGCGCAACAAATTGTTAATCAAATAATCAAATATCTTATATAAAATCTTGTTTTCTCTTTTTTTTTGCAAATAAATTATAATATTTTAAGCAAAAAACAAATTAGCTTTAATAAAAGAAAATTGCATTATTATTAAAGTTATCTATTTAACTTAATATTCGAAGTTGTTGTCTAATTAAAAATAATCGAAATTTGCTCTTTAATTAGCGCAAATTTTGCTAATTTATTTTATTTTTCTATTACAAAGTTTCGCGTAGATAATTTTAATAACTTTTATATTTTTTCTTTAAATTACTTTTATTGCATCTTTTTTGCATACTTATTTTAATTTTCCTTATTATAATTTGTTTTGTTTAATAATATTAAGATCTTTACTAACAATAATATTAACAATTTCGATTTTATTTTTTGCTTTGTTTAGAATTGCTAAAATCTCTTTTTATTAATTCTTTTTTTTGTTTTTTTGTTTTATTTAGTCTAAGATAATTTATCGAACATAATATAAATTAATAATACTATAAAGAGTTATGTTAAATAGATTATTTTAATTTGTGTTTATTATTAATATATTAATAACTAATTGTTAGCATTAATACTTATAAAGTAAAATAATATATTAAAAAAAATTTACAATTAAGTTTAAAATTTCGAGATAATATTTTAGAATTGTATTAACAAAAAAGTTTTATTATAGATTTAATTTTTATTTTTAATTTAATAGATTAAAGTATTATAATCTTTAATTATTTATTATTTAATAATTTCTTGTATTAAATAATTGCTAAATAAAGAAGATTAATTGCTAAGTATTTTAATTTAGTTTTTACTTATAGTTTCTTTATATTAAAACTAATTAAATAATATATATATATTACAATTTCTCGAAAAATTAAATATTAGAAAGAGAGCTTGTTAATAAATTAAGTAGAATTATTGTTTCTCTTAAAATTGTTTTTAAAGTTAAAGTTAATTATATTTGCGCAATTTTAATTTGTATTTAAATACTTTACAATAAAGCAATCTTGCAATTTGTATTATTTTACAATAGAATAATCTTGCAATTTCTTATACTTTTTAATTGATAAATATTAACAAAATATAAACAATTATTAACACAATATATATAACAAGTATATATATAGTATTTTAATTATAATACTTTATTTTATACAAGTTATAAAATTATTTTTAAATATATTTAGTGTGATCGTTGGGTTGGGTCGAACACTTTTTTCTCAACTCGATCCACTCTCTTGGGCCTCGTAGAGTTGGGCCAAGGTTAAGGCGCGAACTCGATCTTAGAGTCGAGTTTCGTCGAGTCAATGCCAAGAATTCAAGCTAACTTCGTCACGTTAACATTCGCTTATCTTATCTTATCTTATCTATGCGCTAACTCGATTAAGCTAGCGCAAAATCTACGATAATCACATATGGTTAGCGTAGACCCTGCGCTAGCCCAATCGAGTTAGCGCGTCACGTGACGTTACGTGATTGGGTGGGTCGAGTTGAACACTCGACGCGCATTCTTCGCTCGCTCCACCCTGTTAGGCTAGGAAATTTGCCTGACCCTAGGGTTAGGGTTGGGCGAGTCAACCCGATCGAGTTGAAACCCGACCCGACGATCACACTAATTATGTAAAAAGAGATAATAAAGAATCAACATACAAATATAGTTTAATTGAAGTATTATTTAGACCTAATTCTAAGCATCTAAAAAGATATATTTTAGGTTTATTTTTTAAATCAATAATATAGAGATTGCTTGCGAGATTAGAGTCTTTCTCTACTTATTTTGGTAATTAGAGAACGTATTTGGTGAGATTTCTCATGGTAATATAATATTCTTTGTAAGCCCTAATGGATCAACCCTAAAACCCCCCTGCTAGCGCGTTGCATTGATAGGTAGATTGCATTAATAGGTGAAAACGAGTAGTCTAACCCCTAATTCATTCCACCAATCAATGCATCGCGATAGCAGGGATATTTACGGTTATGCTATTAGGGTTATGAAGAACACCACTATGATACTTTAGCTATGGGAAATCTCTATAAATCCACGTTCTCACTATCTAAATACTTTGAATAAGAAGAATCTTGTTCTTACTACCTGTAGACTTCTCTATGAGAATCGGAATCTGTAAATGAATCGAAGAACTTAAATTTCAAGCTTGACTACATGGAGTCGCAATCCAGGTATCTCTCCCAATTTACCTCTTCCTTGCCTCTTACCCACAAATAAGGAAACTTTTCGAATCCAAATCCCATCATGACCATAAGCATCGTACTCGTAGACTCCTCGACCTCGGTGGTTTCTCTTCTCAACGATCTTGAAAACCAGCCAACAAGTCCACCATCGCTTTATCTAGACATCGAGGGTATCAAGCTCTCCCGTCACGGCTCCATATCCATCATACAACTCTTCCACTTACCTCAAAACCGCGTCTTTCTCATCGACATCTTCATACTCCGGGAAGCAGCATTTGATACCGCCAATTCATCTGGCACAACTCTGCGCTCGATCCTCGAGTCACCAACAATACCCAAAGTTTTTTTCGACGTACGCAATGATTCTGACGCACTATTTGCCCATTTCAACGTTTCGTTGCAGAATGTGCATGATATTCAGTTATTGGAAGTGGCGACACGGTCGAGATCTAAGGATCTCGTGTCTGGGCTTGGTAACTGTATCAAAAATGACGCCCAGCTTTCGGTAGAAGTACAACGAAAATGGAAAGCTACCAAAGAGAGGGGAATGGCCTTATTTTCTGAACAGGATGGTGGATCGTACGAAGTGTTCAACGTCCGGCCTGTGTTGCAAGACATCATCGACTATTGCGTACAAGACACCGTTCATCTACCGATCCTTTGGAAAGTTTACTCAAGGAAGGTGTCTAAGCACTGGCTTCAGAAAGTCCAGGAGGAGACTAGGTACAGGGTCTTAATGTCGCAGACAGATTCATATGAACCTCATGGAAGGAACAAAGTCTGGAGTCCATGGGCTAAGACCGTGAAAGAGGACACCAAGAACGATTCTAAAAAGTCTAGAAAGAAGCAGATTGTGGGAAACCGAAAACCTGCTGTTGGCGAGACAGAGCAAGGAAAGAGAATGACTTTTGCAGAAGTCAGTACCGCGAAAGCCTTATACCGCAAAGCAGAGAAGCAACTCCGTGAAGACTCGACCCGTCAATCACCAGCAGAAACCATCAAGCCACGAGCTTCAAAGCCATTTGCAGATTTCTTAGCGGCACGGACGAGTCCGACCATCACAAAGACCACGTTTGAGCGTCCGGTCCCACAAACCCACCTACCAACAAGAAGCAAAAATGTGACCAATGCAACAGTGATCGCAAAGGTAGACACGAAACTCAACTCTAATATGCCTGACAACGAATGGACATGCACGACCTGCAGCCGAAAGATGCTCAAATCACAGCAACAAGATCACCGGGCCGGCAAAGCGCACATCAGCCGTTTGAAGCAGATATCAAGCGCAGGTGCAGCTTCAGGACCACCACACCAGGCCACTACCGCCAAAAAGGACCCTCCACAGACAGCCACTACCATTACAGCAAGGACTCAGAATTCAGAACCGAAACCCAGAAAGGCAACTGTTGAAATAAGGTTACAGATGAGTGTCAAGGTGTCGCGACATTTTGGCCGCACTGTACGGTTTTCTACAGCAACTCAACAAGGACACCCCGGGAGTGCTGGATCCAAGAACAGAAAGCTCAGACGCGGACCAGCTGTAGCATCCTCATCCCAACCACCTGAGCCCCCTGCACATCCCAGTTGGGGATTCACTGGGTTTGGACAAAGTGGAAGTGCCGCAAGTTACGAGTATAATGAATATTATTCTGGAAAGGGGGACAGTTTCGGGCTCTGTGATAAGGACTGTGGGTGGTGTGGACATTGCATGGATTATGCTGATATTTGATGTCCACCTCTTTCTCGCCGAATGCGTGTCAGACGTTTTTGAATTGGAAAATATATGAAGGAAACGTTGAAAATCTCTCTTGCAAATCAGCTGCACATTGAATCTTTGCTACTCCAGCCTTTATCCCCGAGACATGGCTCTCGACAGTTTCGTTGGCCGATTAGTGCCGACGACAAGGTGCAAAGTCGGACATCCATCGTTGAAAAACGCCGCATAGCGATTCCAGGGACAATAGTATCTCTGACGAATCAAAGTATCACACCAGACGGTTGACAGCGTGGACACCTATCGCGGCTCTGCTATAACCTTTACCATCACCATTTCTACTCCTAAAGCAGTCTCCAAGCCAAAGTAAAAAGCTTAGGTGGACAGAGAGGAACAAATGACGAAAGACACAACGCTATTTCTTTCTTTGGGGCAGGCTCCTTCTTTTCCATCCATACATACTTTTTCTCCCATCCGTATTACTCACTTTCTTGCCCCGGTATAATGCTGTGTGTCTCGGAGAGAAGGCAGATCTTCCCCTACGAGTCATGCCTCGAGTTGTACCTTGAGGACCTGCCCCTCCGCCGACTATTCATCTCGTGCAATCTGAGTGACCTTACAGACGGTATTCCCTATTGTAATCGCAAGATATTAGTGTTATTATTGGGAGCTCTTTGTCTACTAGGTGGAATGCATAGGGGTTAGACTGAGTAGGTCTTGGCATACCTCAGGCTGCGGACTTCACCTTATCGATAACCAATCTCCCAGATCTTTCAGCGTATACTTGATAGAGGAGAATTTCATGGCTGCTGGTACAAAGCGTTCATGGAACCAAATCAACATGGAAGGTTCAAGCAACATCTCTCCTTTTATGCCAATGTTCGAAACGTTCCGTAGCGAGCTCGATGAGCATCACGACAGGCGTGAGCGCATCATCAAAGCCTCAAGAGACATAACGGCGCTGAGCAAGAAGATGTGAGCTTGGGATCGCCATGCCGAGATGCACTCTGCTTATGGCGCTCTAGGATCTTTTCTCTACAGCGGTACGTATCAGTCAACGATCCCTGAAAGCCCTTTGTTGACCCTCCTGGCAAAGTGTTCGCAAGCTTCAAGCCCCCCTTCCAGGAAACGTCAGTAAAGAGAATGAGCCGCGCTACAAAGACATCGGCGACCGCTTCACTTCAGTGGCTCCAGATCTGCAAGTCGTCAACGCGTGGCGCTACCAGAGACAGATCTCCAGCGGGATCCAGGAATACATGGAGGCTGTCTCCTTCCAGCATTACCTCGAGACTCAGCATCTTATTACCTTCGAAGAAGCACAGAGCAAGATACCCGGGGGCGTTCAGCTGACTGAGGATGATTACATCCTTGGGCTCTTCGATCTGGTAGGTGAACTGATGAGGTTTGCCATCACGAGCATGGCCACAAATGGAGAATTGCCGCGTGGAGAAGATCAGAGGGACATTCTGGCGGATCTGAGATCATTACGAACCCAGTTTGAGGCATTGGACGCGAGCCATGGGAGCACTGATGGCTCATTCCTGAAAAGAGATATTGAGAAGAAGATGGGGGTCATGAAGACGTGTGTTGAGAAGGTCGAGGGTGCGATGTATGGGATGATTATCCGAGGGAGGGAACGGCCCAAGGGATGGGTTCCTGACATGTCGAGTGAAACAAGACCGGAACCGGTGGAGACTTATTGAGAGAGCAGCCGATAAAGCTATTCTGCTAAGTCTTCGATGAAGCCCCCCCCCCCCCCCAAAAATCTCACGCAATCGTAGCCGTCTCCATTGTCCACTTGGGTATCCGCTAAAGTCTTCGTATTGATCCACACGTTCCCCTACTTCGTCGGGTCCTCGTCAGCTTCGAGTATGCCTTCCTTGATCAATTCCTCGGGTTTTGGTCGTTGTTGGAGCTTCTGCTCCAGGCTATCGGAGCGCATGTGCCGCTGAAGCTCTTTCTGCTGCCCCTGCAGTGCAGGCGCCGCTGAGGAATCTGGAAGGATATTGCCTGGCATAAGAATTGGTCAAAACTCATCCATATACTACCTTAGTCATAAGGGAACATACGCTCTACCAGCTCGTCCTTCTCAGGTCGTTTTTCCAATCCCTTCTTCAGGCTATCCGTTGCACGCTGGCGTTCCAGCTCCAGCTGCTTGGACTGAAGTGAGCTGAGAGGACATATGTCAGCAGGGCCAATTCCACTGCATTGAAACCCCTTACGGAGCAGCATTCGTGTCCAGCAGGATGTGCCTATCCTTCAGGTCTTTTGCCTCGGGCCGTGTCTGGAGATGCTTTTCGAGGGAATCACGGCGCTGGATGGGAGAGATGGGCATTTCATCAATCGATCGTTCGGTCTGATCTGCCATAGTCGTGATTTCTTGGTGCCGTACTTAGTCGAGATTCGATAGTGATCTACCTTAAGGGTCGCTGCAGGAGGGGCAATTGTTTCCATGGCAATGCGGGGTTTAGTGCGCCAAGGAATACGAGAACGCCAAGCTTGCTTGCTAATTCATCAACATCAAGTCAAGATTGTGCTCACCAAGAGACCTTTCTCTATGCATTTACTATACAACAGCAATTGCTGAGTCCGAGTCCTGGAATATCATCTTGTCATTTGGGCTCTCCTGCACTTTTTCTTTGAAGTAGAGAATGAAACACTATGGCCTTGAACAAGCCCAAGGCTTCCAGGTTCGCAACGAATTTTGTCGTATGTATTTCATTCAGTCTGGTGATGCCACTCAGGACAAAGTGCCGCAATCCGCTTGAGGCTTTTATATATAAAGTAGTTGACCGATGAAGGCATATTTCTGAGGAAGTTCTTCTCTCATTCAGTAGTTTTGAGCATATTTGCATACATATGTTCAACCCGTTGTTTCCTGCTGCTCCACTCTATATATATCTTCAAAACCACTTTTATTTGTCTTCTTTCGTTTTCGGCATACCTCATCTTCTTCAAAACAGTGTCTAGGCACGATATCTCTAATAGACCTGAGCCAATACAATTTACTTACCTTACGCTTCTTGAAGCTCAATTGGACTCAAGACTGTTTGCTCAAGGGGATATCAACATGCTATATAATTTTATCCTCTTGGTCTCCCTGCTTAGTGACATCGCTCGCTCAAAAGCTATCCCGTCGGCGCTAGAGTACAGTCACAGGAGAAGCCTCCGCCCGGCAGACATCCAAAAACGCGGAACTGTCCATGGAGACTGCAAAAAGCTTAAGCCATTCTTTGACCAGACATCTCGGGACTGGAGAGACCATAATACAGATGAATGGTTCCAAGCGTGGTGGACCAACCATCGAAAGGTCAAAGGAACGTTCACCGAAGTATGGGGAACAGAGGTGCTAGGCAATCCTGATTGGTGCCTCAACGGGGACTGCGCCTTCAGACCCTGTGACATCTCTGTACCGACTGATAACGACGATGACCTACGACATGCCTACTATATGACAGAAGCAGTGTCCCGCCTGCACTCCTACTTCGACGATCTGTCCGAGGCGTTCAAAGACAGCGCCATCTGGGCCGCTTTCGCTAAGGATAAATGGTCACTAACGTTCCATCCAGATAAACACGAGTCTAATACAGCATCCAAAGCAGGTTTGATCAGTGCGGGCTTTTTCGTTGCCATCGCGTTTGCTTTTGGCGGAGTCGCAGGGCCATTGGAAGCCGCGTTTGCAGGTTCAGGCACTACCTTATGGTCTGCCGGTCAGTCGTCGCTAATGGCCTTTGATGTGCACAAGGACCATTCAGTTACAGATGCAGCGGATCTTGGAGCAGCTTTAGGCGAACTCGTTATAGCCTCCTCGAAAGCGTTGGTCAATGCTAATAATCTACTTTTGCAAGGGCTTGTTGTTGGTCCGTCGGGCGATATCCGTGAATTCCTTCGCGGAGGCTACTGGGTCGATTATAAGGGTCTTGACCGGACTAAACTTATTGATAATCTCGCTGGCTTCCTTCTTGCTAACGCAATTAACCGCATATGGCGCACCCAAGAAGGTTACATCCTGGGAGGTCCTAAATGTGATAGGGACGACAATGGGTAAGTCGCATCCTTGGTATCTCTCTGTCTTGCACGCAGCCTCCAGAAGCTTTAATTGAGCTTTCTCGGCGCTGTGGTTAGAGACAATGCATCATGCCTCAATCCTATATAAATGGCGGGCACTGCTAACTGCAAGTTATCCAGATCTAAGTTTGACCATAAGCACAGTTATTGCTACAAGAACAAAGCTTACAAACTCCAGCGTTGGCAACAGGCAGCCCCCCACGATGGGCCTAACGGTCACCCCGTTGGACCGTTCGGTGCCGATGAATTAGGAAAAGGAGCTTCTAGATACGTCAGAATTGCCGACGTCATCAAGGCATCCGTCGACGCTTATGATGTCGCCGGCTACGAATATACCAACCCTACCGCGCAGGCTCGAGTCGAAGATGCTTTAACCAAAGGGTGGGCCAATCCCGGTGCGCAGGGACCCAGCTGGGAAGGCACTTTCACTATTCCCGTCTGTGATGTTGGAGATTCCTTCGAGAGATCTGACACAGATACTTACAAGGAAGGTTATGATTGGCGTCAGGGCATCTGCAGTGGGGACAAGGACGAGACGAAGAAATTTATGAAGGCTGCGAACAGAGAGGGTTGGTACAAGCAAGTAGGTGGATTTAGTGGTGATCACAAATATGATCTAGATTGACAAAAGTCGATCATCTTGTCATTCATAACCTCGTTCAGGTCTTTCGTTCACGATTGGAATTCGTCGTGGAGCTGGTTACGGGTCGACTGTGATCTGCCTCAATCGCATGCCTGGGTGGACGTTGTACAGTCATGGACATCAATTTTCGCTCCTTTGCGATGCTGCAAAAATCTAGCAGGGTTGTCTTAAAGAAGGAATCGGTACTACCGCGAAGCTCGAGCTCGGCTGCCTTAGCCTCGACGGACCTTCAGCGCCGCTTCGAAGCCGGCGATAGTAGCTGTCGAGATGTCGCAGAAAAACCTCGCTAGCCGGAAAACATTCCAAACCCGATTAATGGGCGACATTCACTCCATTTGTCCACGGGGCAAGGGAGAGACATTGGACCTGTGGAGTCTCCTCTGGCCTGCACAGAGCTCAAGCATAGACCAGACATTCACATGTAGCGCCGACGATGCGTCCAAAAAAAAGAACTCAACATTTGCTCTCAAGAACGAACGTCAACAATTCCAGTCATCCCTGCATCGACAGGGCTGTGCACGGTTTTCAGTATCGGACACTGACAACGAAGCTCGAGACTGGTTTTGGCGAGACTGCTGGGGCCGCTGGGATGTAGAAGTGAGCGTCAATGCCTTGGGCAATCGAAGCTGCTCCCTCATGGTGGTACTGTCATGATCCCGAGGCTTGATGATGGCGGACTGGTCGAAAAGCTGTATATAGACGGCATGTACATATACCATCGAACCACAAAGCAAAAAGTACCTTTACAGATCCACCATTCCACTGTCTCCAAGGATGAGGTTATGTGCTTCTGGATCAGATTAGGTTTTCGTAATGTGTATCAGTCAGTAGAATATCTCGAAGATAAGTAGTACTTGTAGCAGCCAGCGCATAATGAAGAAAGCAGGCTGCTTGCTGCATCATTTTCGCTTTGACTGAAATTCGAAGTACAAATACCCCCTCCCTTTCCCCATCGCCATAGAAATGTCAAGCATAGTCTGTTCAGCCATGCTACCTATTTCCAATATCATAGAACACAATCTCATCCCCATCCCCATCCCCACCCAGCATCATCCACCAGCCACTCCCCCAACAATCACTCCCGCAATCCGCGCTCATCGATAAGATCAAATTCCACTAAACACTCTATACAGAACTCAATGCCAAGGCGACGAAGGACCACCTACCTGGCTTATGGGTTGCGATGTGGAGATTTGAGGTACGAAGTCATTTCCTCAATCCGGCGGGCGAAGGCGATGAACGGGATAGAGATGTTTTTGGGGCGATATGGATTTGGTGTGTGAGGATAGGATGTTGGGTGGGGTTCGAGATTTTGGAGCTGGGGGGATGAGAGGTTTTGATGGGAGTGAGAAGCGTTATTGGGGTTATGGGGAATGTGAGTACATTGTTGTTGGGATGGTGGGATGGTATGAGGGTGGGATGGTGGTATGGTATAATGGTCTGATGGTCTGATGGTCTAATGGTATGATGGAGCTCTGCCTTGGCTCAGAGCAGCTCTGGAGTTATTTCACCAGTGTCGTTCAGCGCACTGCCAGAATCGATCGGCACTCGCAGGCAGTACGTAAGTGCTTGGATATAAAACATGAGACACGTAGCGTTTCGATCTATCTTCAGCTTTTTTCCGTTCAAGATTGCCCTCGTAATTCTCTGCGCCGGAAACCTCAGAACGAAAGCTCACCCTCCACCGGGCGGAGACCCTGAGCAAGCTGCTCACCGGGCCAGTATGAGACAGTACAGTCCTGGGACGCCAGAGAGCAAAGGTCCTCGATGGCTTCTTTTCGCTCCTCTTCCGATACGACGCGATCCGGCATCGTCTTTGTACGGCGACCACGTTTTGCGATCACTCGTCAGAGAATGCCGAGAAGGGTTCGGGACTCTCTTTGCGACGAACCTTCACTTTTCAATCCCTCCGCCTCTGTATCCATTCTAAGTTAGGTTGCTGCAATTGTTCTTTAAGTAGGCTGGCTCGACATGCGCGAGCTTTCCTTTCGACAGCCGAATCCAGAATTTGTGGATCTTGCCTGATCGTCTTCTTTTCCAGCTGGTAATAAGGTGGCAGGACCCTTTCCGCGAGACTCCGCAGGGATTGAAACCATTCGACGTGGTCGTGCTGAGCAGTTTTAACCGAGAGAGCGGATTTTTCTGTAAAGCGGCGGTATATTTTCACAGAAAGCCGACGTGCTGGCCACGTAGCTTTGGCGGTAGACAAGAGAATGGGTTCGGTTGATCTGTTGAGATCACTCGACTTGGTATGTCTCCCTGTACAGTCTGTCATTAGCAAGTTCGCGTCCTGTACGTTTTCCTATCCCACTTACATGGCATTCAACCATTGACCTCCTTGCCGACTTGCCGAGTTTAGGGCGTCTAGCATGAAGTTTGTCGCCTTCAGGTGCCAAGTCTTCGACAAATGCCTTGGCAGAGGAAATCCCACATCCTTGTCCTTGAACAACTTTACTCGCACTGTTCCTCCGCGCTCACAAAGGCCAAGAGATGCGCTGTCGTCATCAAAATCTGGCAGCATTTCCGATAAAATTAGTAGACTGCGCCCCAGAGCCACTTACGGCAATATCCGTTGCTACCTTGGTCAGGCATTGGGTGGTACTTTACGCGAGGCGTGCCCATAACTTCGGCCCTTTAAAAACATGCAGAGCGATATGACAGTGCATTGTACGAGTACCTTATATCACGCGGATTGACCCTGGCCAGCCAGGTTGAGCATTGAGCTGAAGTCGATGTTATACGACGCAACCAATCAGCATTAGCAAGGTAGGGCTACGCACTGTTTATGGACACGGTCCGAATACGAGGCGGTGCTAAAGTACTTTATTGATAAACTTTACATTTCTTTGATAGCTGAAATGCTGAAGTGACAACTGCTATTCTACTGTCCCTTCTTTTCTCTTCTTCGTTCCTCTAGTCGGTCGTTACTGTGTAATCATCATGTTTGCTTTCCTCACCTGCGCCGTATCCTTAGCTTTTGTTGTTTTCTTGAGCAACAGTCACTCTGTGTCAGGTAAGCTATTTCAACCGTTGTTCCTCTCCGTCGTGGTATCCAAAATAGGAAGTGCTAACAGGTCCATAACAGCGGCCGTTGCAAATGATGCGGTCCTTCCTACGTCCACCAACGCAACCGTCTTACCCATGGGCAACGGCGCTAAACCTACGACGACAATTGTCTTTAGTCCGTATTACCACACGACTGTTCAGGCTTTAGGTCCTTCTCCACCAGCGGCTGAAATGACGCCTACGGACAAGAATTCCAGTCCCTACTTTCATACAACAGTTTCAGCTTTAGCTGCACAGTATACGCCACCGGCAAAAGCTACGACTTCGTACCCAGAATATCAAACCGCTGGCTTTCATACTACCGTTCCAGCTTTGGGGCCATCGCAAAGTACCGTCTCTCAATCTACGCCCATGTCGATAGAGACTTTAACCCCTTTTTACCACACCACTGTTCAAGCTTTGGGGCCAACGAATAAGCCAGCGGCCCAGGTGACTACTGCGGTCCCTATCGCCCAACCAGATCCGGCGTCAGAAAATAGGCCGAGTCTGAATGTTGGACAAGCTGCTGGTGGCTCAGGTGATCTGAGCAATTCGCCGTCAGGACACGCACCGAAACAAAGTCCCGAACCGAAGAATCCAGGACAGCCTCCGGCGCAGAATGGTCTTCCGAGCCCCGTCGTATCGGGCCAAACACCGAAACCAAGTCCCGAGCCAGAAAACCAAGGACAGCCTTCAGCGCAAAGTGGTCTTCCGAGTCCCGTCGTTTCATACTACGTAGCAGCGGGTCAGACCGTTAGGCCAATTAGTGGTGATGCGGTAGAGTTAGGAGGGGCGACGATAGTTCAAGGAGCTCCCGCTAAGACAGTGGGGGGCCAAGTGGTGTCGCTGGGAACTTCATATCTGGCAATTGGAAGCTCGTCGATCCCACTACCTACACCAGCTGCCGCGAATCCCTCGAAAACCACCATGGTATACTACGTGGCCGCAGGAGAAACCGTCATACCATATGCCAGCAATCAGGTCATTGTCGGAGGATCAACGATAATTGAGGGAGCTCAAGCACAGACCGTTGGTGGAACGAAGGTATCGCTAGGTGTTTCTCAGCTGGTGATCGGCAGCTCGACGATCCCGCGACCCGCGCCCCCCAGCACAGCAGGCTTCACGGCGGCAGGGGAAACCGTGGTGCCAGTTGCCAGCAACGAGGTTCTAGTGGGAACTGCAACAGTGACGAAAGGGGCAGCTGCAAAGACGATAGATGGAGCGAAGGTATCCATGGGTTCGTCCGGCTTATTTATTGGAAACTCGACTGTCCCATTGCCTACAGCGGCAACCAGCACTGCAAGCTTGGGAGGTCTGATCATGTCGGGACTGGGACCTGGACCTTCCTCGTCACAGACGTCTTCGTCCAGCAGTACGGCTACTGGAGCGGCTACGGGTGATGGGGCCAGGGTGGGCAGAGGTGGGCGTCTATCCTGGATCGTAACTTTGTGTACCGGAAGCCTCCTGCTCCTTTGCCAATAGCATGTATAAGTATCTAGATAGAATTGATAAATATCTTAACATCCACAACACGACTTAACTTAGATACCTATATCACGGGACGGCGCGTTTGACGCGTAAAGTGGCCAAAACCTTAGGGCTCTTCTACCCGACCGCCCAATCCAGATCTTGACCAAACCTTCCGGTGCAATGTGGATCTTGGAATGTGACAACAATTTCCTAGAAGGTGGGTCTGTATTTCTTGATGGTTGTATCAGACTCACAAAACTCTGCTAGGTCAAAGGATATGGCTTCGACCAGGGAAGAAGTACCTGTTGGGCAGGACCAAGGATGCGCGCCGAGTCAAAGGTACGACAACCACCCTCTCATCAGTACGATGTTCTTTTTGCTGACTGACTTCATGTAGGAGAGTTCATGATCGATGGTAAAGCGATATCTCGGAAGCACGTCACATTGTCCGTCTCGCCGGTCAAAGCAGGCAACGGAGTGAGTCTCTGACACCCTGGGTCTTTGCGCAATGTCTTTAACCACCGTAGTCTTCACTCCACGCTCGCTCAGAGGTTACGATCAAAGATGAAAACACCAAATTTGGTACAGAAGTGGATGGCGTCAAGATCGAGGCTGGGGCCGAGAAGCTCTTCAAGAATGACGAGCACACATTCCGGCTGGGGAAGGAGGACACTTACTTTCGGTAAGCATCTACTGAGGGCAAGCGGACTAGGGCTCATGTTTCTGGTACAGCGTCAAGTGGCAGCCAGTGGTCTTGACCTTCTCGTTCAGCAAGAAGGACACGAAAGATGGCAAAGATCCACTCGTCGACATCCGGGGCCAACTCGAACAGCTTGACATTAAGACGATAATACCCTACATCGCAGGTACAACAACACATGTTGTCCAAAACAAGCGCAACACGGCAAAAGGGCTGCAAGCTCTCATCAATGCAAAGTATATCGTCACAAACTCATTCACCGATGCCTTGGTCGAAGCAACGACACCGGGCAACCTCAACGAGGACGAAAGCATGTCTCTTCTGGAGGAGGGCTATGACAAGTATTGGCCGGACGCCCTTCAATTCCTCCCAGCAAAAAGCAAAGAACCCAACGAGCGCCCTGCAGAATATTTCGCCCCAAACCCCGAGCGGCAGAATATCTTTGAAGGCTACAGCTTTGTGTTCTGTGATCAGGTGCAATTCGAAACTCTACTACCGCCTATCACGAACGCGGGTGGGAAAGCATTCAAATTTCTACTGCAGCTGGGCAAGACCACGACCGAGGAGATCGTGCGCTTCGTCAAAGAACATGCTGGGGAGAAAGGTCTGGGCGAGTTCGAAGACGACAGTGTAGGAAAGGGCGTCGTTGTTGTACGCTTCAGGGGCGGAAATGACGAACATCAGCAATGGGCACTTAATTTAGGAAACCAAGTGGCCCTGGCACTTGGCCAACGCTTGATTGAACAAAGCGAGTTCATGGATGCGATCCTGACGAATGACGCAAAGGTGCTTAGGAGACCGCTACAAGTCGAAGACGAACAAGGTATGCAAAGACTTCTGTCATCACATTGGTCCTCATCACAAAGCTAACCGAGCCAAGCTGCTACAAATAGTCCTTCCCATGAAGCGATCGAGAAATCAAGGGAACGTTCGATTGCACAGAATTCTAGTAAAGCGAAAGTCTCCCAACCGCCATCTCGTCATCCTACCCGGGGTCCTGTTCGTCGCCGTTTCAAGGGATTCGATGATGATGACGATGACACTGTCTTACCAGATCCGACACAGAATTACGTGAACAGTTCTAACAACGCAAGTGTGCCTAATGCTGAGGTCTCTCAACAACCCTCTGTAGGTTCCCAAAACTTTCACTACAACTAAGCCTTACTAATACCAAATAGTTCTCCCGCCTTGACAGCAACTCCCACGTTAACGCAGAAATGCAAGATTCTAACCATGGCAACACAAAGAATCAAAGTTCGAGAAAGAGACCTGCTCCGCCATCGGAAGAAGAGAACGAGGAAGACTTCATGGACAGCCTTGCCCCAGCTGCTACAGCCATCAAGCGTCGTCGACTGGAAGAACAGGAGGAAGCAAGACGGACGGGCAAGAAGTTAACGGAGACATCCTTCTTACAATCACAAATCAAGATCGAGCCGCCAAAACCCAAGAAGATCAAGAAGGAAATCAACATCAAGGACGCCGTCCGTGAGCGTCGAGAAGCGGAAGAGGAAAGAGCACGCCAGGACGAAGAGAATCTTCGCGAGACCCTGGAGGGTATGACTGTCGAAGAGATGAAGAAGTTGGCTGTGGTCGAAGAGATGGAAGTTCTTGAGCGTTCTGATCGCCCGCAGCGCCGAGAAGCCAACGGTGGTGCCAGTGACCGATGGCATCCAGCCTGGAACGGCCGGCGGAACTTTAAGAAATTCCGACAGCAGGGCGAGAATAGCAATCCAAGACGAGGTCGAAGTGTGATGGTGCCGCTCGAAGAAGTGAAGAAGAAGGATTTTGGCATCGGAGAGGAGTACTGGGATGAGCCGGACGACAAGAAGAAGAAGCGGAAAGACAAGGAGCGAGCTACGCAATCACAGAGCCAAACACTCTCGAGTGCAAAGAGCCAGCATACGGCAGAGGTTCCTTCCGAGCTGATGGCTAATGGCGAAGATCTTGAGATAATCGATGTCGATACCCCGAGGACGACAAGGCATACGGCGCATACGCAGGAGGCTGAAGAGAGCGACACTGGCTTCCGAGCAATCAATGGGAAGAGGCCGGCGCCGAGTCGGGCGAAGGCTCCACCGGCGAAGAAGCAAAAGGTGTTGGTGGCGCAGGATTCGGAGAGCGATAGTGATGACGATGAGCTGAAGTTCCGGTTCAAGAAGAAGAGGTAGGTAGAGGCCCTAGGAGCTGGCTGACATCTTGGGGGGTACTGTATTGCATTGCTGCTAGGGGCATAGACGTGTATATTACTGAGGCTGCTGATATGGGCTTCACATTGCTTGACATGAATCCACATACTACGGTCAAATCTAAGCAATAAGACTATTACAGAATACAAATCAATGGGCATTGAAGGTTCAATGCCTTGCATTTCTGCCGATGGCCGGAAAAGGTATAGATGCGAAGGCGAAAAGAGGAAGCGAGGATACGAGATGGCTCTTGGTCCGCTAGAAAGTATCATAAGTCTCCAACATCAAAACACACAATCTATGCATCCACTTCTCCTCGCCTCTTCATACCGCAGCCCACCTCCTGCCTCCCCTCACCACCCCCCTCTACAGCTCATCCTTCCCCTCATTCTCCACCCCCTGTATCCCCATCAACTCAGTCTCGAAAACTACAAGTCATACGAATTAGCCAAGTCCTCTACCACCCCCCCCTCCCTATCTCCTTCCCTGTTCCCTTTCCACCTTACCACTCCCTACCTACCCATCCTCAACCTCCCCCATCTACATCCCACCCCATCAAAACGCCCATACCTAAACGAGAGAGAGAAAGAGGGAGACAACATACTCAGCGTCGAACCCGCAGGAATCGGTCCCATGGCCCGCTCGCCATATCCCAACTCCGGCGGGATCGTCAGCTTCCGCTTGTCGCCGATGCACATATCAAGGAGGCCCTCGTCCCATCTGTCTCAGCGTCAGCACCTTGGCATCTACCCTCTTCACCCTCCCATCCCCTCCCCTCCCCTCTGACCCTCTCTCTCCCCCTTCCTTTCTCCTCCCTCCTCTCTACTCTCTCCTCTCTTCCCACCCCTCACTCTTCCCCTCTCCCTCTCTCCTCCTCTCCCCCCCCACCTTCCTCTTCCCACCCTCCCCTCCTACAGCCCCTCCACCCCTCACACGCAAAAGAGTGGACAAACAAACCCCTTAATAACCATCCCCTTCCCAACCTCAAACCCCAACGGCTGTCCCCGGTCGTAACTAGCATCGAACTTGCTCCCGTCGCTGGCCAGGGTGCCGCGGTAGTGGACTTGTACGGTATCACCGCGTTGGGTCTTGCGCGTGCAGGTGTTTGTTAGGGTGTATTCGGTTGTTACCTCTGCGGCGAGGGTGGTGGGGGCGAGGAGGAGCAGGGGGGAGAGGAGGGTGAGAGTGATGAGGGGGCGGAGGAGGTGCATTGTTGTGGGGGGCGAGGTGTCTACAATTGAGGGGATTTTGGCGGTGGATAGTCGAGGTGGAGGATGATAGAGCGTCCGTGTGTGATGCGGTTAGCGGTTCCTGGCAGGTGAAACAAGCGACGATCCTGCTTCTTGTCTCGGGCCGGCTGATGATCCGTAGCGTTACAGGGTTCGAGCACCTTTACTTATCCCACTCCCGCTCACACTTTGGGAAAGGAATCTAGGGACAGAGATATTAGGTAGTTCGGGATGAGAGCAGCATATGTGACGAGAGACATTCACATCAGGCTCAGAAGTGTTTGGAGCCGAGCTATGGGGTAGGTGTCAGTGCAATCATCTCTCTCGCTTTAGACACAGACCAACGCCTCAAATGCTTGCCTCAGTGCTCAGACCTCCTTTGCAGAATTATGTTTGATGTTCGACAGATTCTAATTCTAGAATAAACTCTATATTCAATTCTAACTATTTATAAACGACGCTACAAGATATAGTGCAATAGCTTCGAACAATCGACAAGCGTTATAATAGATATTGTAAGCTATCTATAAAAAGTAAGCGTCAATATTAAAATATAATTTTGCTAAAAGATCTAAAAGCAATATTTAATATTTAAAATAAAAATTGAATACAATAATAAATAAAATTTATTTGAGCAAAAATATACAACAATATTTATAAATATATTTAGTGTGACCGTTGGGTCGGGTTTCAACCCGATCGGGTTAACTCGCCCAACCTTGACCCTAGGGTTAGGCAAATTTCCTAGCCCAACAAGGTGGGGCGAGCGAAGAATGCGCGTCGAGTGTTCAACTCGATCCACCCAATCACGTGACGTCACGTGACGCGCTAACTCGATTGAGCTAGCGCATAGATAAGATAAGATAAGATAAGCGAATGCTAACGCGACGAAGTTAGCTTAAGTTTTTGGCATTGACTCGACGAAACTCGACCTTGAGATTGAGTTCGCGCCTTAACCCTGGCCCAACCCTACGAGGCCCAAGAGAGTGGGTCGAGTTGAGAAAAAAGTGTTCGACTCGACCCAACGATCACACTATACATAATCTATGCTAACTATTGCATATATTGTTCTAATAATTATTCAATAGATTATCGACGCTCTTAAATCAATAATATTATCGATTTCGAGCTACAAATTAGCGATACGAACAGGCAACTAAGCGTTGCGTATATAAATATTGATCTCTTTTATATCTAGATTACTCTTGTTAATTAACATTATCTTCTTTATCGTCTTCAAAGTTATAAGATTATATATAATCGCTTTATATTTTATCAAGACTTTATCTAGCACAATAACAATAGAGCTTGTACGTGCGACTTAATAAAGATTCTTTAAGTAAAATAACGTCTTCGTGTAGATCTAAGTGTTTGTTTTGTTTAAGTAACTCGTAGTTGTATAGAAATCTTCTTCTCTTTCGTTGTAAAAGTCTTTGTCGTCGTCTTTCTTTAAGAAGCTTTCTTTCGCTTAACTCGAGATCTTGTAAACAATAAAGATGTAATACTAGTTTCCAATAACTAACAAACACGTTATTGGCGTTAAGTTCTTGTAGTAGCGACTTAACGTCGTGCAGAGTTTTCTTCTTAAGAATTTTCTCTTAGAATTCTTACAAATTAATGTCTTTCTAAATCGCAATTCTATATACTATATAGTTTTGTCTTTAGTGCGTCGATATAGCAACGTCTTATTATACGTTCGTATACAATCTTATAGTATTAATTTGTCTCAATCTATATAGACGATTGTTCGACAAAATAATTAATTCGACATGCAATAGAAGACAAAATTTAAATATTAACAAAAAATAAACAATATTTCAACACTCTTAAAGCAATAATAGTGCGAATATTTAATTTGTCTTCGACAATATTACGAAAATTTATATTATATTACAAGAAGAAGTCTCGCAAAATAACAATATTGCGCAGTTGTTACAATTCGAAGAAAATATTAATTATAAAAAACTATTAATCGAAGAGAAAATAAAAGAATATAGATATTATACAAAGCAAAAGCTTTGTATTGCTTAAACAAAAAATAAACTTTTTAAAAATCTTCTTTATAAAAACAAAGTTAGAACAACTAGTTTATATTATTTACGCAATAGTTACTTCGATAATAGAATTAGCTAATTAGCGCTAAAGAGATGATGCTCTACTCGATTTATAAAATCGATTTAGTTGAACTACTACTACAAAAAGAATTTAAAAAAATAGAAAGATTAAACTTGAAATACAAAAAACCTTTTAAAGTTAATAAAAATTAATTTTTAACAAAGAATTTACGATTTGCTAAGTATAATAATATCTTTGTAATATATTAATAATACAATAAAAAGATTACAAAAATAAACAAAATAACAAAATAAAAAAGTAGAATTAAAAATAGTTTTCGCAATATCTAATAAATTTTATCGAGAATTTAAAGAATTATTGTTTTATTTTCTCTTGCAAGTACAAGAAAACTCAATAAAGTTAATCTTAAAACGTTAATAACTTTATAACTTATATTAAGATACTAAAAATAAATCTAAACAAATGTATCGAACATTAATAACGTAACTATTTCTTGCATTAATTAAGAACAAATCTTCGAGAAAAAATTAACAACGTAACTTAAATTTTTGAAATAAAAGACACTCTTGTTGCGCTAATACAACGTATAAAGAGTATACTATCTTAATAACTTAAGATTAAAAAGAAAATTTTAAATTAAGAATTGTTCTTAGAATTACGCAATAATTTTAGAGAGAATTTATATAATTGCAAATTAGAAAAAAATATATTAACAATTGTTACGCTAATACTTTTGTAAGAAGTATTAAAAAAAGTTATACTATTAAAGAGATTTATAGACGTCTTTAAGTAATGCAAGCAATTACTCAATAACAAGAATTATAGCTATAAACAATCTTATATTTAGTAAATCTTTATAGAAGATTTAATAAATTAGAGTAACAATAAATAAAGACTTAAGATAAGTTAAACACAATTTATAAGAAAGTTGCGTTCGAAAGTTATATATCTTTTTATTATTTAAGATTTAAGATATTTAAGATATTTAAAATTTTAATTATCTTAATTATCTTAACTCGAATTTAAGATATTTAAGAGTTAAGTTTTCTTAACTCGAATTTAAGATATTTAAGAGTTAAGTTTTCTTAATTATTTTAATTTTGTTAATAGATTTTTTCTTTTTAATTATCTTATAAAGAGCAATATGCGACAAATAGTATCTATTAATATACAACTTATAATACTATCTCTTCTCTTTTAGAATTTTTGTTTCGAAACTATTTATTCTTTTTTATTATATTAATTAAGCTAATTATTAAATAATATCGCAATTTTATTGCGAATTGTTGCTATAAGTACGTTATTTTTATAATATGTTTTTGTTGAGCTTGCATCTTATTTAACGTATCTTGTCAAATAAATAAGAAATATCTTATATATAAGAAGTATTATCGAAAGAATTAAAAATATAATCTAACTTCTAATTATTAAAAAATAAATAAAACTATTTAGAAAACTAAAAAACTAAATAATAAAATAACAAAATTGCATTTAAGAATTACGCAAAAGACAAAGCAAAGAAAATATTAACTTTGTTATTTAAAAGATATAAATAACGCAAAGCCGAAAAATATCTAAAAGATTAAGAAGAACAAAAGAGAAATCGAATATGTTAAAAAGATATTTGAAACTTTGTTTAATACTATAATCAATTCTTTATAAACTAATCGCGAGAAATCGAAAATATTACGTGCAAACGTCAAGATTTGATTTCTTGATTTTTTTTTGAAATCAAATTGCTTAAAATAGTAACTTTTCGACTAAGCTAAACTTACTATAGTAATAAGCTAGCTTCCTTAAGCGATTCGATTCTATTTAATTTCTTAACAATTCGATTTAATTCTAAAGTTGAGATCGAATATTAAATCGACAATTAATCTAATTCTTTATTGTTTATTCTTTTGTTTTCTAATATTTTATCGACTTTTATAAGTAATTTTGTTGCTAACAAAATTGTTGTAGTTTGTTAAAATACTTCTTTAAATTCTTAAGTAACTTCTATATATTCTTAAAGATAAAAAATTCTTTTTACTTAATAAGATATTTTTAATCTTTTTATTGTAAAATTTTCTTAATCTTATATTGTTTCTTTTTCTATAAATAAAAACAAAATATATTCTATAAAAATATAATTAAATTTGCTAATTTTAACAATAAGATATAAAATATTAAAAATATTTTAATATTCTTAAATAAATCAAGTTTATAATTAATTAATTTCTTTGTTTTCTTAATAAAAAACAATTCGACTTTAATATAATATAATTTTTTGTTTAACTTTCTTATCTTAAGATTTTTTATAAAAAGATATATTTTATTTCTTTTTTTTAATTAAGATATTGTTTTTTGTTTTTTGTTCTAATATTTAATCGACTTTTTTTATATTTTTAAGATATTATTATATATCTTTTTTAATATTGTTGTTCTTTTGATAACTAACTAAATTAACAAATACTTTTATTTTTTTTCGAAGAAATTAAATGTCTTGTTATAATTAACAAAAAATAAAGTTGTTATAATAATATTTAAAATATTTGTATTTAATATTAGTTGTATTATAAATAAAAGTAATATTTAATTGCTATAGATGTTGTTAATATAGTATTGCAAATATTGCTTTAAACTTTAATTTGTTTGCTCTATTTAATTATTTATAATTAGATAATAAATAGTAAATATTTTAAATCTTATTTCTAATATTGATAGAAGTATCATTTAATAGTTAAATGTAAATAGCTTGTCTCTATTACTAATTAATTCTTTAAATATATTATAATATTATATAAGTTAATTTAATACAATATATTTTAGTTGTTTTGCTATAAACTTCTCTCTATATATAATAATATATAAATATTTAATAAGTTTGTTAACTATTATTAGTATTAAATTATATTTATCTTTAGTTGCTAGATTTGTTAATTTAGACAATTTAATAATAAAATTTATTGTAACTTTATCTTATAATAATTTAAATAATTTCTAATATTAAATTTTGCTATAACTTGTATATATATTATATTTGTTTTGCTAATAGCTAAAATATTGTTTAATATATATCTCGACAACTTGTTTTATTTAAGAAGACTAACAATACTAATATAAAAGCTAAAAAATTTTAGTTACTTTTAAATACTTTTGCAATAATTTATTATAATATTTCTTTATATATTTGTTAATTTTGTTAATAGATATTTGAAGTTTTTTTTTTATTAAAAACTTTTCTTTATTGTCTCTAAATATTTGTAAAATAGTATTTAACTTATACTTTTTTGCTAACAATAATTTGTTTTTGTTAATCTTACGTATATTATAATTAAATAATTTCTTTATTTTTATATAATTACTTCTTTTACTAAATATATCTACTCTATTATTATTTTTGTCTAAAATATATTGTATTTTAGACTTGTATTATTCGAGTTTGTTATAAATTCTATGCTTTGTATAAGATTTGCCTGGCACTCTTGCTTAATTAAACTTAGCGTTGACATTATAATTGTTTAACGTTAATTTGCTTATATATTTGCTCTAGACATTCTAGACAATTACTAGACATCAAATAAACAATTACTTTATTTATTATATTATGCATTTAATTTAGTAATTTTTAACAAATAATAGTTTCAATTATATTGTCGATCTTTATCTTCTATCGATAGATCTATATTTAAACAATATTAACGTTAACAAGTTTTTCTACTTTATTGTCTCTAAAAGTATTTAATTATTGTATTAACATTAATCTTTATAAAATATCTAGCTTTTGCGAAGCATTTAGTTATTGTTAACAATAAAGACATTCAACTTCATAGTATCTAGCTATTGCGTAGCATTATATTTAATTTCTATATTTTCGAACATCGCAAAGCTATCTTTAATCTCTATTTTATTAAAAACTAATTTCTACAATATTTATTATTGTACGAGCTAATTAAGATAGAACTTGTCTATTAATTTACAAAGCAATTGACAATATATATTGTTATATCTACAAAATTAATGTAATTAATTAAGATAGCAACAATCTATACAAAGTATATTTACAATTATTATTTAATTGTCTATAACTTAAGAAGTATTGTAAAGAACTTTTAACAACTAGAAAGTATAAATGTAGATATTATTCTATTAGATTTGCAAGCAATATTAAATTGCATATGTATATTTAAGATTATTATATTGTTATAAGTTGTATGCTAATAGATATTATTTGTTGCACATTACTCTTTACAAGATAATTAGAAAGAAGGAAATTTTTTAAAAAAAATTAAGATAATTAAGATAATTAAGATTTTAAATATCTTAAACATCTTAAATCTTAAATAATAAAAAGATATATAACTTTTAAAACGCGATTTTCTTATAAATTGTATTCAACTTATCTTAAGTCTTTACTTATTGTTACTCTAATTTATTAAATTACTTGTAAAGATTTATTAAATATAAGATTATTTATAGTTACAATTCTTGTTATCAAGTAATTGCTTATATTGTCTAAAGACGTTTATAAATTTCTTTAATAACATAATTTGCATTAATATTTTTTACAAAAGTATTAGCGTAATATTTATATTAGATTAACGTGTCTTTATTTCGAGTACTAGCTTAATAATATTATGTCGATTAACATTTAATAAAGACGACAAAATAAGAATTAATAAGTCTAATATCTATTATAGAGATCGAATTGATCTAGAGAATTAACTTATACAAGTAAATATTTATTTTATCTTTTATTTTGTTTTAGCAAACTAGAAGACAATTTTTGCATTAATATTTTTTAAAGAAAGAGTTTAATATTAGCTTAAGTTAAACTTACGCAAATATTTAAAAAATTATAATAAAACTTCTTGTACAATATTTATAAACTTTAACAACTTTAAGAGAGAATTTCGAAAAATCTTCGAAACATTTAACAAAAAACAAATTGCAAAAAAGATAATTTAGTACTTAATTTAACAAATCTTTGTAATAAATTACGCAATAAGATTTTAAAAATATATTAATTTTATTAAATAAAACAATATTGTATTTATAACAATGTTTCGACAAAATCTTAAAAACAATCTTAAGAACAAAATTATATATAATAGCAAATTTATTAGCAATATATTTAATTTTATTAAAGTAGTTATCAATTTCGACAACAAGTTGTATAAAAGAGTTATAAAAAAATAATATAATTAATTTTACAAAAAAGCAAGAATCTTCTTTAAACTAACAATCGAATATTAGTAAAAAGAATTTTGTTCTAATTAGAAGTACAATAATCTAGATTATTATAAGTCTATATTTATAGAATTAAATTTTATTTAGCAACGCAAAGAGAAAAATTCTAAAGAAAAGCAAGATAACAAATTTTAAAAAATAAGCTATTTATATAACAAATCGAGTTATTTTGCAAAAGATTATTAATTATAAAACTTAATAAATTGTCAATAAATTAATATTATATTAAGAGAAATACTTAATAATTAAAACAATATTAGAGAACAAATTAATATAGAGACAAATATCTTTAAAACTAAATCGAACAACAATTGTTATTTAGTAAAAAAATCAAATTAGTTATAAAAAGTTCTAGATAAAATATTATTAGATAAGATATTTGTATTTACGTAAAAAGTTAATTAAGAATTTTAGAAAACTATTAAATTTTATAACTTAGTTATCGACTTAAACAAAGAGTATAATTGAAAGAACTTTTATAAATGTATAGAAGATATTACAAATTATCTTAAGACTTTAATTAACTTATTAAAGATTATAAACAAATACAAGAAGAAGCTAGAAAGCAATATTACTATAGAAAAGAATATATTCGACAATATTATAAAACAACTAAATCTTATTAAGATAAACACACAAATATTAATACTTAAGCGTAAAGATATTGACTACTTAGTAGCATCAACGAAGGCGCAATGGCAGCTTCAAAGATACCCAGGAAGATTCTAGCAGCTAACAGGGAGCGGTAGTCCTTAGCCGCTGCTGTGCAGGCGGCCGCGATGCCCCATAAAACCACGTTCGCCCCCAACCATTTGGCGACCGGGACCCACTGCAGGACCATGGCATTGGCTATCTCAGCAATCAGGTAGGCAATGAAGGCCGTGGCCGTATTGGAGAAGTTGTTGCCCTTTAACTTCAATCCTTGCTCAATCCCATGACGGCAGCGTAATTGAGCAAAACCTTGTCAATGAATCGCATTGTATAGCAAAGGAACATTATAGGGACAATCCACCAGTCAACCTTCACCCGAATGCGGCGAATCTCAGCTGGTGATGCAGCCCCGGTACCAGCATGATCTTGCACATACCAGTATGCCTGGTCGAGATCCTGGGCGTACGGCGACGCATGGCTGTCCCTACTCCACACTTTTCATGGAAGTTTTCTGTAGCGACGATTTTCGAGGTGAGATCGCTAGCCATAGGAGGCACAGCAACGGTAGAAACTCAAGCCGGGTCTCTCGTCTGCACAGCTATGCGTATCCGAGCATCAACTCCCACACATGAACAAGCCAAAACAATGAGATTTGACTACGACTTGCGCTGGCCGAAGAAGCGGCTCTGAGGTCTCGGTCAATCGCTCACGGTCGCTCCGTACCTTATACAATATCTGACGTGAGATCGGATGCTGGTGATGCGAAGGATTCGAAGGATGCCGTAGCCGAATGGCCAAGAGCCAACGCAGAGCGCCGCTCATTATGCAGCCCCACTTTCGTGTTTCTAGCGCCATATGTCTACGAGGCATGAGATCCATGAGTGATCGTACAACTGGAGAGCCAAGACATAAGCAGGTTGTAACATAGAGCTGAATATAAGGTATGTTCAGCTAGCTCGAGCTAAACCTCGGCTGGCTACTACTCGTTCTCACCTACTCGGGTCGCCAGAAAATAAGTTAGTTACCAGATCAGGTTAGCCGACAGCAGCTCGTTTGTCAACCAATCAATTCATTCGGGTCATGCGTGCGATCGTGTCTTCATGGAATGCCGATCAAGAGATTGGCCGGCAAGCGTACAGTAGTCGGCTAACCGTATCAGGTAACTAACTTATTATCTAGCGACCCGAGTATTAATGCAATCTACCTATCAATGCAACGCGCTGGCAGGGGGGTCCTAGGGTTCAAAAGATTAGGGTTAGATAAATTTATATTTTCAAACCTAGTTATCCTAAATTACATCCTAAGTTATTGAATTACTACTATTGCAATTATATGTATATAACTTATATCTAAAGCAAAATCTATTATATCAAGTCTAGCTAGCTAAGACTTGCGCATAGAAGATGTTATTACGATGTTTAATACTCTTTAGAACGAATACAAAGTTAATCTACAAATTAATTACTTATTTGACTATCTTATTGCTAGAGTTATTGCAAACTTCTATTTTGTGCTTTCAAGTATCTTTTTAAGACGTTTGCGCAATTTTACGAGATTTATAATTGCTACTTATACTTACAAGCAACAAATTACGACAAAGAAGAAAACAACTTTGACAACATAAATCGAACTAATATAGATCTAGAAATAATTGTTACGAATATGGTAAATTTGCTTTATAATAACAAAGTTTCTAGTTAAACAAAACATCAATATTATTAAGAACTCTTTAAAAATTAATTGAATACAAAAGTTTTTACAACGCTATTTATATCTTAATAGCAAATAATCTTAATCGATTAAGCATAATTGTCTTTGCTTCAATTGTTACAAAAGTATAAAGTAATAGTTTCGATTCTTTTAAAACGTATTAGAGCGCTATAATCTTCTAATTGTCGATATCTATAATATAGACGAAAAGAACTTTGCTCAAAAATTGTTAGAAATACTAAAAGTCATTTATAACAAACATCTAAAAAATATTGACAAATCTTTATATAAGTATTGCGATATACACAAATAGATATTAGTAATTAAGTGTATTTGCATCGATAAAACAACAAAATTTTTGTATTTAATCTTTGTTATAAAGAAGTATAAGATTATATAACTTAATTATTGTAAGATGCAGATGCGTCTATTGCTTGTCAATATACTAAGATATAAAAAAGATAAGATATAATAGACTTTTATTACTATGTTTCAACTATATAGAGTAAATAGTAGTAAGACTAATCGTTGAAGAACAACAAGAGACGAGCTTTCTTTTTATTTAATACTCGTTATAACGTGCGAGCTTGCTTCTTGCTTTCTAACTAGAAAAGAAAATTGTGCAATTTGAAACTTCTATAGATAGTTAAGATTACATGCTCTATTATATCTTGAGACGCTAGCGCGTCGATAGCGCTACAATATTACAATTATTTTCTCTTTTAGAGTATTAATTTTCAATAATATAAGAACATTCACGTTTTGGGAGACAAATCGAGCTTAATAGATTAAGATTCTCTCAAGATCTTGCAAATCTCACGAATCTAACTATTCTACGTACTTAAATTAGTATTGTCGAGATAGAATTTGCTCGAAAAGCTCGATTTGTTTTCTTGTTATTCAACAAAGTTGCGAAATCTTAATTGAATTAGACTACGTCTTGACGCGTAAAGTTTTAATATTTGCGATGCACACAAACGTTTGCAGTTGCTTGCTAGTTGCATAGTTGCGTCAAACTATCACGCTTTTCGCTTTAAACATTAGATTTTGTTGATTTGAACAAACTTTACTTTTGAGACAAATCTAATAAATCAAGAGAACGTGTGCGCATCTTACGTAGACAAATTATGATTATTATGTAGAACAAACGCATTCACAAGCGCAATGTTAAGAGATATCAAGATTGTCTTTCGTAAAGCTTGACTTGAACTTCTAGATTCTCGCAAATGATGCAAGATTCACGAGCTCTAATCTTGATCTCGCACAAAGTCCAAATATTAGTAACAAAAAACTACGACTTTTGTTATGACAAATCTAGATACATCTAGAACTAAAGTTAGGGTTCATTAAATGCGAATAAAGCTATATTGATCTTATATAAGACGAAGACGCTTGTTAAGCATCAACGTTACAAGAGCTTGTTAAAAATCTTCTTAAATCTCTTTAAGAATTAAGAGAAAAAGAATTTTTTACTTAATAGAAATTAGTTTATGCTTTAGTTTAACATAAATTGTAGAATAATATAATAGCAACAATAGCAATCTATAGTAAACTATTGCTTTGTTGTTGTTATTATTAGAGTTTTAAATAGAATTTAAAGTAAAGCTAGCTTTGCGCAAACGTTAAATAGATTATAAATATAGATATTGTTCTTTCTCTTTTCTTTTCTTTCTTTCTCTTTATATTTTTCTTAATTGCAATTGCTTTTTTGTTGTAAGTAAATTGTCAAAAAGACAACAATACATAAGACTTATATATATAGTGCAATTATTAAATTAATATATTTTTATTTTTATGTTTTAAGGGATCGAGAGATTAAAAGAGTAAGTAATTCTAATATTTTATTGTTTATAGAAACTAATATGTTATAGTTTATAGTAATCTCTTATATATAACTTGCGTAAGCAAGCGTATATGCATTCGCAAAAAGAGAAATGCTTGCATTTATTGTAGAGTTTTTTATTGTAAATTAAACTATTATATTGTAATATATTTTGTTTGCACTTATAATACAATAGCTACTAATGTTTATTAATTTATTAAATACTTTCGAAATTAAGTAGAAGTTCTTGTCGACAAAAATTGTAAAATGTTCGAAGTTAAAAATACAATTTCTAGATCGATAAAACGCTTGCGAAAGAGTATTATTCTTAATATAAAGAGTTAACAACGCAATAAAGAATTTACTCTATCAATAACAAATTAGACGCAATTTTATATTTGTCAACTCGAACGTAATTTAACTTGCGCTCTAGAGCATTAAGTTATACTTGAACAAAAACTTAAGAAGACAAAGAGAAATTAAAATAATGCTTTTGTTAAAGCGAAAAAGCTAATCGATCTCTTTTTTAAGCATATATTGATTGCAAGTATTTTCGTCTATTTTTTAATATGTTTTTCTATCTATCTTCTTGTTTATTTCGATATGTTGTATAGTATATTAATATATATTTAGAATTCGAAGAAGAATAAGAACAAGAACAAGAACAAATTATCGACAAAAATAGAGAAGATAGAGTTAAGACAAATTGTTTCTAAGTTTATTGTCGACTTAAATTAAACAAACTTAAGAGATTTCTTTGCAAGATTTTACAATCTTGCAATTAAATCTCTTTGCAACTTTAAGTTGCTAGCAAGATTATTAAATAATAATATAATAAGCTTTTCTTCTACTTTTGTTCGCGTTTTGCTTGTTTATACGTTTATAAAAAATAAAAAATGCAAAGATATGTATAGATATTAAGATCAAGTTTGCAACAAAAATAATAGAGATCGAACAAAGTAAATTTTTTGCAATTTAACTTTCTTAGAAGAACGCAAGTATTTCGAGCAACTTTAAAGATTTGTTTACAAATAACTTTGCAAAGTCTAACAACTTATTTTTGAATAAATTTAATAATTTCTTGTAATTGTCTAGAGCAAATTTAACAAGTTGTTGAAAGCTTGTTAAGTTGCTATAATACGTTGTCAACTAAGAAAGAGCAATTAGATAACTATGTTTACGAGCTATATTTTAAGCATTTACATTAAGAGAAGCAATCTTGTTATATCTAGCATCTTGTGTAATAGAATAAAGAGATTTTCTATTATAAATCTAATTAAATACGATAGCAATGCGACAACAATTACGCAATATTCCATCGAGTAAACTATTGTTAATATAGTTGTTGTTGTCGCAATATGCGTTACGCTACTTTTTTTATCTTTGCTTGCTATATATTTGCTCTTTAAATTTGTTTTGCAACTTATTAATATTATTAAGAGACTCTTTTCTTAGTTATTAAGTGTACTTCTTGCTTTAATTTATTTACTTAATTTTATATTATATTTGTCTCTTTAACTTAGTTTTATCTAGAATTTCTTCGATCTTTTATTTAATTTTGTTATTAATAAGTTTTGAAGCTTGCAATATTTGTTTTATCTACTTATTGTTGACGCAATACAAATATAACTTTAGAAGTAAAATATAAAAAGTATTATAAATTTAATAGATATTAAGTAAGATAAAACAATAAGCTTGCGTTTTACTCTTATTTTTAATTCTAAACAATTCGATATACTTGTGCAATATTTTTTTGCTAAATCTTTTTTGTTTTAGATTTCTAGTTAAGAGCATAATCAATTTTTCTATAGCAAAGCTCTTTAATCTATGTCTTTTATTATAGTATTTTGCTTGTTGTGCAACAATATTTTCAAGATACTTTGCTAGAATTTTTCTTAAGTTATAAAGCTATTTTACGCGTTTTTGTGTTAATAGTATCTTCTTTTCGATAAAGTTGTTCTTAATTTTATAGTAAATCTCTAGATAATAATTGTATATTAGATAGAACATCAAAGTCTTAACTAAGACGTAGTAACTATTATTATAAACGAATTTTGCTATTGACAATAGATTAGTCTATTTCGCCTATTTTATATTAGCGTAAGTGCAAAGATAGTACTTAAGAGTCTAATTTGTCGCTCGATTAAACTATCTATCGAAGAATAGAAGACAATACTTAATTGTTTTCTAATTTGTACATAAAAGCATATAGCAAATTAGAAAATACTAGTAAAGATAAATCTCTTGTCGCTTATTATGCTAGTTAACATTTCGAAATATAAAAGAACTTTATCGAAAAATATTTTCGCTAGCTTTGCAATATTGATCTTGATAATTATAGATATATATTTAATTATTTTTGTATAGCAATCAACTATTATAAAGATTAAGTTATATATAACTTTATAACGTTTACTTAATAGCAAGTCTATTACAAAGTTTATAATAATTTTCTTTTATAGCTTTTTTGTAACAAGTAAGAATCAAAGCTTATTATACAATTTATAACGAGAAACTTTAATACGTTAACAAATATTATATATTTTAATATACGCTTTTACTTGCTTTGTATATAGACTAGTCGCACTAACCCGGAAATGTCACGTGCAAGTGCCAAGACCTAGGTCAAGCTAGAGGGGTAATATTATAATCTAGCCCAACGATTAGTCTATTTATATAGACAAATTAGAAATAATTTTTTTAAAGTAAATCTAGAATTTTCTTAATTTCAAAATGTCTTGTCAAAGAATTGTTATAATTCTTGCAAATTAACTTCTTTTTAATAGTTGTATTTCTTAAGATATAAAGTAGTTTATTATATTTAACAAGACTCTCTTAATCTAGAGCTTATATCTTTTATTAACAATAAAACAACTTTTTGATTTTAACACAAATTTTGTTGACTTAAATGTCTTTAACTTAAAGATTCTTAATTAAAAATCTTATTAATTTTTAAATTTTTTTTATATAATTTCTTTAATATATTTCTAATTACTTTTCTTGAAATAACAATTTGTATATCAATTAGTTAAAATAGAGATACTAGTTTATTAAGAACTTTCTTTCTACTTTATAGTCGCAAGATCTTTGTATTACTAGTAGATATTTCTATTAATTATAATACAAGAGTCAAATTACTTAATTTCTTTTGCTTGCTTTGCGTTAGCGACTTTTTGCTAAACAATAGCGCTAGCTTATTTTAAGATATAAAAATCAAATTAATTAATATTTCTTGTTTGCTTTGCGCTAGCAAATCCTTGTTAAATAATAGTATCAATTTGTTTTGTAACATTAATAGCAATCTTGTATTCTACAACAAGATCTCTTTATAATTAGAATATTTTAATAACTTATTTGTTAAATTTTTCTTATTTAAACGATAAAAAATTTCAAAGTTATAGATAACTAACTTGAGCGTCTAGCAAGTTTGTCTTAAGTTTAGCTTCTTTTAATTTATAAATTCTCTAAAATTATTATAGTCTAATTATATCTTAATAAAATAAGTATTACTCTTTAGATAGTATTTCTATTGCTTAAAAGCAATTATAATAGCTAGCAATTCCTAATTATGCGTCTTATAATTTTGCTTTAGTAGAATTATCTTTTGCAATTAAAATGTTATTAAGCGCTAGTTTTTGTTATTATCTTGTTAACTTAGAATGCTTGCAATTGCAAAGTTAAACGTATTAGTTTCTACTTTAATCTTTTTGTTCGAATTGTAGTAATAAAGTAGTAGAGTTAACATAGAAATATTGCAAAGCTAACAAAATACTTGCTTTGCTTTATTTAATTAAAGAAAAAAGTTAAATTTCTTATTATTCTTATTTTCTTTTAATAGATCAATAAGAAGAACAACTTTTTCGAATAGTAGTATATAAAGCGTCTATAAAAGTTTATAAAGCTTAGAAATATTTAAAGCTTACAATAAGTTTTTGATTTAAATTACTTCTTAATTGTTTTGTTTTTTTCTAAGTCTATTTGTATATCTTTTAAGAACACAATAAAGTCTAGAAATTCAATTTTTGTAATATTAAACTTATACTTCTTTAGATTAATATATAGCGATTATTCGCGAAGACATTTTAGTATTTATCTAATATAGCGTTAGTGCTTTGTCGAATTATTGTTGTATACTAGTATATTATTTATGTAGATTACGCAAGTTATATTAATTAGTTCTCGCAATATTTTATTAATATAGTTTTGGAAAATTGCGAATATGTTTGCTAGTTCAAATAACATAACTTAATATTCGAAATATCTATAATACGTGCGAAACACTATCTTCTACTTATTATTGCGTTTTATGCAAATACAATAATAGATATTCTTTAAATTTAAGACAATAAAGCGCTTTGCTTCGCATAGACAATCTAACGTTTTTGTAATTAAAGATAATAAATAACAATTCTTAATAATAATTGTATTTAAATCTTTATAGTTAATGCATAAACGTAATCTATTGTAGACTAATCGCAAGAAACCAAGAATATTATGTACAAACGTCAAGATTTGATTTCTTGAATTTTTTTTAAAATCGAATTGCTTAAAATAGTAACTTTTCGACTAAGCTAAACTTACTATAGTAATAAGCTAGCTTCTTTAAGCGATTTAATTTTATTCGATTTCTTGACAATTCGATTCGATTTCAAAGTTAATATCAAATATCGAATCAACAATTAATCTAATCTATTGTTCGATTTTAATACAAATAGAATAAAGACGTCTACAAGCAAAATTAAATGCTTAATTTAATCTTTGATTAACGTATTATCAAGATATTGATAGAGTATCGCTAGCTTATTCTACAAAAGATTATAAAGAGATATAAAAGATAGCTCTTTGTTGTTCTAAAGCTTAATAGCATAGTGTTCTCTTTCTAATTCTAATAGAGTTTCGATTAATTTATTATTATAGATATCTTTTAGATCTCTTAACTTTTTCGAGATCTTAAACTTTGTTAACTTTTTGTCTAACGTCTTTATAACGTTAGCGCAAACAATAATATAAATTGTGCTATACTTAATAAAATCTAAGACAAATTGCTTAAGATTAATTATCTTTAATTTGTTATTTATAATCTTAAATCGTCAACTTTCTATCTTCGAATCAATTAATATATTTTGTTTAACTAGTATTAATATATCTAAAATAAGATTAAGATCTATATATTTAATTGAGTAGAATAACATAATATATTCTCGATGTTAATTTTATAAGTCAATTAGATAATAGATTAACTTATAGATATTGTAGTAGTAGCAACTATCGCTATTAAGAAAACTCGATATTAATAAGATAGCAAATATAAATTGCAATTTCTATTATATTACATAGATATAGTTAATAAGATTTAGCTTAGCTTTCAAGTCGAGTAAATCTATAACTTAACATTTGTTATCAAGAAATTAGATTTAATCTTTTACTAAGATTGAGTTTATTATTTTTATTTATCTTTTTTGCTTTGTTTGCAAGACGTCGACAAAGCTTAATCTTTTTTTGCATTAATTGTAGTAGACTTGTTCTATTTGTATTTATTTAAATACTTCTTTTTGTAATACTTCTTTTTATAACATTTAAAGTATTCGATATAACTTAAATAGTTTGCGTTACTAATCTTGTAGACTTGCTTGCGCAATATTAACAAGTCTTTAGAGATATAGAACTTCTTACTTCTAATAGATTTATTAATTCTATTTGTAAGACAATCTTAATAAGATTTGTTTAAAAGAATACTAGAATCTTTTGTAATTTGTTAATTGTTAAAGCTACTTAAACTTGCTTTGTAAATGCAATTTAACGTTTGTTCTTATACAATGGTTATAGCTAGAAGCTTATTGTAAGTATATGATATGTTATCGATATCTAAGATTTTTACTTTTAAGTTTGACTTAAACTTAATTAAAAATATATAAATTCTATACTTTTTTAAGAGCGACAATAGATAGATCTCTAGTTTATCTAAATATTTCTTAAAGATAGTTATCTTTTAATTTAATTTCTATCTAGCGTTCTCTTATCTTTTATAAACGAGAAGACAACAATTAGTAGAATTAGCTATTAAATTTAATAGAAACTCTCTAAATTCTTTAAAGATCTTGTTCTTTAATTTAGTATTATTGCTTGTTTTTAAATACTAGTAGTCGAATAATTGTTATAACTTAAATTGTTCTAATTTAATATAATACTATTACGTCTTAAGTCTTTTTCTTCGAAAGATAAAACAATTAGAATTGTAAAATGCGAGTGCGTTTATTGTTTGTCGACGCACTAAGATGTAAAAGACATAAGATATAATAGACTTTTATTACTATGTCTCAACTATATAGAGTCGATAGTAGTAAAACTAATTGTTAAAGAACAACAAGAAATAGACTTTCTTTCTATTTAATACTTGCTATAACGTGCGAGTCTATTTCTTGCTTTCTAACTAGAAAAGAAAGTTGTACGATCTAGAACTTCTATAAATAGTTGGAATTACGTGCTCTGCCATATCCTAAGACGCTAGCGCGTCGATAGCGCTACAACATTACAATTATCTTATTAATTGCAAAGTTTAAGATATATTTATATTTGCAACAAATAGTAAATAATAAAATAATAAAATAAATTTTCTATAATTACAAGAGTTATTTAAATTGCAAACTTAATAATATTAACAAGATAAATATTGTTGTATTCTTTTTAATAGATACAATTCTTATATAACTTGCAAAGTAATTTAGTTTTGTATTAATTACAAGATTATTATAATTTGTTTATCTTTGTATTTTACATATATATTGCAATTGCTAGATATAGATATCTTTAAATTAATAACAATCTGCTATAAGAGCAAACTTAAGACTATAATAAACAAACAATTTAATTTTATTATTCATAAATTTAAGTTTATTAAGATCTTTTGCAAAGTGCGCGTCAAAATAATGTCAAAAAACAATATACTAAGTAGTTGAAAAACTATTAATCTATTTTTTTTATTTTTTTGAAGAGATATTGCCAAAAGTATAACAAAGAAGATTATTAACGTCTAAGAAAGAAATTGTTATTATTATCTAGATTAATTGTCGATTTAGTTTTCGCTTCCAACTTCTAGAATCGATCTAAATCGACAATTCAACTTTAGAAATTAAATCGAAAATCGATTCAATTTCAACTATTTTAGAATTGAATCGAATTAAATCGAGTCGATTTTCGATTTCAATATTAGAAATCGAATTAAATTGTCAAGAATGTCAAGAATACTAAAAATAGTTTATATTAAGTTTAAATTTAGGTTTTTTATTAATTACTAGATAATACTTAGTAGTAATACACTTATAAAAAGAGATTTCTAATATATTTATTAATTAATTTAAATAGATTAACTATTTCTATTAAATTATTAATTAATTGTTACTAAAAATAATAAAATTTACTAAAAATAGTAGTCTTATCAATTCGATTCGATTTTTCGATTTGATTTTCGATTTAACTTTTGAAATCGAATCGAATATTTTCTTTTCGATAGTAACGATATCGCTCTTGTTATAGAATTTCTTAAGATTCGAATAAAAATAGTCTAAATCGAAGATTCAAAATATAATATTATTTTTTAAGATATTATTATTAATTGATTCGATTAATCTCGAAAGATTCTATTGTTCTAAAGAATCTTGTTAATTGATAAAACTTGTTAAAATTAAAAGATCGACAAACGAGAGCAATCTACTTAACTAAGTATTGTAGCTTGCTAATATCTTAATTATCGTCTAATTAATTAGCTTTTATATTGCGAAATTGTTTACTAAATCTTTATTTCTTGACATAACTAATATATTTACTCGAATAGACAAGATATTTTTTTCTTAATTGTCTCTCGACGTCTTGCTTGTTTCTTGTCTTTTCTTCTTTAAGATATTAATAGTGCGAGCTTCGAAGAAGCTTGATTCGAAAGACATTTAAGTAACAAAAGCTATAAACTTGTTTCCAAAGTTAAGAAAAGCTTTTAAAACAAATACAATAGAGAAAATCAATAAAATCGATATAGAAAAATCGAATAAATATCGATTTTTTTCTAATATAGAAGTATTGTCGACTTCTTAAAATTGTATAGCAATATATAAAGTCGAAGACTTCGAGTTCTACAAAATACTTTTTTTCTTAATTAAATTCTTTAACTTTCTTGTTTGCGAAAAGAAGAAGAAGCTAAAGTAAATTAATATTTGTTAATAGACTTTTGTATTTATTACAAAAGTTTTTATAGCTTTTATAAAAGTCGATTGATTTATAATTTAATCTAATAGATAATAGAATAACTTAGCAAATCTTAAACGCTTACTAGTTCTAATCGTTGTATAGACAACTATTAACTTAAAACTATTATTTAGTATATTTTGCAAAATAGACAAGAACTTCTTGAATTGTTTTAACAATAATTTGTTAATCTTTATTAGAAAATTGTTTAACTTTTACGCAAATTCGATAATCTTATTCGACAATTTTGACAACAATGTCAAAATTGCTAACAAGTAGACTAATTGCGTCGGGTCGAATCATCGAGTTCGAGTCGAGTACTCGATTCGAATCTTGACGATTCGTATCAATTCGACTCGAAAGTCTTGACGATTCGATTTCTAAAGTTGAATCGACAATTCGAGTCGAATTGTAGACTTGAAATCGAAAATCAACTCGAAAAATCAACACAAATCGTCAAGACTATTGATTTAATTATATTATAGTCAATAATAGTCAATATATAGTCAATATATTGTAAATAGATAGTTAATATATAGTCAATATATTGTAAATAGATAGTTAATATATAGTCAATATATTGTAAATAGATAGTTAATATATAGTCAATATATTGTAAATAGATAGTTAATATATAGTTAATAATATTTAATTATCTAAATTATAATAAGGTAATGCATTATAGTAATGCATTACTATTTTAGAAAAAGAAAAACATTAAATAGCATCTATAAGGTCTATAGAATCTATAGATGCAAATAATGCATTATAGTAATAAATCGCATCTATAAGGTCTATAGAGTCTATAGATGCAAATAATGCATTATAGTAATAAATCGCATCTATAAGGTCTATAGAGTCTATAGATTGCAAAAAATGCAATATATATATTTGATTCTAAAAATAGTAATTCTTGGCATAATGACGTAATTTTCGATTTATTGACGATTCGATTCGATTCCTAATATTAGAATCGAAAATCGACTCGAGTTGAATCGAGTCGATTTTAAATTAGTGCGAATCGAATTGAGTTTCAAGTCGATTCCTATAGTTGAAATCGACGAATCGAGTCAATTCCAAAAGTTGAAATAGAAACTCAACTCGACGATCAATCTACTAACAAGAGAAGTTGTAATATTTGTTTGTAAAGCAAGCTTCTATCGATACGAAATATTAATAAGATATTCTCTTTCTAATAAGCAATTTCTACAATAGAAAAGTAGACTTTACAATATAATAAAGCAAGCTTCTAAGAAGTAGAAATAATAATAAGATAATTTCTCTTTGATAAGATAATTTCTTTTTAATAAGATATTCTTCTTTAATTGCAATTAATATAGAAATTGATTACTAAATAACTATTAAAGCTATCAAATAATGCGATTCTCGCATTGCAAGAAGAACACTAATAATAGAAAGAATTGAATTGCTAGCTAGAAGAAGAAAAGTTCTCTAGATCTAAATATAGACTTAATTGTCAAGAAATATTTTGTTAAGCAAGAAATATCTTCTTGTCAAGCAAGAAAAGTACGATTATCGTAATATTATTATTATATATAGTAATATAGTATTACACTAGTACTTTTGTAAAAGATGTTAGAGAGAATTATGTTATTAAAGAGATTTGTAGATATCTTTAGACAATATAAGCAATTACTTGATAACAAGAATTGCAGCTATAGACAATCTTATATTTAATAAATCTTTATAGATAATTTAATAAATTAAAGTAATAATAAATAAAGACTTAAGATAAGTTAAACATAATCTATAAGAGAGTCGCATTTAAAAGCTATATATTTTTTTATTATTTAAGATTTAAGATATCCAAGATATTTAAAATCTTAATTACTTTAATTATCTTAATTCGAATTTAAGATATTTAAGAGTTAAGTTTTCTTAATTATTTTAATTTTGTTAATAGATTTTTTCTTTTTAATTATCTTGTAAAGAGCAATATGCAACAAATAGTATCTATTAGTATGCAACTTATAATATTATCTTCTCTTTTTAAAATATTTTGTCTCGAAACTATCTATTTTTTCTTACTATATTAATTAAGTTAATTATTAAATAACGTCGCAATTTTGTTGTTAATTGTTGCTATAAATATATTATTTTTATAATACGTTCTTGTCGAACTTGCGTTTTATTTAATATATTTCGTCGAATAAATAAAGAATATCTTAAGTATAAGAAGTATTATCGAAAGAATTAAAAATATAATCTAGCTTTTAATTATTAAAGAATAGATAAAGTTATTTAGAAGACTAAAAAGCTAAATAATAAAATAATAGAATTGCGTCTAAAAATTGCGCAAAAGACAAAACAAAAAAAGTATTAATTTTGGTTTTTAAAAGATATAAATAATACAAAGTCGAAAAATATCTTAAAGATTAAAAAAGACAAAAAAGAGATTAAATATATTAAAAAAATATTTAAAGCTTTATTTAATATTATTATTAATTCTTTATTGTTTGCTTTTTTATTTTCTAGTACTTTGTCAACTTTTATAAATAAATTTGTTGCTAACAAAATTGTCGCAATTTATTAAAATACTTCTTTAGATTCTTAAGTAATTTTTATATATTTTCGAAGATAAAATATTCTTTCTATTTAATAAAATATTTTTAATCTTTTTATTATAGAATTTTTTTAATCTTATATTGTTTCTTTTTTTCTAAATAGAAATAAAATTATTTTGTAAAAACGTAATTAAATTTGTTAATTCTAATAATAAGATATAAAATACTAGAAATATTTTAATATTCTTAAATAAGTTAAGTTTGTAATTAATTAATTTTTTTGTCTTTTTAATAAAAAACAATTCGACTTTAATATAGTTTAATTTCTTGCTTAATTTTCCTATCTTAAAATTTTTATAAGAAAATATAGATTTTTTGTTTTTTTTTATTAAGATATTATTTTTTGTTTTTTGTTTTAATACTTGATTAATTTTTTTTGCATTTTCGAGATATTATTATATATCTTTTTTAATATTGCTATTCTTTCGATAACTAATTAAGTTAATAAATACTTTTGCTTTTTTTCGAAAAGATTGAGTTCTTTATTATAGTTAACAAAGAATAAGATTATCTTAATAGTATTCGAAATCTTTGCATTTAGTGCTAATTGTATTATAGTAAAAATAATATTTAATTGTTATAAATATTGTTAATATAATATCTTAAATATTGCTTTAAACTTTAATTTGTTTACTTTATTTAACTATTTATAATTAAGTAATAAATAATAGATATTCTAAGTCTTGTTTCTAATATTAATAGAAATATTTTTTAATAATTAGATATAAAAAGCTTATCTTTATTATTAATTAATTCTTTAAGTATATTATAATATTATATAAGTTAATTTAATACAATATATTTTGGTTGTTTTGCTATAAACTTTTCTTTGCATGCAATAATTTATAAATACTTGATAAATTTGTTAATTATTATTAGTATTAAATTATATTTATCTTTAGTTACTAAAGTTATTAATTTAAATAACTTAATAATAAAGTTTATTGTAACTTTATCTTATAACAATTTAGATAATTTCTAATATTAAATTTTGTTATAACTTGCATATATACTATATTTGTTTTACTAATAACTAAAATATTGTTTAATATATATTTCGATAACTTATCTTATTTAAGAAAACTAACAATACTAATATAAAAGCTAAAGAATTTTAATTACTTTTAAGTACTTTTGCAATAATTTGTCATAATATTTCTTTATATATTTGTCAATTTTATTAATAGATATTTGAAGGATTTTTTTTTATTAAAAATTTTTCTTAATTATCTTTAAGTATTTGTAAAATAATATTTAACTTGTATTTATTTGCTAATAATAATTTGTTTTTATTAATTTTAAGTATATTATAATTAAACAATTTCTTTGTTTCTATATAATTATTTCTTTTACTAAATATATTTGCTTTATTATTATTTTTGTCTAATATATATTGTATTTTAAACTTGTATTGTTCGAGTTATTTTAATTATTATATTTGTCTTCTATTAAATTGTTTAATAATAGTAAAGTAACAAAGATTTTTATAATCTATAAGAATTGTAAATTCTAATAATTTTTCGATATATACTTTTTATAATTTTAGAAAAACTACAATAACAAGTAACTTCTTATTATAAATATTATAATTTTGTTTAATTAACAAAAGTTTTCTTAAAAAATATATTATTAAATATTATATATCTTTATACTCTTTATTAAAGTATATATTAATAATTAGATTTAATATTTTAATTTTAATTTTGCTTAATAATTGTAAATTATATATTTTTAATATTAATTTTTTTAAATATTTCAATTTAAGATTTTAAAATAATTTTTCTTGTGTTAATTTTTATATTTATAATATTTTCTTTTTTGTAATATTTGTTAATAATATTGCAATAACAAAATAATTTCAATAATTTTCTTATTATAGTTTATAAAATTTAAAAAGAATTAAACTTTCTTAATATTAATAAACAATTTTTATTCTTTAATTGTTTATAGTTTTTTAAGATTTATACGTACTTTATATTGTTTAACAATAAATTTAAAAAAATTAATTTCTTTTTAATATAACTTGTATTTCTTCAATTTAAAATATAGATTTCTTTTATTTAAATATTTAAACATTTTGAAAATATAATTTATATATTTTTTTAAAATATTTAAGTATATTATAATAAATTAATTTAAATATTGTTATAATATATTATTAATTATTTTTTAATATATTGTCGAGATATTTGTAAATTCGAACAATATTATTATATATTTGTATAATTTATATCATATACAAAAAGCTATTTTCTATTTTCTTTTTATTTTTATTTTAATTTAGTTATATATTTTTGTAAATTTAATTTAATAAAGTATTTTGCTTTGAACAATTAGTTTTAAAGCTTACTAATATTAAGTAATAAATATTAATTTTTTATTATAATATTATTTAGCTTTCGATAATTAATATATAAGCAAAGAATTTTGTTCTTCTTAAATATAAAGAGAATTAAGTATTTTGTCTATAATTAAGATTTTCTAATAAATTATTATTTTTTGTTTTTTATTAAATATTCGCGAAGTATTTCTAACTTTTTCTTAAATAAAATCTATATAAGTTTAAATATAAATTGCTTATTTAATTTAAGTTTAATCTTGTAATTTTACAATTAATATTTAGATAAAATTTTAGTTGTTTTTTCTTTCTAAAATAGATATTCTTAATTGTTGTATATTTGTAATATATACTTTAGCACTTTTCTTATTATATTGGATAATTTAGAATTTTTAAAAGATTTGCAAATTTCTTTTATTTATTTTGACTTTACAATTTAATTAATTTTTGTCAATATTTGTTAAGTCGAACTTTATTAGATTATTTTTTTACAAAAATATAAACTTGTTACTTGCAATCGAGTTTTAACTTAATCTTTTATCTATTATCGAACGCTATTAATATATAGATTAAATATAAATTGCCTAATTATATTACGCAAATTTAAGTATTTCTATATTTTAATTAACTTTTAAGTTGTATTGCTTTAATTAAAATATTTTTAAAACAATATTATAAATAATTATTTTTACTATATTAAAAATTAGTTTCTTGTAATATTGCTAAATAGCTATCAATAATAATTTTGTTTTTTTATTTACTCTTCTATTTCTTGCAAATAGCAAATTTTTATTTACAATTATTAGATTGTAAGCGTTAAACTTCTTTTAAATAAAATATTTTTTTCTCTTTACAAAAGTTCTAATTATAAAATTGTTTATTGTATTAGAACTAATTATTATTGTAAATTAACAATTATTAATTTTAACTAATATAATAAAATATTGTGCGTATATTATTAAGTTTAATTGTTGTTGTTAAACTAATATATTGTATTTCTTTAATATACTTTTTACTAAGAAATTTGAACTTTTTTCTACTTCTATATTGTAATTTCTGTTTTAAACATCTATCTATATAAAGCTTTCTTCTATTGCTAAGTTGTTAACTTTAATTTCTTCGAAAATTAATTAATTTCTTGTTTGTCTTTTAGATAAATTTAGTATATATTGTTATAATATATAATTTAACTAAAATCTATATATAAGTTGTATATTTTCTCGATAATAGTATTTTTACGCTTAAGTACTAATATTTTAAATTTCTTGTTTGTAACAAGTTAATATATATATATCTTAATAAGATTTAATTATTTTACAATAATATTAAGTATATTCTTTTTTATAGTAATATTGCTTTTTAGCTTCTTTTTGTATTTATTTACAATTTTTAATAAGCTAGCTAAAATCTCGAGATAATCTATAATATCTTCTATACATTTATAAAGATTTCTTTAATTATATTCTTTGCTTAAATCGATAATTAAATTATAAGATTTAATAATTTTCTAAAGTACTTAATTATTTTTTTGCATAAATACAAGTATTTTATCTAATAATATTTTATCTAGAACTTTCTATAATTAATCTAAATTCTTTATTAAATAATAATTGTTCTTCGATTTAATTTTAAAGATATTTGTCTCTATATTAATTTGCTTTCTAATATTGTTCTAAATTTCAAGTATTTCTTTTAATATAATATTAATTTGTTAACGATTTATTAAGTTCTATAATCGACAATCTCTTGCAAAGTAACTTAATTTGTTATATAAATAGTATATTTTCTAAAATTTGTTATCTTGCTTTTCTCTAAAGTTCTTCTCTTTATATTGTCAAATAAAATTTAATTTTATAAATATAAATTTACAATAATCTAAATTACTATACTTCTAATTAGAACAAAATTTCTTTAACTAATATTTAATTATTAATTTAAAGAAGATTCTCGCTCTTTTGTAAAATTAATTGTATTGTTTTTTTATAACTTTTTTATATAGTTTGTTGTTAAAATTAATAGCTATTTCGATAGAATTAAATATATTGCTAATAAATTTGTTATTGTATATAATTCTGTTTTTAAGGTTGTTTTTAAAATCTTATTAGAATCTTGTTATAAATACAATATTATTTTACTTAATAAAAACAATATACTTTTGAAATTTTATTGTGCAATCTATTGCAAAAATTTGTTAAATTAAATATTAAATTATTCTTTTTGCAATTTGTTTCTTATTAAATATTTCGAAAATTCTTCGAAGCTCTTTCTTGAAGTTGTTGAAGTCTATAAATATTATATAAGAATTTTTGTTATAATTTTTTAAGTATTTGCGTAAGTTTAACTTAAGTTAATATTAAGCTCTTTCTCTAAAAAATACTAATGCAAAAATTGTCTTTTAATTTGCTAAAACAAAATAGAAAGTAAAATAAATATTTATTTGTATAAATTAGTTCTTTAAGTTAGTACAATCTTTATAATAGATGTTAGACTTGTTAATTTTTATTTTGTTGTTTTTATTAAATATTAATCGACGTAATATTGTTAAGCTAATACTTGAAATAAAGATATATTAATTTAATACAAATATTCTTAGAATATTTGAAGTATTATACTAGTACTTTCGTAAAAAGTATTAAAAAGATTTATATTATCGAAAAGATTTATAGACGTCTTTAGACAATATAAGCAATTACTTAATAATAAGAGTTGCAACTATAAACAATCTTATAATTAATAAATTTTTATAGAAAGTTTAATAAATTAGAGTAATAATAAGTAGAGATTTAAGATAAATTAAACACAATTTATAAAAAAGTCGCGTTCGAAAGTTATATATCTTTTTATTATTTAAGATTTAAGATGTTTAAAATATTTAAGATCTTAATTATCTTAACTATCTTAACTCGAATTTAAGATATTTAAGAGTTAAGTTTTCTTAATTATCTTAATCTTGTTAACAAATCTTTTCTTTCTAATTATCTTGTAAAGAGCAATGCGTAACAAATAGTATCTATTAGTATGCAACTTATAATAGTATAACTTGTTGTTCTACAATAAAGTTGTTAATAACAATATATTTATATTGTTAAACTTTAACTTATATTTTAATCTATCTTAAAAAGACTTTAATTATATTGTTATTTCTATTATTAATTAGCAAACAAATTGCAAAAACTTATTAATTATATTTGAAATATATTATAATAGTAAATAGCTTTTATTGTAAAATATTAGAATTATAGATAATATTAAGCAATATTAAATAGTTGCGTCTAGTAAGAATGCAAATATGTTTTGTAAGAAAATTATTAACAAAACAATATTTTTCTAATATTATAACTTCGACAAATTAATAATATCTTTAATCTTATTTTGCAAATACAATCTTAAAACTCTTATTTAATTCTCTCTTGTTATTTTTTTTAATTTCTTTGTTTCTCTTCTCGATTATTAGTTTTTTAAATAGTATATTTAATTCAAGAGCTTGCAAATTCTCGAGACAATTATTTAATTAAAGCTCTTATAACTCTCGAGAATCTTGTATACGAAAATCGAGATATTTCTAAAGAAATTTTTTAATTAATGTTGTAAATAATCTTTAAATTAATATTTTAATTATTAATCTAACAAAGAGCAATATTATTAGTACTTTATTTAGTATCTTGCAACAATCTATTAATATTAATAGAGATATAATCTTTAATAATCTTTTTAACAATAATCTTCTTAATTGCGTTATTAATCTTAACAAAATTAAAGTACTTTAAGATATAATTGTGCTTTGCACAATTGTTATAACATTATATATTCGCGAACTTTATCTTATTAAAGAGCTTGTATTCTTTAACAATTTTAAGTCTTATATTGCAAGAAAAAATAACATATATTTGTTTTAATTGTTCTAATAGATTTTGTGTCTTAGTTGTCGACTATCTTTAAATACAACAATATTAGTAGATTGTTTGCATGTTCTTCTTTGTTCAAGAACGCATTTAATTGAGAACTCAAATATTAGAATTAAAAAACTATAGATAATTGTAATTCTCTTCTTCTAGTATTTGAAAATTGTTATTAAAAATGCGTCAACAAGTCTCTTTTAGATTAGAAGAGACGCAAAGAAAAGTAAAGTCGATAGAAAAAAAGAAAGAAACATTAGAATTGCGAGCGATGTTTAGTTGATTGTCGACGTCGAGATTCGAGACGTCGATAATCTAACTATTCAATTAACTATTCAATTGAGCGACGATAAGAGCAGCAGAAGAAGAAGAGAAGAAAGAACCTATGACGACAGTACTATAGGCAGGGGGGGTAATTTTGATAATGTTTAATGGCGACGACGAGGTCAAAATGTGAACAGAAAATGGCGACGAGGATGTTGTTTACTTCTCACGAAATTACTGTAGCAATGCTACCAAATTTGATGGGGAGGTGCATCCCCCTGCAGAAACTAGTAAATAGTAAAAATACAGAACGCCTGCATTATAGAAGCTCCCCAGAAGAGGCACGTTAGATTTGGATGGCATTTCATAGTCGATTGATGTACATTGCTAATTGCGTTTCTACGGGCAATACCATTAATACGTGATTGCATCGGCTTGTTGGGTATTCGAGATAGATTTAGCTGCCGCTGGGGTATGGGAGACTATCGCCGATATATATATATTGGAATTTCCGAAGACTATTTCTGCGAAGGCAGCTCACATTGAGTTCCATGAGCACATAATTATTTAACGCTCCTAGGAGATGTGACCAGATTGCACTTGTATCCAGCGAAAAATACCCATCTGAAGCCCGTCTTGGTGATTGTTTCATCAACCGATCCCCAGTACGAAGACTGCTTATGAGCGTTGGAAAAAACTCGTAGCATTCAATTTCGTTCTGACGCTGAGTCATGCGTTGCCTCTACACCAAGATGGAGGGCAGGATCCAGCGAAGGATTCGTCGTTCCAACATCGAGCAATATGACCCCTCCAGCAATTCTAGGATACGGCTCTCCCGCGCCTCAGCAGCCCCAAATTCTCATTATCGGCGCCGGCATCACCGGTCTCACTCTCGGACAGGCTCTAAAGAAGCACAGCATTCCGTTTACACTCTTCGAGCGAGATCCCACGGTTCTCTACCGCGGTCGAGGATGGGGCCGTAAGTCATATATTCCAAGAATTATCAATCCATTCGAGAATATTAAGGAGATCTGAGGTGTGTCTAAACAGCATCCGCTCTAAAGACTGGTCCCTTGACTGATGAAAGCAAGCTAGCTCATAGAAGGACTGCTAATTCCAAAAAATGTAGTCACCATCCACTGGGCCCTTCCAACCTTCCTCGCTCTGCTTCCTCAACACCTCATTGACCGCTTACCGGAAGTCTACGTCGATCCGGTAGCCAGCAAGAGAGGGGAGAATGGAAACTTCATCTTCTTTGATTTGCAGAGTGGAGAGGCGAGGTGGAAGGTCCCGCCGAGTCAAAGAATCAGGGTTTCGAGAGAACGGTTGCGGGCTCTGCTACTGGATGGGCTTGATGTACAGGTATCATGTTCCCATCCACAAATTCCCGGTTCCGGCATTGTAGGAGTTACTAACCTAGCTCACCTCTATTCAGTGGTCCAAGAGCCTAATCTCCATAACCCACCCCACCTCCAACACCCCCACCGCCCACTTCGCCGACCTCACCTGCTGCACGGGCACCTTCCTCATCGGCGCCGATGGGGTGCACTCCATCACCCGATCCCTCCTCTCCCCTTCGCCCTCCCCAGCCCTAACAGCCAACACTCCTCTCCCCGTCCGCCTCCTCGGCGTCAGCGTCCTCCATCCCCCTTCCCTCGCACTCAAACTCCGCGCCCTCGACCCTTTCTTCTTCCAAGGCGGCGACCCTGCCACCAATGTGTTTATGTACTTCTCCTTCCTGGACACGCCCTCCAATAACACCCGCCTCGCACCCCTAGACGATACCTATGAATGCCAGATTATTTTCAGCTGGCCCTTCCGCGCGGGGTTTTTGGATGAGAAAGAGCCAACCGAGGTGCCAAAGACGGACCACGAGAGGGTAGGGTTGATGAAAAGAATTGCAGCGGGGTGGGCAGAGCCGTTTAGAGAATGTGTACTGAGTATCCCAGGGGATGCGGAGGTGAAGACGATACGATTGGAGGACTGGGTGCCCAGACAAGGGGCGTGGGATGGGCAGGGGAAGGCGACGCTGGTGGGGGATGCGGCGCATGCGATGACGATGTATAGAGGGGAAGCTGCTAATCATGGCATTTTGGATGTGGAGGTGCTGCTGGGGCACATCTGCCCGGCTATCACTCGTGGCGACGCCGATGGGCATGCTCAGAGCCATGGGGAAGGGTTGGGAGGTGCCATCGCAGCGTATGAGGAGGAAATGATCAGACGTACCGCCCCCGCGGTGCTCACTAGCCGTCGCGCGTGTTTGGACGCGCACGATTATAAGAGGATTGGAGAGGAAAGCCCGTTGGTAAACAAGAGGGTTAGGGCAACGGAGGAGTGAAACGTTCCCTTTCGGCCTTCGGAGGGATATCATGATGATTTACGACATGTTGGGCGCTGTTAGGTAAGTTCATAGACTCCGCTGTTCGAAGTACAGAGTGCCTGCACGAGGAGTCAAAGGTGGAGGATGACAGCAATGAGGGCTCATAAAGGTTTACATGTATTCGTCTATCTTCGAGTCTCGATTTTACCCGTCGCACCCTTCAAGAGCCTGCAGAGCTCTGATTTAGAAAATTCCTACCTTTACCGAATCATTCGATTCATCCTCTTCCCAAGGGCTTGTAAGCTGCCACCTGATGAGCTCGGTGGAGGTAGAAGCAAGATGGACACAGGCTGTGGGCCTTCGCGTCTGGAATATCAGCGTTGACTCTCTTCCCCTCAAATGGCTGCGCTCAATAGCAATTGTTAAGTCGCTGCTCAATTCATCGACCAGAAGCAACGCATCAGCCTATCCGATCCATCCTCATTGCAAGTCGCCCTTGAGCCATCTGACAACCAAGACCTAGTAAAGAAAAATCGATACTCGACCGGGATCGAATTCTTGACGATGAGCGCCTGGCAAAGATCATATCATGAGCAGCTTTGGGGGTTTTCGTGCCTGATATCAACCCTCAGCTACGGCTTTCAATCCAATGCCTCTCACCCAGCAGCGAGCAGCCGAATCCTCGTCAATTCTTTGATGCACGAAGTTGGCGATATGCGACACCATCACCTATGCGCGACGCGCACTTAAGACAGGTTGATCCTTTGCCTGCCCTTTATGCCATACCTCGAAAACCCACTATCACCTTCAAGCTATGCGGCGTCTCTCTCTATTGCGTCTATCGGTGATGCTTAGCATCATACTCCCAACAGTCGGTATGAACTTTCCTTGCACATGATATTCCTCACCCGATCCAGTACCTTCCATCCTAACATCCCCCCAAATATAGCATGCCGCCCAGCAGCGCCTACATTAAGTTCCATCCAAGATCGTGCGACAGACTTCGACCCGAATACAGAGATCATCGCTCTGCCTCATGGATGGACCGCCATCCTCCAAACCGCAGAAATGCTTCCCGCGGGCCCCGTGTGCGCCGCTTTGGAAACCTTGTATACGGTCCTCATCGAGCGTAGCTTTGCTGTGCAACAGATTGAGATGCCAGAAGGTTCCATCCGACCTGCTACTTATCGCTTGGGCAACTTGCGCTTTGCGCTCAGCCTGGGAACTCGATTTGGAACGCTCGATTGGCTAGCTCTGGAGCAACTGTTCCATATTATGCTTGAGAGGGCAACGAGGAGGATGGGGCTCTCTTGGAATGGCGTCTTGGTGCATGGCGACGGACACGTTTGGGTTGTTGCTCTTGGGGTGGTGCAAATTGGCTAGGCTGGCCTTAGGGGTTTGGTGCAGAATATCTAGAGTCGTCGCTATGGTTTTGACAGACCAGTTGCTGAGCAAGGAAGGGACACAAGAGCTAAGGTAGGGAGGCATGACTCTCCGGAGTCAAACGATCAAGTGAATCTTTTCTCATGGTTAGTGCGTGTCTTGGTTCCTGTCTTAGGATTCTATTTAGCGATAGGAAACCAGTTCCCTCACCCCTTTTCGATAACATTCACCCTCCTTTTCGGTGATCATATCCCCTTGAAAGAATACCTGATATTTTGGTGTAAAACCAAGTATCTTCTAATATTTTCTCAGGCCTCTAATGCGACGTCGATTGGTATTCGCACGAGATATGCCTCGAGGAAGCATCGTTCTTCGACCCCAAAAACATACATTTACTCTAATCTCTCTGTCTGACCTATGTCTACTTAAAACGCCTGTTCAAAGGTCGGATTGAACCTCCAATTCGCATTCGATAGGAGAGATATAACTACAACTCCAAAATGCACGAAATATCGCCGTTTTTTGGCTCAAATGCAGACGTTTTGCTCTGCCTCCCTTGTTGTTGATTGCATGTTTGAATTGGCGTCGAATCACGCTGTCTTGTATCGAAGCCTCGGACCTGGGGAGGGACCGGAAGATATCTGTTCTTACGCCGGAGAATAGGTGTCTTTCAGAGGGTGGTGTGGATACCGAAAAGGGGGTGGAACATTACCAAAAGGGGGGTGCCTAGAATGGTTTCCTGTTTTTATAGCTCTTCGTTCTGCCGTCGAGGGCGTGGCTCACAACAGAAGCGTCAAGGAACCTGGAGATTCCCAACGTCTGGCCCAATGAGCCACTCCCGAGGCCTCTACAAAAAGAGCGGACCAACTCAAGTCCGCGCGTATACACTAACAATACTATCCCAGCGCCTCAACAACAAGCGGCGGTGCACCCTCTCTTCGCACTCCCGTATTGGCGAGGTGACGAAAAGTCTGATCGACCAAGGGTGTGTGACCCATACCAATCAAAAAAACCGACACATGGTCCGTGGCCCCAGACCTGGAGAAAGGAGATTGTGTAAGAGAAGTTGTGGGCTGAATGGCTCTACAGGACAGCAGGCCTCAGACCCAAAAAGCAAGGAGATGAAGAATCACTAAAAAGCCAAACCGCGTCTTACGAACTGGCAGCCCTTTCGCTCGCTTCGCTCCCCAGTATTGATCTGATTGGAGAGGGGAGGTTGTCTGGGATCGGGTTTTGAGATGCTTGCGCGTTGGATTACGGGGGTTAGAGGGCGTTGTGGGTGTGGCGCGGATATTTGGGAAGGGAGAGGAGAGGGGGTGGCGAAGCATTAAGCTTCAAATCCGTCTGCTGGCTGTCGAACAGCGGAGTCTGGGGCGGGAATTATTTTAGATAGCGTCAGGACGGTGCGATAATGCTGACTTGCAGGTAGTGATTCGTGTTTTTTGAAAAACCCACACAAAGATGGTCGGGAAACACAGGGTAACTGAATCCTGACCGGGTGGCTATTCGCTTGCTACCACTTCAAGCTACATGCAAGCTGCTCCATCTCCCCAGCTCCCCAACCCCCCCCCCCCTCCCCTCAGGAACCTCCCTCATCAGCAGCCATCCCTAATACCTCTTCCCCTCTCCAAGCACATCCCCAAACTCCTCAAGCGGGCTCCGGTTCAGCTTCGTGTCCTTCCACAGATTCGGCGTCAGGAACCCATACGTGTTGCCCACCGCCACGAACGTAGCCTTTAGCGTGTTCTCGAGCGTCTTGGTCGAGCCTGCGGAGGAGGTGTACACGTCTTGGACGCCGGCGAGTTGGAGGAGGCGCTTGACGGCGGGGGAGGCGACGAGTCCGGTGCCGCGGGGGGCGGGGATGAGCTGTTGATGTGTATATTAGCGTTGGGATCTCAAGGAACCTATGCCTCTTTCCCGTTGTTTCTTTCTCTCTCTCTCTCTCGCTAGTATTTCGTGAAAGAGTATCAAGGGTTAGACCTACGCGAACAGTAACGCTCCCACACTTGCCGCTCTCTTTGGTAGGCAGACTGTGTGGCTCTCCCAAGGCTGCACCCCAGTACCCTCGGCGGATAGGCAGAACGCTGAGCTTAGCGATGATGATGGCGGCGCGGATCGCGGTTGCGACTTCTTTGGAGGTCTTGATCCCGAGTCCGACGTGCCCTTCAGAGTCACCAATGACGACGATGGCCTTGAAGCGAGTGCGTTGACCGGCGCGGGTTTGTTTCTGTACGGGCTTGATCTATGTAGCACGCACCAGCGTCAGCATACAGCCTCCCTCAGCCAGTCCTCCCCCGAATGTTTCCATAGGCCCCCCATCCACACACAAGACCCCCAGCGGCGATAGCAAACAGATATTCTCATACCTTCATAACCTCATCCTTCAGCTTCGGCAGGAACCAGTCCACAATCTGATACTCCTTGATCGGCAAGCTGTGCAGGTATATCTCCTCCATGCTCTTGATTTTCCCTGCCTTCACAAGACGCCCCAGTTTCGTCACAGGCTGCCACTCCTTCTCTTCGCTCTTGCCGGCGCCGCGGCGGGGTCCTCGACGGCCGCGCCCGCGACCTCCGCCTCGATCTCCGCCGCGGGAGCCGAAGCCGCCGCGGGTGGTGCCGGCGACGGGTTGTCCTTTGGGTGCGTCGGCCATTGTAGGTTTGGGAGGTGTGAGTCAGGTGTAGAGAGGTAGAGTGGTTTGTTGGTGTGGTGCTGGAGCGGAAGGGTGAGGTGAGGTTTAGCGGGCGGACATGTGTGGTGGGGCGCTAGGGAGTAAGCGAGAGTTTGGGGGCGCTAGTAGAGATCCACGAAGTGGGCATACTTTAGAAATAGGACTACTTTTTCGAACGAAAGCTATGACTACCTACGCAGAAAATTGCAGCCTGTGTGGCTATTTTTCGCGCTCAGAACTTGACTCTGGCAGTATGCACACTCTAGACACAGGCAGATTGAGCTATTCACACATGGATCTAAGGCTCCTTGCAAATTGTAGCAGATTCGATTTGGCAAACAACAATTACCAATAATAGAGTCTGGATTACTGCTTCTCGTAACATTCATAGAGCGCCCCGGGGATATTTACTCGACTCAGAGATCCTCAAACCCCCATCACCAGCCCACAATCACCCTCTCGTGATGGCTTCAGCACCGTGCGCCCAGCTATATAACACTCATCTTTGCTTGAAGCCTCCTCACCACCTTCCTCCTGCTCATCGACCAATTCTACCTTTCCAAGAACTCATAAGTAGCAGCGACTTCTTATTCCCAATCCAAGATGTCCTTCTTCAACTGCAACCCCCAACCCCCCAACCTCTCCCCTCGGATCAACTCCGACACGCCACTTACCACAGACAAGATCAACCATATTAAAAACTGCATCTGCGAGTATCCATGGTTCAAGCCCGTCCTAGTCGTGCTTATCATCATCGTCTTGCTGACGAGTTGCTTCTGCGTCAAATGTAAGGCCCGCCCTCAACGTCATTACTGATTGCCTTCTTCTATTACCATCCCCAAAAAATGAAAACCTATGATAACGGAAATTGGTAAGGGCTAACAGGCATGGTGTCCAGGCTTCTGCCGATCCCCCGAGAATGGAGGCGGCCTCGCACGCTGGTGTAGCTGCTGCAAAGGTAAGCGCAAAGGCGCAAAGGCGCTAAGCCGCCAACCAGGGTCCGTCCAACGGATATCGAGAAGGGTGGCCGAGGGTATGGAGGAGGGGTGCCGCCCGTGCAGTCACAGCAGGAGCCGAGGGAGCAGACCGTGCGAGTACCAGGTGCTGTTCGGTCAGGAGGAGGAGGGCGCCCTGCTAGGCAGTTGTCGATCGGGAATCGTACGCGATGGCCGTCGACGGAGAAACTGTCAGGAGGGGTGAGGGCGCCGCCGAAGAGTCATGGGCCTGGACAGTAGCGAGGGGACGGGCTTGATACTGGGTGGTGGTGCTCGTGGTAAGGCGAATTATGTGGGTGTGGACTTGAGTGTGTCAGATGAATTTGGTCAGAAACTTTGATTGATTAGGCTCTGATTGGGTCAGTAGTGTTGTGCTCTCAAGATTGAAGGCTAAATCCCATTGAAACACTCCGCACCCCACAAGGGAACTATCCTTGGCCTCCTTGATCTAAACATTGGTATTACAAAACAGTTCAAGCTTGAGTGGTAAAGTGCCCCTCGCTTTTCTCCATACCGACAGACGGGGAAAGGTACGCGACTCCATGCTATAAAGAAGTGGGCCTAGTGTTTATCCGGACCAAGCATAACACCCGTGTCCCCAGCTAAGAAAATTAATGGCCCGTCGATGGAGCGCTGGTAAAAGCATAATCAGTGTCTGACTATTGCACAATAGATAGGAGTATAGGCCTCCGCTTACGGCCTCTTCGACACAACCACACCAGCCACCACGCCAGCTATGATCAAAAGAATAAGGACTGCGTCACCAAAATTAGCATTGTCTATTCAACAGTGCCGTGGGGCATAGGGGGTACCTACTGCAGATGGCCAAGCAATACCATTTCTTCCTGTTGCGACTTCGGGCTGTTTTAATGCCGGTGTCCAATTGTGTATTGGCTTTGTTGACGTCTTGTACGACCTGCTCGCCCTGCATATCGATTTGCTCGATCGGCTCTTCTTGTTGCACAATATATTCATCGACTTGCGCGAAGAGCTGAGCGAGTTCTTCCATCTGCCGTTCGATTTTCTGGATAGCTTCATGGCGGCCCTGGACAGCTCGTAGCGCAGACTGTGCTTGGCCACGTCGGTTGCCTTGAAGAAGCTGTTGGACGCGTCAGCAAATGAAGGGGTCACCAATGGATAAACATACAGCTTGGCTGAAGACTTGATTATTGGAGGTGTCCTCCACCGCTTCTCTGACTTCCTGCTCACTGGCATCGGGCCGAACAATGCGGTACTGCCTCTCCATCTGCGCCGAAACGGCCCTCCGAAACTCGCTTTCAGCCTGTTGATACTGGTTGATGGCATTCTTCAGCTTGCGATCGATCCTGCCGACTGTGGGCGCATTTCTTGGCTCGCCTGATGCTTTCTGGGATTTGATCATCTGTAGGCGCTTCGCGAAATTACGGTAGAGAGTCATAGTCTCCGAGGTCAGAGCATCGAGCTCGCGGTTGGTCTGGGTGTTCTGGCTCGCGTCCGGATCGTCGATCGCGCGCCGCTGTAGAGATCGAAGCTGGTCGAGATTTCGTTCGATGGTCTCAATGCCTCTGTCGATATCCCGGCATTCGTTCAGTATGGCATCTGGATCCCTTGAAGCAGGTTGGCCATAGCCGCCACCTTGGCCGTTCATCGCTCCCATTTCCATATCATTGCCTCCAGCTGGTGCTATGTCAGCGCCGTGAAAAGAAAGTCATGGAGTCTTAGCTAACCGTATGTCCCATTCGCAGCTCCTCCGCCATACTGTTGCTGTCCACCGTACGTCGGCTGTGCACCTCCTTGTTGAGCATACGGATTGCCTCCTCCAACTGCATTGTACGGATTTGTTCCGCCTTGTTGCGCATATGGATTCGCTTGGCCGTAGCCCCCGTAATTCTGCAATGAGGGCGATCAGTAAGCGGCAAGCAAGCAAGGAGAAAGGCGCTATGCCAGCTTCGTGGGTGTCAGATTGTCCGGGCACGAATTGTCCCGGCTTGAACAAACGGATAAACTCACAGCCATTCTGACAGCCAACGTCGACCGGGCCCCTAACCTGCGGTGGTCCTCCCTTTGGGCGGTGATACGTATGCAAATCAATGGCAGTTAGAAGGGCTGCCGGCTGGGATATGGAGGAAAAAGGTGTACGGGGCAGTAAGAAATGGTAACCTGGCCCGAATCGTATGCTTGAAGATAATTGAAACAGATAATCGCGATGGAAGCGAAGCGTCGAAACTTTCTCAGGCAGACGTAAGATGATTCCACTAGCGCGCTGTCTTGAAGGGGTTAAGCGTGTTGACGATCAAACTCCTCAACCAAGGGTCCTGTGAGTGACTTCCAATCTCGATTAGAGACAGATGAGAAGCCTTGGGAGTCGGAAGAAATGAAAAGTATGGAGAAAGGCTCAGAGATGATGATGTATAAATGTTCTCATGATGCCTTGACATCTAATTTAGTCAGGCCACTGCTGTTGCTCGTTGACGGCAAGCGCCATACTCCTCGCTATTCATAGCACAGCCTCCCATATGGCCAACCACATCATCGCCGGGCGCAGCTGCGAAAAGCGGACTTCTTGCCCACATGTTTGTCCGATTACGTACGACTAATTTGTTCTGTGGACATACTTGACGTACTTTGTCAATTGCGAGTCAAGCTTGTCGAATTGGAAACCTAGAGATCCTTCGCGTTTCCATGTTCTTGCCAAGATCCGAGAGCCAGCTCTATGCTTGTACGAGCTGGACGACTCGAAATGTAGCGAAGATGGGGAAAAGGGATAATAGGTGATTGCTTCATTAGTGATTTTGTGCAACTCTATCAATTCGTGCATTATTTTGTTTCTATCAAAGTAGCTAACAATGAGAGCCTTTTGAAGCTCCTCTGCACCACACGGTTAAGATAGGTTCGTTCGGGAGGGTCAACCAGGTAAGTAGACTCATTTGTATCTTCCTGCAGCCGGAATTGAAGAGGTCTCACAGCTCTCGCTGACCGACGTCGCTATTTAATTTTAACGCGTCGTGTCTTGAATTATGGTTGAACAGCTGTGTCTGGATAAATTGCATGCCCACCGTTGCTCCTAAGATATGTGCTTTACTTTGCTCGCCACTCCACTGAAGATAGTCTTAGAATGTGTGCCGACAGTCGCCCCTCGAACGTTGTTCATTGTCATCCAATTTGAGGCATGCTGCTAAGGGAATTGGATCGACTACATATCTAAAGTCACTTCAATGGCTGGCTATAACTTACATTATCTGCTTTTTGGAATACTCTATACGATTCTACGTTGGCTACATTCCCCTTCTTCGAAATCATGTGTACGTTTGAGCTTCGATTTGACGGTGTCATACCCACATTCGGAGTCCATTTCTGGGCATACCATAGGCTATAAATGGCACCAACGTTACCAGTCAGAAGGCTAATAATAACCTTCTTCCATATCCTTCACAATATCAGAACTAATTACTGTAAGCAAGAAATGCTCCTCTACCCTTCTGGCGGCTGCTTTCAACGCCATTACTGGGGGTTATCCTTCCCCTGATCTCAGCATTCGCAGTCCTGGAGCGCCTGGTCCTTCCGTTGGGTCCTCCACCATTAGGCGACCACGAGCTCGCGGCTCTTGGGGACTCCTGCAGCACAGGCTTTGGCGCGGGGCCCACGATAATAGATCCCAAGCAGAATTGTTATCGATGTTGCGTCGACTTTGATCCTCACCTACCCATACGCGACCCAAACTTGAAAGTCTACCAGATCCTAGATCGCTGTAGGAGCTAAGCGTGTGCTGACGCCACGATCTACGAGATCAGAACCTCGCGAATATATGCCGCTGCTCCTAGCACAGCATCGGACATCTGAACGAACGCAAATAACATTGTGATAACAGCTGAGAGCAATGGTGCTGGCTTCCCGAATATCTACAAGGACTGCGTGTACGGCTGGATTTCCCACATTCGGACCTGCGAACAACAAGCCGATAGTTCCGAGGGTATTCTCAACGGGCCCCAGTTGCACGACAGCTTGGTCGATCCCCATAGAACAGCACTGTATTGTCAGACGTCGTGGAAGAAGTCCTGTAAGTTGGTATATCGTGAGATCGGTGTCCATTTACTGAGCCACGACATTGGTCTCATTCATTGCTTTTGTCAGTCGTATCTGTTGTCTTGGTACTTCATATCTCAGCCTTGATTGAAGAGATCATAATTCCACTTGCACTGTCGTGAGTATCAGTGACGTTCTTATGAGCTATAACAATAAAAGTCTTCTCGGCGAAAATGTCCAGCTTTCCCGTTCGGCACGGTAGAGATTCCCAACTCCACATTCGTATCTCAAGTACCTTGGTTCAAACTCGCTCCGCTGAGCGCTCTGTGGAGGTTACGGTTTCTCTCTTTTGCCATGAGCCAGTCTCAGCCAATCAACCCGCCGTCACCCCATCCAAATGCTTTTGGAGTGAGTGCCGTCCACCTTGTTTCCATGGTAGACCACGCCACTGATCAGCCACGAACCATGCTTTTTCCGCTTCACACCTTGATTCGCTCTACTGCCGCCACCAGCAATGCTTTCGGCGTCAGCCTTCGTACCTACGCACTATAGCTCTCAGCGAGCAAAGCTTGGCTCTGCACCACAGCAGCCTGGCCAGCAAATCAACCACACCCGGCTTCCAACCCAACCCCTCAAACCCTTTCGAACATCCATCCCCTCATATCAACCCCATCGCCATGGCCTCCTCCCAACCAACCATCCCGCAACGCGTCTACTCATCCCTCACCTCCATCCTCACCAAGATTAAAAACAAAATAACCTTAAGGATCCTCCCCAAATCTACCCTAACATTGCTATCCCTCCCCCCCGAGCTCCTCCAGGAAATCGCCCACCTCCTGCCCCCCGAGTCCGCCATGTCGCTGAACCTCACCTCCAAAGCCACGTTCTCCAGCTTGCCCTTCGCAGCGCCTGCCGCACTGCTGCGTCGTGACCGAGACGCTAGGTTCCGGTTCTTGAAACTCGTAGGCAGGGATCTTAATCACAATTGCTCCCGTTTTCACTACGTTTGTCATACCTGCGGCACGAAACGGTGGCGGAAGCAAGACGGCGATAGGTCAGTGCCGGGATGCGAGCATGTTATACGGGTCAGGGTTGTAAGGAGGGGATCCTGACTGTGAAAGTGAGGATGCCCAGCTGTTCTGCGGGGATGTGATTGCTTAGCCAGTGTTGGGTTGGAGTTGCGTTTGAGGTGAGTGGCGACTACAAGGGTTTGCTTACCTGATAAGGGGGAGGGAGATCTTGCGGTTTGGGATGGGGCTGATGGGATGGGAAATGCATGGATGGAAAGACGTTGAGTAGATGAATTTCGAGCCGGGATTTATGTAGTGTCAATGGGGATATCGCAAGCTGCATCGCCATTGATGGCCATGTTCATAACCAGCTATTACTGCAATCTTGATCTAGCTTATGCAACCGCTATTGCTGCCTACCGTTGAGTAGTTGCAGCAGCCTGCCATAACCTCTCTATCTCTAGCCTATTGTCTCACTCCGTCGCCGTGACATTCGTCGAATCGGATATCTCATAAGCCCATACATCCCCTTCGAAGCCCTTCCTCGTACTCACATACACCTCAACATCACGCTTCGGATCCGTGATCCCACTCACCAAATTCCCCTTACTCTCTACCAGCGGCCACACCCTATCCACGGGTTCCAGCTCGTACCTCACCACAAACATCGCAACCACAGCTAAGATCTCGGTGGACGCGAAATGCCGTCCTGGGCACAGCGAATGGCCTCCGCCCCAAGCTTGGAAAGCCGCGGGGTGCTGTTTCTCCTTGGTATCAGGTTTCAGGAAACGGTAGGGATTGAAGTCACCGGTGTCAGGACCCCAGAAGGCGGGGTCGGCGTGCACGACGGCTACAGGCATTTGGATGACGGATCCGGCTTTGAGGAGGTGTTGGTCGTTGAGGAGCGTGTCTTTGAGCACCATGCGTGTCGAGGTACCACTGGCGTAGAGGCGGAGGGCTTCTTGGAAGGCGGCTAGCAGTAGTGGGCATTCGGTTTTGAGTTTCGTGATGTCGAGCGTGTGTTGACGGACACCGCTCTTGAAGTCGATCGTCGTGCGGAGGACCCGATGTAGCTCTTTATGGAGAGCGAAAAGGATGTCAGGACGCGTGAAAACGTGGTACAGCATCCAGAAAGTGGCCGGGACGGTGTTTGCCAGGATACCGAAGGAGAAGGCGATCTCGAAGCGGGCGATTTGTTTGAATAGTAGCTTGTATTTACACCAAAACACATCACGTGCTTTGACCACGGCGGAAGCGCTTTCATGGTCTCCATTGCGGAAGTATTTCTCGAAAGCCGTGACATAGAGATCACGGCCCTGATATGCTTTACGAGCCGTGAGGGACGGGACAATGTCAAGCAGGAGCAGCAGAATGCCATCTTTGAAATCCCTAGGATTGAAAACATAGTCAGCAATGGAGACCATGCAGGCACCATCGTTCGCTACGGTATTGCATGAGTGCGGTATCCCATGGACTAACCAGAAGGCGTTCTCCACATCTGTATCCTCGAATGGATTTTTAGGTCCGTACGCTGCATAAGATGTGGCTAGCGTGATCGCGTGCTGAAGCCATTGCCACAGTTTAATCTTACTCGACCCATCCTTCGTGTGCAAGCCATCAAGAGCTCGAGACATGTTCTCGGCCATCGCGCGGTTCATATAATTAATGGCTCCTGGAGCTAGCGCCGCATGGATCGCTTTTGTAACATCGTTCACAAAACTCTGGTTCCCTTGACTGAGGTCGATGTTGGTCATAAGAATGTTGATAGTCTACTCACTGCAACCACAGACGCGGGCTGTTGCTTTGCTGGCCGCGGGCCCGAATTGAAGTGTTTTCGGGTTTTTGTGAACCTGCTGGATGAGGTGGGGAGAGCTGATGACGTACATCTTCCCTTGAAGTATGGGGAGGGTGCATATTGGGAGACGATGCTTCTTGCTATAAAGTCTTAGTCAGATCATGGCATTCTTGTTAACGAGGATGAGTGGTTTGGGCAATGCAGACTTTCCTACCTTAAAGCAACGAGATAGCGTGGACCATGTCGTATCATGCCGATGAGATGGCCGAAAAAAGGAACACTGTGTGGGAGCAGTGGGGGCTCTCTTGCGTCGTGCTTGACGCTCAGCACGCAGGCTGCAATGACACAGACTGCTGCAAGACTTCCTAGGAGCACCAGCAGCGTGATTGATTGTAGCATCTCAGCCATTTCGAAGACTTCGTTGAAGACAGTTTCGATGTGCTGTGACAACAGTCACTCATGAGATTATGTTGGCCGGAGCTCAACCTTGCAAGATGCAGCTGAGTCGACTCAGAAACATGGTTTATGCATGTGAAGATGAATGAATAGATCTTATCTGATGAAAGTATCTATGGATAAACGACATCACGGGATGGTGATGGACTGAAGGACCAGTCAAAGTCCATAACAAGATAGGCAAACAATCAAAGCATTTCACTTACTCAATTGTCGGACCCATTCGGAAGGCTCATTTACAAACCCAGCGTACGCGTTGACGTGGTTTGACACTGAAGAGTGCACCAAACAAGGTATGGGCTAGATGGTCACCTGGGCTAAGACCTCTCGACGAGGGCGCTGAATGCTGAAACAGATGCAGCAGGGTATCATGAGAGGTGACGACTGCCGAAGCAGCCCACTCCAAAGGATGAATGCAACGATATTAGGATCCAAGGTCAATAAATTGTCAGACAGCTCACAGCGTCGTTCTTCAAGACCTCGAAAACCATTCCGGGAAACCCGAACAGCTCTGTGTTGCCCGAGCCCGGCCCTTCCGCGAAGCTGTTCCCTTTACTCCTATGGTCGGCGCTCTCCTCCCAGCCTCCGAGAAGTTCGCAACTACTTCCTGGACTGTCTCCCCAGCCTCGGTTGAGCACCATGCCCTTCTGCAGCGACATTTCCTCGCTTTCGCTTCCGCAGTTGCCCGTCCATATTTGCTGGAGAGATTCGGATAGCTCTGAGAACGCACTTTCTGAGTTCAAGGATTCAAGTTCCAGTTCGGGTTTACCCGTATCAATTTCCCAGCGCAGGCGACCATAACGGTTAAAGGGATACGAGCCAGGGACATTGGCGTGAAGCAATACTTTCGTCGCAACAAGATAATCGACTGTCCTGGCATGTTGGTGCTCCACATCATGATTTGTCGAAGGCGGAAAGGCGGGCGATGGAGGAACCGGATACGATATAAACACATCAAGGCCATGGCGGAAGTAGTTGAAAAAGCATTCAGCCGAAGCAGCGCTTTCATGGTCTTCGCAAGGACTAGAGGAGGTCTCTTCTTGGTCTGACTCATCGGTGGTAGTATTTGTAGATGACTTATCGGTGTCCGTAGAGTAACCATCGATGGCAGTGGGTGATCCATAGCGTTGAGATTTCTTGGTGCGACCACGTGATCTATGAATGGACAGCCTACGATCGTTCTTACGATAGATTGCGTCTGGCGGCCCAAGCTCGGCGACAAGATCCTGTGCAGTGGTCTCACACAGCATTATTCGGAACGGCGGCGAGGTACGTCGATAAACGTCTAGCTTACCGTTGCCCAATATTTTGACACATTCTATTTCGTCCGCTCGGTGATCCTTACTGCGGGGTGGTGATGAGAGCGGTCGAGGATTAGGAGACTCTGCACTGAACAGAGTATGGCGGGTAGAATGCCACGATGAGCCATCAAATATTGCCAGCGACTTGACCTGTAGAGCTGCAGGCGAAGACAGTAGGGAGACATGATCTTTTTCAGGCTTCCACATGGAATGCTGCAGGGGAAATGTAAAAGCTATGCCAGGGTACGATAGGACATAGAGACCTAGATCAGACTTCGACCGGGCTTCAGGCGGTACATATTCTCCCGGAAATGTAGGGCCCATCATGTTGTAGACATGTCGGAAAGCAGGTCCGTTGGGATTCGAGGTAGGTCGAGCGGTTGCTGTGACGTCCCCATCGACGACCTTGACGAAGTCGACATTCTTGTAGCTGAGCTGGGTTCTCCTGAAATCCAAGATTTCTATCAGTCGAAGCCTCTGCTCTGGACCATCGAAGCGTAGGCGTATGCCATTAGCAGGAAGGTTCAATACTACGGGTTTGGTGAGCGGTTTTCGCGGTGAGTAGGAGATGTCGATCTGATTGAACACTTGAGGCTGAGACTTGAGCTTCGTGACTACTTCGTGTAGAGAAGTTCCCAGAGCTGTACACTATATCAGTCGAGCTGCTACTGGACTTTTGTTAGGTAACTCACCGAGGAATCCAAGCCCTCTTCCTGGGTGAACCTGCAATGAAAGCATCTTCAACGTTGTTGTAAGAGCGGGAAGAGACACATTCTTAGACGCGCAAAGGAAGTAAGAAGCCCTGGGCAGTCAAGGCCGTTATTTCAAGCTTGAAAGCCAGCCAGTTGGTAGGTCATTGACAACAATCACACGTGCTGAAGTCAGCGGACGTCCAGGGTTACACAGGGCTCATTTCGACCGAGGTTTCGCCGACGTGTTTACGGCTGTAAACATAACCTAACATCTTGAAAATTTCACCATTTCGTACGGCACTTGAGCGAAAGGCGCGGATTGGTATGGCAGGAGTACTCAGAACTGGTTTTGGCGGTCTACACAAGAAACAGACGATGCGACCACCACTTCCTAGGCCTTTAAGTGCAAGATCCCAATCCAGCGCTCCAACGCTCAATGCTCGGACTCAATCAGGTGCTATCTCGCCTGCTGACAGCCTTGTTTCGGTCGCAACGAGTACCTCGCAATCGAGATCGCCTACACGACCGGCGGGAGGAACGAAGCGCAAGGCGCGAGACTTTGACGGTGATGGGGCGGAGGAGACGAACATCCATGTAGTCGTCCGCTGTCGAGGGCGCAACGATCGCGAGGTGCGCGAAAACAGTGGAGTGGTGGTATCTACGGATGGGGTCAAAGGCAGGAATGTCGATCTATCAATGGGAGCGAGTGCTCTCAGCAACAAGACATATCACTTCGACAAGGTGTTTTCACCCGCCGCAGATCAAGTTATGATCTACGAAGATGTGGTCACTCCAATTCTGGATGAGGTACGCACTCAAATCACGCGATAGTATGGTTCTCTGACCCGATGGACAGATGCTCCAAGGCTATAATTGCACGATTTTCGCATATGGTCAGACCGGAACTGGCAAAACATATACAATGTCAGGCGACATGTCGGATACTCTAGGGCTGCTCTCGGACGCCGCTGGTATCATTCCGAGGGTCCTTCATTCGCTATTCGGAAAGCTTGAGGCTGACGGGGCTGAGAGCTCCGTCAAATGCTCGTTCATCGAATTGTACAACGAAGAGCTGCGCGACCTCTTGGCTGTAGACGAGAACACCAAATTGAAGATTTTCGAAGATGGCCAAAGAAAGAGCCATAGCGCTACGATTGTTCAGGGTATGGAGGAATCGCACATAAAGAACGCCAATGCTGGTATCAAGTTATTGCAAGGGGGCAGCCATAAGCGGCAAGTTGCAGCGACCAAGTGCAATGACCTTAGTTCTCGAAGCCACACAGTTTTTACTATCACAGTGTATATCAAGCGAACTGCCGAGAATGGTGAAGACTTTGTAAGTGCTGGGAAATTGAATCTAGTGGATCTCGCAGGGAGCGAGAATATTCAACGTAGTGGCGCCGAGAACAAACGTGCTGCCGAAGCAGGCCTGATCAACAAGAGTTTGCTCACCCTCGGGCGGGTCATCAATGCGCTCGTCGAAAGAGGCTCGCATATCCCTTACAGGTGGGTCTTGTCACACTACATACACTGGACGAAAGCAAACTTACAATGTGCAGGGAGTCGAAACTTACTAGATTATTACAAGACTCGTTAGGCGGTCGGACTAAGACCTGCATTATCGCAACCGTATCGCCTGCAAAGAGCAATCTAGAAGAGACCATCTCTACTCTTGACTACGCGTTTCGGGCAAAGAACATCAAGAACAAACCACAGGTGAACCAAACAATCTCCAAGAAAACTCTACTCAAAGAGTTCACGTCGGAGATCGAGAAGCTGAAAGGCGAACTCATAGCCGCTAGGCAGCGGAATGGAGTCTATCTGACAAGCGAAACATATGAGGAGCTCACGTGTGAAAGCGAGTCTCGACGAATTTTGAGCGAAGAGCAACAGGCCAAGATTGAGACTATGGAGGCCAATCTTCGGAACAAGGTGCAGGAGTTATTCACCCTTACCAACAACTTTACAGGTGTCAAGAAAGATCAAGAAGCAACACGGCAATTGCTTGACGACACCAAAGGTTTACTTGGAAAGACTGAATTCGTCCTAGCCGACACGAAGCGGGACCTCGCCGAAGAAACGGTACTCCGAAAGGCTCATCAGTCAACTGAAGACCAACTGCAGAGTGTGGGCAGCGAGCTTCTCTCAACGCTGGAGAAGACTGTTAGCGACGTAGGAGGCTTGCATGCAAAGATAAGCCGGAAGTCAGATCTGCAGAGCCTCAACCGAGACGGTTGGCTCTATTCGCAAATGCAGGTTCAGAAGGTGACGCATCTCGTCGAGTCCAGATTGGCCGAATATCAGGCCAAACAAGACGAACTCATTTCGAGTATGGCTAGTCGTATGCAAGGTTTCGTGCAAGAGGAGCTAGAGAAGCTGCAGAGTACTCAAGAGCTGCTGCAGGAGAAGGTTTGCTCCTTTGGGATGTCCGAGGAAGAAGTTGTTTCACAGACATCTCGGGCTAAGAACGACATGAATGACGTTCTTGAAGAAATCAAGGTGCTCCGTGAAGACGTCAAGCAAAAAGTTGGCGAGGGTCTGAATGGGTTATCAGCAGCTGCAGGACGTATATCAGCTGAAGTGATCAACGAGCTTGGTGGCTTCCATACACAAGTAAGTCTGCGGTGGTATAGACTTACTTTGCCTTTAGCTTTACTAATGACTGAGCAGCTGCACACCTCCTACAGCTCGCTTGGAAGAGATTTCAAGAACATCTTCGAAGAGCTTGTAAAGCATCTAAAAAGTCAAAGAAGCGAGGCCGAGGAATTGAAGACGAAGGTCTCATCTGCGGCCAAAGCAGCCCTGCAAGCAGACGCAGAGGCATCCAGCCGTCTAGAGTCATGCCTTGCTGAAGAGCATAGCCAAGCAGCTAAAGATCGCCAAGAGCTGCTCTCCCAAATCACAACGCTAATCAACAAGTCAGGAGAAGCCAAAGATGCCAGGTGGGAGTCGAAGATCAACGCAGTACGAGCAGACATTGCCACTTCAAGATCGACCCTCCAACAAGCCGACAAGGATTACAACGATGACATGGACGTGTGGTCTAAGAAAGAAGCTTCGGTCGTCGAAGAGGTTCTAAAATCGAGGGATACTCTCAAGGGCAAGATGAAGAATGATTGGACGGTACGTGCATCTACATTGCTCGAAGGACTTACATGAGCTAATCGACTCGCCTCTAGGCTATAAATGAGCGTAACACTTCTATCCAAAATACTACCAAGTCCGTCCACGAGGAGACGATCCGCATTGTCGACGAACAAATGAAGGACATGGCCACGCAAATGCAAGCCTTGGACGACTTCGTATCTCGAGCTCGTTCCCAAAACGAGCAACATCATGCATCACACCTTCAATCTCTCCAGGGCCTAGCATCAACCGTCAACCACTCCTACACCAGCATAGGCGACCACTTCGTATCGACCTACGACCGTGTCCGCGACGTAGGCACCGATATCTCATCCCGAACCTCCTCCATCCAAGCGTCTCTCCCCGCCCTCACAACCACAATCCAACAGCCTCTATCTGAACTCCGCTCGAACATCACCAACGCTCCTCTCAAAGAATACATCCCAACCGGCGAAACCCCCCAGAAGACACAATACCAATTCCCCACCGCCCTCCCCCACACCGAACCCCACGAAAAACTCCTCATCAAGCACTCCCTCCGCCTACCCTCCACCATCACAACCTCCACCTCCCCGAGCAAATCCCTTATCTACACCGACACCCCACCCAGCACCACCTCCGCCCCTTCCTCCCCCACCAAAGGACCCCCCGGCCTCCGCGAACTCGACATGAACGTCGCGCTCGGCTCTTCTTCCGTGGGTCGACACAGCGACCCTGCGCTCGTAAGCGCGAAGCCAGCAAGCGACGGGGAGGCAGTCGATCTCTCGAAGAGCGTGAGCGGAGGCATGGGACCGCCGCCGTTGAAGAGACATAATACCGCGAGTGGGGAGAGTAGGTTGCCGACGAAGTTTGGGGGTGGGAAGGGGGTGTTGAGGGGTGGTGGGGTGGGGGAGAAGGAGAATCGGGAGGGGTTGGGGGCGGCGAGGAGGTTGAGGAGTAGTCAGGCGGGGTGAGATGGTGGATGGATAAATGGATATGGGTGTTGTGTTCTTTGTGCTGGGCTGCCTTTTTTAGTGGTTGGAGATAGCGTAGGATTTGAAAGCGGCGGGGGAGGGTCAGGTTCAATGTTTTGTTTGAGGCGGCTCTCCCTTGGAAGGGGCTTGATAGTAGGAGGTCGGTCAGAGAGCAGTAATATTTTCCATTCCAATATCGCCAGTCCTCGCTATGCATGAACGATGCATCATAGGTATGGGTTTACCGTTCAAATCCTTCGCGCCCTTATCGCTATGCAACCGAGGAGCTACATTTCGAAGAGCGGCTCCTTCTTCGCCTTTCCCCCATTTCCAATCGTATCTTCCATTTTCGACTCTTCGTGCACGCCGGCGGCGAAGCAGCCTGCTTCTGGTTTCGTGGTCCGTGCCTTGCCATTCTTCATTCCTTATGCCGTTGTGGCCGTTCTCTTGATTTTCGACCGGTGGTGAATAAGGATTGGTTGGCTCCTCGGTCGTCCGGATTCCGGGCAGTGATGCGTAGTTCGTCTCCGTCCCTTTTGCGCATGCGTAGTGTCAGTACCATAATCCATTGTGCGGTCTACCGTCCGAAGAATAACTTCTTTTTCGCCTCACCTCCATCTTCTATCGTACCTTTCCGCTTCCCATTCCTCGTATCCTTGTTACCGTTGATGGAGCTTTCTACCGATGTCGAAGAAGCCTTTGCAGCCTCCTTAATGGTCTGCTTTGAGAGGCAGTAGTCAATATGATCATTGAACGCCCGGTCCTGTGCCGGTTGTGGCAGCCCACAAATTGGACATGCCCAGGCCTCGGGCTTCATCTCCGGCGACTTTTGGAGCCGGTCGTTCGTCTTTGGGTTAGGTCTTATCTCCCGTCCATGCTTGAGCCGTCGGTTTCGCTCTTCCATCTCCTCTTGCTTGAGATCGTCCAGAGAGACATGTTCGTCATTTTGCTGCTCCTGGCTGAGGCGCTCTGCCTCTTCCATCTCTTCTAGCCGTTCTTGTCGCGCCGCTTGCTCGAATTCCTCTTCCGGCCAGATCTGCCATCCTTCTTCGTCGGTGTTTGCTCGTTTAACAGGACTTTTCCCTTCTGCCGACACTAGTTTGCGCACGCCGAAGAAATCAACATCGCCCTTCTTGGTGCTGACCAAATGCGTGCATCGCAGCCCCATAAGCCGAAGCCTCATGCCTGGGATCTCCCGCTCAAGCTTCGAGAACATCGGTAGCGCGTACGTGTAAAGATCGTCAGCACTATTGATGGCTTTGGGTGGCGCCACCTGGCGAGTCAAGACTTCGTACGTATGTAGCTTGATCTTGAGAACGAGCGTCCGTCCCTTGTACTGCGTTCGATCGAGGTCCTTCTCCAGTTCCTCGGCGATCCGGCGCAGTTTAGCTCGGAGTTCGGCTTTGCCGCTCATTTCGCGGAAAGTACTTTCAGTGCCGACGCTCTTGCGCTCATGCTCTTCGGCGGGTTGAACATTGGTCCGTCCGAGGCCAAGGTAGCTTTGCATCAGGAATTGGAATGCTTTGTGGCCGAAGAGCTTGGCGAGATAGGCTCTGTGACCGTAGATGTCCCCACAAGTCTTGACGCCGATGGCATCTAGCTCTCGTTCGAAGACTCGGCCAACCCCGTTGACTTTGCGAGTGGGGAGATCCCGCATGAAAGCTAGGATCGTAGCACGGTCGTTGGCTACTCGGAACTGACCGTTGGGCTTGTTTTTGTTAGAAGCGATTTTTGCGATCTTAGCGTTAGCGGCGATACCAGCAGATATGGTGATCTTCGTCTTCTCCTCGACCTCTCTACGTAGCTGGGTCACAGCATCTGGAGGGTCCATCTGCTTTTCTTGGCAATAGTCCGTGATGTTCAGATAGGCCTCGTCGATACTTGCGCTCTCGAACCGAGGATCATAGTCTGCTAGGATTGCTCTGACTTCTTGAGCTTTCGCTGTATACTTTTCAAAGTTCAACGGTACGCAAATGAGCTGTGGGCAAAGCTTCATTGCTACAAAGCCTGCCATAGCACTTCGGCAGCCGTACTTCCTGGCGTGGTAGTTGCAAGTAGTGAGAACTCCTTGTCCTACAGCCATTGGCACATGCTTGAGCTCTGGCCTGTCTAGCTCCTCAACCGCCGCGTAGAAGGCATCACAATCAATGTGCACAATGGTTTGGGACAGGTCACGAGAAAGTTCCAGCTCCGCGATGTACTCATCCGCGCGGCGGAGATCGGAAGCTAGATCAACCTTTTCGAGTTGCTTCTTGCGAGACAGAACTTTCTCAATCTTTTGGGTCAGGTTCTTGTCCTTGTGTTCCTCGTTGTTAAAGAATTTTGAGCCTTTGGAGGCATTATAAATTATTTCCGACACCTAGAATCAGGTTTAGTCGATCCCACCTGAATACTCTTGATGGTCACAATACCTTATGCTGATCAACAGAGTCCTGACCGGCTTTGGTCAAGGAGGGTCCCAGAAGATGATATTTGAGCGTGTCATGTTCAGCAGACTTAGCGTTCTCAATTGCATTTGCAATCGCAGCATCTTCCGTGAGAGACGACTGCTTCTCATCAGAGCTCATCTCGTCGGTAATGCAATATGGATCCTTGCTTTCGACATCGAAATCCTAAGCCCAAGCAAGCGTGAAATCTCAAAGCCGATGGATCGCTCATGGTTCAGGTGACAGATGATTCGCACTCCGAAGGGTCGTTTCTGTCATTTAAGTGCTGCGATACAGGAACATTTATTCAGGATCAAGTTTGACGCGGATATTCCGCGTGTTCACATGCACAAAGTCGTGACATTGCGCTAACCTATTATGGGTTAGGCAGAAATGTATCTTGATGAAAGCGCAACAAGATGGCTGCGACCAGAGAGCTTAGATACAAGCTGCTGAAGTGGAAGAATGAGCAAATAGTGCCAACTACGCGACCAATGATCACAACTGCTTGAATTGTCCGAGGTCCATAATGCAGGGCATCAAAGACACCAATGCCTTAGTCTGTCCCTGACAAGTAGCTCGAAAACATCCTCGAGTACCGCCGACAGCCTTGGATCAAGCCCCCAGACTCCAGAACCAACTGCCGCTTAACCGTCGAATGGGTGAACATAAGATTGTTACCTGATTCACGTGAAATTCATACAAACGTTTCGGTGGCCACAGTCTCTTTGCTGTTGAAGTAAAGGAGTTTGTGGCGCTTGGCCGCGCCTCACATATGCTAGTGGACACTAGGGCCGCGTGATGATCTAATTATCAACATACCCAATCCCTAGCTTCCCTTGCTGCTTGAGCAGCCATCATCGAGAGTAAAGCGCAACAGCCAAAGTCATTGGGAAAGCACTGTGGAATTCCGCCTGATGAGTGAGCAAATCATGGATGGAGGACCTACTCTCGAGGACCAAAGGAGAAAGACGATGTAGGGATGGCTCTCGATAAACAAACAATCTCAAATGGAAGACCAGCCGCAAGATCGAGTACGACCCAACTTGTCCGTCGAGGCGCATCAACTCCAAGAGCTTCCGGATCACCTGCGTCGGACGCGTCTCCCAGCTTACGGAAAACCGTCGGAATTGGACCTAACAAATCGAACGATTTTTCGAAGGAAGTGGTGTCAACCCCTGTCAAAGCGTTCTTGAGCTCGAACATCACCCCCAGGTCTGGCTCAAGAAGGTCAAGATTCGAAAGCACATCACCAGCATCGCCAATATCGAACGTAGCGCCAGATGGAGCACCGGCAAAAGCGCGACCGGTGTCGATGATAGAAAGCTGGGACGATGGACTGACTGGGAGGACAGTGGGCGCTTCTGCGCTTGGGGTCCATGGCATCGACGTCGGACGAAATCAGCGAGCGCAAAGCGTTGTTAGTGATGGCCCTGGCCGAAGATCCTACACGCGGCCGTTGTCAGCTCAATCTAGCCTCGCTGACGAACGGTCGAGTGTGGCAAGCCCCGAAGGGTCACCGATGTTCTTCCGCGCCGATGATGTGAAGCCTCGAGTGCCATCGAAGTCTGAGCAGCAGCGACCTATCTTGCGTACGGTTTTCTCAGGGTATACACAGGACGGTCGGGAAGAGGACGAAGTGAGCAGATCGTCGTTTAGCACAAGCCCGCCGCCTGAAAACGGTCGGCCGAAGTTCCTTCGAGCGAACAGTTCGGATGACGCGATATCTCCTTCCTTAAAACTTGCAGTGGGGCTGCTAACACGCCGGTCGCCGCATCAAGCGATCTTTCAGGGACAGGCCGCCAACGGCCAGCAACGAGCGGCTTCGCCCCTAAAAGACGAGATTACTTCTAGGAACTCTTCTCTGAATGACACACCCAAGGGTGGCACTGTCTCGCGCAAGCCTTCATCAAGTGTTCCTTCGAAGGGTGGCATACCATCACGAAAGACCTCCTTGAGCTCCCCAAGACGGCATACTCGTCTATTCTCGAACAGTTCAAACACAATCGAGGCACCAGAAGTCCTTACGACGAGCATTGCTAGACGAGCAAGTCTCAACACTCCGTCGCCGCGCAGGTCAAACCACGCAAAGACTACCAGCGTTGGCGCTTTAGATTCTCCTCCGAAGCGAAGGAACAGCCTCGCCTTCTCAGACATTTCCCTACCGGCCAGATCCAAAGTCTCTGCTACAACTGCCCCCAGACCTTCATCAGTAGCACAGGCCACCTTCGCTCCCATCGCAGATCCGCCTCGACCTTCACCAGGAGCGCAAACCGCCTCCTCGCCCTCCACCAATCCACCGTTCCACCTACCGAATCCCCCACCCACCACGGCGCCCGCTCCAGCTGCCACCCCGCCCCTCAGTCCCACCCGCCCCGCCGCCCAAAGCAAGCTCGAACACCTCAACGAGCTCGCCGCCAACGCCCGCCGCGAGCGCAAAGTTCTCGACCTCGAAATCAGTAATTCCTCACTCCTAGCCATCAACCGCACGCTCGAGCGCGAAATGCGCAAGCAAAAGGACGAACTCCGCCGACTGCGGCGCGCCTCCCGACGCACCGGAGACAGCAGGGTCGTCTCTGGCGCTACCAACTTAACAGGAAGATCCTCCATGCTTTCGGGGACCGCAACGACAGACGACGGTGCGGAACTGTGCAGCGATGAGCTCAGCTCCCTCGAAGGCTTCGACGACGAAGACGACGCCCACTCCCCGACAACCAGCACCTCCTCCCCACCCCCCACGCGCAGCTCCTTCGCCCGCGACACCAAGCGCCTACAGCTCGACCTCTCGCGCCACCGCGCCCTGCTAGTCGACAGCCAGAAGCTCAACCAAGCCATGAAACGCTGTCTCGACACCACCGAGTCCCTCATCAGCGAAGGCAAAAAAGCGCTAGAATACCGCGTCCAGATCTCCCCCAAAGAAGACGCCGAACAGCCCATCCTTCGGGGCAGGGTGCTCGAGCACGAAGACAACGACGAGGAACTCAGACAAGGGCTGCTCAGTCCGGGGATATCGCATTCCAGCCTCTCGAACCCATGGGATTATTCCCTATCAGGCCTTCCTCACACCGGTGACCACCAACAATGGAACGACGAAGACATAGGCGACCCCGACGCCACCATCACCGCCCCCCCGGACACGCCCTCCACTCCATCACCCCTTCCAACAGCCTCCCCCCCACCCCCGCAGCACATCCCCCTCCCTCTCCCCCTCCCCTCGTCCTCACCAATCAGCCCCTCAAAAACAGGCTGGGACGCCATAAAAGCGGACGTCAAGACGCCGGACGGGCTGCGCGGCGTGGCCGCGCTGGGGCTGGGTGGGTATCTGCAGAGCTTAGGGGGCGGCTTTGGGGGCTTGATGGCTGGAGGGAGTGGGGGTGGCAGATCATGATGTGGGCTTGCGATTTGGGTTTTGGTGGAGGAGGGATGGGAGTTGGGTATGCGCTGGAGGTAATGTTGCATAGGTTTGGGGTGTTATCGCGAGACAGGGCTACTAGGAGGGGCAGTGGTTGGGGAGTTCTTGGAGCTTGAAGTTAGATACCCCCGGATAGCAGCCCCTTTTTTTGTCAGGGCTGGCAATTGGACTTCACTCATCACTCACGAATACTTTGTGGCGGTTTGAATTGTGACTTTTGATGATAGAAGACGAATTCGCATGCATACAAGTTTTGACAGTCTGGCATCGCCTTGAGTAATCTCCACGAAAAAACTTTGCGCGCAAGACAAGAAAGAAAATGTTTTGACAATCTGATATCCCCCCATCATCCACCACCCAGTACCAGCGCAACAAAGGCAGGCTATGACAATCTGGTAGCCTCCCTCAAAACGCTTGTGCATGCCTCCCGTCCTTTCGAGTCCATGTCCTTTGATAACACCGCTCACTGTGCTGCTTCAGGGTGCGTAAAACTCCCCATTCGCTAGAGAAAAGACAGTCATGGCACTTCTGCCACTGTTCTTCCGCAAATCATGGTATATCACCCACTGATGTTGATCTGGCCGTCCTTTATTCAAACCCCTGCTCTGAGATGATAGTTCGATCGAGATACGTCCACACGTCGTAAGAGTTCTTACGTTAGCAACATTCGACTAGGGAACGAAGAGTTTGCCTCGGCCTCGTCCCCGTGGAGCTCCACGTGTAGAGCCGGACTTTAGGACGTAGTCAACATCTGGTCTTGCGGTGTCAGGCTGGGGCCCGAGTGACGGACTGCCATTGGCAACTAGACGAGGTACTCCGTTAATGCCGTTCGTACCTCCGTTGATGCCATTCGTAGTATTCCCATTCGTGGTATTGCCGTTCTCAGCGTTTGCAATGTACACATTCGGCTTCTTCTGCCCGTTGACCATGCTTGCGACATAGCCATTGTGCCCATTTGGCGCAGTTTGGTTGTTCATTGGGATGTGACCATTTTGATATCGCCCGCCTCGTGCATGTCCGCGAGGAGGACCATGCTGGGAGACAGGCCGTTGCATCGGTGAACCGTTTGGAGGCGGGCCATGCCGAAATATCGGACGTGGTTGAACGGGGCCATGCTGGGAGCTTGAACGGGGATGAGATTGGGAGTGAGCTATTGGATGATTGGGGCGAGGATTGCTCGCAAAGTCTCGCCCGAACGCATCAGGATCAATCACGACAGGTGCTCGTGGTTTCGGCTGTTGACGGTTTCGCGGGGGGCCAGCTCGATTCGGAGACGGCTGCTTGAGTCTCTCCTGCTGAATCACCTTAGAGTCCTCTGTGGGTAGCTGGACGAGCTTAGGCTGCTCTTCGAGGATCAAAGCTTTGCCTGGGTACACATCTTTAGGCGCCTGCTGTGCCGAAATGCGTTTTGCTCTTGGTTCGAATACAACAACCTCTTCATCACTATCTTCAGGTTCGTTGGTGAGAGAGTCCTTACGAGAAGATGCTTTAGCCGACGCTTCCTTCACCGTTACTTCCTTGTCTAATGGCATTTCGTCATGGTGGCCTTTAGACGACGGAGACTTCGCAGACGGTGGAGTGTTTGATGATTCAGCTTTGGCAGCCATTGAGTGAGCGGAGGAAAGCGAAACACTTGGAGTGTGATTGCTCTCGCCGTTCTTACGGCGCTCAGAAGGAGGTTTCGATGATTCTGCTTTGGCAGCCATTGAGTGCGCGGAGGACATCGAAACACTTGGTGTGTGATTGCTCTCCCCGTTCTTACGGTGCTCGACAACAAGCGTTGGGATGGGAGAAGGGATTCCCTCAGTGACGTTTTGTAGACCATTGGGATTTCGCTGCATGAGAATCGGTCGGAAGGGCTTCGGCGGCTCTTCAGTTGGGGGAGTAAGCTCCTTGGCTTTACGAGCCTTTGGTTTCCTGTGCGGACTTGGAGGGCTACGTTGAGATTCAGGTTCGCTACCCGCCGCCTTGACCTTTTGTACCCAATCTGCGATGGTGCTCGCTTTCTCCTGCGATGCTCCATCCATGAGAGCGTCTTTGGGTTTGTCCACACTGACGTCTGTGGGCAAGGACAAGTTTTGACTCTTGGGAGCTGGTACCACCTTCGCCGGGACGGGACGTGTCCGATTGGAAACAACGTCAGCCCATACTCTTGGTGTGACTGGAACATTCTCCTTTGTCACGGTCCCGCTTGGTATGCTGTTGTTAGGCTCCAATGCACCGTCTTGCGTGGTCTCCAGAACCCTCTTTTCTTGCTGCTTCTCTTCAACTTGCGGATTGTCAAACTCTTCGTCCTTTTCAACCACCTCTACAGTTCCTCGCTTCTCCATATCGGATACTGCAGCAGTATGATTGTCCAACTTGACCTCTGTAATTTGTGGGATGGTCAAAACGTCATGGGCTATCCCATTCCTAGAGGCTGGTGCACTCTTCGAGCCTCTCCCAAACTCGCGCTCCAACTCTCCCCAAATGCTCACGTCAGTCTCTGGTTTTTTCTGCACTAGCATCTCCGAGCTCAATGCCTGAAAGGTTTTCACGGCGATGCCAAGCTTCTGAGCGATTGACCTAGTCTCTTTGTCATCGCTCACCAAAATTGAAGAATCCTTGACGAAGCTGTAGGTCTCTCGTTCGTGCAGTCGCCAGAGTAAGTAGCTCAGAACAGCTCTCAAGTTAGACGGAACCCCATCAGCCGCGATTGTTGGGGCAGCTCGTTTCCAAGCCGAGCTGGTGGCTCCAGGACCCCGAGCAACGAGCTTGGGTTTTACTGGGCCTGGGCGCAATACGTGAGCTGAGTGCGGCGTTGAAGCAGAGATACTGACCCTTTGGTACTTGTGCAGGAGCTTCGGCAATGTTTAATTTCGCTAAGAGAGCTGCTGCAAAAGTTGCTGGTTTGCCTTCAGCATTCTTCTGCTTCTCCTGCTCTTCCTGGATCTCCAAGTTCTTCCACGTTGTATACTGTTCCTCTTCCTTTTGGAAGTCCACAAGAAGCTTGCTCTCTTCCTGCTTCGACCTCTCCAGGAATTCCTTCGCCACGCAGGGGCTGATGTCGAAGGTCGGGTATATCTTAGCCGGTTTCCCGCCGGACTTGGGGCGGGCAGCCTTTTCAGGCTCCGATTTTGGTTCGGTGGATTTTCGGTAGATCTGGTCGACACGGTCAACAGCTAGATTGATGTCAGTGAGGTTCGAGCGCGACCGATCGGACATCGGACGTACTGCTCACTGGCACAGCCAGGCGGATGTGACCATCGTAGACCAGAGTCTTGATCTGGTGGATGTGGTCAATGAGTGTGCTAGCGTCGATGACGCATGTTTGAGTGTCCATGTTCATGGCGAAAGCAACGAGTAGAGCGTTCTCTACTTCATGGGGACGGTATGTCAATCTGGGTGGACCCAAGGATTGGGCCTTTAAAGATACGTCAGTAATTGTCAAAGAATGGTGGGAGAAAGACGGTAAACGATAAATTGTGATGAATAAAGCACACTGCCGGCGGAGTGTCGTAGTAGAAGAAATTAGACAGAGGGCGCGTGGGACGAACCGGAGTCAAGTCTTCCTTGGGAAGGCGCGTCTCGGTACATTTTCATCGAAGGATGATGTGAGAAATTCGGAAGAGCTCCGGTAGCGAGCTACCGGAAACATGAGAGAGAGGAGGAGCGCTCGAGAACCGAGGAAAAAGAGTGCGAGGTGAGTAACGAATTCATGAGATGGTTGAGTGAGATGGAGATGAACAAGCATTGAAGTGTGTGGTCACAGCCATTATAAGACCAGTGGCGGGAGCCGGCCTGTGCCGGTTGTGGCTTAGCTTGGCTTGGCCCATTTTTCTCAACACACATCTACAGGTCTAAGATAAAGTACTTCGTTGACCCAATGAGAGCATCTCTTCGATGGGATGAGATCATCGATGTGTGACTCTTGCAAGTCTCTTTACTCAATACACATATGCTACTTTTCTGCGTGCCAGGGAAAATCTCTTGCGAGGAGGAGGTACTCCCAGCAAATCCATCTAGATTTTCAAAGTATCGGCATGACCAGCAAGCATCTCACAGAGACAATCGACAAAAATAGTATTTGAGTGTCCTGACGACGTAGGGACGTCCGAACTATAGCTCCTTTCGTATGAGTCGTCCACGATCCGAAACTCGTTGCGCCCATTCGGTCCAACTTCCATCGTAAAGCCGTCTGTCATCTTCTCTGCCATACTTGGCTTCTCCCAGAGCAGCATCAATAACTGCTGCTGTGACGCCAGTGCCACAGCTACTGATGATAGGTTTATCCTCCTTGACGCCCTTGCTTTGGAACACCCTTCTTAGCTCTTCTCCGGACAATAACGCACCAGTCTTTGGGTCCAGCAGCTCGGAATGCGGTATGCTGATACTTCCTGGCATATGTCCGCTCGAAAGTCCCGGTCTTGGTTCAGGATCAGTGCCTGCCCAGCGGCCCCTGCTCCTCGCATCCAGTACTTGCACTTCCTCCGCTCCCTCTTTATTGTGATCTCCTGCAATCTCCTCCATCTCTGCAAATTCAACCACTTTCGACGGATCAATGGTTGGTACAGGGTATTTGCTATTTTCTTCAACCACTGCTGCGATCTCTCCGCTCTCCGTTGGATACCCTTCCTCAACCCATAGGCGGAAATTGTTCAGGAGATGAACGCCTGGATGACCGGAAACCTGAAATGTCCATCCGACCCGCGGCGCACTGAAGATACCAAGCTCCTTTGTATCGTAAACCACAACCTCGTCATCTCGCCTTATTCCCAACTTCCGCATGGCTTCGGCAAACCCCTCTGCAGTGGGCAGCATATGCGGATAAGGTGAGTCATGATCCTTGACAGCATCCAAATCGAAGAAGCGGGCGGATGGTATGCGCTGCTCTTTGAAGACTTGATGACCGGTTCGGCCTTGGGGGTCATTAGGTAGGAACCACGCTGCGCAGACAGGAATAACGCGCGGCGCTGTAGAGATGTTGGTATGAAAATTCTTTGTCAAGGCGTCAGAGAGCTCCTTGGGCGTGACAATGTAGGATTCGAGAGAGACATTGCGTGCGTGTGACATAGGAAGTCGTTTGCCAACGGGAAAAGGACAAACTCTGGCGAGTAGGATTGGATTGGTGGATACTTTTAGTAAACGTTGCGCTAGTGCCATAGTCGTTCTGTGTAAAGAGCTCTATCTCGCTAAAGCTTTGAGTGACATCGTTCAGAGATGAAGGCGATATCTAGTTCTAGGCCCCTCATAGTAGTTTTCGGCACCAAGGATAGCGGGATCGAGATCCTGTTGACCCTTCATTGAAGTGTGACTTGGCTTCATGTAAAGCTCTTATCGATAAGATCCGATCGGCGCCGGCGACAAATAGATCAACAAGCCGTTTGTCTTCCCCACATACTTTTTTCACCTACTTTATTCAAACTTCCGAAAAGCGAGCGAATCTGCCCACGAGCTTGCACTATAGCTTGCGTCAGCGATTGATCGCCTGCACCCCGCATCTTCCATGCAATCAATAAAGTACGACCTAGCAGCTCCCCTTGGTGCAATTCAGGATGAAGGTCACCATCGAAGAATGGAACGCCGTCGCTTCATGGCGATGGGACATGCCAGAGGATGATGTCTGTGGGATATGCAGAGTACAATTCGATGGCACTTGTCCAACATGCAAATACCCAGGCGATGATTGTACACTGTGTATGTCTTCATCCACACATCTATTGGTGCAAGCCTAAAACTAATGAATCAGTAATCGGCAAATGCGGGCACTCATTCCATATGGTAAGGCAGCGCTCTCGCTATCCTGAGGTTTGAGTGACTGATTTATGCTAGCATTGTCTTCTTACCTGGATTCAGCAAGACGCTTCGAAAGGCTTGTGCCCGATGTGCAGACAGAGTAGGTTCCTAAGCCTAATATCTGTATCTAAGATGTTGATTGAACCCCAGAGTTCGAATGGAAGCAGAGCGGAGAGTGAAGAGGCACTTCATCTTCACCTTTGCTAGTGCAGTGGGCCCTATTCCTGCGGTTTATGACTCTGTGACGAAGGTGTTACATGGCGTTCGTCGCATACGATACCCCTTTGAAGTTCGTCTCTCCTGTACACGGTGGTGAAAGCATGGTCTGGTGTGTAAAGGAGGGAACAGGCTGAAGCCAGTGGCAAGAGCTGCAACCTTTGACTCATTCGGACTTTTCCTATGCACTTCTCCAGGTCCAAAGGACAGTCTTCGGATACTTCACCTCAAGGAAGAATAAGAAGCTGTTGAAAAGGTACTTTCAAACCTAAATCCAGCCCTAGACATGTCCCTATTCATCACTCCGGACCCCTTCACTCTTACGAACACCCCCCTCCCCACAACAACCACCTCACCCCCTACACCCAAACCTCCCCATCTCTCCACCCCTCACAATGTGAGCCCCCCTCCAACCCACGACCCCTACCACAATGCCCACCTCGCCTTCCACCCCTCAAGACCCCACCTCCACCTCCTCCCCCCCACCCTTCCAACCCCTCTTCACCCTCCTCACCACCGCCTCCCAAACCCACCACCCCACAGTCCACTACCTCTTCACCAACGATCCCACCGACGCCCTCACCACCGCCGCCCTCGACACCCTCACCCCATCCCCCTCCCCATCAGCCTCCACTCCAAAAGAACGCTACCTCATCATCGACCTCGACGCCACCGGCTCGAACGTCGTCGCGGCGCGGAGCTTGAGTCCCGAATGGGCGGTCACGATTGCGGAGGTGGGGAAGGCGCCGACGTGGGGGGAGGGGAAGGGGGAAGCGGGAGAAGGGGAAGGGGAGGGGGCGCTGATGTTGAGGATTGAGGGGGTGGAGGCTGTGAGGGGGGTGGAGATTGGTAAGGTGAAGGAGGGGGAGGTGGTGTTGGATGAGTTGGTGGAGAGATATATGAGGGGGTTGGAGGGCTTGAGGAGGGTTGTTGAGGGGGTGGGGATGAGGGGGGGTGGGGGAGGGGAGGGTGGTTGAGGTGGGGATGCTGGGACATTGAAGATTATGAGTATGGTGCTATTGGCGGCCACCTTAGGTGTCGTCAAGGGCGTTTGGAAGGGAACAGCATTGGTGAGCGTATGGGGCACTGGCTTATGGCGTTTCGACCATGGATGAAGCGTTGTGTGGGGGAGGAGAGTGTGGCGAACGCATCCCAGAAACACGTGCGATCAAGGTCATCAAGATCGGAATTTGAAGGCACGGAGAGACAACAGTATGCCACAGAATGCTTGGTGACGAGGCATGGCTCCAGTCATTTCGACAAATTATCTACCGGATCTTGCACAATCGGGATGGCTGGGGAGGAGTGGGAAGAGGTCGTTATCCTGAGTCTAATGCGCACCAGGGGGCCAGTTGGTGTCGGGAAGATTTCATTGCGTTGCTTGAGTGGCATCTGGCTTATGTCCACGGCCGTGGAAGCCGTGATGGTGGTGCGTTGTGTCGGTGGAGGATGATTCGTCTTTCTTGGCCTTCTTGGAGTCCTTCTTGTCATCTTTGCCCTTCTTCATGGCGGCTTCAGCCATAAGCTGCTCGAACGCCATATAATCGCCTTCCTCCTCGGGATTGCGTTGAGCCTGAGATAATTAGCAGGATTCGACTGAAGAATCGAAAAAGAAGACTCACATTTTGATATACCGTGCCGCAAAGCACAAGGGCATGTGCGCGCTCAACCCGCTTGTCTAGCTTGACATTCTTGTCATTCAGGAGTCTGTCGCAGACCTCGCGCAGAACGCTCTGGATCTCGAATCGGCTTCCCTTCCACGCCGCGGCCAGTATTTTGCCAGTCACTCTCCGCTCGTACTCCGCCTTCTTTTCATCCGTCCAGTCATCCCCACCTTTCTCCTCCAATTTTGCCATCTCCTCCATGGTAAGCTGGGCGTCGATGGCTGTAGATATGGTAGACCAGGTATCTTTCACGAAGGTGCCCTTGTCTTTTAATCGCGAGAAGAAGCCTGATACTCCAAGGAATTTCTGTGATTTGAGGAAACCCGTCGCCTTTTGTAGATAGGTCGTGCCGACAGTATGTAAGATCTCGAGGCCAAACGACTCCATCTTCAGACTCTCTACCTCTAATCTTGTCTTCTCCTGGAAGGCTTTCGTGACATCATTACCCTTGTCGGTCTCAGTCCATACAGATATACGATCCAGTAGCTTTTTAGCCAGGGTCTCCACTCGCTCATCCCTTATCCGTTTTCTTTCTGCCTCGTATTTGGCTAGCTCCTCCCGTTGTTCCTTGGACAAGCCCTTCTTCTTCTCCTTCTTCCGCAGCTCCTTTTCTTCTTGGGTAAGACCTGCCGCATCCATACGAGCGTCCTCTTCCGACCTATCCATGATAGCTTGCTGACCATACTGCCGCCGTGGCGTCGAGGTGCCAGAAGTCGAAGAGGCTCTATCTGATGAAGGAGCTCGCAAATCAGGTGTTGGTCTTCCAGGTGCGGTTTGTTCTGGTGAAAGCGAAGACATTCCGCCATCCCCATTCTGCGTTGACTTCTCCGGAAATTTCGCCTGCATTTTCTCTTCAGCCACCTTCGCGGTGTCCTCTTCCTCCATCTGCTTTGACGAAAGCTCCATAGTGTGTGTTAGATCCTTCATTAGTGACAGCTCGCCGATAAGGTCCACAAAGGCCTCCCCTCCAAAGATCATTCCGAAGAATTCGGCCGGATCTTCGAAACCACCTCCTGGGACCGCCTCCTCTTTCCCGAACTTATCGTATCGTTTCCGTAGCTCATCGTTGCTGAGGACTTGGTAGGCTTCCCCGATCGCCTGGAAACGAGTATGTGCTGTCTCGTCCCCAGGGTTCTTGTCAGGATGTGTGGTAATGGCGAGCTTTCTGTAGGCTTTCTTGATTTCGAGCTCTGTTGCTGTAGGCCTGACGCCCAGCGCATCGTAGTAGGTAGTGTCGACGACCATCTTTGCTCTCTGCGGGGCTATCCCCCGGAATTCCCCTGCACCAAGTCCTTACTTCGGCTTTGTACCCTGTCGTCAGTAAATGAATGGTGTGGAGATGGTGGTAGGTAAGTATATGAATGATCTGCGCATTTCGGCAGTCTGTTCGCTGTCTCATGACGATAAAGTCGGCGAAATGTGGCTGACTCAGCCCGCTCCACCCCAAGATCGTCGTTTCGCGACCTGAAATTCGCGAAAGCCTGGGCGAAGGTAATTGGCGGACCGCTCCGTACTCTGCACAAGCTATGTCTTAGCATTGGGGTTCTCATAGTTTGTCTGGATAGGGCTCCCATTTCAGAGAGGTATCGCGACTCGACAGTCTACTTTTATGTGATCCGGCGCGGTCTCAAGGCCGATTCCAACACCTACAGTTCCACCTCGTTTCCCCCAGAGCTCTACCACTGGCCCACTGCAAGATGGGTGTCGGCAGCGTCATTTACTACATCATACATTTCCAGGAGCTGAGAGCCATCATTCAATGGTACATTGGTGCTAAGTGATAGCAGCAATGGCTGCGCTGACATGATTTCAGGAAAACATGGCATGACGCTCCGCACCGGCGAGATCCAGAGAAAGAAGCCCCTTCATTGCGCATATGCTTCGACTTACTCGACAAGACTAGCCGTAGCTTCAGCTCCGTTATCCAGGAACTCCATCCAGAACTTCTTGTTCCCGTAGTGCTCTTCTATCTGTCATTACGAGGCCTGGACACTATAGAAGATGACATGACAATACCCCTGGAACAGAAAGATTCGCTTCTTCGAGACTTTCATAACGTAGTAGACAGGGAGGGCTGGACGTACGATGGCAACGGTCCCGACGAAAAAGACCGGGTATTACTTGTCCAATTCAACAATGTCACTGAGGAATTCCGCAAAATCAAGCCCACATACCGAGAAATCATCAAAGATATCACGCAGAAGATGGGAAATGGCATGGCCGACTTTTGCAGGAACGCCGAATTCAACGCCAATGGCGTCGACACAGTCAAGGACTATGACCTCTACTGCCATTACGTCGCTGGGTTAGTAGGCAACGGCCTGACTAGCCTCTTCGTAGAAAGCGGCCTTGCGAATCCAGCGCTCAAAGACCGACCACATCTCCAGGAATCCATGGGCCTATTCCTACAGAAAACCAACATCATCCGAGATATCAAGGAAGACTTCGACGACAAGCGGCGCTTCTGGCCTAAGGAAATCTGGTCCAAGCACGTCACAAACTTCGAGGATCTCTTCAAGCCGGAGAACAAAACAGCGGCGTTGAATTGTAGCTCGGAAATGGTACTCAATTCTCTCAGCCACGCCGACGAATGCCTTTTCTACCTTGCTGGATTGAAGGAGCAATCGGTCTTTAATTTCGCCGCTATTCCCCAGTCCATGGCCATTGCCACCTTGGAGCTCCTCTTCCGGAACCCGAAGATCTTTGAGAAGAACGTCAAGATTACAAAAGGCGACGCATGTCAGATCTTGACCGAGTCAACGCAAAATCTAAAGGGTGTCTGCGAGGTATTCCGGAAGTATGTGCGGAGGATACATAAAAAGAACATTCCGCAAGACCCCAATTTCCTGAAGATTAGCATTGCATGTGGCAAAGTCGAGCAATTCATCGAAACCCTCTTCCCGAGCCAGGACCCGAAGGCTATGAGGACAGCACAGGAGCAAAACAGGCCGGTCGCGGTGCAGCCGAGTGACGATCGGAATGCTGCGATGAGCGAGGAGGCAAAGTGGGATACAAGTACTCCATCCACTGCCCTCCTCATCTCCCGACTGCATAGCTAACCTCTCACACAGTATACCTCCTAGCAACAGTAATGGGCTTCCTCCTCCTCCTATCCGTACTCATGGTAAATCCCTTCACCAACACCTCTTCCCATGATCCGCAACTAACCTCCCAAAAGATCGGCGTGGCATGGCTCCTAGGCGCCCGCTTCGACGTCGCCGTCAACGAGCTTGCATCCGGAAATTTCGCCCGCCCCTCCGACCCCTCAGCCGCCCAATCCATCATCTCGAAATACGACCACGGGGAACTCTAGTCCGCCCCCCCAAACCGTCATTCCGCTTGTACAATAGCGCCAAGTACATACTGCAGCTTGCGAGTCCATCCTTAGCAATAACTGCTGATGCTCTAAGCTTCTATATTAGCATAATGTGGACCAACCTAAAAGCTAGTCGCATCTCTCTTCACCCAATCTCCCATCTCCTTCCCATCCACCACATGCTCCCCTCCCTTTTCTCACCTTCCGCTACCTCCCCTCCCTCCACCCCCTCCTCAATACCCCACCCCAAACCCCCCCCTTCATCCAATCCCGCCCAAACCCAACAAAAGCCGAACAAAGAACCTAGCACACATGTCAAATTGCAACTCAGACCCCACCTCTATGGTCACTGTTGTGCCGAAGCTGTGCATACATCGACCTCGACGCCATAAGTAGGCCAGTGATGGCCTCGCCGTAAATGTTAAAGCTTCCATGGCGCTAAAGGCTCGTTGGCGGCGGTTACGGTTTGTGCGTTATATGCTAGGGGGGATTGGTGGGGGTTGTGGAGGGGAGGGTTCGGGGGGAGAGGAGGAGGAAAGGGTTGCGCTGGTCTAAGTGAAAAAGTCACAGTTGCGTCTTCTTTCCTAAAGCATTTCTACGATGAGTCGATTTTAGTAATACTATCTTAGAAATCTTCATGGATGGGTTTCAGGCCGAGTGTCTGTATTGAAGGTCGTGCTTTTAGACGAGTTGCTTGTACAGATCTGGGTCTCCATTAGATGAAAGGTCCTTCACCATGAAGTTGCGGTTCTTCGTTATAGAGTAGCGGCCCTTCATGATAGAGCAGCGTCAACCCCTTCCTTTGAGATGTTGCTCAATTAGGGTGCACTACTTCTTCCCAGCATCATAATGGTCATTGATCTATAAAGTAAAGAGGTCCATACATACAGAAGCTAAGATCACTGTGTGAAGCTAGTGAGCCCTTAACAGCTACAGTGAGTGTAAAATTGGTAAGCTAGCAAAGCAAATAGGTCACAAGCAGTCCTGCAACACGAATCGGCCTCTCCTCATCCTCACATATCCACGTTCCCCTGCTGCCAAGCTGCGAAAAGGCCGCTTAGATAACGCATGGCATCTGGAAGCTCTTGTCCCTGGGGCTTTTGGCCGCCTCCGACCCATGCGCTGAAGAATTGTCCAGGCTTGATATTCGCCTTTTGACTCTCCATTGTCTTGATAAGCTTCGTCATTTCAACCACATCAACCGGCGCCTTCTCGGCGATGCCGTCAAGGAAGTCACCTCGGTAGCCAAAGTGGCGTAGTAGGTAACGTTCACCAGCAATCAGTTCCGAGGGCGTCAAGATCGGTGGTGGGATGTTGACGAGCTTGGCAAGCTGCTGAAGAGATTTAGTGGAGGACATAGTACCGAAGGCTTCTCTAGCAGACTTCTTATTGGCCGCCAGCCGATTCGAAGTGATGCCTAGATGCCTCTTGAGCACTTTGTTCGTTGGGTCGAGCTTCCATGCTATGTCTAGATATCTATGAGCCGCTTGGTCGTTGCGTTCAGCAGCCATGGCTATCGCACGACAATGGAATGTTAAGCTCTTGTCAAGGACAGTCACGCTTGAGAGTTGGTCGGCACGATCCATCTCTTCCGTCTCTTCCATGACAGCTACCCAATCCCGATCACGTACTGTGGCGAGGACTGAGTTGGCTTTTGTGATTATTAGTAGGCTATGGCAAGACTGATGGAAACCATCATCTTCAAAGTCGGCCAATCGAGGATTGTTGCCACAGGCAATCTTCCACGCTGCCCGACAATCTCCGTATTTGGCACGTGCAGTAGTGAAATTGCCGAGGCGAAACGCCTCATCTGCAACGTTCGCGATCGAGACCAAGAGGCCATATGTATCCCAAGCGAGACCACGGACCCAGTTTACTTCGGGAACCATGGATGCTCTCAAGCTGCGCTCGTAGGTGGGGTCGATGGCACCAGTGATAACCAGGCCTTGGGCACCGACGTTGAGATACCGGAATGGTTCGAGAACGTGCTTCTGGGTTATCAAAGTGGGAGGACCACCAGCACTGGTCTCAATGCGGAAGATGAGCTTGAACAGCGCCATCGAAGAAGTCGCTTTCAGGATGCGAAGCATCCGAACAAAGCGAGGCAGCTCATCGGCGACTAGCAGAAAAGATACGACGACCTTTCCCTGCTGCTTGTTGCCGAACTCCCCTTGCTGTCTCCCGCCTGGCAGATTCATGTGTAGGCGTAGGACGTGATCCTAGAGGATATTCAGCACGGTTCAGAAATGTAGCATTAAGCCAGCTACCTTGAAACTCGAGACCAGCTTTGACTTGCTGCAGGCTATGGCTGCGACCTCATGATTACCCATGACCTCACAGATCATTTCCCAGTTGCAGGATACGACGATGAAACGGTTGTCCTGGTAGAGCATGTCATGTGCTTCGCGATTGATCTGCTTATTCACACCCAAGATCGCCGCCTGAAAGTGGTAGTTGCAAACAAGCAAGTGGTCAGGAGGCTGGCGAACACGGTTGGCCTTGAGAGGTTCACCGTATATCTTGCGTCGAATCTCCACTGGCAGCTTTTCGAAGGTCGATAGCCCTTTGCTCTTACGTCTGGCCATGGTGTACGTACCTATGATGGATGGCTGCAGACTCAGGTATCGTAACTGGATGGCCTCTTATGAGCAGCGGAACGAAAGAAAGAAACGGAATTGCTGTACACATAGATTGTGGTAAGGTAGGAGCAACATACTTGTATGTCACATGCCGCCAGGCGCTAAGGTTGCGCTTAAGGCAAGCGACATCCCGTCCACAATCGGTCGATGTCTCGCTAGACCCACTTTTTTCTGGGTGCTTGATCCAGTAACCAAACGCTTTGAGGTTTTGCACTTTTGAGCTGTAGGCCCTTCAGCCCATTGTCAAGTCGTCTATACGTCTTTCCGTAATATGTCAAAAGAAAGTCCCTCCGTGACAACCATGTGCTTGCTCCCCATGTTTCTTGATTTAAGTGAATTGTCTTTCTACTTTAAGGAGACCGTCTACTTTACTTCGATCTCACACCAAGGGTAGTGTTAAGGAAGTCATGGGACGTAGGAGACACTCTACAGACCGGATCAACATGGCCTACTTCGAGGAAATTACATTCCTTCATGGACTCCCTTCCAGAACGAATATACCAACCCACGTCGGTTTCCAATCTTCAAAGCTCATGCGCGGACCATGAACAGTCGTAAAACCATCAAACTTACATTATCATAAGGATTCTCGATACGGTGTCGGGATTAGGTGAGCCATAGGCGCCTAGCTTACATGTAGGTGAACTTATAGCTCTACGCTATCGCCAATCGAAATCATAGTCGGCCGTTTCCCAACCTTCTCGCGCTCCTTTATTTTATTTTCCATCACCTCGATGTCCTTTAGGACCTTCACCAGGTTGATGGGCTCATTCTCTTCGATTTCCGGTAGCAAACTCCCTTTATACCCGAAGTGGCGAAGCAAGTAGCGTTCGCCCGCTATACACTTTGAGCCTTTTCGGATGGGGGCTGGAAGAGGAAGCGGTTTGTTGAAGCTCTCCAGCATACTGTTCGACCAAAGGTCGCTCAAATCCATGGGGCCACGCAGCATGCCGTTGAACATGTCCACACACCGTTTAGTCATACTGTCGCCGGGATCCAAATGGGACGCAATGTAAAATTCCGGTGCAGCCTCAACCATTCTTTGCAGTCCAGCGTACGCTATTCCCCGGCATCGGTAGATCAGAGCCTTTTGCGCCAGTGTACTACACAACTCAAGCTCGGGCGGAGGATTCAAGAGAGCGTGAGGATCAAGTACTTCAAGCACAGACTCCCAATCCCGCAATTGGAGGTGGACAAGGCCACTATTGATCGCTAGTAGAACGTCGCTGTCAGCATTTCCATAACCTTGAGGATTATCAAAACACAAGGTATGGTATATTTTGTTTCATTTGTCTCTTATGAATCGTGGAACAACTTGGAATGTTGAGCGTAGCTCTGCAGATACGCACCGGTAACAAAAGCTATGTCACACCAATTCTCAGAGCAACCATCATTCTCGAGAAAACGCAATCGGCGACTTGTGGAATGTGCTCCTAACAGCAACATGCGGCACTGTGTGTATTGCATAACAGCGGTCTTTAAGAGGCCAACCTGGGTAGCTCTAGGGCGTTGGCACACGAGACGGAAAGCTTCATCTGTAAATATTCTAGATCAGCCTCCGACTTTTGAGTGAGGATACCAGGCCGTTAGAAATGCTTTTGGTACATCCCTGGCCCCTAGCGAGCTGATAATCTACTGGAAAGCCAACTAAAGACGAGCTTCAAACGCAACAACACGTACCAGCGACATCCTTGATAGAGACACAAAAGTCATAAACCTGCCACTTCTCATCACGGACCCAGCGCACAAACGAACACATGCTTTGTTTCAAGCTTCGAGCGTAGCTAGCATCGACTGCGCCATCGATTTGCAAGCCTGGCTCGCTCACAGACATACAGCGGAAGGGCTCGAGTAAACATTCCTGGGTAGAGAGGCTCGGCGGATCCGCTGGGTTACCCTCAATGCGGAGCTTGAATTTAAGTGACTCTTCGGAGTGCGCAAGGTTGTCGATCCGCAGCATACGAACAAATCGTGGGAGTTCGTCCGCTATGATAAGAAAGCATTTGACAGCGCGGTTTTCTTGCAGTGTGTTGGTGGGTTCGCAGAATTGCTTCCACGGGACACGGATGTGGATGCGAAGAACATGTGCCTGTCAAGGTTTTAGTTCTGATCGACGACATTGCAAGCCTCTACCATGGTGGAATTCTCACGCTGAATCTTGCAACCGAATTGGGCTTCGTGCAGGCAATAGCTGCTACCTGGTTATTTTCCATACTGGTGAATATACCGTTCCAAGCACAAGACGCCACGATAAAGCGGTTCTCAAGGTACAAGATAGGCCAAGCCACTTTGTGTATCTGCTTGCTGGTAGCTAGTATAGCTGGCTCAAACTTGTATACGCATATCATCTTCTCATTCGCATATTGTCGAACATTCTTTGCAGAGAGTAGTTCTTTATATATGTTTCGGCTGATCTCCACAGGAAGGTTTTCGATTTGGGAGAGCTGTCTTTTTCCAAACCCTCGTCTGCTACTCCAGCTAGCTCTTCTGCAGGCGATGCTTGAGTCATCCTGAGAGGTAAATGAGGGAAGAATATAAGGCTCTATGCTTTGAGCAATCTTCAAGAAGCAACGTGATACACCAAACGCCTTGGAGACTGACCTCAAACACAAGGGTATTGAGATGATGCAAGCAAGGTCGGAAAATCCTTGCTAGATTCATATGGAAGCTGCATGTATGGCAACGCGCCGGCGCTAGAAGTGAAATCCTAGGTGTTTTCTGCATAGCAATTCTCACATGTGAAGATCGCGTGATATAATAAACAATCCAAGAGTGTTCATACGTCATTTCTTGCCTGGGAACATAGTGATCACTTTCAGTGTTGTCATATGTAACAGGACTAGTGCTCCTAGGGAATCCCTCTCGGGCTTCGCTACCTTTAGAGTAGTGTTGGAACAATGAAGGATGTGCCTACAATTTAAGGAGATACAAAGTTCATACCGTCTTCCTTTGAACTTGTGCTGAATTGGCCTCATCATCTGTTGGTTCGATGCATACTGGATCATTAAGAGCCACAGAATGACTACGTTATCCATATATCAGTCGCAAGTGGCGTAAACGAACGCGTGCATCCAGAGCCTCCCAAGCGCCAGCAAGAAGTGGCTCACGCCGTTCTTGAAACTTGCGAAAAAGCGCTTTGATGGCATGACGATGGATGAATCAGCCAGTAAAGACTCACAGCGAAAGAGGCGAAACGTCAAAGCTTTTGGCTTGGTCAGTAAGGAAACCCAGCAGTAGGGCTCAGAAGAAGGCATACAAGATATGCTTGACACGACGAGAGACCCTCAGGAGTCAACCCTACTCGGCCATTGGATAGTTCATATACACGAAAGCAAGCCATCTTCTCAGCATCTCAAGCAGATCGATATGTTACTATTTACGTTCGAAGGAAGGTATACCTGATCTGAGTGGTCCGAAAAGCATGACATGGCAGGATCGATGAGATGGTCGGTAGAGACCCATAGGCAAACCAGCAAATGGTTGATCCATCGATCTATGCAATGTAATGGAGTCCGGGAATCTAAGATTGTAGCAGAGGTTATGACTCTCTCCTTCTACCGTAGCGGGCGGAAGTAGGAGGGGCCAGTCAGTGTTTGAGAAACGAGAAAAATAGCGAGTAGGTAATTCGTCCTATTCTAGAAATTGAATGGAGTGGAGCTGGAAATATAGTCGACGTTGGACGGTCTTACGGAGTAGATGTACTTCCAGTCGTAAGTGCTCGACGCGCACTTGGCGCGTAAGCGGGCTAACAGTAGCCACCCGCAGCCAAGCCACCTCAGCTCCAAGATCCAACAAACCTCCGATATGCCTCTACATATTTTGTGTTGACATATCTTGTGAAGCTTCGATGTGCGGGAAGCAGAGCTTCAGCAATCCTCTGCAGCGTCAAGGCAAGATTCATGCCTCAACACGACCCCAATCGCTCCCGGCCCGGATTTGTAGATAAGCGCTGACCACCACCCCATGCTTCTGCAACATCATTCTTACCACATTATTCTTACACCGTCATCGCGTCAATGGGCCGCTCTCTGCCCTCGGAAAGAGAACAGGAGTTATCTCCAGTTGTCGCCGTCTACCCAGCACATCCGACTTTCACCGCCATCCCTGACCGTCACGCCAAAAGTTCCACAGTGCCCCCTACCGGATCGCCAACGCTCGCTCCCAAATCAGGCTACAGACATCGACCGGAAGATGATATCTTAGTACAGCCGCTCTCTCAAGCTGGCTTTCCAGAACCCCACCGAGCCATCCACCGCCCCATTTCGCCCCCACCAAAACCTCCAGTCCAAAAGCAGCCGCAAAATACAAGCATCAGCGATTTTCCGATAGAGTTGCAAGAGAAGATCATCAATGAGTTGGCTGGTTATTTAGGTACACCGAAGTCAAGTCATGGCTCCAAGAATTGGAACAATGCCATGCGGCATCCTAGACGGAAGCAGCTCTCGAACCTCTCCTTGGTATCAAGAATCTGGAAGTTGCTGATACAGGAGCGGCTGTATAGGCATAGTGAGTGCCTCGAGAAAGACTAGGCTACGATATGCAGACTAATTGATTACAGTCAAGCTCAAGGGAACTACGGCTGAGTTGCAGAAGTGTGGTGAATGGTTTTTGAAACGTCCGAGACTTCAAGCATACGTTCGGCATATCGAGATATGGGTCCCGTTGTTCGAAGTAACCACGGAGACTCGTCCACGAGCGCCTCTACGAGCCCCGACGGGCTCTTCACTCCAAGACACTCCTTCAGTGCTACGCATTCCAAGGGCACAAGCTGACGAGCTTGCACCTACTGGAAGGATGTTCCAAACCATGGACAATGTCACATTGGAGGACATCTTCGCTTACACCAGAGTCCTGTTTCCAGGTGCCTGTGCGCTGACTATTGAAGGCGGCCACTGCAAAAAGTCTCGCAAGATCCAAAACTTTCGGACAATGCCTAAGGATGTCCCATTAGGCCGGTCTCTTAGCTCAAGCACTGAAAAGCCCCGACTTCTAGACCTTGCAACACATTCTGCATTTCACGAACACGGCAAAATCAGCACCCTCATCCTCAAGGGCTCATGGAACATCATACGAGAAGTGTCCGATTTCGATAAGATGGCAATCGCCCTTCCCAACTTGCGCGAATGGCATTGCGTTTATGCCAAACCTAAAACAGACGCCTACAAAGCCATGTGCGGCGTCCTCCGCCACTTCCCTCCAACAATCTCCAAACTCAATATCTGCCTGGAAGGCCTCAACGGCAAGCAACCTTCATCCCTCGCCAAATGGCGAAAGCTCTATCCCGAACACCATGTTTGCGAAGATCTCGGCCGTCTCTTCCCCCAGCTCGAATGCCTAACCTTTACAGGCCACGTCTGTGCCTGCCTCTTCAGATCCGCCATCACCGCCACCTCCTCTCTACGCGACGTTCCGAAACTCAAATCCATCGATCTCTTTGTCCGAAACTGCTGTCGCGCCTCGAACAACCTCGACGACGGCCCCAGCATCCACAATTGGCCCTTCGTCCAAGCCTTTGAAAAGCTCGTGGTTGAAGCCGTCACCGCCCTGGGCGCGTACCCGCACCTGGAGTACCTACGTATCCGCTTTCTAGATCTAGACTCGCCACGGCCATTGCTCAATCCGTACTTCCACCTCGAGAACAACATCTGCACCGGTATGTGGGACAACAACATCCTCGCCGCCTTGAGTGAAGCCCGGCCGTGGGCAGACTTCCAAACGACAGCCGACGAGGGCATCCTGGACTGGTTTGAGGGTCCCGTGTTCTCGCGGCCAAAGAGCATGAAAGCCAGCAGCTACGCGGCGCTTGCGCAGGTGGGGGTGATCCTATAATACGTGGCTCGAGACCACCAGACGGCGGGCTTTCCGATCGCCAATAGGCTTTCCCTAATAAATGCCGGCATACAACGACCGGTGCTCGAGGATAATGTGCTGTCGATGCCAAGATGTTTTCCGATCAAAGCTCTTCTTCCTTCATTTATGATGCGATACTTTCTAATACCCAGCATGGCGTTATGGCTGTATCAAGGCACTAGCTAAGGCGCTGAAGGATAATGATAGCATCTACGGGCTTGTGTGGGGCCACGACATGGATGCATAGCTACAGAGCTGGGATAGCAAAAAAGTGAATACAGAAAAGAGCTAGCTAGGAAGCTGAAGCATTATCAGATACACATCTGACGATTATGAAGACATGATGGTAATAGCGAATCCAGTCATGAGCTCTAAACGTTTCGTGCACACCGCACGGCCTCACATTAGACCAACATCTTCATTGAATTTCGCATTCCTTACTGTGATAACCTACGGCCTCATATCCCCTCTACCTCCTCTCCCCTACCTTCCCCTCTTCCCCTATCCTCCCACTCCACCCCCATCGCCCCCACATCCTCCACCACAACCCCCAACACCCAACAATTCACCCCCAAAAACAACAACCCACTCCCCCACAGCCCCCACACAAACGTACTCTCCCCCAAAAACTCCAACGCATACGCCCTCTGCAAATACAGCGCCTGACTCCCCACCCACAACCCCGCCGCCAACATCCCCAGCCGCGGTCTCTTCAGGAACGACGAGTAAGGGAGATAGAAGGGGAGGAGGACGAGATACCAGAGGAAATACTGGCTGGTGACGACTTTGTTGAGGGCGACGAAGGCGTGGGTTTGGGAGAGGAGGGTGCTGGGGAGGTGCCGCTTTGAGAGGGCGAGGGGGAGGAGGATGGAGGAGAGAGTGAGTTGGGGGAGGAAGGCAAGGCGGGAGATGGGGGGGGTGGGGGAGGTGGGGTTGGTGGTTGATGGGGGGGTGGAGGAGGAAAGGTGGAGGAGGGTGTTGTAGGGGGAGAAGTTGTGGCGGTGGTCGATGCGCGTGAGGTGGTGGAGGTAGGTGTGTTGCAGGAAGGGGGGGCCGTAGAGGGTGTACATGAGGGTGTTGAGGGCGGTGAAGGACAGGAGGGAGGTGCTTAGGAAGAGGAGGCGCTCCTTGTTAAGGAACGCAATGACCGTCTTGAGCGCCTTTCCGAGAACCCCGCTGCTGCTGGATGGCGAGACACCGGGTTTGTGTGTGGCTTCTGAGCGGCTCGGGGTTTCGAGATACCATAGTATGGAGACGCCGTAGATGAACGGATAGATCTTGAAGTGCACCGCCAACCCCAGCAACGCCCCCGCGACCGCAATCTTCCGCCTCACCACCGCCCACACCACCCCCACAACCATCACCCCCAGCAGCCCCTCACTGCTCCCCCGCGTACTAATCGTCGCCACCATCGGGTTCAGCAGCCACAGACTCGCGAACCTTAGCGCCCGCTCCCGAGTCATGCCTCCCCCATCAGGGCTCTGCAGCACCAGCACCATCAGCCATCCGGCCACGATGTCCGAGGCCGCGAAGAGGAGCTTTCCGGTGTGGAACCAGAACCAGGGGGGGGACCAGGTGGTGGGCAGGAGCAGCCAGGCGAGCAGCGGCGTGTAGCGGTAGGTTTCGCGGTCGTAGGGGGAGCGGGAGTGGGCGATGTAGGAGGCGGCGGAGGTGAAGACGTGGTAGTCGATGTCGGTGTAGGGGAGGGGGGAGTGGGTGTCTTGGTAGACGCCGTAGAGGAGGAGGATGAGGCGGAGGGCGATGGCGGTGGGGAAGATGAGGGAGGGCGTGAAGAAGGTGGTCATTGCGGGAGGGGGAGCGGAGTTGCTGGGGTGGGAACTGGCATCGCGAGTATCGCAGCCTACTTAGTTTGTCTGAAAGAAACCCATTCTCGAGTTTCCCTTCTCCATGGCATTAGCATGGAAAATGAAGATCGTGCGGCGGAAAAAGGCATGACAAAGGCTTGGCGCTTGCGGACCTAGTAAGTTCTCACATGTAAGGCAACTTCCATCTTCGGAAGACGGTTTCTCTGCTCCGTATGTCCAGAAACCAGATGCAGTGTTTGGCTGCACATAGTGTTGGTACTATGGGACTAATATGTATATCATCGTCATCGCTGTGAGCCGTAGTCTCATCCTTCATTCCAATTGTCCCATTCATCTCATGCCTGACCCTGACCTCACTCACTACGCTCCAATAACCATTATGACCCCAGATCAGTAGCGGCTTAAATACCTACTCTACCATTGCGGAACCATGGAACCTCCAAGATTGGTTGCCCGCGGTTCTCCCACTCATGCAACCCAACCTCCTCTTCCTCTGGCTCGTCCAGGTCGTTCCTCCGTAAACCGTTCTTCTTCCGCTTCGGACTCATTGGCACCATTTCATGCTCATCTGAAGCCTTTCGTGCATGACTCTTCTGTGGCAAGAGGTTACGAAGCGCCGACTTCGTGTGTGGAGGATACCAATTCGAGCGTCCGCCGAGAGAGGGGCTCCGATGGGATCTTGGAATGTCGTCCGCGGTGGTGGGTGAGCGAATAGCTTTCAGAACCGTAGGCGGAGGAGCGGATAGCTGAACAGAGCCATCAGAAAGCGTGGCCTTACTTGAACCTGGCTGTTTTGAGCCATGGTTTATAGTCGAGGCCCCAGGATAATGGTAGCGTTTCTCCGCAAAGGGGTTCTGGTGCAACCCACGCGCGGCGACAGCCATCAATTGATTGAGAACGATAAATTCCAGTCGAAGCTTCAGGGCGTAGGCGAAAGTCTGAATCGGATGGCTAATGCCGGTTCGGTTCACATAAACCAGGATAATGTTGAGAACATCAAATATCGTTGCCAATGAAACAACATAGACGAGATCCAACATGACTCGGCGCTGTTTTACATTGGACTTGAGTTTGAGGATTCGTACCAATGACACCGCATAGATCATGTTGATGGTTACCTCGACGATTGAGAATCCAATCTGGGCGATCCGCTCCACAATCGCCTCGGCCGCTGACCAACGATCAGTGACCTTTGGATCCGGATCCCATGCAGGCCATGTAGTGATCCAATCGGTAACGATCAGGATCGGACTAACAATTACGATCATGTAGAACACCCGCCGCTGGACCTTCTGGCTATGGGAGACCAGATGAAGCCTGCTATACAATACTGTCAACTGGGCTACAGTGTAGATTGCCCAGCCCACAGTCGGCATCAGCGTGTACAAGACCCATACGCGACTTGCACCCGGGACCAGATATCTCAAGATCATGGCCAAGGCATCCAGGGTGCATCCAATTATACCGATTTGCATGGCCCAGAAATAGATCCCTTGTCGCCTTTTGAATACCCGGTGAATCTCGATGTTGACTTCGACTATGAGCAGGAAAGTCATCGCTATGAAGCCAGTGGCAGCGAGCTCTTCGCCGGGGAGCCATTTGGGCGTTTCCGCTTCGTGCACTGAGTAGACTGAGTACTGAGAAGGCATGATTACAAACGTGCCAGAATAGAATCTCAACCCCAGATATTCCTGGCAGTCCCAAGAGCGCGCGACAAGAACGAGATTTTCTTCACGAGATAGATGAAAGCATGGCCGAGAGAACCATGAAATTGGGAGAAGACCTACTCACCCCCACTCTATATCACTACTCCGACTTGCATTGGGCGATCGCATGGCATCATAAGGGTGTGCCGTAGCTCGGAGAAGATATCTTGGACGGTCCATAGAATGAGCAATGCGTGGATTTGTGTGGTGGTCTGTCGCATTGGTAGGTCGATGAACAAGCCATTCTTGTTTGAACATCGGCCTCGAGGTCGAGGGCGGCAGCCATCTAACCGGCTGGTTGGCGCGGTTGATGTATGATATGGCTTTCCGACCCGTGTGTGAGCAGATCACTACCTTATAGTCTTGCATAGAGCTTGGCGTTCCGTGCATATGCCATGTTCTGAAGCTTCTATACTTTATCTTCCATCCATCTCCTCCTACTTAGTGCGGTCCTGAAGCCAATCAGAGTCGCTGCTGGAGGTCGTGAACGTTAGCGCGTGGGTCAAAAGTGCGACATGCAGAACAGGACGTCATTAGCTGCGGGCATACTGTTTCAATGTTTCATGTGCCTGACTGTAAGCTGCATCGAAAGTGGAGCACCTACGACTGCGCTGCCGAGCCAGCTTTTGAGGTGAGCGAGCTCGAATACGACGGTGGTCTGGGAGGGTGAGTTGATCCCAAGTGCTGCCCGCCTTCCTGATCTGGCTATTCGGTCTTTTCCCATGCCGCGTATACATGCTTGGGCCCGATGAGTTGCATCCGGCGCCCTTAAAGTATGAAACCCTGCTAGATTGAGGGTGGCAACAATGTCGACGATTCTTTTTACCAATGCAGCAAGAGCCATGGAGTGGGCGGAGTGTTCAAAAAGAACGTGTTTAAGGGGGGGTTCTGTAAGCGGCTATCTATTTGTGGGATTAGCTGATGTTCCATGCATCGCTCTCTAGCTTTCACTTCTTGCGTAAGGTCTTTTTTTATAGCACAATGGACGAGATTCGGCGAGAGGAGCCAGACACAGAAAACTTCAATCAAGTATATTGACAATGCCAGAGGTCTAAAATATTATGTTGGCGCTTGCGCTCCGGCTTTTCCCCGTTGAACGCCCCACTTCGGGTTACACCGAAATTTCGTTCGGACTTGTCGGGGCCAGTCCGGACATAAACAGGAGGAATATACCACCGACCAAATTTACAATTTCTATATAACAATCGGCCCATTTTCTTTCATCTAGGAATTCCTTTTACGTCTCTCAGCACTTTTCCATTCGCAAATAACCCTAGCAACCGTAGCCATGGCCGCATTTCTTACATTCCTTTGGCAGCAATTGTTTGCTACCATTCCAGTGCCAGAGGAGAAGCACACGGGCCAGACCATGATCGTCACCGGCGCCAATGTTGGCCTTGGTTTCGAAGCAGCCCGGCACCTTACGCGCCTCGATGCGAAGAAGGTAATACTCGCCTGCAGAAATATCGAGAAGGGGGAGGCAGCAAAGAAGTCCATTGAAGAAACCACACAGCGTCGGGGTGTCGTGGAGGTCTGGCAGGTGGACCTATCCAGCTATGAGTCGGTCAAACAGTTCGCCAGACGTGTAGAGGGTCTGGAGAGGCTTGATGCCATCATCGAGAATGCTGCGATCGCCACACAGAAATATCAAGTCTTCGAAGGCAACGAATCAACATTGAGTATTTGACGGCAGTCTCTGGTCCGGGTTGTGCTTACGAACGATAGCGGTCAATGTGATCAGCACCTTCCTCATGGCTCTTCTGGTCCTGCCAAAATTGCGAGAGACCTCTTCGAAGTTCAACGTTACACCGATGTTATCGATCGTGAACTCCGAAGTCCACGGTTTCGTCAAATTTCCTAAGATGGATAGCCAGGATATCTTCGAAAAGTTGAACGACAAAGGAACTGCCAACATGAACGAACGGTATAGCCCACATCTTAGCAGCGCGGAATCAGCTGACAATATGCTTTATAGATACCCTATGTCCAAATTGGTCGGGATACTCTATGGCCGAGAGCTCGCAGCGCGTACCGAGAAGAACAACAACTCAGCTGTCATAATCAACTTCCCAAACCCTGGCCTTTGTCATTCCGAATTGGCACGAGAGGGCTTGATTTCATTGAAGATAATGAAATTTTTTCTTGCGAGAAGCACAGAGTGTGGCAGCCGCACACTTGTGAACGCGACAGAAGCAGGACCAGCGTCTCATGGCCAGTACCTAAGCGCTTGTCGTATCTCTCCGTATGTAAATTGTCACTTGAGACTTCCTGCTGCTGATGATGTTTAGGCCATCACCATTTGTAAGGAGCGAGGAAGGTGCAAAGGCGCAGGCAAAGGTTTGGGCAGAGCTGTCGAAGAAATTGGAAACCATCCAGCCTGGAATCATGAGTAACGTCTGACAGTCTGCGCGAGAAGCCGCCGTCACCTGGCGCCAGTAATGGAGGACTGATACGGTGAGCTAATTGCGGTGCCTTCTGCAGTCTTCCACGTGACTTTCCTAGAGTGGTGCAACGATTACCCTATAATTTAGCTGAGGAGATTTATTTCTTAAACTGCATAGGCATGGGTTCGCTCGCATTGAAAGCCACGGCGTTTGCTGGCCGCTCTTGGCGTCTTCCGTAGCCGATCTTTGGGGTATTGCAAGCATGCTTAACTCCAGTGAGCCAATGACTGACTTCGCTTTTCTCTCCGATATTGCGTCTCTTAGTAAGTGTATCGAATCTCCTAAATAAGTTTTTAGGCTACTGTCCGGCTGTATGTCGTTAAGACCCGTCTCAATCATTTGCTCGGCGCAAGCAGTCGATGCTGACTGCAAGTCGAATGTATGGGGATTGACATGGAACGCATGAGGTCGATTCGTTCATCCCAGTCACCTAATTACTTCGAACACCTGATCATGGCCCACTGGCCATAGGGAAGTACGGCGGCAAGGTGGACATGGTCTAGAGCAAGTGGAGAGCGACGTTGCGATGAAGGATTTCTCCGATGTCACTGATGCAGGAAAACTAGCAGGGTATGGCCTATCAGCATGCATCACTCAAGCTTCGTCATTGCCGCGCGAATATGCATTAGGCGCCTCGGCAGTCAGACAGCTGCTTTCTTATGCCGAGTCTGTCTGTACTTCAAGGTGACTTGCGACATACCTTATTGGACAGACATTAGATTTCGATTTGAGCAAAATCGAGCTACTGCGGAAATCGAGATTGATACCTAAGGCCTCGGTGAGCTCCACCAGCTACCAATCTCATGGACTAATGAACTCTGCCTTTGATCTATAGGATTACTTCTCGATAGCAGGTTGGGCTAGAGGCCGCTACATAATAGCGCCCTGCTCACCTACACGCCTTCAAAGCAGTGCACCATGGAGCATCCACCTTGCCTCTGACTCGACCGCTCAACATCACGCTTTGGAAGCGATTGCCTCTGTGCATACACGTTGAATTACCGATTTATTGGGCAATGTCAGCCGAAAAGCGGAATAGACCATCTACCTCACTCATGAGCACCGCTCTAACGAAAGCTGGCCTGCTGTCCAGAGATCGTAAGCAATCTTTACTGGGGCTTGCAGTCATTGATCACCGATCTAGGCGCTTCCTCCCACGGAGATTTCCCCCCGGGTGGCGCCTCGTGCTGATACTCTGCTACAGCGACGTCACATTCTTTCGGTTAGTTCACGCCGCCATCGCACTTACCACTTGTGTGTAGAAGGGGAGATATGTTTCTCTAGGGCTTGGAACTACCTGAGTTCGGCGACTACCTGCGCGATTCAAAACCCACGACGATGCGCTCAAGGATGCATTTCCACTTGTTCAAATGCGATGGTTCGGCAGTTTGAGAAATCAACGTTGAGAAATCTATACTGATTGTAGACAGTGACATGTTTCTTGCCGTTTCAGATCTGGGTATAGCTATCGAATGGTACTCGTATGTACATGAATATTGCCCCAGCGAGGAATGGAATGAAGCTCTTCCCCGTCCCAAAAACAAGCGCCTTCCGCAATGCATATCTATGATTCTCGGTAGTCGTGGTATCGACGCCTACAACTGAACATCATAGAAAGCCTTCGACGAAACCCTTTTTCACAACCGTCCCAGGCGAACACACGGCCTCGATGGCTGATCGAGAGCAGTGCTATGACGTCTTATCGTGATTGAATGATGGCATGAGATCGCTTGGCTCCTGCCAAGGTGCGTACAGCATTGGCATGCGCATTGCCGCTGGCGTCAAGGCCCGAAATAGGGTAGCGACCGGAACGCCGTAAGCATCTAAGATGACCAATAGGGTGCTGAATATGTCGTCCCTCGTCCAGACCCTTCCCAGCCGCAATGGCCTGTCTACTGAGTACGTCTCTTACTCCTTCTTCTCGTGTTGATCCCAGCTCCCTGTGCTGCCAATCTCCTAACATTGACGTCGTTCTTAATTGCCGCAGCCTGGTCAGTAGTGAAGGCGATTGGGACAGAATAATTGAAGTGAAGTGGCTGCGACGTGATGCTGATGGTTTGAAGGCCTTTGGAGAGGTAGTAGGTAGCAATAGTCTGGGAACTGGTGATGCCGGTAGTGTTAAGGGCATAGACGCTGGGCGGCAAGCTGGCAATGAAGCATGCCGACTGATTGTTCAGCAAGAGTCCTTGTGAGGTCTCTCCCAGTATATACTCGCTCACGTTCAAGTTGCGAACGTAGGATCCTCCAGGAGGTATGTCTTGGAAAACGTCATCGCTTAGGTTCGGTGGAGTATACTCCGTTCCGTTCAGAGTCAACTTTGCCCCCGTCAGGTTGGTGATCGTAATGGGCCTGTACGCCATCAAATTTTGTCGGTCGAAGAGATTGTTGGTTCCCGGTATCGTCAAATTACTCTGAGACGGGTTCTGTATGACTACCTGGAGGGTTTGTGCGCCGTCGAAGGTAATACTCCCGCTTAATTGGGCTAACGTAAAGCTGGTGAAGAAAGCAGCGGTGCTAAGCACTTGAAGTAATAAAGAGGCAACCATTTTGTGGAATGGTCGAAACTGGATATGGAATGGATGATCTCTAGAAAGAGTGTCAGGCAATATATATGAGAGTGGAAAACACGACGTTCGCATGGCAATGCGCTACAACATGATAGGGTAACGAATAGAGAGTATGCGGATGGGGGATGCGCTGAGGTTGAGACATGCGACTACATGCGCGCTCACTTAGCTCCTAGCAGGGCAAGACTTGACTCGAGATGGCAAGAAGGCGATCAAACATCTACAAGCGCTGACGCGCAACAGCATCCAACGGGACAATGGGTACTCAACGCTCAAGCCTCAGAATTGTTATTGCACCCACGCGCACAAATGTCAGCAAAAGCCTCCAAAACTAAGCTTGCGCCACTACAGACACCTGGGAAAGAAAGAGTCGAGAATTTTCTGTCCGAAAAAGCCCCATTCAGGCACTGACGCCTACAGGGTGGAGATACAAACCGCCGTCCTTGCGAGATTGCAGGCAACAAGCACACAAGTGTTAATCTGGCGAATGGTATCAACTCCGATGTTTGGCTCAACCAGACGAACCATGATATCAGCTGCTCGCGGAGTCTGCATGCCATGTCCTTGACAGATTTCCAGCTAAGCCCCGGCTACCATGAATGCTGCGCCGATGCGCGGCATTTGTGAGCTCGGTGCTCTCGGAAGGTACACGGCAACGCTTTGACGTCTTTAATATTGCGTAGACAGAGCGTTCTCGCATGCTTGTATGCTTGGCCAACGGTTCCGCCCTATGAGGTAACTCGTTGCATTGTCCGCCACTCAAGTAATTCACCGTTCGCACCGTCCCTTGAAAGCATCACTAATACATATCACTATTGGCTATCATGTACGAGTCTCGTAGGCTACGACCCCAGTGTTTAAGGTAGCCATACAACTCCCTCCAGATATGTCGCTTTGATCATTTGAGACTCGATGGTCAGCCTGAACATGGTTGTCTCCTTGTCAGCAACACAGACCTCCTGATTTCTTGTCATAATCTTTCTCGGCCACTTCCAACGTACGTTTTCCGAGGAGAAATCATGTCTTTTCATCTCGCATACCGACCAGGAAGAATAATCTTCGTCAGAACAGTTGGTGGTTGAGTCTTGGGCGTTGGCGATGACTCTCTGTTGGTCCGAGCTGGAATCCACCCTATACATGTCATATATGTCAGCTTTCCCTAAGATCGATAATTGTCCGCTCAGATAGGTACCGTTGAAAGAAAACCAAACGCAAGCAGGCAGTAGTAATACTTCCGCCACCTCTGTCACCTCCTTCCAACAAGGGATACTTTAGGCGTCGCTTTGACGCCATCAGTCGGTCCCCCGGCTGCCATACCCTTTTGCTACCCCGGACCTCGATTTCCGCTTGTGCGTCAGTCTCTAATATCGCATCATATCAATAGCATCTCCAGTGCACGTTGCGCTCTACCTCCGCTTCGTACACTTTCAAAGACAGTGGCCTGGTAGCCATGGGTCATGAAACTCCAGACGATCTCGATTTATTTCATTGTACAGCTTTGGCACTCACTTTGGCACAGGCCTCTAGTGTGCAAGACTTGACGACGCATCAACCGTGCATGTTCTTTTGAAGAGGTAACCGCAGATGTTACCTTATGCTACACGCCAGGTCTGGGACAATTTCAACTAACACAAGAAAGGTTTGACAGCTCCCATGGATTGGAACAGCTTGGTAGCACAGTGTCTGAGCCTCTGTTGCCGGGCAGTCGTCAAAATACGATTTCGTGGGAGCCTCGACATCTCTAAAAGGATCATAAAAGGACTGTGCTATTGCGGATGTCGCCTGTCCGAGCCATTACCCTGTCTGAGAGACCAATACTACTGTGAGTTCAAGTAGCCCATCAGCTCCTGGTGAAATGTCGACCCATGGACAAGTTCTACCTCTCCCGTTATTAGAGATCCTACTAGGTTGACCGTCGTTATGCACAGTTTTCTTGGCTGAGTGTGAGAAAAAAAAGGATAGGGCAGTACGAATCTGGTTTGAATTTGACCATGGATTTTGAATATGCTTGAGAATACAATTGGTATTTCCCAAAAGTAGTCATCCAACATGTTCTGTTATCGTAGATATCTACTTCGTAGTCACTACCCTGCACTCTGGTTGGTGCGGCTAAATTGAGGACGCATATCGCGAACCCTGGGCCTGAGGCTATTGCAGATCTAGTTCCTGCCTCCAACCCCCCACGGATCCCACAATGCCTTGAATTACTGCTCGAGTACTCTCGTTTCCTGCCCGTTAGCAAGAGCAGGAGGCCATTATCGTCATTCTCTGCGACCGACCGCCACAATGGCCACAATGCTGAGATGGTATACCCCTAGCTCGCTGTCCAACTCGAAACCTCTACATCTAGAACCTCATGCGCTGATCGCATATCGTGTAACAGGTACCAGCTGAAGCTTGCGCAGCGGCCCATCTTGACACAGTCCATTACCACGGCTGTAAATTCTTGTCTCACCTCCGCTCGCCCCCAGCTCAGTCGCTGATGCCGGCTCACACAGGTCCTCTTTGCGACTGGGGATGTCATGTGCCAGCAGGCTGTCGAGCGAGTTGGGCTTGAGAACCAGAACCTGGCCCGGACGGGAAGAATGGCACTCTATGGCGGAGGTATCTTCACACACGGCCGCATCATGAATTGAATAGACCATACTGAACCCCTACCAAAGCGGTCTTTGGCCCCGGCGCGACTTTTTGGTACAAGTTCCTCCAGAAGAACATCAACCTCAAAGGTACCAATACGACTATCGCTGCCCGCGTTCTGGTTGACCAGACTGTCTTCGCTTCGACGAATCTATTCCTCTTCCTCAGCAGCATGGCGTACATGGAGGGCACCGATCCGAAAGAGAAGCTGAAGAGTACATATGGGACAGCTCTGCAGAAGAATTGGATGGTATGGCCTGCTGTGCAGGCGATCAATTTCAAGCTGGTGCCATTGGAGCATAGGGTGCTGGTGGTCAATATCGTTTCGCTGGGTGAGTCCTGGCCTAAACTCAAAGCATTGGGCAGCGTAACTGACAAGATTCCTAGGGTGGAATTGCTACCTCAGCTACATCAATAGCAAGAAGAATTGATCGTAGAAGGCGCCTTGATGATACCAAGCTTTGCTCAAGAGCGGCAGCACTGTCTATGAAGTTCGCCTAGCTGTCCGTGCAGCTTATATAGATCTCGATGAAGCATGCAGCAAATGATGTGCTGCTCTGACACCTTGATAGTTGCTCTGTACCTAAAATTTGGTGACTTCTCCGTCCCGTGCCATATGTATGTATTCCTGCACGAATCGGGATTGCCTGTTCTATCATCTAGAATTCCCATAAAGAACATTGATATGAGGCGACCACTGCGTACTCTACAAAAGTCGAAAGAAAGAAATCTCCCATGTACCTCATTCTGATTGGTTGACATATCTCGCTGCGGAAGGTGGGTTGCCGCAAAAGATGAAATGCGTGTCAACATCGAACAACCTCATCGCAGGAACGACTGAACACCTTCTCTTTTACACCCCCGTAGTTGACAGTCTGCCTGGAGCAGCCCCCGCTTCCTTCCTCACTAGACCTGTGGTTGCTTCATCTGCGTCCAGTGCCCCCAATCTAACCACTTCACTCTGCGCCGAGGAATTGTCAGCTTCACCTCACTTTCAGCAGATATCCTTGCGTCGGCCCCGCAGCATTCTTCCTCTTCAACTTCAGGCACACAATCATGGCTACAGATACACTGCCTACCCCGGTTAACGCCGACATGCAGGTCCCTCTTGATACCATCCCCATCTCACCAGCAGTAGATGGAGCTGGTGCCCATGGCCAAAACGGAGAGCAGGGTGACAACGCCAACGAGAACGGTACTACGAGGCCATCCAACGACGAACAGATCACCATCTTCCATGACAAAGACAACTTCAACGTCAAGCACCCCTTGATGAACGAATGGACGCTCTGGTTCACCAAGCCTCCGAGCGGCAAGGCATGCTATACCTGACACGCTGTTCGAAAGCCTTTTTACTAACATATGCGAAGGGCGATAATTGGAACGACCTGCTCAAAGAAGTCGTCACCTTCGACTCCGTAGAGGAATTCTGGGGCGTCTACGTAAGGCCCCCTCCGCCCCCCCTATCCCCCTCAAGGACCACAGCTAAGATCTGCCACCATCACAGAACAACATCACCCCCGTCTCCGAACTCGCCCTTAAGTCCGACTACCACCTCTTCAAGAAAGGCGTCCGCCCCGAATGGGAAGACCCCCAGAATAAGCACGGCGGCAAATGGTCCTACAGCTTCAAAGGCAAGGCCGCCCCCATCGACAACCTCTGGCTGCACATCATGCTCGCCGCGATCGGGGAGACGCTCGAGAGCGAGGGCGACGGCGAGGTCATGGGCGTCGTGGTCAATGTCCGCCGCGGCTTCTACCGCATCGGCCTCTGGACGAAGACAGTGGGCAAGAGCGTGAATGGCGGTGGGGAGGGCGATATCGCGGGCGGGAAGGGAAGAAGCCCGGAGAAGAGCAAGGGCATTCTGGAGGAGATTGGGCGCAAGCTGAAGGAGGTGCTGATGCTGAAGGATAGTGAGGCTGTGGAGTTTACGGGACATACGGACAGTGCGCATGCGGGGAGCACGAGGGCGAAGCCGAAGATTACGGTCTGAAAAAGGCTCTGGCGCGCTGAGGTTGAGAAGGAGGGTGGAGGTGCATTCGGGGCTTATGGCATAGTGAGCGAGGTGATATCCTGTGCTGGAGCCCATACTGCTGATGCTTGCGTGCTGCTAGATGATACCACATAAAATTGTACTTTGCATCTCTAATCGTCGATGTCCGTGACTACGATCAGGCTGTCAATTTTGTTGTCAGGCTGGAGAAGATTTCAACTAAATGGTCAAAACCTGCTCCGATCCTGTGCTCAACGCGCACGAACGACAGGCCTTATAGTGAAGTCCTAAGCTTCGGAGATATGGGGTCAAGCTTCCTCATAGAGTGGAATGCCGCATCCTGTCAGCTTTCACGGTGTTGGGTATATACATGGAAGTCCACCATAGCTGGGGTTGCAGCACTACTGCTCAACAAACCCAGCGTTGGCAACCTATATCCCGATCAATCACCAACCACAGACCCCATCACACCCTACTTTACATCATACTCGACATCGATAATCTCTTAACCCGCGCATATCCTGCATATCCCTTCTCTTCAAGAAAGTCGTTCAAACTTCCACATCTCGTCCAAAGTGCGAATCACATAACCACCCTGCTCGCCAAACGGCACGAGAAGTCCGGCCTCCAGCGCCTACATGATTCTTAATACCATACGAATCATCGAATCAAGATTATCAACTACCAGGACATCTAGCGCTTTCCCCCGCGTTTCCTGCGTTTATGTTGATACGAAGGAGAGTACGGAGTAGGCGAGTAGGTGAATAGGTGAGTAGGATGGTATGATGGTAAACCGAAAGCCTTAGGAGCTGCTCGCTACAGCTCGCATCGTCGGCTATAATATATATGTGTGTGCTTGGGATTTAGGAGGTGTAGCGATATTTTTCGCTGGAAGCTGGGTACGAGAGGAGTGATGGGATTGTTATTATGTTGTCAAGGCCCCAAGACCAAGCGACCAGAGACAGAGGCATCTGGCAGTCGATGGTGATGCGAGAGGAAAGGATAAAGCTCTTCTATTTCTCGCGATGTATAGAGGATGGAAATGGACGCTCAGATATAACAAGGGGTGAACCGGAAGAGACAATGTCAATCTCAAGAGGAATCAGTAAGCAAGCGCAATCAAAAGCGAGGAGAGGAGGTTCGATTTTTTCAGGAATTGGAGGAGCTGGTGTAGAGCAAGAGTGAGAGATGGGACGTGCATCTCTATGTTAGATGAGCATCTTGCATAGTGTGATTAGCATAAAGTGGTGCACGATATTAGTGGCTGTGCGCTCAAAGAAAGGTAAAAGGATGGAGATGAGGAATTGGACTTTTTTTCGAAGACTGAGAGGTGGAGATGTGGAGATGTGTTTTTGAGGTGGATGGCATAGCAGAGGTTAATGATGCCGGCGCCAACGACAGCGACATCGGGCTCGCTGGTGAATTCGGTTCGATTGTTGGAGTTCAGTAGGACTGAATCTGAGAGCTCTGGGTGTTTGCGCCGATGGTTTGTGAACCTACGCGCCGCAGGGATGATGGTCATGGCTAGGTAATACGCTGGTAAAAGTCGTGATAGGATAGCGTAAGAAAAGAGTTGTCCTCTTAAAGATAGGTTTCTTGCGACACCTAATATTAAGGCACCAAACACTACACTGTGCTGGCTTTCTATGATGACGCTCTCTGATGATCTCTGAAGGAGATATTATATTGTGTTGATATAAGGAGCGGAACTGGGCTTCGGCTCTTCTTAAGTATTCGCTTTCAATTCTGGGTGAGTCTTCTGGCAGTGTCAAACCGTGACTCGAAGTCCAGGTCCGGCCGTGTACTAAAATAGCAATGCTATCATTTGAGCATCTGAGAGATAAGCAAAGGACAATCAAGAACAAATCAAGTGTAGCCAGCGAATGCTCCCGAATTCGAAGGCTGCAGCCCAGCGCATACTTCTCACCTACTACATCAAATGCACTATTGGATCCTGGTTAAGCCTTTGTGTCAGCCGCGATTCCTAGAGCACGAAAAGTCGAGCAGTGATACTTGGCCGCTTTCTTGATCTTACGCTCTAGGACTCAGACTTGGACTCGGTTTCCACAGTTGTCCTTAGTCTGGCTCTTGGACTCGTATTCGGTCTCGGTCTCTCTCACCATCTTGGTCATTGGTTGCGGTGGGGTTTCTTCATGCGCCCGTTTTGCGCTATCGTTCAGCTTGATAAATACTTCGCAGTTTCTGTGGAGAGGTTTCGGCCGTTCTATGCCTGTCGAGTGTTTGATGGGCTGATCCATAAGCCTCTGGCGCTATCTGGGTAGGGTGGGCTGGTATGGCTTTCTGAGAGCTTGAATATTTGGTTTTCGAAGACATGAGATGCTCATCGATGTACTCGGTGTGCTTATTTTGGTTGTCGATAGTTCGGGCTGTAATGCTAGTGGCTCCTTCAACTTCGGGTATTTCTCTTGTTGGGCTATGAACTTGTCTACTACTCTCACGATACGTGTGAGCTCCTTTATATCAGACTGTTTCTTCCCTCTGCCGACCAATTGCTGCATCCGCTCCATGTTCAACCGCATAAGGGTGCATTGCTCCCTATTTTCGTTGAGTCGGTAGTCCCGATTGGACATCCACGTCCAGGCGCGTTCTCCATAGGGCCCTGGAATGACCCACTGGCTTTAGTGGCAGGCTGAATACGTCATGGAGTCCTTAGGGGCGCGTCAATCGACCGTGTTTTGTATATTTGGACTGGTTGAGCGCAAAGTTGTCTGCCTTGGTCAATTAGGTACCGTGGAGGACTATAACCTTGGCGCCAAGGAAGCTAAACCACAAGGGGCATGTGGGCCATGACTCCCCTGCAAGCTTCTACTTAGAATCTCCGTTACTACCACATATGCTTCTCGCTTCACTTATTCAGCCACTGTATCTGGCCAAAATCACTATTCTATTGGTCTGACGAAGAAGCTAACACGTATAATTGAGGTGCGCGCTGTCAGCTTCGCCGATCCGGGCCTCGTCCTCGATCCTCCGTACTAGCCTCCATCTCGCTCTGCCACAAGACCATGCCTCCTCGCTTAGCTCATAAGAAGTCACGTAAAGGTTGTCAGCGATGCAAATCACGACGGGTAAAATGCGACGAGACGCATCCTGAATGCATCAATTGTACTAAACATGGAGTTCCGTGCGAATACAGCAGAAATGCGCTATTGCGAAGCGGGATTGTGCCACCACCGACGGGGAGCAAAGGCTCACTCTCGTCTACAGCACCACCTATGTGCCTAGAAAGTCCGTACTCTGACCCTGGAGAAACGACAGTCATAACTGAATCGGAAGAGCGGCGAGAGTTAGAGCTACGTCTCTTACATCACTTTATAACTATTGTCACGTATACTTTCCCAGCTTGCAACGAACAGCGCTACAGAGACTTGTGGACTATAGACGCTGTGCGTTCCGGCTTTCAGCATGCTTTCCTCTTCAACGCCATCTTGGCTATATCAGCTCTACACCTGCTCTCTAACATCAGATCTATGACCTGCCTCTATGCTAGGGATGAGGACCAAGAAGCTGTTGAAAGGGTGACGCAAACGCCATCTATTACTGGTACCGAAAAATTTGAAGATCTTGCCAGAGCGCACCGACTATATCTCAACACGGCAGTACGTCAGCAGAGAGAGGCTATCTCGAGCCTCTGTTCTTCTAATGCTGATGCCGTTTTCATGGCGTCCTTACTACTTTCATATCAATCTCTAAGACTAATTCCGGGTCCATCAACTTCGCTTTCTTACTCACCACCCATACAATGGCTGAAGATGACTAAAGCAATTGCTACGATCATTGAAGCCGCACGGCCTATGGTACAGAACGACTCAATGATTGCTTCAATGCTCGCATATACCACTGAGCCTGACTTCAAAGACGAGAAGGCAATGTTCAATCCGCTTTATCGCAAGCCTTTCGAGGCTCTACTCGACTGGAGTCGGTGTCCAGAGCCTTGCTTGGATCTGGAGACAAGACTTGCATATGAAAAGACCCTTGCTTACGTTGGCGGTGTATATCTTGCACTCCTTAACAAAGAGGCACCAAGAGTTATGATTCGCCGCATTGTATGCTTGGGTGTCCCGGCACCCGCGCGCTACATTGATCTACTCGAGCAAGGGCGCCCCCGGGCACTGGCAATCCTTGCACATCATCTGGCACTCTCACAGGCTATTGAAGAGCATTGGTGGTTTCACGGGGTAGCTGATCGCGCAGTCAACGGCATACAAAGCATATTACCAGCTGAGTGGCAGTGGGCCATGGAATGGCCGCTTTCAATGATCCGCGTAGCAGGGTCTCAGCCTTGACTAGCGACTCGATCCGACGACCTGAGTCGTTCAGAACGCTCCTCCTTTCCAGCCATTTGTCGAAACTCTAGGAAGCTCGATGCAATCCTTGGGAGACGCATGGCGCAAAAGTGGAACTAGCCTCTTTATTCCTGCAGTCTACTAGCGTGCCAAGGTCTCGCTCTCGCTCTCGTACTACTCATGAGGCGTTGCGATTAATTGGACATGTGATCACTCCATCTATAAGATACGGAGGAAAGAGCTTATATGTTGACAGCTTCGCAGCTTCGAGACCTTTGGATCCTCGGTACTTCTAGTTCCACCATATTCGCACAACCTTCCCTGCTCCCTATACTTTCACGCTTCATGTTACAGCGGGCTGCTCCACTTCGTATCAAATAATTGAGTCAAGCGTGTTCACTCAGCTGGCCAATATCTTTCTTGGCATTCCTGCACCTGTGCGGTGAACGTAGCATGATGTCAAGCCTCAACAAGCTTACGATGGTGGAAAAACACCCGGAGCTGTTCATGCCACAAACGAACATCGACCGGCAACAATGTAAACGCGTGGTGCCCATGGAGGTGATGAATCTCGGGTTTCCACGAACTGGTACAATGTGTAAGTCTAGTGGTTCATTATCTTTTATGTATATGCGTTAATATCCTTCAAAATTATGTCAATGTCATCCCAACGATTACTAATCGGAGTGAACCGTTCGGGGCCCAGCAATTCAAGCAGCCCTGAACATCCTGGGCTACAATTGCTACCATTCGTCCGTCTTCTTTTCCAACATCCGCGACTGCGACATGTGGAACGAGGCAATGGACGCCAAATACCTGGGCCAAGGCCGACGCTTTACGCGCACCGAGTGGGACCAGCTGCTGGGAAGCTACAGCGCCGTGAGCGCTGACCCGCCCGCGGTCGCCTTCGCCGAAGATCTGGTCGCGGCGTATCCTGAAGCGAAGGTGATCCCGGTCGAGCGTGAGATCGAGTCGTGGTATCGGAGCTTTGACACCAACGTGATCGCGGCGCAGTGGAGCCTGATGATCAGCTTTGTCTCTGAGCTGGACCCGTGGTTTCTCCGCCCCGTAAGACGGTGCCACCGTCGCTGGGCGACAACCTGGATGGAGTCGCACAGCCAGGCCGAAATGCGAAAGAAGGCTCGGCGGGCATATCGCGACCGCTATGCACTTGTCAGACGTGTTACGCCCAAGAGCCGCTTGCTTGAGTACCAGCTCACAGACAGCTGGGGACCGCTGTGCGACTTCTTGGACAAGCCTGTGCCTGACGTGCCGTTTCCTCGCGTCAACGATTCCGAGGCCCTGCAGGAATTGCTCGCGATTATCATCAAGAGAGGGCTCTATAGTGCTTTCATGCGCGCAGTCAGATTTACTCTGCCATTTGCTGTGTTAACATTGGGTATTTGGATATACTATAAAGGCTCATGATCGAGACTTTACCCCAGAACCATGTTATAGGTATTACCTCTCAGCAAATCCTGATGAGTCAATAGGGTATATCGATTCCGGCTAAGCTGGCGATGGGTATGTCTCAAAGTTGAGTCACTATGCGATGCGTTGGGTGCAAAGATTGGTGCGAGTGAAGAAAGACGTTGTAGCCTTGTAATGCTGAGAGCGTATCTTTGCTCGCGAGCAAGCGAGCGATCTCACTGGAAATTATATTCATCGTTCGCGGGTCAAGTACAATTATTCATCACGCGTACTTGTGCTCTGTGAAGGAAATCGAATTTGTAGAGATCGTGAAGAAGAGTATACCTCAGGGCAGCTTACAATCCTGCAGGCTGCGCTGCCAAGGAATACCGTGCATGTCCAGCCTCCACAAGTATATTCATCCGCAGACCATCATGTCACCTTGTGCAGGTGTACCCGTACCGAGTACGGAGTAGCACAAGCTAATGTCGAGGCTCGCTAATGTCAGACACGTCGAAAAGTCTAATCTCGCGGCATGAATGTTTGATTGGTTCAGCTTGCGCCTTCGTGCCTGAGCCGGACTTCAACCTTCCCTGTTCGGGACAGCTATACTGATATTGAGCCATCTAGACCATGGATGATGGGGCCAAGTCGAGCCGACGTGCCCCCAAGCCTTCATATGGTGGGGGCTGGGAATTGTATGGCGCATGTTCAAGGCTTCGCTTCCATAGCATCGAGATTCGAGATATGCCCTGTAGAGAGATGAGCTGATTGAGACTAGTCGTTTAGGCATGAAGTGGGAGATTGTGCCAGGTGTGTAGCCTTGTCGGACGAGGTTCTCTTAAGGACGAGCTGCCCCCTCTTCCAGCCTCGTCTCTCTGTGTCCTCTTTGTCGTCGCCCTTCCTACATCCCCAGTCCTTACTCTCTTACTCTGTCTGCCTTGCGAATACCGTCGTGAAGATGTTGGGCTTTCCAATCTACACCAGGGACAAGACCTCTCCCCGCGCATTCCGCTGGATCTGGTTCATCCGCATCCTTCAGATCTTCGTTACACTCGTCATCCTTGGTATCACCGCTGCCAACACTGCCTCGTTCGGCAATGCCTCCTGTGGTGTCCCGGGCAAGCTTGCTTGGAATCTCGCCTGCGTACGTTACTCTGCCATACAGGCCCATCTGCATACTGACATCCTCCCCAGGCGGTCCTTGCTTTGATCGCTCTTGCTTACTTCCTGCTCTCCACTGGGCCCAGCACTATCTTCAAGGTTCTGCCATGGTGGATTCTCCTCCAACTCGGTCTTGACGCGTTGATGTTCGTGTTCTGGCTCTCGGCCGCCGCGACTTCGCGCTACAACTGCGACGACCTATGCAATGCCTGCTCTGGCTGGGATTCTGTCTCCTTCGATGACTTGAGCTGTTCATGCTTAGGCAGCTATTATTACTGGTACAAGAAGCGCAGCATGTCGCCTAACAAGACCGGGCTCTTGCAGGCGAGGCGGACTGGTCATTCAAACCCAACTGGAACGTACGGAGCGAAAAGAGGGCTTGATTCTGTTATGGTGTACGTATCTTTGCCTGGCCCATTGTTAAGGCCGTTATCGAGTGCTTATATTGTCGCACCGAATTGGCTGACCCAGAACCATAGCGTCCTTTTCTTCGCAACCCTTGTCAGCACCATCCTCTGGATCTTCCAGAACCGCCGCGCTTCCCGAACCAGCAACACCACCGCGCTAACAGGCGGCCCCGCCCCTCACCCAGAAGCAGGCGTCCAGAATGTCCAGACCGAGCCGAAACAAGACATCTCGGCCTACCCCCCAAATCCGCAAATGCAGCAACAAGGAGGCTACCCTCAAGCCAGTCCGCAAGAACAATATCCACCGCAAGGACAATATCCACCCCAGGCGCAGTACCCACCTCAGCAGTACCCCCCACAACAGCAGTATCCCACACAACAGCAGCAGTACCCCCAGCAGGGTTATCCTCCCCAGAACCAGCAGCCGCAGCCCATGGGCTACTATGGCGGGCCCAACGAGGGACAACAGCGAGAGGTCCAAAGCCAACAAATGCAGCAACCACAGGGACCAATGGCGCATCAGCAGCAAGGCGAGCAGGTGCCGAATTACCCAACGCCGACGCCGGAGATGCAGTCTGAGCGGCGAGAGACGTGAGAGACCTTCCCCACTACAGTCGTGAACCCAACCCCGCTGAATACGCTGTGTCGAATTGAACTCTGTCATGATCATTTTTCTACTCGATTTTAATACCCAATGCAACGGCAAGTCTCGCGATGATAGGAAGGTCTCGGGGGAAATCGAGTGCGCAACGGCCCTGCAAGTCAAATCTATCGTAATCACTATACCAGTTTGAAGTTTACTCCCCACGCTCTGTCTGATCCAACTGTTACCATGTCCTGTCTTCATTGCTGGCCGTCCACAATCCTCTCACCCCCTTCCTCAACGGGTAGCTTCTTTCCCTCCTATGCAATCATCCCCCTTCCCAGCCTACTCTTCCTTTCCAAACATTCTGTTCCAACCTAAAATCAATCCTTCTTGGCTAGACCAAGCAGCATCACTCCTCCTCCGAGCGTACGCGCAGCTCCTTGGCTGCAACCCCCCCTCCAAACCACCAATCAACCCCGGTTATCCATCCGCCCAACCAACCAACCTGCCACCCCATCCCCACACATCCACCCTTCCCCGCCTTCCCTCCCTAGACTCCCTCCTCCCCTCCCCACAGCAACCCCCCTTCTCCACACCCCAACAACCCACCTCCCCTAAACAATTTTTCTCCCACATCCCTCCCTTCCCCTCCCAACCCTCATCGCCGCATTCCTTCCAGGCCCCAAAACTGGAGCTGTCCATCTTCGATTCGTGATTAAGTAGCTCGATGATAAGATCGCAGCAGCAGTGCCTCCAGCGTCCGCCCTGCCAATTTTTCTCGGATGGAATTTCACTGTTACCAACCAAAGAAAATTGAACCAAGAAAAACCAATTCAACTTTCTTCTTCGAGGATAAAGGAAAAGAAAGAAACCACAAAAAACGAATACACAAGAGGGTCGAATCACTCAGTCATCCCATCCCACATCTCATCCTCATACCCTACTTCTATCAAACATAATCGCGAACGCGAGAGCACGCCAAACCTTCCTGCTTCAAAGAAGTAGACTGAGAATGAAGTTTGATTCACTATTCTATTCATCATTCATATCCATAGAGATTCAAATTTGTCCTCGACCCGCCTTCCTTGAGATTTGCGGGTGCAACATTTTGCGCATGTCCCTCCCCGAGCCATCCTCCAAAAGCGAATGATCGCAAAATGGGTAAGTGGCGACTCAAGAAACATAAGCTACACCTTCCTGCAGATGAGAGCTGAAACCCAGGATGCGGCTCCTCCTCCTTCCCCGAAGAAAGAGCCATGTCCGTGGCTGCAGAGATGACACGCTTGAGGCTGATTCAGGATACGGCTTTCCTTCCCAATTCTCCGACCAGCAGAAAGGCCAAAGTATAGTTGAGGCTGAAACAGGATGCGGCGCGGACAAGACACGGCTTCTGCACCGCGCCTTCTTCTCTTCCTTTCTTCCTTCCCGCCGTTCCGGGGGGATTGCGCCATGTCCGACTGTTGATCGCAGCTGAGCTAATTAGTGGTGGGGATGTTTCAAACATTTACAGTTGAGCTAGTGGAGCGCATGTTTCGAACGTGCGCTTTGTTCGTCGGTGTGGCGATTTCTTGGGGGCTGAGTCTGAGTTTTGGGTTCTGAAGGTGACGAGCTTTGCACCCGGGAGGATGACAATGGTGGGGGATCGCTCTGCTGGGGACTTGTGGTAATGTGGTTGTTGATGGTTTTTTGGGAGCTGGTTGATGGTGGGAGAAGACGGGAGGTTTGGACAGGGGGCGAGGCGCCTTCTTCTCTTCTTTTCTTCCTTCTCCTCATTCTTTTTTTTCCTTCCTTCCTTCCTTCCTTACTTCCTTCCCGCCGTTCCGGGGGGATTGCGCCATGTCAGACCCTTGATGTTAGCTGAGCCAGTGTGGCGGATTCCCGGTGTGGGGATTTCATCAGGGGCTGAGTTTGAGCGGTTTTGATGGTGGCGAATTTTGATGACGGATGGGCTGTCTCTGTTTGAGTGATATTGTAATGTGGTCGTCAGGGGATTTTTGATTTGGATCGGTGGTAGCAGCGAAAACTTGAGCTTTAGACATAGCGGGAATGGGGGAGAGGAGGCTTTTAGCCAGGTTGTTGGTTGGTATGCTTGGAGGTACTTTGATGAATAAAGAAATGAGATTGCTGCTCGAAGGGGAGAGAACTCTATTCTAATTGTGTGTCCCTTGGGGGTATCGAATCTGTTGTACAAGCTTGAAGCAAATATCAGTTCTCTAGCCCAGCCAATGACGCCTGCAGAGAGATCTAGCCGTAGCTTTTGTGTCTAGCTAAAGTGCAAACGTAGAGAAAATGAAGAGATGCTGAAGCCTTGAACCACTATTCCCGCCGTCCGAGCAATTCGTAGGAAAGAAGAATGCAGAAGCCTTGCCTCGCCGGGCATGCATGTGTCGGGAACGCCATCCGTCGCTAAAATGATATGCCGTGATGCTGTAATGTCATACCATGCCCAGTCAATTGGGCTCTGATAGGCTTTGGACTGGATGATATCCACGCCATCCCCATGTGGGTAATTGATGAAGGTTAATCATCGGTAGTATCTCGAGTCCGACTCCTTGCGTCGGACGTCCGTGTCCTTTGGCCGTGAGCTATAGTTGTGAACCTTCACGTCTTTTAACTTGGAGCTCGACGACGACGACGGTTGTCCTCCTGACGTTGATCCGCGGGCTGGTTCATAGGCCGAGGCTCGCGGCTTTTCCGAGTAGGAAGATGATGAGCGGCTGGATCCGGAGGTGAAGGAGTCGCGGTAGGAGTAGGAAGGCATCGTTGAGGATTTTCGAGGTGTTAGTGGGCGAGGTAGTTGGGGACGGGACGGGAAGGTGTTGATTCGGCGATGGAGTCGAGAGAGAAGTGGTGTCCTGGGTGCCGATGGGATGTGCTGGCGAGGGAAGGTTTGGTAGCGGATGAGGTTGGCTTAATAGATGGTGGATGGCCGGTGAAGGGTTTTGGTCTGGGAGCCGAGGTAGATGGGATGGGAGATGGACGACGCCAACTTCTGGTCAATTGGATTGCTTTGGTTGATAGGTGTTGGTGTAAGTGGTGCTGGAGAGTTGAGGTCAGGTAGAAGATTGGATGGTTGTCGAAGGATATAGTAAGAGCTGGAGCTCGTGGCGTAGTCGAAGAGGTCGAGGTGTAGGAGGCTAATTGGTTGTCGAGAGGTATAGAAAGAGGAATTGGTCAAGTTGCAATGGCTTGAAAGTGTTTTGAATATCAAGAGGATTGATGATCAGAGGCGATGGATGTAGGATGACGGAAGGAAGCGTGAGGATGTCCTAGAAGTTGATGCAGGAAGACGGAAAGTGTTGGTTGTATGCGGAGATTTATGTAGCGTAACAAAGAGAATACTTGCAGAAAGTTCTTTTGTATGATTGAGACGAGTTGAGGCTATGCAAGAGGAAAGAGAGGAAATGAAACAAAAGGAGACCTTTATATACCTCAGGCTCACCCTGGGAACTACTCACGATTGACTCTTATGCTGCCTGGGGCTAATTAGTTTTCGGTCCTGGGGGGACAGGCTGCAATATCCAAAGTGGTTTAGTGCAGGCAGAAATTATGACTTAGGTCCACAAATATGAGACCAGAGTAAAGGACAGAAGAGGAGACGAAGGCCGGGCCATGGGAGGAAAGAGTCATAATAAGAGAAAGATAGATCTGGAGTCTTTGCGGATCCACCATTCGTTCGTCAGATGTCGCCGGAGGATGGCGTAGACGCGGCGCAGGTCCCACGCAGCCGGGGCTTTCCAACAGGCATTGAGGGCCTTTGATTGATCGGGTGGGCAGCAGTTGACGCAAGAGACATGGTTCCTGTCAGTCATCAGCTGCGGCAGCAGGCGCAGTGGGTAAGGTTGAATCGTGCGTAGGGCGCGGAGGGAGGGTGGCCGCGCTTGATTGCCAGTCATGGCCCTCGCGGTGACTCCGTGAAGATGGTCCAAATCCGCCAACTGCCAAGCTGCCCAGAAGAATCAAGGGCTGAGGCTCTTCAGCTTCGACACGCAGGGGGTTCTTCTGTGTCGCAGCTATGCCAATGCATAGCCCGATATAGTTTGAAGGGTGATGAGGGCGCAGAGTGGACGAGACGTTGGCAGCTGAAAGGAAAGCGCCTCACGCAGGGCTATGTTTGGCAAGTGCGCCAAGCCCCTACTAACCCCTTTCGGTAGAGCTGCCTGGAAGTAAAATTCACCTGCCTCCTTTCGCGCCTGGAATACGAGTCACAACTCACAAGAAAGTCTCTTGGCACAATACTGATGATGACGACGACGAACATATGAATTCAACGTCTATATTCGGAGCGCGGCGTGATATTGTTTGACTTACTATCCGCGAACACGACCTTCGTGTCTATCGTCGACGCCGGTCCTTGCGGGCTTGGGGGACCGGCCAATCGAACATCAATCGAGCAGACGAGCTTATCTGCATCAAACACTGGCGGAATCAGTAACATGAAACCCAAACCAAGAGCAGTAAGCATACATGGCCAATCCACACATGCTATTCCAATTCCCAATGTTGCAGCCAGCTCGGGTTACTCCGGGCTCTGCTTCCGTAGACAGATGTCATCAACGACGGGACTGGTACACAGACAAAAGTCAAGTAGGTTGGAAAAATATCATTCGATTGTTGTGCAGACTATTATTGCATGCGCCCCTCACAATATATCTTGCATGACCATCTCTCAGATTCCGAATAGACTCGGCATACTCTTGCTCAGAAGAAGAAAATAAAATCCTGCTCTACCTTTTGGACTTTCCCTTCTGCTTTGAAGCCGCTTCCCTGGCCGCCTTGGCCCTCAACTCGGCATTTCGGCGTTCCGTGCCACAAGAAATACACTCGTCTCCAGGGATGTGGAATCTCCCGCGGTGCCTGCTGCATTCGACCATATGCCCCTTCTTCTTGCAGACATTAGAGAAGGGAGCTCCACACGCACAGTGGTGTACCATGGTGATTGAGTCCGGATGTTGAATGGAAATGAAGCACGCTGGCTAGGTGATCGGACCTGATGCCGGATGCTAGGTAAAAGTCTGGTGGTAGGGTATCGATGTTTTGGATAGCCGTCTGGTTGTGCTATGGAGAACTTCTTCCGTGATACTGATGCAAGTCTGGAAACAGTTCACGGCAAGCATTTAAATAACGAGCGTCTCAAGCTTGGAGGACTGTTCCTTCATTGTGAAATGACAAGCATTGTTGACTTTAGGAGTCTGCTATGCTTTGAGTTGACAACGCAGCTGACTCAATTCAATGACATTGTGCCACCATGCTGGAGCGGTGAAGTGTGCATTGCGTGAATTCGTTACTGTTCTGTATTGGACCGGAGTCGCGGAACAGGTATGTCGGAAAGGTGCTCATAGACACCATCTCTCTGCGATCAAACTACTCCTTAAGCGGTAGTGAATACCCCATATTCGAATGAGCAATCCGGGCTTCACATCGCCCATATCGATCTCCTGCTAATTGTGGTCAGCTGCAATTTCGTTTCGGCAAACAAGGGTCTTGTCAGGATGTGGCCAATCAATCATAACAATGACATTGTTCACTGTGGGATCAACAAACAAAGAACGAGCGCGGTTAGCGCCTGTCGACGTCTTTGAGCTTTCTCCGAAGGTTTTTGAAAACCTGCCAACAAAGACATTCTCCCGCGTACTTTTCATAAAGTCAACCTTGCTGCTTCAATCGTTGACCAAGCCTACATCTCACACGACCATCTACAGCTCAAATTCGTTCAATCTGCAACCATCAAAAATCGGTCTATTTGTCAATCGTCGGACTTGACTATGTCAACATTTAGCGCCTCGGCTTTGCAGGATGAAGACGAGAATCTGGCGGTCTTCAGAGCCGTTATCGCCGCTGTCAATTTCGAAGCGATTCCAAACCTTGCGTCTTCCATCCGCCAGGAGCGGGATGGAGAATCGGAAATAGTCCCCAGAGTAGGTGAAGAACAATCCACTACCAGAAACATACATTGCACGGTCTCCTCTAAGCCCTTGTTTGGATCGTACAACATCTTGTACCCCATAGAATTTGCCGACGGAGTTCGATGGCTTATCAAGATTCCCGCAAAAGGCTATAGTGGGCGCTGGACCGATTCTGATGCTCGAGCAATCACGTCAGAAGCACTCACCATGCGGCTCGTAAAACAGAAGACTACGATACCCTTACCTCAAGTATTCTCATTCCAGTCAACTAATGAGAACGAGCTCCATTGTCCCTTCATTCTGATGGAGTTCATTGAAGGTGTATCTTTACATGAGTTCTGGTTCGACAACTCTCAGTCAACGACTGATACTGAGCAGCGCCGGCAAAGAGTCCTGGAGAAAGTAGCGTCTGCGATAATCCAATTGAACCGATTTCGATTTCATGAAGGCGGCTCTCTCCTGTTCGACGACAACGGTCAATATGAAATCGGCCCTATGCAACGGGTAGACCACCAAGCCATGTTGGACCGCCTCCAGACCGACGAAGAAGATGGGCCAACTGTAATGTTCGAGGCAGGACCATTCAACTCTCAGAGGGACTTTTACCGCTGCAGCATAGACCGGCGAGAGGCACCACCGGATAAAGTCGGTCGAGGCTTCCAAAAAGTGTTGCGGCTTCTCCTTGGATGGATACCCTACACCGATAATGTAGAGCAGACCCTGTTCGTGCTCACACATCCAGATTTCGACATTCAGAACATCATCGTCGCTCCGGACGGTGAACTACGCGGTATCATCGACTGGGATGGAGTCGCAGCAGAACCGAGTTGCCTTGGTAATGAACGTTACCCCAGCTGGTTGACTCGGGACTGGGACCCCATGACGTATGGCTACAGACCGCCAGCACCTCTCGCAGAAGAGAGCTGCCCTGAAGTTGACGAAACCCAGCAGCCTGATACCCCTGCTCTACCCGAGAACGAACAGTCCAGCCAAGATGAACCGGAACATGATACGGCCCCAGAAGAGGGGGAACTCGTCCATAAACCAAAGTCCACAGACACCATCAAGGAGAATTCGCCGGACGAGCTGAGCCGGTACCGTGAGATGTACCAGGGCTTCATCGCAGCGCTTGCCACGCAAGCCTACGAAGATGCATCCCACGACGTGAGTGACGAGTATCAAGTTCCACAATCGGAGGCATGCGTTCAATTAACCCGCAACTCACTCATGATCGAAAACCTGGCTATCGCCGCGGACAACCCTATGTGCACTGATGCTATCTTAGAGAAGATTTTCGAGGAGATTGCACGCGTCACCGAAGACGAATATAACAACGACTCCGAGGACGAAGATGAAGGCAGCGTGGATGATGATGATGCAGAACTCGAAGAAGAAACAGACTCACACGCAGAAGCCACCATCCCTGACAATGAAATGATGGGAGCGGGCGCAGAAGGCACTGAATCAAAACCAGAGGATGTGGAAGCAGTCGCGGAGGGTGCAGATGGCGATGGCGATGAATGTTTCGACCTCGGAGGCTTCAATCTCGGCGACGTGGCACTGGCGCTGGCATATGGCGAGCTGGACGAAGCTCGTCTGGCACGACTCAAGGCCGGTTTTACAGCTCTTTGTTCATGATAGATCTAATATAGCACAGTTGCCATATGTAATGATATGCAATGTCTAGAGAATTCGTCGTATAGATCAGTGCACTTTTTAAGAATCTATCCCCTCGTCTGGTTTAAAAAGTATCCACCGGGGTGTGCGGGATCTAATCTGAGATGCTACTGCAGAGTGCAGTGACATTCTATGAAGAAAACAAGTGCAGGCTGCTCTTTAGGTGCGGCGAAGCAAGCCAACGACTCGTTGTTCCAGCCCCTCGGATCCATCGGCTGCAGCTGCTGGAAGCGCGACCTGCAGATCTACGTCGAAGTGGGGTATCATACTCGGCAGTCAGTCATGCCGTCATCAGCATTTCTTTTTGATCCTTTCAAGACCGCGCTAGAGCAGTTTTAATTCGTAGCTGGACAACTCTCCCCACTGCTTTGAAGTAAAGCAAAACCATGAGTTTTATCGAGCCACCAGCTATAGCACCCCCCGCAAGGACTGAGCCTCGGATTGCTTGGAGAGGTCTGGGATCAATCGGGCAACTCTACAACATCCTAGCGCTCAACGTGAATGAGTCACCGCAGCCGCAAAATACAGCTTCGGGGAGGGATTCATATATTATTCCGGCGCAGATGAGAAGAGGCTACCTTGAGGGATGATCAGGATCTGGGGGAGCTAGATCTGCAGTTGTGGCTTAGTGTCTGTATGCACACTCCATCCCAAGGCGGCCACTGCCGGACAATATCCTCATGGGGCCAAACCTTATGACAGGAGCTAGGGTGTGGCGATTCTTGACTTTTATATATGGCAGGTGCATCTTCCCCGTTACTTTAGATTTTCGTGCATTGGACGCCCACACATCTCTCATGCCAGAATAGATACTTGAACACTGCTTCATGCTGCACAACCACAACATGAAGCTCTTCTCCACTGTAGCTCTGCTTTCCGTCTCTCTACTCTCCACCATCCCTCCTACCGCCGCCCATCCCGCCGCCACCCCCAAGCCTCTCCCCCTCCCCGTCGAAATCATCCACGAGTTCCCTCACAACACATGGGTCGAGAACCTCGCCGTGCGCAACAACGGCAAAGTCCTCGTCACCCTCGTCACCACCCCCGACCTCTATCAAATCGACCCCTTCACGTCCAACAGCGCCCCCATACTCGTGCATCGCTTCACCGACCACAAAGCCCTCCTCGGCATCACCGAGACAACCCCCGATATCTTCTACGTCGTCGGCAGCAACTACTCATCCGCCGACAAGACGAACCCTAACCCCGTTGGTGCATACGACATCTACGAGGTCGACATGCGCAATGGCGCTTCTAAAGCTATAATTACTAAGAATGCCAATCTCCCCAACGCCCGCTTGCTAAATGGCATGACCACCCTGTGTGCCTCCGAAGGCATCATCCTCATTGCCGACTCCTTCGCCGGCCTACTCTACCGCCTCAACACCCACACCAAGCAAGTCGCCATCGCCATTGACGACCCCACCATGAAGACCCCCCCCACGGGCACAACACCCTTCGGCATCAACGGCGTCAAAATCCGCGATGGCTTCCTCTACTTCACCAACACGGGCGCGGGTTCTCTCGTCAAGATCCCGATTTCCCCCATCGATGGAACAGCGACAGGCCCCGCGGTCGTTCTCACCACGAATGCAAAGGGCGATGATTTTATCCTCGATCGGGCAGGCGACGCTTTCATCGCTGAGAACAACCTCAACAACCTAGCCTTTCTGCCGCCCCAGGGAGGCAATGTGACAGTCTTGACGGGCGCACCGCTCACTGATCCGACGGTGTTGGCGGGGCCGACAGCGTGTGCGTTTGGGAGGCGGCACGGGGATAGGAGGTCGCTGTATATTACTACGACGGGGGGCATTGCGAGTGGGGTCGATGTTCCGACGCTGGGGGGCGCGTTGTCGAGAGTCGATTTGAGGGGGACGGGGTATTTTAACAAGGGCGAGGACGGGGAGGAGTGGGATGGGGAGGGGGAGGGGAAAGGGGATGGGGATAAGCGGCTTTGATTGAGGATAGCATGAGCAATGGTTATGACATGACGTTTCTTACTATTAGATTTCGCAGCGCCCCGTGACGCGATGTATCGAAATGAGGGCAATAGGAACCCCCCTTGGCGTAGACATCTCCAAATTGAGCCTCTTGTTGCCATTCTCGACATGTAGAAAGAAAGCTTCTTCAATTCCTTCATGGACTGATACACCGCAACCCCTCCAACTCGAACACAATACCGCCGACTACGATAAAAGAACCTGCCCTCCACAATAGCCTTTTACACATTGGGCTAGATATGGAGAACTCGGAGCAACTCGATAGCTGTCCGCACAGGCTTTGATGATCCGGCCACAACAGTATCTAACTCTTGGAATCATAGAGCTTGGAGACTTGCGGCGGCTTCAGATCCACCTTCGACCAGAATGCAGTTGAGATACTTAGTGAGCGCTATGTATCTTCACCTAATCACAGCTCGCAATGTTGGTCAAAGGATTTATCAGAGAGTCAAATTTGACTTCCCTCGTATCGCGTTGCCGATTTCTTTCGAAATTTAGTGTCCAGTGAAGAGTCGAGGCGCTTACGTAAGACTGGATCCAGTTTGGGCCAGCTGAGCAGTAGCGTCGTTCGGCCCCTGTCCTGTCTCGTCGGGTCTTCGGTCGGCTCAGCCCCTTCCGGCGCCACACACCTTGTTTATTCCAGAAGGAGAGTGTGCGCTCTGGAAGGTTACTTGTTCTCCTGGCGCGGATTCTAGCCAAGAAGTAATGCGTACGAATCTGAGCTGAAGAAGAATGTGTCCTGTCCTTTGGGTAGTGTTGTAGCTTTAGTTTCTGGCCAATCAATCTGATACTGTCGTCATCTTGCATGTCGGGATAGTTTGAGAGGTGAGAGATTTGTGCGTACTTTAGCCTCAATGGTCTCCTTAGTTCTGGGCAGAAAGTATCTTCCATTCCATCACACTCATTACTGCCTGTAAGATAGGAGCCCCTTGTTTTACCGTATTACAGCATTTCTACTCTACTCCTCACACCATTGACCCATCATCAAACACCAAAATGGCCATGGCCTCATCTTTCTCGCGTCTGGTTACACTGTTACTGCTCACAAGTAGACTTTCTGAAGCCGCTTTACGTACTTATAATTTCACTCTCCATAGTGGAACCAGAAGTCCCGGTAACATGCACTCTCTGCCGCGAGTTTAAGCATCGTCCTCTGCGACATTGGGGAAGACGGTCTGCTAACACTTTGTAGATGGTTTCTCCCGGGAAGTATACCTCATCAACGGCCAACAGCCTGGCCCACTGATAGAGGTCGAGGAAGGGGACGATCTTGAAGTCTTCGTACAGAATGACTTGTCCGTGGAGAGCACAATCCACTGGCACGGTATGCACCCCAACGTTCTGTCATCAGCGATATCTCTATTCCCACGACCGTGCTTGATTTGTTGAGACGTCAATACTGACTACTTGATACTAGGTCTTCTTCAACATGGAACGCCGGAGATGGATGGGGTTCCCGGGGTTAGCCAGGTCAGTTGTTATGTGTACTGGTAAGGTAATTGGATTCTGTCTGATCTATACTAGTATCCCATCGTTCCCGGTGGAAACTTCACCTACAAATTTTCTGTCGCAAGTGAATACGGCTTCTACTGGTATCATTCCCATTTTCGAGCGTACTACGACGATGCCATTCGAGGCCCATTAATGATCCACCCATCATCCACTCGTCCCCGACCCTTCGGGAAACTTGCAGAGAACAGCAATGACCTGGCGAATCTGCTTCAAGCTGAACGCGATGCCCTTCCTGTCCTTCTGAACGATTGGACTCATGATCTTTCGGAGACCATCTTTGAGCGCTATACCAAAACTGGCGCGTTCCCAAGTTGCGTCGACAGTCTTCTGGCAAATGGATTTGGACGAGTCGAGTGTCTGCCTGACTACATCCTCAAAGCGGGAACTGGTCTAGGACTCGACACTTCATCTCCCGGAGGCAGCGGATCCTCTCAGACGTCTTCTGACACCTCTTCAATGAGCACGATGGGAATGAGGAAAAGAATGGACATGAGTGGATCAAGCATGTCCGCCGACACGACAACGATGGCGATTTCATCGACGGAGAGCTCAATGCAGATGATCTCAACCTCATCCATGTCGAGCATGTCTTCAATGTCGTCGAGCATGACTCCAATGTCGTCAGGCCCGATGTCGTCGGGTATGGCTTCAATGTCGTCAAGCATGGCTCCAATGTCGTCGAGTATGGCTCCAATGTCGTCGAGTATGGCTCCAATGTCGTCGAGTATGGCTCCAATGTCGTCGAGTATGGCTCCAATGTCGTCGAGTATGGCTTCAATGTCCTCGAGCATGCCTCCAATGTCCTCAAGCATGCCTCCAATGTCGTCAGGCTCAATGTCGTCAAGTATGGCTCCAATGTCTTCAAGCATGGGATCAATGTCAAGTACACCCGGAATGAGCTCACTGGACGCACGCGGCTGCACTCCACCAATGATGTTCAAGCCCGGCTACAATGTCAGCTCACTTCCTCCATCAACGTGCGCGAATACAACATCTTCCCAGCTAACAATTACGGCGAATTCCACGCAAGGATGGCAAGCTCTCAATCTCGTCAATTTAGGAGCGGTGAGTAAGCTGGCTGTGTCGCTCGATGCACATTCTATGTATGTCTACGCCGCCGACGGTCTCTATGTTACCTTACAAGAGGTTAAGGTGAGTTGCAAATTATCAAACTGCCGTGTCTAGCGTGTACTAACACAGCAAGGTCCTTTACCTATCGATCGGTCAACGTTATTCAGTTATGATCAAGCTGGATCAATCGCCTGGCGACTATTATCTTCGGTTCGCAACGTATCCATGGGGCGATATGCAACAAGTTCTGGAAGGCCAAGCCATTGTGTCTTACAAGGTATGAGTTCTGCGGAGAATTTGTCTCGGATGAAGGCTGACAATTTAGATGAACTCCACAATGTCGAAACGTATGATCGGAGCACAGGACCCCTCGATGTCGGTGTATATGCTACAGAATGGATCGGCAACGGCGAACGCGTCAACACTCGACCCGACTCTTCTACATCCGTTTGAAAGCACTTCGCCACCATCAGGAATGGCAGATATGACCAAAGCTCTCAATATCAGCCAGACAGGTATTGTGACTTGGGTGATGAACCGTGACCCATACATTGAGGCTGCAACGCCGGTTCTCTATGGAAATTCGTCTGAAGGATGGAACGCAAGCACCACACTCCATCTACCGTTCAACTCAACATTTGATATCATCATGTCTATCGCGGACGACTCGATGGACAAGGTCGGTCCTTCTCAGCGCTACAAGCCTATCTGCAAGCGCAACTCTGATTGCTGACATTTCTCAGATGGCCCACCCGATCCATCTCCATGGCCACAAATTCTGGGTCCTGGGATCCGGAAGCGAAATATTCCCTTACTCTTCCGCGTCTGCTGCCCCTTCGTCGATGATCAACCTCCAGAATCCTCCCTATAGGGACACAGTCGACTTGCCGAAATCGGGGTGGCTCGTTATTCGGTAACTCTCTTGAACTTCGCAAACGAAAGTGCAGGCTGACCGGAGAATGAACAGGTACATTACGGACAACCCTGGCGCATGGCTGCTTCACTGCCACGTCCAATGGCATCTTGTGGTAAGTGCTGTTACTCCTTTCACCATCAACATCATTATTCCTTTGAGTTTAGTTCGAGACAAATGGCTGATGATGTATCGTCGTCCTCAGAGCGGTATGGCGTTGGTACTGGTAGAGGGAGAAGAGAAGATCCCAAGTATACTGGCCACGTCCAACACTACCTCCACCTCCAAGGGTCCCCAACCTGGTAGTGGTACAACGAGCAGTGCGTCAGGTCTGACTGTTGAGGACTTATCTCGGCGTGTGGCTGTCGCGTTTGTCGGAATGCTCCTGGCAGCGACTCTCTAGGTGGGCAAGGCTGGCAGGGCGGAGGAACGATATTTGACGCTGGAACTGGTGTATCATGCGAAGACAATCCCACAAGGGTATTGGGGTTTTCACATCAAACATGGACATTCAGTTATTGCATCACCGCAGTTGAAGTGCTTGATCACATGGATAATCAAGGCTTGCATCACTGCGGTGGGAGTGGCTCGTGGATCCAGCCTTGACATTGGGCTGAAAGGGATCAATCGTAGGTAGTCACAACATCTGTATGCGAGGATGACTAAAGTATACTCACAACAACGGCAGGCATATGCATGTAGATTGGGCCGAGATCATGTACTGCAATGGAAACGGGCCCATCAGCTTTGATTGCTGCCCTTGATTTCGGAGTGCACATCCTGCTTCCTACAGTTCAAATGGGCCGCGATGAGGGCGGGACTCAGAGAGCAAATCACGGAGCACATATGAGGTGTGGCTTTCGTGGATGGAGAGCTTGTGAAGTGAAGTGGCATTCAGAGCCGAGAAGGTAGATTAATTCCTCTGCAGCTACTCGTCAACACGCAGATAGTCTTTACGTCGACCTTCGAGCGACTCCAGCTCGTCTTCAATCTCCATGTATCGCCCCATGGCTGCATCGGCCTCTTCCCTTAGCCTCTTCCAATCATCCCTGCAGACATTTCTTGCACGTTTGAGAGACTCGATTTTCGCATCCAAAATCGCAAGCTCGTTCTCTTCGCTTGCATTCTCGTCAGATGGCTTCGATGCGCCTTTGACGTCCGCAGTCGAAGATTTGGCCACTGATGGCGGCTGTGTAGCCAGCTCGGTTAGGGGGTTGGGCGCTTGGATGGGAGGTGATGGGACGATGCTCGTCGGTTGGCTTGGACGTGGCCTATAGTGGAGATTAGCATCAAGGGCCAAGAAACAATGAGATGTTGATATAGTGCGATGAAGGGACGCTCAGCTGCTGTAGAAGGACACTCTACCACCTGAGTCCGAGAAAGCCCCAAAGAGGAAGAGGTGTGCTGAAAGGCTTATGATCGGACGACTTACAGCATCGGTGAGATCGACCACTCCTTCCGTCCCCCAGTCGTCTTCGACTTGACCTTCGCGCCGCATCTCCCTTTGTTTTCTTCGAGCCATGCATCGAGGTAGAAGGGCTCTCCATATGTCTTGCTGAAATCCTTCGCTTTGGTCAGGCTTGTCCATTTTTCGTGACGCACGAGGAATCGAATGACAGCGGACCAGATCCATCTGTCTGGCACACGTCAATCTTAGGTTGGGGATTTTTGTTTCGGGTTACCTACAAGGCCCTTTCCCGGCACCAGCTCTTTGGAAGTCGAGACGGATCTCGAGGTTGGTAGTTGAGGGGGGAGGTGTGAAGAGGCGTGCGAGCGGGAATATCGTGGTGTCTTTTGCTTGGTCGTCGTTGTCCTCCATGGGTGTGTCGTCATCAAGGAGTTGTTCGACGGCCGATTGAGTGATCTGAGCCGTGTTTGCAGGATTGGCGGCTTTGTCATTTGGAGGGTCGGGCAGGGTCAGTTTCTCATTGCCTTGAGGTCTTCCACTATCTTCAGCCCTCAGATCCTCGTTCTGCTCATCACCAGTCGACTCCCCAGTTGTCCCGTCCTCGAAGCGCTTAGAATCGTCGCTGGACTCAGGAGCCGCCACGATCTTGAAGCGGATAGTCACAACGGGCAGTGCCCTGCCCTGCCGTTCTGCTTCGCTAACCCAAACGTCTTCGAGATGGCCCAGCGGAAATATAACTCGCCATACATACTCGTCCTCGTTCTGGCCCCCTCCTGGTTGGCTTTTATCCTTCTTGTACTGGCTTCCCAACTGGCATACTTGGATGCTGGTGCCACTTATGGAAATCTGCTCAACGTTCGAAGGCAGCTTCTTTCGTCCCAGGGGTACGTAGGAGTCTCCCAATCGGTGCCAATCTTCGCTGGAATCGCGCCGGGAGTACAATACGGCCTCCCGCACGCGTATATGGTCGAGTCCCCACCATTCCTCGGAGATCTTGGGAGGGCCTCTGTTGGCCATGCTGGCGCTCGATCCGGAAGACGTGCTGTCGGCTATTGTGTTTACTGGAGATGGTGGAGATGCAGTTGGCAAGTGGTGTTGCTGTGAGCAGGTGCTGTCCGAGGACAAGCAGCCTTGTGGTAAAGGGTGCAAGCAGGTGTCGCCCGAGGGCGTACAGCCTTATGATGAAGGTCTGGCAGGTATTGTTCGGGAACAACAACCTTGTAGTAGCGCCGATGGCCGATGAAATGTCACGTATGAGATTGTCTATCGGTGGTCGACGAGGAGCAGCAGTGAATTTTGTAGGTGTGTGCGCTAACTGATGAGCTAGTGAGAATCGCGCCCACATTGTGTTATACGAGGAATTCGGAGAGCTTTTGGGATTCTATTTCTTTCCTACTTTACTTCTACCTTATGTGAAGCGAATTACCGCGGTAGGTCCACACGCTTTACGCTCCCTCCCTCGTCCATCACGATTGGGACCCGCTTCGCATGTATTTCCATAACGCCCTTGGCAAAGCCTCGCTATCCGAGCTACTTCAACGTTTTAACGTATTTCCGTTTCTGGTCCTTCCATCCTTTAGAAGGGAGCCCCTTCCTGTACAATAATCCAATCATCCCTACACGAGTGTAGCTGCTTCTACACGTCCTCTCAGCCAACCATCGAATCAATACCTACACAAATTCAACAAGCGAGGAAGCAAAAGAGTCCAAGTAAGTGCGGCTGCGAAGGAGGACACGCCGGAATCTGAGACACTTATGGTGGCGAAGACTCCTCACATCAGATAAAGCCATCATCGCCTTTATAGTCGTATCTATCATCGCCATCTTCTTGTCCGCGACGACGGAGATATTTGTACCTTTGGACAGTCACCACGGAGCCAATGTCGAAAGCGTAAGCATCTAGCGGACGAGTGAATGTAGATAAAGATGGAAGCGGCAAACGGTCTACTATGTGCTATCAAGACCTAGTCCTATCCCCGGTCGAATGTGCTCGTCAAGTAAGCGTCGGGTCGAGAGCTCCAGACAGCGTTCGAGATAGACACACCGATGGTGCGTATTCCCTCTATGAAAGTGCAGGAAACCACTTGTTTCACCACTACTCAGGCCCGGTTTTTTCTGGAATTCACAAACAATTGAACCTGGACAACAGGGCCCCAAGGCCAAAAGACGGAATTACTGTTTGACCATGGGCCTACGTTGGTTGTGGCGCCCAATATAAAGTCGTGTAACCGTTGAACCACTCATAGATTTATAGTGTCTCGCGATTACTGTTTACCAAGATGTGGATTCTGGAAAAACCGGCCAGGGTAGAAAACGGATACCATCTCCAATGATTCTCGATCTTAGAGAAGTCGGCCCGCGATGACGGACCAGACTGATGCTCTGTCAACCTAGGTCGGCTCTGCAGGTTTAGACAATCTGGATGAATCACACGCAGCAGCGATGGAATTGAAAATTCACCTAAGGTTGATCCTTTCAACAAGCCTGCCGACGGCTATAGTTGACGAAAGTCATGAACTGTCTCTCGTCTCGTTGGAAGTATTGCGAAGGCTTTCCTGTCAGACAGCTAAATATGTGGAACTTGAGGAGCCTATCCCAAGCTGGGACACCATCGACATTCCCACGCGCTTATGGAAAGACGTTTTGACGTTATGACGATGGACTTGAGCACCCAAGGAAAACCATAACAAAAGAGCGAAAGCATCACTCAACCAGATCCACACACTCAATAAGACCATGCGGCAAGAGAGGGTTCAGACTTCTCTATCAATTGTTGCAAGGGCGCCATGAAGATACTCAGGAGAATGGCACGTAGCACCAGTCGCACTTAGACAGCCTTCCTATATAGTAAGCCAAAGCAAGGTCGTCAGTTCTGCTGCTGCTCATAGTACGAGATTCTGGGAGTAGCTTGTTGGTCCATTTGGACACAATCAGTGAGGACTCACGTGAGGTAGGTTAGCAAGAATCGGCGAACCACTGTCACGTCAAATATATCTCAATTAGTACTAGCTCGTCTTTCATTCGGCGAATTGTGAGTTCTCCCGATGGCAGCAACCTCTTCTCTTTTATTTCTCCCCCAATTCTAGACCTTGAAGTAAACCCCTATGAGTATTCTATGCAGACCTTTCCTTGCTATGCTGCCTTCGCCTGCACGATGCGGGTTGCTTGGTTGTCTGTACGCCTTTGCACCAAACATTGGACGCCTCTCAAGCTGTGGACACCAATGACCTCCCCCGCAAAGCGATGCACGAGCTTCGTGACGCAGCCGCCAGAGAGAAAACGGCTTTCCGTTCCACGAATCAGCGCACCTCCATTGACGAAGTGTAGCATGTTCCACTAAGATGATTGGCTTGAACGTAGGCCGCCAGGCATAAGCGCCCAGCGTTTACCGGGGGTGATGCCCAGGTCGTCGCACTTATGCAGCTTGAAAGCCATGAAGGCTGTGTGCCCTATCACTTTGCACTGTCGAAACTAATTAGTGAGTCAGTGACACAGACTGTTCCCGTTTACCTACGATGGTGTCTAGCCTTTTCTATGAGTGGTGAGCACTATTGCATTTCCCTCTTTCCAAATCCGACCGCTGTGAGGACGATGTACTGTTCCACTTCACGTTATGTTCAGTCGGTCAATTGTGCTTATCGTTTCTGGCCTTCTTGAAACGTGAGCAAGTGCGTCCATCTAGAAGCCTACGGTAGGGTCGTAGGTGGGCTCCTGCCATAGTGCTTCGCCCACTTAGGGGGCACAGCATAGTGTTCCAGCCGTGCATGTTTCATGGTCGATCATCTTTGCGCTGCAGATAAACTACATTCTTACGCTCTCATTCAAGGATATTGTGCGGCCATATCCTTTTCCAATCTTACTCATACTCGTCCTTATCTATTGCTTGAGGTTTACATTGCAAGTATGCGTCTCCCTCGAGGCCAGTCGCCGAGCGACGACTCTAGGCCAGAACGTGCTCTGAATGAAGCTGCTGGAATGACGGACGAGCATGTAGAATTGCGATCCAATGCGCATGGCCGCGCGGATTCTAACAGCAGTGGCAACTCAAAAGCTAAGCATACCCCGAGCATAGACGATGGGTCTAGTGGGGAGAGTGAATGTGGTGAGACCGATGACGAGTTGACGACCGAGCTGGAAGGCCTTACGCTTGCCCACCAATCCCCTCCGCTCGATAGCCTAGGACATGATCTTCCTCATTTGCGAAGAGGACGCCGGAGTTCCAACGGCCAGATTCTTTCGGCGGACTTGTACGACGCTACACCTAGAAGCACACCCTCCCCCAGTCGACAGTCTAGGGGACATCGGTCTGGGGCTGAGACTGTTACGAATAGCAACGAGCCCATCGAAACCAACAATGAAGGCGTGCATGAACCACCGAATCTTGAAAGCCTAAGCCTGGATCAAGACAGAAGCGGGTACGACACCAGAAAAGAGCCGTTGCCGCGAGAACCTTACTTCAACAAGGGCTTTCAAACGGCTTTGAAGCTAGGTACTGGAGTGGCATCGGACCTGGTGGAGAACCTTACAAATTGTGTTCAAGCGAAAATCACTGGGTCAGATCTGAACAAGCACAAAGGTACAGCAACAAGCCTGCAGGACTATAGGAGTACTGCAACACGTACCATTGGCATTGTGGGAGATTCTGCTGCAGGCAAGCGACTTACATCTCCACTTCCTGCGAACCCGGTCTAACGCTGCATAATCAGGCAAAAGCAGTCTTATCAATTCGTTGCTCAATATACGGAACCTAGCCCACAAGGTATGCAATACACCGCTCTCGTCGGATATCATATTCTAAAAGCTCTGATAGGGTGACTGGGGTAGCGCAGTGACTTCATTCGTGACCGAATACAGATATCGCCTACGACAACACTCTGCCCCCTACACCATCGAAGTCGAGTACTGCACCGATACTGAGATAGACGAGCAACTCCGAGAGCTCTTGGTCAGCTACAGAGATAGGTGGAGGCCAGGACTGGAGCAAGAGCTGGATGAATCCGAAAAGGAGTTCCAAAATATTGAGAAGAGGTCCGAGGTTGCGTTGGCAACCCTTGAGAGTATTTTTGGCCAGGCCCCTGAGATAGATTCGCAACGTTTGCGGGACTTCACAGACGGCGCATTTGAGGGCCTCCACGAAGACCTGAAATTCCTGGCTCGAGGTCTCAGATGGCCGGATGGTGCCGAGAATGGGAGATGGGCCACGACGGCTGTTAATGCCGAGGAGTGCCAGGACAAGGTGGGGATCTTCATGGAGAACGGCCTTTGGCCGCTCACGAATATAGTTCGGTAAGCCGTCCTCACACCTCTAATAGCCTTCAAATTTGTTCAGGCCTAGGCCGAAAGGGAATATTTCAAAGAGAAATGGCGGGCGGGCAGAAACCGTAGACCTTTTGTTGTTGGCTTTCGCTGAATGACATCTGACGGCGACATGGCCACCAAATGGCGAACTACTGTCAACTATTTCTTCATGTCCAATTTTACAAAGACTGACGCTTCACATAGCATCTTCCTAAGCGCCCAGGTCTTGAAAAGTGGAATCATCTTAGCAGACTTGCCAGGTAGGTCTGAATCATATGCTGTTCGTCACCAACTAAAGGTTAAACAGGTTATCGCGACATCAACCTCGCCAGGGTGAAGAAAGCACAACAGTATCTCGTTCGATGCGACGAGGTTTTCATCGTTGCTCGGATCAACCGTGTCTTGACCGACCAAAGTGTCAAAGAATTACTCCGGGCTCAACTCAGAAGCGATGCTGAGCGGAATAAAAGTATTGCTATTGTTTGCACGCATGCTGATGCGAGTACCCCACAAACCGAGAATCCACTCGTATGCTGATTAACCCAGGACATCGACTTACCCAACGCTGAGAAGCGTTATTCTAAGGTAACGAAGATGGCGTCAACCAAAGCGGCTTTGAATCACAAGGTCGAGGCATACTCAACAAACGTCGCATTGTACCATGAAGCGGAAGTCAAGTATGTTCTCACGCATACCATGTCCTGGAAGGCGCTGATCCAGCACAGATATAAGTATATATACGTTTCTGCACGGAATCAGGACATATCTTCCCGACTGGCATCAAAGTACCCTCAGCTTGCTGGTAGTGGCCGCTCGAATATATTCTGCGTCGCCAATGACGACTACGAAGGCAACAAACTTTACCCTGGTAGCTCAGCGCATAGATTCGCTATTTCCGGCAGTGGAGTACCTGAACTTCGACGCTTTTGTCATTCAGTGGCTGCGAAAGCCCAATTCCGCGCTTCGGATCATTTTCTGGCCGTTGACATCCCTAGCCTGATCCAACACCTTGACGTTTGGCTCGATGGCTCCCAGGGAACGACCATCGCTGCCATACCAGCGAACTGCGTCCCTGATTTGCAGAAGGTAATCAGTCCCGAGCGCGTGGGTAATGACCTCAGGAGCTGATATACGATATCAGAGCATAGAAACTACGCTCGACAAATATCGACAGAACCTTACAAAAAACGTGCAAGATGAGATTCTCCAACCAACTAGTGGTACGTTCTGCGCTAGGTCTAAGTTCCAACCGATCATGGCACTTTCCTCCGTGGACGTAAACTTCCGATGCTATATCCCTTTCTACCTTCCGCATGTGACACACGCGTATAAGGAGACCGAGTTTCGCGGTCGCAAGGGGACTAGTCGCCTTAAATACATTGGCTGACTTCATCCAGGAGATTGCGAACGAACGCTAAGTCAAGAAGCGATCGATGTCAGTAGGTCCTGGGCAAACACGCATGTAAGATCTTCTCTCTGTCGCCCCCTAAGCGCTATCTCACTGACAATCTAAGTAGTGGCACTGGGGTAGGTTCATAGAGGGTATCGATGCCGAGAGCAGAGGCAAATGGCTTACACATGATGATCCGTAGCCTCCTACAAAGCGTGGGTCCGCAACAATGGCACTCACTATACTCAAACTCAAGGGTACAAGTGTTGGAATACTGAGCTTTTGTACCAGATGAACAAGAATCTACCAGAACGATGGGAGACCTTGGGCAAGTGGGTCGGAGAAAGCTTTACAAAGCTTCAAGAATCTATCGAAACAGATTTCAAGAAGCTATCTCGGAAGCTACGAGGTTAGCAAGATCAGGAGATTCGGCGGTCGAAAGTACACTGACGTCAGGTCTAGGCTCACACGTACCTGAAACGATGATCGGTTTACTCAAACTGAAAGAGCAGGACTTGCACTACAAGCTCAACGAAGAAGCCGAGAAGCTTACTCGCGCAATTGGGTATGTAAAGCAGCCTCGACTAACTGTCATTACTAACTTAGCTGCAGGACCTGCCGCTACAACTCCACCGGCACTCACCTTAGCTCCTATGCCCTCGAAACCATGATCCCCATCTACCGGGCCTGCAACGCTGAACACGGCCCTGGGATGAAGAACCGAATGTACGGTATCATGAGCGAGAGCATGAACAAAAGACCAGTTTTCATGCATATCCATTCGCAAACCGATGTCTACATGCGAGCACAGATCCTTGTGATGCATGTCGGCGCTTCAAGCAAACTGGCATCGGTTTGCCAGGATATCCAGGAGCTACTCGGGGCTCTGAAGGGACCGGAGAGTGAAGCTTCGACGAGTAACGAAGAGGATCTGGACCGTGTGAGGGCGGCTGTTGCTGCTGCGAGAAGCAAGATGGGGGACATTGAAAGAGAAGCGAAGGGCGCGAGGGAGGAGGCGAGGGTTTTGGGATACTGATGGTTACAGCGAACTCTCTGGTTGCACGATGGGAGTCGGTGACGGGTACCGTTCTATCATGAAGATTTTCCAACGTAACGCAAGGAGTAGGATCACCAGTAGATGGGGATATACGTCAGTGTGCAGCAGGGATTACATATGTACTTTGCTAAGACTTGGTCTTCAATTTGATGATGCTTCCCCCGCCCAATAGTAGGAATCATTCAGGGATTGAGGTTGACAGGGCAGGGAAAGCCAGTTGACTCGTTGACTTAATGACTACACCCCAAGTCCAAGCAGACATGGATCGCGGAGGCGAACGACCCAGTGATCATAACTTATCGGACACAAAAGTTCTAGCTACAAGACGACTTTTCCGTTCTAGATTGCATAGTACGTACCTTTCGTGCTTACGCTTAAGGTAGGCATTAGATAGATGCTGAGACATACCAATCATCGATATCTTTGATCGCCCAACTTCATACTGAATACACGGAGAATCTCGGATTCGACTTGATACTCGCAGTCATTGAGGGTGCCTCTATTTGTGCCCTTTATTTACTACCCGGACCGTAGTAAGGTCTCTTAACCCGTGGCCCGACATGCTGCACTTTTCAGGAATTAGAAGTCAATTGTGTAAACCATCAACAATTCAATCCGCTTTGGTTATGCAATGGTTTCTTCTAGACCACTTGCCTATGCAAGTGAAATGCTTTGACGTTTTGCCCTTTTAGCGATGGACCTTCACTGGTAGATCTGCCCATTACCATGAAGGGAGTGACCCATTTACTTGTCGTCGAGGCATGGGATGGAGAAAATCTGCCACAGCCCGGGAAGTAATTAGAGGGTTCGAATAGCACATATGGGGTCCGAACAGAGGCTTTCTGTTTAACAATAAGAACAGTATAAGAGTTTTCAAATCGATTTTGCTTCCTCTTATGTAACTAAAGCGGTTCTGATAGATAGCGCTGATCAAGTCTTCAGAATTGCTATCAACAATAATCTTTATAGAGGACACTAATTGATGAATTTAGCAGAAATCATTGGGAGTCAAGCGGAACAAGAGTAGAAATTTTCAGATAAAAAAAACCAAGAGTAGATATTTTATCTAAATAACGAAAATGATTTGCTTCCGCTCGGAATCGAACCGAGGATCTCATCATAACTTTATCGGTACTAGTGATGCGCGCTACCACTGTGCCACGGAAGCTAGGAAGGATGAGTAGAAAACTTCGTATTTTCATATATTAGTCGACATCACGTTCGTAAACCTCCGGTCTTGTTCAACTCATCGAACCCAAGTTCCGTGGCACAGTGGTAGCGCGCATCACGTGAGTCTCAAAAAATTTCCGCACAGCAGTAGCACATCTGTCTATGCTCTTTAAAGTAGGTCTATCAATGCAAACGACTTGAGATTGCAGGCTCCAGCTTATGCTTAGAGCAGATGGCATTCCGGATATAGAGACCGAGGATGGGCTTTGAATTCGCTTACATTGTTCTAGGATCGACAGTTGTCGAGCTCCATAAGGTGGTCTTTCGACGACTTATAAGTCAATGCGTAGTGGGAAATATAGAAGCTCTATCACTAGAAAATCGTTATCGATTGTTTAGAATGATCTTTGTGATGAGATGCAGGCTGATTGTATATCTTCAAGAACCCCAATGCGAGAGATCTGTTGGTCGTTCCTTCTCTCTATATGTTGAGCAACAATTCTGAAAGCGACAAGTCGAGATAGTGGGAAAGGGTATTCATCGCAGCGAGCGAATACCTCTATCAATCGAAATGCACACACAGATCTATCTCTATCTTACCTTATGCCCTTCTATCTATGCCCATCATGCCATCATAAGATTCGTTCACTCGTGCTCCCCTATTTCTCTTGCACCGTAGTTTTCGTCCCCTCCTCCTTAGCACTTCCCCAGCGCGTCTTCTCGTCCCCCCGAGCCCAGTCCCTCTCGATATACCCAAGCGTCGCCTTCACCTGATGGACGACCTCTGCGTTGCCGGTGTTCTTCCCGATGTTGTCGCTGATTTTGATGGCGGGCGTGCCGTTGGCGGAGGAGAGCTTGATGACGATGTTGAGGGGGACGGATTTGGTGCCCGTGGAGGAATGGGTGAAGTCGTCTGTTCAAACGGATTTGCTTTAGTATTGCAGGGAGAGAAGAGCTGATGGTAAGGAAAGAAGGAGACTTACTTGTCAAGAACGTTCCCACGCCAAATGTAGGATTCAAACCTGCCTCCTCCGCCGCCTGCCTGTACTCAAGACATCGCTCGATGTTCAAGCTATCTGAGAACACCACCGTCTTCTTCTCTTGTATCCCCTCGCTCTCGTAGAAATCTCGCATCATCTTCACAAACGCCAGCGGATCGCCTGAGTCCTGCCGCACGCCCTGGAAGATCCTCGCGTACGACCGCCCTTTACTCCGCATATAATCTGGCGCCCGGTCCTCCTTCGTTGGGCTGTCTGCCGGCGAGACGGGTGCCCCTGTCGCTTGCGGGATGCGAGTTGCTATGGCATCCACTTCCGCCTCTTCAGGCGTGGGCATCGTCCGCTTGAAGGCCTTTAGGAATACGGGCGTACCGAAGGTGTCCGTCAGTGCGATCCCCAAGACGCCCTCGCCAAAACAGCCCACCCAGTAGCGGAGTGCTGTCTCATTTGCGTGCTCGTAGTCGTTGGTGATGGAGGCAATGCCCATGAACCATTCATGCGCCACGGTACCGACTGGGGGGATGCCGTACTTCATTGCAAAGTGCACGTTACTCGTCCCGCTCAGCTTCCCCGTGCGACCTCGCTGCTTAGCTTCCTCGTGAGCGCGCTTCAGACCTGAGAGAACGAGATCTTGCGTGTGGTGGTCGCGGCGGCGGCGGGTTCCGAACTCTGAGAATATGCATCCGTTTTCCATGAGCTTGAGACCTTTTTGGTAGGCTTTCTCGGTCTGGTCTGCGTGCGTCCAGTCCGTGTCACAGAATTTGAAGTAGGCTTCGCTTGTGAGTGCGAGGAGGGGGATTTCGTAGAGAATAGTGTCAAGCCAGCGGCCGCGGATATCCATGCGCAGGTCGCCGACGTCGGAGGCACTGTTGGTGTCGCGTAAAGGGTGGAAGGAGAGGGAGATGTGTTTCAAGGGTTGGAGGCGGAAAGTTGAAAGGAAGCGGAGGTAGGTGGTGTTGAGGTAGGTGCATGTCGTTTTGAGGTAATGGTGTTCTCCGTCGGAGAGTGAGATGTTGCTGAGTTCTGGACGTGGCGTCAGCTATACTGGAAGAGAAGGGCAATGGAGGAGGGGGACAATGTACTTTGGACTTGGGCTTCTAGCCAGTGGAAAGCGGCTCGGGTCAATCGCATGTGCGGTGTTCGGTTGGTGAAAGCGTATGTGACCTCTGAAAGCTGTCAACAACGATAGTAATGACTACGAGCTTGAGCTGGGCTTACCAATGTCAGGGAGGTATTTCAGAATGGCGCACTGCATGGTCAACTTGTAGAGATCTGTATCCAGCAGGGACAGGATGCCCTCCGGAAGAGCATTGCTGACTCCATTAGGTTGCGCCATGATTAAGGACTTGCTGGTGGTATGCTAGATGCAAAGGGAGGTCTGTAGTGGCTAGGCAGGACCTTTGGAGGGAAGAAAAATGTAAGAGAGAGAGGGAGCTTCAAATGACGCACATCTGCAGAAACACGCGCAGGCTGCAAGTCATCACAAAGAACCCCGTTCGGACTGTGTTTCCAAGGGTCTGGCCGCCGCTAATGCACCAGAAGCCGATGCCAAGAGATGCTTTCAGATGATCAGATCAAGCTTCCTTCACCAAACCAAATGTTGAACTATATTGCCAGGTGGCATGGCTGTATTTCTCTGATAGTCCCTATGTCGTTTGGACCATGCAATGGTCACTTGTACGATTCTCTATCTACAGAATGTTAAGCCTCGAGGCAACATAGCTATGGCCGCCAGGGGCATCTATGGCAACGTTATCTAGAAAGGATTCGTCATCTAAAGATCGACACCTGATGACAGTATGGAAGCAGCACTTCCAACGTCTACTGAATTCGCTTCTTCCCCTCTTCCATGTGACCAAGCCTTGCGCTACTCATGCCTCGTTCGTGCCTCGTCATTAGCGGCCCTAGCACCCTGTCCTTACGGACACTGCCTAGAGTCTCTTGAATCCCTTCGTTCGCCCATCGTGGTGTGTTAAGCTTGGGCCAGTTGACCTGTAGGCCAAGTCAGCTAGGATTTTTGATGCAACAAGGACCATTCACGCTACTCACGTAGAGCATGCCATGATTGTAGATAAAACGGAGGCACCATCCGCCGACGACCAGCCACAGAAGGGAGAACAAGCGCAAGGGCCACAATGCCGACCCAGGCTGCGAGCTGCCAAGTGTGGCTACGAGTACTAAGAAGACGCTAGCAGCGAGGACGTAGGGAATAGCTTGGATAAGGGGAGGACGATGGTCGACGAAGGCTCGCTGGGTACCGATGCTGTCCGCAGACGGGACATAGGCGCCAAGGAACAAGTCAAATGCATCTTGCCTTGGACCATCGGCGAAATTGTTCTTAATGTATCGACTGATGGAGTTACTCATATCTTGCAGCATGCCAGCTCTTGTTCTTGAACCAGTACGGGTAAAGTCTGTCTTCAAGGCCCCTGTGCCGGAGTAAGATCGAGAGACAACATCTGCATTGTCGGCCCAGATATTCCGAAAGAGGTCCTTGAACGTTGCATCGTCGTCTGCAGATTCCCCCGGTCGTAACACCCCGACATCCATCAGCTGCCTCGTCAGTGTCCAACGTGCAAGCATAGTCTGCACAACGTTCGTCCGATCCAAGCAGTCCATACAGTTGGTCCGTACCACTGCAGTCTGTTGATTGCGGACCTCTAGCCTGCCCTGCGCATCAGCAGGCATATCAAGACCCCGAAAGTATTGTCCCTTCTCAAGGCCATCGAGAAGCTGATCGAGCAGGATCTGCGCACGATGCCATTTCAAGCCTTTGGTCTCGTTGTGGAAGTCAAAGTAAACATAGTGCAGTCGATTATACTGCTGATGCTTCTGGCTCGCCTCAACTACATGGATCTTTTCATCGGACACATAATCTGCTTGAGTGGCTTCGTCAGATGCCGAAACTAGAATGCGTACCATTTGCTCATACGCCTGCTTAACGCGATTTTCTCGACCCTTTTGGTTGACCAGGTTAACCAGGTAATTCTCGCCGTAGAGCTTTATCTGCTCATCGAAATGCTGCTTTGCGGCGTCTACGGCAGTCTCGACTCCTCGGATCTGCATGTTAGGTACATAGCGCAGGGAGTTGACTTCTGCCCAGTAAACGGGTACGCTGCCTCTTGTCTGTACATACGACATTACTTGGACGTCATGATGCTCGCCAGCTCTGCCATTTTGCATACCGTCACCTCCTGAAAAGCCCCCAAGACCACCTGATCCGTCATTGAGGATCACGATTTGTTCGGTCTCGTTGAAGTTCGCGACATGGCCACGATCATCAATTCCCCTTGTGAAGTACCGAGTGCCAACCCTATGCCTAGATCTCCTCGTTATCAGAGCGAAGTTCACCGGAGTCGACTTGATGCGTGTAGGCGTAATCCTCATCATTCCAAACATTACAGGTAATATGAAAGGGTCAGCGCCATATTGGTGTTCGCCTTGATTGCGGGCTCCGACACCGTTCGCGAAATCTATCAAGTCTGACTGTACGAATCTATTCCAGAAAAAGCGGTCATCTGCGCGCTGCCACAGAGGTTGTCTGAGATCAGATTGTGCTTGCCGTTGGAAGGAATTGGTGATGTCGAAGGCGTAGGAGAAATACATTGGTCCGGATTTGATGAGGGTTCTGAGGAGATGGAGGTAGGTGTCTTCGTCAGGGTCGTGGAGGGCTCGTTCGCGGAGAGGGAGGAATTCGGTAGCAACGACTCCGTAAACCATATGGCCTTTGAGTCGTCCCATAGGCTGGGCTTTTGTAATGACTATGATGTACTTATCTAAAACGGTCAGCGTGGCCCGCGCTTGATTCGAGGTTTGTTACCTAGTCGAAGCTTGATCATCCCCAGTATGCCCGCAATACTCGACACCCTCTTGGCACCCAAAAGAGCGCCATCGTTCAGGCGAACCTCGCCCGAAGGTCGGTCCACTACCAAAGTCTGTGCTGAAGGAGAGGAAGGAGAGGTGAAGGCATATTGCGAGGTCGAAGCATGGACATTGATGTCCCGGAAAGGAACTAAGCTGCGCATGGCGTCGACGTATAGCCCACTATCAACAGTCAAGCATTTTTGTGGGTATCGAGGTGGCCCAGACCGAGCAGTCTGTCATCCAGACAGGAAGCTGTTAGTGAAAGTACCAATCACAGGCCGGGATGTAGTTCAACGCTCCGAAACGTTAGTCACGCGGCGTCATCGGCAGAAGCGTCTAAGTTAAGCCGCGACTTGGCAGACAGCCCTGGAAGCAGGTGCTCTTCTTAGGCTTCAAATGCTTCTACCCAAACCGTGTGCTGACGACGATATCCACGAAACCCTCAACTAGCAATTTTCTCCGGTCACTTCTGTTCTCAAGCCTTAGCCAGCCAGTATCTACCGCATAGCATACCGTCATGTCAGCGCGAGCCGCAACAGGCAACCGGCCTGGTGCCCGATTTGCTCAGTTCAAGCTTGTTCTACTTGGTCAGTCATAACTTCAAATGCTTGGAAGTACCCTCATCAAACGCTAACATCTTATATAGGAGAGTCTGCTGTCGGAAAGGTATTCATGTCACCAATAGAGAATCTCTTAGACAGTATTGATTATGTTCCCATAGAGTTCCCTCGTCCTCCGCTTTGTCAAGGTATGCGATTTCCTGGACGATCCTTTTTCCCATGGATTGCTGACTTTGATGTAGGACCAATTTGATGACTATCGCGAATCTACCATCGGCGCCGCCTTTCTTACACAGACTATCTCGCTTGATGACACAACGACCGTGAAGTTCGAGATATGGGACACAGCTGGACAAGAAAGATACAAGTCGTTGGCGCCTATGTACTATCGGAATGCAAATTGCGCAGTCGTGGTCTACGATATCACACAAGCCGTATGTCCCCTGCGATGCTGGAAACGAAGTGCAGAGTAGCTAATGACTCTCCAGTCATCACTAGACAAAGCCAAGGCATGGGTGAAAGAGCTTCAGCGGCAAGCCAACGAGAATATTATCATTGCATTAGCGGGAAATAAGGCAGATCTGGTAGCGGAACACCCAGACAAACGTGCCATCACAACTGCAGACGCTGAGGCCTACTCACGAGAGGCTGGCTTGCTGTTCTTCGAAACCTCAGCCAAGACTGCGGAAAATGTACGAGAACTCTTCACGGCTATTGCGAGGAAACTGCCGATTGAGCAAGCTGGTGCGAGGAATTTGCGGGGCAACACACGGCCAGGGGTGGATCTCCGACCGGAGGCACCTGGTACGCAGGGTGCTGGCTCTTGCAATTGTTAGTTGATTCTACGATTACCAGATTCCGGTGTATACCTTGGTGCTTGCGGAGTATTAGAAGTGGGTCTACGGTCAAGCACGTTACTAGCTCCTGTTCAATAGGGTGCTCGGTAAAGCAAGGTGTCGGCGTTGGGGGTTTTCTCTCAATGGATTCTTCAAGGCAGCATAGTGAGGTAGCGAGTAATATTAGCCAAGTCACCTTATCTATTCCATAATCATGGAGTAAATCTACAATTTTGGAACCTGCGTTCATGACTAAAACGACTGCGATATCCGTACTGACTTTAACATCTTTCTTGTTTGCGAATGCAGGCGCGACAAACCAAACCTGGGCATCCTTCCCATGAATCCTCCGTTTCCCTCCGAACTTTTACCAGCTAGGGTTCCCGTTAGCAGCGCCCCACCACTTGTCATGCGCTCATGCTACGACGATGGCTACAACATGTCTCTTCGTACATGCTTACCAGACACAGGACCTTTACATCCGCGAGGATGGGTCGCTCTTACGGGGTACGTCCGGGCAGACTGCAATCCTGAGGGCAAAGCTGACCAAAAACAGGACGCCATCACGGCTCTCAACACACTGCAATCCAACTTCTCCATTGTCGATGCTATTCGCAAATCAGGCGGAGGCATGAACAAGCAGGCTATACCGGAGATGATTGAGTGGTGTCGAAAGGTTGGGTACGAGGTGGGCTGCTCCGGCATGGCGACATGGTCGATGGATTCTGGGCTGAATGGCTGGTGCAGCCGTCAGACTTTAATCGCTTGAAGTGTATACATATTGCTGGAACCAAGGGGAAAGGATCCACGAGCGCCTTCATATCGTCAATCCTTGCTCAATATCTACGGGGAGTGGCGCAGGATGCGCCTCTCATTCACCAGATCGGCCTGTACACATCCCCACACCTACGATTCGTGCGCGAACGTATACAGATCAACAACAAGCCGCTTTCGGAGGAGTTGTTCGCTAAGTACTTCTTCGAGGTATGGGATCGGCTAGAAGATGCTGCAAGAAGGGAAGGGCACCCTATAGATACAAGTGCAAAGCCGGTGTACTTCCGGTTCCTGACGTTAATGGCCTTTCACACATATATGTGCGAGGGTGTGGATACTGCAGTCATTGAGTGTGGCATAGGTGGCGAATACGACAGCACCAACATCATTGAAGCCCCAACTGTGACAGGCATCACGAGCTTAGGCATCGACCATACCGCTATGCTAGGCGATACTATTGAGGAGATAGCATGGCATAAAGCCGGGATCATGAAGACTGGCACCCCAAGCTTCACCGCACCTCAGCCCCAGAAGGCGCTCGAAGTATTGCAGAACCGCGCCGAGGAGCGTTCAGTTGCTCTAGAAGTGGTCGAACCACATCCAGAGATCGACAATGTTGCCTTGGGTCTAGCGGCGGACTTTCAGAAGACGAATGCTAGCCTCGCCATCGCTATAGCATCTGCGCACCTACGCTCTCTTGGCCATTCCGCTCCTCATACGTCCCCGCTTCCTCCCCCGTTCCTGCGCGGCCTCGCCGAGGTCCGTTGGCCTGGTCGATGCGAGATCCGTCGCGAGGGGAACATCGCATGGCATATCGACGGCGGACATACTCTGGAAAGCATTGAGGCCGCTGGGCGATGGTTGGCGTCACTCATTCCTCCACTTCCCTCCACTGGGCTTCATGGCAGTCCGAAATCGACCAGAATATTGCTGTTTAACCAGCAAACCCGCGATGCAGCCTCGCTGGCGAAGAAGCTTCACAGCACACTATCGGCGGCCCTACACAATCAACAACCTTTCACGCATGCTGTATTCTCCACGAACCTTACTTTTGCGAAGGAAGGATATGGGCCCGACCTGGTGAGTGTCAACACTAATGCAAGCGAAATAGCGGCATTGGAAGTCCAGAACCGCCTGGCGGATACATGGTCGAGGTTAGATCCAGCGACGGAAGTCGTGGTCAGAGGGAGCATCGAGGAAGCGGTCAGCTGGGTGAGAGACATTGCTCGAGGGGTTAAAGACGAGCTACAGGAAGAGGAGGTCAAGGTTCTAGTCACCGGGAGTGTACATCTTGTGGGGGGGTTTTTGGAGGTTGTGGAGACTGCAGGTCAAAGATGACTATGGTTTTCTGGATAAACGGATGTTCGTGCTTCAACGCAATGCATCACAGTGCCTTAGAAGGTCTAGGCACAGATCTTGGAGATCCCATAGAGGCATTGAAAGTTGGAGATAGCTTAGGCCCGAACGCTCGGTCCTGGAAACACCTCTACTAATGCATGATCACCAGGGCATGGATGACCGAGGTTGGGTTTACCCCTCTGTGCATATTCAGGTGACCCAAATCGGTTTCCTTGACAGACTATCTTACTTCTTCTGGACACGGCAAGGCATCCCAGGCACGCACCGTTCCACTAGCGGCAAATAGACGAATATTCTCCAGCTCCAAATCGCTGTTGGCATTGAACGTAGAAGGCTCCAGGATTAACCTTGAATAGCATCGGGACGAGAGGCTTCGGTTGCCCACCCAACACTCAGCAATCGTGGACAAAGTCTTCTAATTTGTAGAAGTAGAAGGACTCCTAAGATCGTGGTGCGAGCCTTGGCAAACTTAATCTGGAAGCTACCAATACCCCATCCCAGGAACCCGTCCATCTCCGCTCGGATAGCTCTAGACTCCGTCCAATCATTTCCCTGGTCGCTGAACTGCTGAGTGCGGTACGAACTGTGACCAGGAGGTTCCAAACTAGATAGTTTTAGGACTAGTTTTCTTAGTGGCTCGGAGAACTATTTAGGTCCTCCTGCAGCTTCTGCAATCAATTATTCTTTCTATTTATCAAAATCGTGCATCTAGTAGATGTCCGTTTTCTAATGAAAGTGCACGGGATACTAAGTGATTCTAAAAGAGATTGTGTTAGAGTATTCTGTTTAGTTCGTTTGTTATTCTAGTTTCTACAATTCACCTAGTTGTCTTCGCAATTCTTATATTATCGTTCACTCAATTTTGCAAACGTCACATTAGTCGACTTAGCACATGTAGAAAGAGTTATTCAAAAGAGCTCTATTTAGAAGGTCACAATATCAAGAGAGCACACAAGTTAGTAGAAATTGATCGTCGTTAAACAAATCAAGATTGTCTCTTAAGCAATATTACACAAAGTCTCTTGAATTGTTCTCTTAATCGAAACTTATATTTACATTTACATTTATATTTACACAATTATTGAAATACTTCTTGAAGACAACAAGACTTAGCAATTTGCTTTATTAAGTGTTGTCGTTTTAGTCAATTAGAAGACTTGAGTTTTTGTTAAGTCAAGAGAGTGCATTATTATCTTTCTTATCTCTTGACAATCTTGAATAGAACAAGAGTTATTTAAGTAATAAAATTATTACAATTATTAAAGAGAGTACTTATCGAAGCTTCTTAAATTTATTTATTATTTCGAACACTCTTGTATCTTCTTTACATTTATAGTCTTCTATTATATCTTTTATTTATAAACGACAAGACTTAGACTTCAAGTTTTGCAATCAATTTACTAGAAAGAATGATTTTGCATATAGATAATTAAAACGTCTAAACTTCGAACTAAAGAATTAAAGAAAATCAAATAATTTTATCTTATTAAAGAAATATATTTAAGTTTTCGATTTTTTAATTTTCGAGAATGCTCTTGTTTACGTTAAAGCTTACTCGATAACTTCGTTTATTATAAATAAGAAATTTACTTTAAAGAGAATAATTATTTTTTGTAACATATTTAAGAAGAATTTTTTCAAAAAGATTACAAAAGTAAATATAATAAACTTTAATAATAAACTAGCAAATTTACGACAACAAAAGAACGAGACTTTAATATTAAATTATTAGAGAATAGCGTTTATAATGCAATGTATTGAAGAAAAAGATCGATTTTTAATTATTGTTCTTTTTACTTTGAAGTCGAAGATGTTTGATACAATAATTTAAACGTTTGTGAGAAATCTAGCGAACGTTAATGTTAGATTAAAAATTACTCGAACGATAATAATAATTAATCGATTGTTAAAGGTTATATACAACTTAATTGAAAAAACTTAACGTACTAAGATTAAGATTAAAAAGCTTTAAGAAAAAAAATTTAAAAACAAGAAACTCGACTTTTATCGCATCTTAGCATAGAAAGTTATGTTAAAGACGCAATTAAACTTACTTATAACAATCTATTAATTTCAATTGTTTAAAACATAAAATTTTGAGTCTCTATTATCGTTTCTCTTTTATTAGAAGATATTATTATTTTTTTCAAATTGTTAAAAGAATTGTTAGAGAGACTTTAAATCGACGAAATTAGCAAAGAAATTCTTTTATTAATTAAAAAATTTAGAATTACTTGCATCTTCTTGTTAATAAAATCTTTATTAGAATTTATTTAATAAAGAAAGACGTTCTAAGAATTAATCGTCTTTATTTCGTAATAATACGAGTGTTTCTAGAGAACTCTTTAATAAGTTAATATTTAAAAATCTTTATGTTAATAATTTACGACAATAAGAGCAACGTAAAGATAATTCTTTGTGTATAAAATACAAGAAGATAAAATATAGTACTATCTTTAATCATTATTGTGTTACTCTCTTTGCGTAAGAGCAATTCTATTTTTGTTATATAGTTTTCGAAAACTTCTTTTAATTTATTTTTGCAACAATTTTCTTTAACGCTTGTAATAATAACGTGCATTTGTATAATATAAAATTATCTAATTTGATTTATTTTATTAATTGTTATAACTTTAAGCATCTTGAAGTTTAGACATTTTATACGATTAGAAGTTTTATTTGTAATCTTTAATATATTAGAATTGCAATTATTTGATAAAGAGATAAAGTAAATAAACGCTTTTCTTGAAGAGAGTAACGATTCTAATAAGAGAACTTATATTAAGTTTATTCTTTAATTAGTCTTGTAGTAACAATAATCGATAAATTAAATTATTGAGTCGATTGTTCAAGAAAGATCGCATAAAAAAGATATTAAGCGAATAAAAAAGATTACTAAATTAGCATTATTAATAGATATAATAAACGACAAAGTTAATGTCTATAGTAAATTAATATTTATTCGTTAAATTCTTAAGAACAACAAGATAAACATATCTTAAATAAATTAATTAGTTTTGATCTTTTGTTGCGTGCAAGAAACTAAAACGTCTATATATTCGCGTTATTAAGAAGCGCAAGTTTAAAGCTAAGTAGACGTTATAATAACAAGTTTAGAATTCTTTTTAATTTACTTTTTAATTTATTTATTAGTCTATATATCACTTATTAGATTAGACATTATTTATGTTCTACAATCTATCTTCTATTTAGAATTTAAAGATATCGAGTATATCTTAATTTACGCAATTATTGCAATTACTTCAATCTTAATTTTAATTAACGCAATTTATTTAATTGTTATATCAAAATTAGCAATAGAGAGTAAGCGCTTACATTGTCGATGCATTTTAAACGAACAATTAAACTCGTTTACTAAGAAGCATAATAAGTATAAAGAAGACGTTTCGTATCTTTGTTTAAATAAAGATAGAAGAAAAAATTGTCAATCTAAACAAGTTAAGAATTTAGATTGATTAACAGTCTAATATAAACGTCGCGTTTATAAAGATTGTCAATCGATTAAAATTAGAATTAAGATTACTTGCTAGAATAAAGTTTTAGAATTTGTTTATAAAGACGACAAATTATAGAAAAACAATTTTATATTATTAAGTAATTATCAAATTAGACATAAAAGAAGTATAAAGAATTATAAGATGTTTTGTCGTTCTTAATATCGAATATTAGAAACGTTTACTTCTAAATATTTCTTAACTTTATATTATAAACGTTATTATCGAAATATAGCAATTTATAATACAAATCGACGATTTCAAGATAGAAGAAACAACTAGAAATATTGTTAAATAGAAGCTTATATATTATAGCAATTACAATCTTCTAATATATTTAAGAGCGATTATTTTATTGTCTCTTAAAGTTATTGTAAAGTCGAAAAATAAAAGTTTAGACTTTAATTTAAGTTTGTTATTTAAAGACGAGTTATTAAATATAGAAAAAATTGTACAAGTCTTAATTATTATTAATTCTATAATGCATTTTCGATCAGTTTTGAGCAAAACAATTATAAATTGTTTGAGTGTTTTGCAACTTAAGACGTTGAATTTCTTAATTCTTAAAAAGATAAATCTAAAATTATTCTTTGTTCTAAATAATCAATTTTCGCATACAATATCTTCGAGACACTTATCTTAATCTTTTTATTTGTCTCGTTTAATTTATATTTTAGAAAACGAATATGCAAAGATATTAAAAATAGATTTATTTTTTTGTTGAACAAATTAAAGTTATAAGTTAGGCAAATAAACTTAGAGTTAAAATCGATAAATTTTATAAAGAAAGATAGAATAAAGATATTACAACTTCTTTACAAATATTGTTATCTTAATTAGTGTGATCGTTGGGTCGGGTTTCAACCCAATCGAGTTAACTCGCCCAATCCTAATCCTGGGGTCAGGCAAATTTCCTAGCCCAACAGGGTGGGACGAGCGAAGAATACGCGCCAAGTGTCCAGCCCGATCCACCCGATCACGTGACGTCACGTGACGCGCTAACTCGATTGAACTAGCGCAAGGTCTACGCTAACTATATGCGATTAGCGTAGACTCTACGATAGCCCAATCGAGTTAGCGCGTAGATAAGATAAGATAAGATAAGCGAATGCTAACGCGACGAAGTTAGCTTAAGTTCTTGGCATTGGCCCAACGAAACCCGACCCTAGGGTCGAGTTCGCGCCTTAACCCTGGCCCAACCCTACGAGGCCCAAGAGGGTGGATCGGGTTGAGAAAAAAGTGTTCGATTCGACCCAACAATCACACTAATCTTAATAAGAAGAATCTTATAAATCTTTTAAATATCGATTTTATTATTTATTGAATGCAAATAAAATCGAAGACAAAATTAGTATTAAATTTAATTCAAAAACAATAATTAACATATATTGAATAATAATTAAGAAAGATAGTTAAGAATAACTTAGATAATAAGATTTATAAGCTTGCAAAGTTAATTAACAAAAGATTCTCTTAATAAAATGCGAGAATTATTATTGTTAACAAGATTAAGAATCTCAAATTAGAGAACAAGTTTAGAGTGACGTTTAATTACTTTTAAGTACATAAAAAACTATTAGATACTTATATAAAGCTTTTAACGAAAATTTACAATTATTTATTAAATTCTTATTATAATTGTTTGTTTGCGATTGATTTAAAATATACATATTACATTATTTCGTTGCATCGAAAGAATAAACATTACTTTGCTTTTATTATCTTTAATATTAATTAATTGCAATCGACTAAAATGCAACAAGAATCGCAATCGACAAAATTTACAATAATAAAACTAATATATAAAGCGTTTAAATTTATCTTGTTATTTTACTTGAAGTCTTTATTGCTTTACTTAGACAATTCGATTATCTTATTGTTTTTAACGTTTTACATAAATAACTTTTTCGACAAATTTCGCAACTTCGAATATTTTTTTATTTTTTTAAGAGATTTTCTTTGTTTACAAGTTGAATAAGCAAGATTAAAGTTGTTGTTTAAGAAACTTAAATTGTTTATAAATAAGATAAAGACTTTAAGAGTTACATATATAATAAAAAATCTTATTTATATGCTAGATAATTGAATCGAAAAGATAATAAAATAATTTACATCTATAAACGCAATCGAAGTATGTGCGTTTCTAGAAACAATAAATATTATTAGACGATAAGTAAAGAACTTCTTAGAGATCGTTCGATTATTATTATGATTAACAAGAAAAATAACGTAAAAATAAAGTAAATTAGAATAACTTTTATTCGAAATACTATAAATTAAATGTGTTACGAGAACAACAATGCATAATATCGATTTATTTATAATTATTTATTTCTACATAAATGCTTTAGAATTTAAGACAAAATTAACGATTACTTAATTTAGAAGAAATAATTTTAAGAATTTTTTAAAGAAGATGTTTGTGCTTTACAACTTATTTATCTTTTTATTTATTTAGAAGTTCTATTTTATTTATAAGAAGAAATTATGTTTAATAATTAAGTTTGCAAAGCAATACAATTATCTTTGCAAACATTTTTATAATTAAATTATCATTTATACGAATTATTGATCTTTTATTTACTTTTTTAAGTTTGATCTTTATAAGAAGATTTATAAATATTGAGCAAATAAACTTAGCAAATTGAATGTTATTATTAAGTACATTTCTAATTCTCGAAACAAGATTGTTAATAATTTATCAAAAACGAGATTTAATAAAACGTGTAATAATTTTAGTTTTATAATAAATTACAAATTAAAAGTTTTAAGAGAGCAAAATTCGATATAAATATAAAAGAACAAGAAGAAAGAATATAGTGCATTTCTCGACTTCTTAAATTCTTCGCAAAAGAAAAAAGTTCTACATTAGAATATATTTAATAATAATAATATATTTGCTCTTACAATTATTTTTATCTTTGAATCGAATTTATAAGTAATAGTTTATAGACAATCTATATAATTTGAGAAGATGTATTGTTATTTATAGAACAAAACTCTTCTTGACGCAATAACTCTTTAATTAGCGTTCGACTATTAAGTAAATGAGAACAACACTCTATAAAAATATTACAAAAACTTTTATTTATTATGCATTCTTAAGAATAAGATAAGAAGAATCTTGAAGAAAATACATAATAAAAACAAACATTAAGCGAAGATAAAAAAACTAATAAAGTTAAAGAATGTTGCGTATTAATTAGAACAATAGACAAATATCGAGAGATATATTTAAGAATGCTTGATTTATGCGAAGTACGATTTAGTTATTCGATCGCAATTATTATATCTTATAAAGATTATTTATTTCTTTTAACTAATTGAAATAAATTTTATAGATTCTCTAGAGATTATCGCAGGCGAAAAGAGATTTTTTTTTTATATAATTGATTACTTTAGTCGATTTTCGATATTCTATGTTACGAAGATTGATAAATTAGATAATATTATTAATTGCTTGAAAATAATCTTCGCATTATATCGAAGATTAATCGCTATTTATTGCGATCGCAATTCTTATTTTAATAATCAAGAATTGCGCGATTAATTACGCAATCAAGAAGTGCTTATTAATTATGATTTATTAAAGTTATTAAAGAGCACAAAAATAATAGAGATTAATAATCGTTTGCTTAAAAACGTTTTGCGAAAGAGTTCGATAAAGTAAGATGTAACTCTCTTTAGATTTACTAGATTTCTAAACTCTTAATTAATAATTTATTTAAGTATATCTTTGACAAAAAATCTACTAGATTAATTCTTATTGATTGCGATTTTTATAGATATTAGTGCGATTGTTATTGTCTTAAATTACAAACAAGTATTTTAGTTATTTTAGTCTTTATTGTACGTTGCACTAGTGCGACGATACTTTAATTATAGAATTTAGTTGCACAACATTATACGATAGTTGTTAGAGATTCGAAAGAAAAGCGAAGCAATTTATTATAATTGAAGAGTTGTAAAAGCTAAGTTCGACTTTAGAAATTATGTTCTTATGTTTTAAAAGATTATTATCAAGTTAAAATTTAAGTAAAAAGATTCTTTTATAATATTAAGATACAAAAATTATAAGATATTATACACTCTTAAGTAGTTAAGTATAGATAGTCGTAAGATTCGAGATACATTTTATAAAAATTATCTTAAGTTGTTTGTTTCGCGAATTAATTATCTAGCTCTTAATAAAATAAGAGATAATTCTTTTACAATTTATTAATTATTGCGAAAATCTAAACGACGAAACAAGACGCAAGAGAATCTCTCTTTTATTTTGTTATGCATTATTCTTGCTTCTTCTTTGCTTTAATGCTTAATATTAGTATTTATAATCTTAATAATCGTAGTCTATAAATATCTAATTTTCGATTAAAATCTTTATTATTTTTTAATATTTAAATTCTTGTAGACATTTTTGTTCTTGCTTTATCTTACTTTACTTTACTTTAATTTACAATAGATTCGATTTAATCTTTTGTTAGATAACTCTTACTTTTCTATTATTTATCTTTTACTTACTTCGAATTATATTATTATATTTCGTTTATTATTTTATCAATTATTAGTTGATTAACGAATTTTCAAGCATTATTGCAAAAGCGCGCGATTAAGTAATTGATACAATTATAACGATAATATTATCTAGTATAGCATTATCTAATAAAATTCTCTCTATCTATGTAGTACAAGTTAAATTCTTAAATTCGAATAAGTTTGATTATAGAGTTGACTTTAAGATTGTATTATTAGATTATCGCGAAAAGTTAATTAATTGAAAAGAACTAAATAGTTTTAAAATTAAGTTAATTAATATCGTTTAATACAAATATAATTACAAAATCTTTAACTTCTTTTTGACGAAAGTTAAAGATCTAGTTTTAGACTAATTGTTGGATCGAGTTTTGGTTTTAACTTTAGAAATCAATTTGACTTGACAATTTTAACATTAGAAATCAATTTAAAACTTGATTTCGATTTCTATTATTTTGAAATCGATTTGACTCGATTCGACTCGATTTTCGATTTCAACATTAGAAATTAAATCGAATCGTTAAGAAATCGAAAATAACGTCATTATGTCAAGATTTTCTATTTTTAAATATACGTCATTATAATTTTGGATTTTTCGTTAGAGTGTCAAATAGTATGCTTCGACACAAAAGCTACGTTTTCTTATATTATCTTAAAATAGCTTGCTTGCATTACTCTTTTGCATTATTTTTTTATTCTTAAGTTATTTTTTCGAATTATTAAAGAATATTGTTATACTATATTTGTATTCTTGTTTGTAAAATGTCAAACTCTTTAAGAGCTTTAAATCATCTATCGTCTTTAAACGAAAAAAATTCTAGCAAATTTATCTCTCGCGATTCGTTATTTAGTAGTTTACATTTTAATCAATTTGCGAATCAATTTAGTTGAAATTTTCTTACTCTTGCTTTTAATAATAAAAAAAGAATTCTTCGCGAAATAATAAACAAGATATTTATCAATTATTTACTACTTATTTTAAGAGAGAAAAACGAATACGTTAAATGAAGTTTAAATACTAATACTCAAATTCAAGCATAATAGTTACAAATAATTGTTAACAATAATATCTTAAACAAGACTTAATCAAAATTTGTCAATTCACGTTAAGCAAAAAAGATTAATGTAAAAGCACAATTCAAACTTTAAAACAAATATGTTTAAATAGTTTCAATTGTAAATAATATTTCAAAAATTGTGTGCAAAAGTTGTTATAAAATTTTGTTTATTTTATTGCTTACAATTATTCAAGCACATCGAATATAAAGAAACATCTTTTATTCTTTTTTTGTTTAAAACGAAAACGATTTCGATCGCAAATCGCAATTAATCTAATCTTTAATTGCGTAAATTACAATTAATAATGCATATAAATAATGCAAAACTAACAATTTTTTAGAAAAAAAATTATATCGATTTGTTGTTATTTTTTATTTAAGATAATTAAGAAAATTGTTCATGTAAGACTTTCGTAAATTTAAATTTGTCTTTTCGAATTATTGACAATCTTAACTTTCGAAAGTTATTAGAAATGCTTTGTTCAAATTTGATGCTTTTGAGTCGCACAAAACTATTCAAAATAATTCTTTCGAAATATAATTAAATTCGTGAGAAAATCAAAATAGATCTCAAAAATGTTTAACGTATTTTTATTGCTTTAAATGCATAATTTAGTTCTTAAAGAATTGTCTATTTAAGAGTGTTAATATATTAAGTAAATATCGCATTTCAATTTCGCGAACATCTTATTAAATTTACTTCTTTTAATATTAAGCATATAGATCGTTAATTAATGTTAAAGCTTATAAAGATTTTAAAGATTTTCGAAATTAAAAAAAAACTTTTTAAAATTGTTATTAATAACGCAAGTAATAACGACACACTTAAAAACGAACTCGAAAAAATCTTAAATTAACGAGAGTTTTAATAAAACAAACAATAGAACTTTGTGTTTTGTTTAACTTATATTATTAATCTTGTAACTTAAGATTTTATTTCAATTATAAAATTAAAAACAACGAATAACAATATTGTTGTGCAATTAAAGAATAAACAACTTTAAGATGTTGCAAAAAGCATAAACTTATCTAGTATAATTAAAAAAATATTTAAATTTGTAATAATGCAAAGAAATAATGCATGTGCTAATTTTATTAGATTCGCATTCTTATAGTTGTTATTAACGACTTAATTTAACGTTTGCTTCGATTTAGAGTTTTTCAAGAGAAAATCGATAAAAAGTTACGAAAACTAGTACAAGATATTCGTATTCGTTGAAACTTTATCTATTTTATATTTTGTCAAACATATTAATTACGCAATTACATTAATCTTTAAGTAAAGAAATATTCTTAAAATTTAAAGATTCAACAAATTAAATTTGACGAAAACGAGTAAAATTTAATTTTGTTTATTAATAATATACTAAATTCTTTTTACGAATGCACTCTTATAGTTTCGCGAACAATTAATATAGATATTTATTTAAAATTTCGAGTATTCGATGCGATGTTTAATTATCTTGAACATCTAAAGAAAATAATAAGAATTAATATTTATTTTTTAACAAATATTTTAATTAAGATTTGCAATAAAATTTCGACAAAGCTTGCGAAATACTATTTAAGAACAAAAGAATAGACGATACGTTATATAATCTCGTTAACATTTTAAATTTTACGCAAAAAGTTAATCTTTATAAGTGATAAAATAAGAGAGAAAATAACAATATTGTTAATTACAAAAACAAATACAAGATAGAATTTAAGAATTATTTTTGACGTTATTACGATTTGATTGCTAATTTAAGAGCAAAAGCGCAAAGAGCAAATATCGTTAAAAAGATAATGCAATATAATAATGTATATAATTTTTTACTAATGTTAATACAATCTATTGTAATTGTTACGAGATTCTTATTTTGACAATTTTAACGATCTCGTTCGATGCAAAATAAAGACGATTAATATTTTCGCTTCGATATTGTAAAGAATAAATATTTAATTTAAAAATATTAAAGAAACAATACGTTAAACTTTTTAAAGTTAACGCAAATAACTCGAGATATGCTTTTATGTTCAATGTTATTAATAAGTATTGAACGAACTTTTAATTTTGTTCGAAAAGTATGTTGATAAAATTGATCTCAAATGAGTTCGCAAATCGTTAAGCAAATTATAATAATTAAATACTTTAATTATACTATATATTTAAATACAAAAAAGATTGTTCTCGAATTATAAAATGTGTATCGTAGAAAAAAAATATCGATTAAACGATAAATGAAGAAGAAGATTTTTTTACACTAGATTTTAAGATTGTTTTAGATTAGATTTATCAATTAGATAAGTTAACTTTCGAAGAAGAGACATCTTTAATAATTACAAAAATAATTAGATACTATTAATAATAATGCAAAGAAATAATGTATTTAATGACTTAAATTGCTAAAAAAATTTATTATTAATAAAATCTCGAAGATTTGATTCTTAGCTAGTGCAAAGAACATATTATAATCGCTTAAGAAGAAAAACATAACATCGTCGTAGAATTTCTAGCTAAAAAATCGAATTGCTTTATTAAATATTTAATAAAATTCAAATTCTTTAACTAAATTGTCACACGCTTAGCGTGAATTGTCGCAAGATTCGAATCTATAATGTACGAAATATTAATTACAATTTTATTATTATAATAATAATGCAAAGAGATAATGCACTTATTAAAAAAAAAGATACACATAAACGTCTTAGTTGCTTTCTAAAATGTCGTTAAAGCTAAATCCTAAATGCGATAATCTTTCTTTTTACGATTAAAATTGCTAATCTTATTATGTAGAATTTCGCGAACTAGACGCTAGAATAAAAGTTAAAAAATAAAAAATTGATCAACTTCTAATATTTTTTAATTTTACGAAAAACAACAATATTGAGCTTTTATTTTCGTATTCGTTATCGTAAAACATTAGCATATTAGTAGAAAATGCATTATTTGTTCGTATTATCTTAATTATATTAGCACTTCTAACACTCTTCTTCTTAGCACTCGTTTTTTCTCGAAATTTTTCTTCGTTTATGCTTATTTCGTTATGATCAAATTGAGAAACTAGTTTATCGCGAGAAAACTTTAAGATCAATTAACGAATTAACAAATTAAATATGTTAGTTTTAGACAAAACGTTTCGCATTATTTGTATGCATTATTTGTATACTCTGTGCGAGTCATTAAAGAAGATAATAAATTTAACGATGTTAAAAAGAGATTTATATAAATATGATCAAAAGATGTTAAGTTTAAGATAAAATTCAAAGAAGTCATAGTAAAATAAGCGATAATTTTGATAATCTTTACTAGTGCAAACGCGTCGAAAAATCGCGTGAAAAGAAAGACTTAAATTAGTGATTAACGATAAGAATACGTAATATAAACGACAAAGCAATTAACGAAAATAAACTTGCGTAATATGTTGATAAAATTAAACGTATATTAATGTAAAGAAATAATAATCTTGTGTTAACAAAAGTTTAAAGTAAATGTTAGTAAATAAATGATAATTTTAACTCTAATATATATATTTTTTACTTCGTTTCGATAAAACTACTTGTTAACATATCATTTACAATTTTGTTAATTTTTTAAATCTTTTACTTTTTAAATCTTGTCGCACTCTATTAGATATCGTAAGAGACTTTCAAGTTGCTATATAATTGCATTATCTCTATGCATTACTCGTAAAATAAGTTAAGTACACGCACAAATAATGAAAGCGTTGTTAACAAATTCAAAAATCATTGCAAGTCGAAATTGCGCAAAAGACTAAAATAATAATTACAAAAAGTTGTACAAAAAGCAAAGCAACAATCGAAAAGTTATCTTAATATAAATTAAGAAGCTTTGTAAAACGTCTATGTGAAAGAAAGTCGCAAAGTTAAATCGTAAAATTATGAAAAACAATGTTAAAAAAAAGTTAAAAAGAATTAAATTAATAAAGAGATTTATAATAATGCATTTAAGTAATGCAATTAAACACACAATGCTAACAACTTAATAGCAAAATGCTTCGAAAACGAGTTAAGACAAAAAGCGAAAAAGAAATTTGCGATCAAGAAAGCAAATCAATTTGAGATTTTCAAAAAAGCACAAAAGCTACGTAAAAATACGAATGTAATAATAAGATTCTTTTTTAAGAAGATATGCATTATTTGAATGCATTATTTGTGTTCTACATTTAAGTTAATCAATATTATAATTAAGCGTTAACAACGAACTTAACATTAATAAAAGCTTTTCGATTTACATAAAATCGATTGTAAAAATCATTTAATAACGAATTATTTATTATGATAACTTAAATAACTTAAAGAGAGCTAATGATAACAATTCTATAAAATCGTTTAATATCTTTGTTAAAGAATTTGCATTCTTAAACAATGCAAAGAAGAAAAAAATTTAAATTTTATTATTGTTAAGATAAAGAATTTCGATAATATAATTAAAAAGAATAATAATAAGCAAAAGACTTAATATAAGACTTAAGATAATGCGAAAGAGTTAAATTATAACTACTATGTAGCAACGAATAATAATAATGATAGCGAAAAAAATGATAAGAACGAGAAAGATAAAGACGATAACAATAAGATTAATAAGAATAATAACGATAAAAATAAAAATAACGACAAGATAAAAAATGACTCGAATTAGACTATTTAAAATAATAGTAAAGCGAACGAGATTATTAAGATTTTGAATTAATAACTTTACACATATAGTTTAAAGAGTTTACTATTATGCATTACTATCACAATGCATTATTTTATTGCATTATTATATTGCATTGTTAAATTATAATTGAACGATTTAAGTAAAGTGTAAAACTAAGATAAATTTGATTTATATTTAGACTAATATCTTGACAATTCAAGTTAATTTTTTGAATAATGTATTTGACTATTTAAGAATTATGCTATTGCTTTAGAATTATTAGTTCTCTATATATTTTTAAATAGAGTGTGCTCAAATATTAAAGTCTTAATAGCTTAGTAATAGAGCGATTGCATTTCAATAACAATAACACAATATTTGTAAAAAAGTCTTAAAGAGCATTATTGTGCTTTTATTGATTTTCTCGTAAATATTGTGTTATCGTTATCAAGAATAAAAAGATTAGGAATTCAAATTCTTTTCGAAATACAATAAATTTTTTTTTAATTCAAAAATAATAAGAAGAAGAACAATAATAAAGATATCAATAAGAGCGACAATAAAAAAAATCAAAAAAACAAAAACAATTTGAACAAAATTATGGAAAACGAGATTGTTGAACTCTTTAACAAGAAAAGTTAAGTTAATAATTTAATTCTAGCTATTTAGATAATTCGAATGCATTATTATAATGCATTACTAGATAATCTTATATCGAAAAATTATAAAATAAAACATGATTTTCTACTATTTATTTCAAAATTTCTTTATACTAATGCTAAGTCTTGGCGATTCGAGTCGATTTTTTAAGTTAAGTTTCGATTTCAAGTATAGAAATCGACTCGAATTGTTAATTTCAATTTTAGAAATCGAATTGTTAAGACTTTCGAGTCGAGTTAATACAAATCGTCAAGATTTAAGTTAAATACTTAATTTAAACTTGATGATTCGACCTAACGCGATTAGTCTACATATTTTTTTACGTACTTTTACAAGATTATTATGTCAACATAATATAAATCTTCGATTAAGAAAACGTTTTTAAGTAATTTAAAAACTTCAATAGCGATAAGATTATTAGATTTGATCGCAAATCAAGAGAACATACAATTTAAAAAAAGAATAAAGATACTAAGAAATTTTTTTACAAAATAATAGATAAAGTTCTACTTTATAAAAATAAAAGCACAAGAGATATAAAAGTCTTGTCGCGCATTAAGAAGTCTAAAGATTATAAGAATATTCTTTGCATAATGCAAAGCAATAGAGCATTTGTTATAAAAGAGCTAATTTTGCATATTACAAAGAAGAGAAAAAAAGCAAAGACGATCGTTGTTCTCGCTATAGTTATATCGACGAGAGTTATTACTTAATTTAATTCAATTTAAGATAATTTATTATCGAGTAAAGCTTTAAACACGATTATTTAGTTAACTATCTAGCTAGCAACTTAGTAGATTTTTGAAATCTTTAATGCAACTATTGAATTTATTGTTTAATAAAGATCTTTCTTTATTTTTGAGTTTTCGATTAATTATTACGTGTCGTCTTTTTTAGCAATTAAACAAGCTTAAAGCATATATATTAGCAATTAAATAAAAGCTCAAAAGCGAATTCAAGAGATTAACGATTTAATTAATTGAATTGCGTTATTATAACAAGACAATATCTTTAAAGAATTAATAAATCAAGATATATAAATCTCGTCTAAATTACATAATTTTAAAAGATCGTTTAAGAAGTTTATGAAAGAAATTGCAAACATAAAGAATAGCGTAGCAACTTAACTTGCAACTTTCGAACAAAGATTCTCGCTTAATTAGTTAAAAGTTATTAAGAGAGACAAAAATAACAAAAATTGTTAGACTTCGACAAACGTAAAAAAGTTTTCGCAACATTAAATATTTATTGTCGCGAAAATTATTAAGATCGAGCTTGAAGCTCTATTACGAAGTAATAAATATTCTAAGAAGTTTCTTAAATTATTTATCTTTATTATATTAGTATTTGATTACTTTTACGACAAGATCTTTTTGCAATTCTTGCGCATAATTAAGTTTACAAGATCTTTAAATTATTATATAGATAAGATAGCAAATGTTCTTTACGACGTCGCGAAAATGCTAATAAAAATAAATATTAACGAGACTCGAAAAATGATTGCAATTATAAGAAATTACTATTAGAAGATTGAATTCGTTCAAAATAATTATATAATACGCATAACAAGTAGTCTTATGTTACAAATTATTATCGCGAGCTTTATTCTCGACTTATTAAGAGATGCTCTAAACGTCGCTTCTAAGAACACAATTATTTAGAAGACACGAATAATGTACGCAACATTAGTGAGAGTAATTAAAGCGAAGATCGACGAGGTCTAAAAATCTAATAAATAGAGCTCGCTTTATAATTTCTTTTGCAATTCGTCTTTTTGCAACTATTTGTTGCAAGATTCTTTATAAATGTTTTTATAGCGATTACGATAGTGCTTCTTGTGATGTTTTCTTTTGTCTTCCTTTCTTGCTTACGAGTTTATGGCTTATTACTTTATGAGATCGCAAAAACTTTTGTTTTGAGCGTCGATAATGTGATTAGGAGGTTTCAAACTAGATAGTTTTAGGACTAGTTTCTTAGTGGCTCGGAGGACTATTTAGGTCCTCCTGCAGCTTCTGCAATCAATTATTCTTTCTACCCACCAGAATCGTGCACCTAGTAGACGTTCGTTTTCTCGAATCGTGCGGTTCTGTGGGAATGACGTAGCTGACCCAAGCGCCATTTACTTCCATATGGATTGCAGGTCGCTAGCAAATATACTTTGGCATTCGACGTCTGTCTAACGTGCGCTGCAGATGGCGCACGTTCTTCGAAGCCAGAACGTTGACAGGTTAGCCTTCCGATATGTGGCCCCTCTGATTATCCAAATCTGCGATTCGAGCGCTTACATTAGTCTCCTGGCGAACCGTTAGCGATGCTCCTTACGTACAACCTGCAACGCCCGTGCGCCATCCTAACGGTATTGCAGCTAGCTTTCTTGATATAGCTGCCACTCACGTCAGCTCTCCAGATCTCAAATCTCGGGCCTTCAGACCGTCGGAACACCATGACCATATTCGTCATGGCCGCACTGAAATCGGCCCTTGTCCATGGTCGCTTCCTGCCAATCTCAGACGGTGATTGTCTGGGTTCGACCCTTCTTTCTCAGCCAGGGGAACCATAGTCTGTCTGAACGCTTAAGTATTGCGAATCTTCTACATTCGAGGAAGTCTCTTTCATGTTTGACATGCTTCTCTATCTTCGACCTCAGGCGTCGTTCACTCATGGTCTCTCTTTCATTCATATACTTCCCGCTGGCCGAGGCTATCAGTATCACCATCCGCGCGCTTGTACGCATCGAAGTCTGCGGCTTTGAGCAATTTCTTGCCCTCTAATCGAATGCCCCCTTTGCCGCGACTGAAAGGCTTTGTACCCTGCGTTTCTCGCGTTCCCCGAATTCCCCGAATTCCCCGATTGCTACGTTAAGAATTTGCTGGCATTGACGATAACATTGGTTTTCCGATGAGATAACAACAGTCGAAGGCAAATATTGAAGAACAACTAGGGACACCCTGGCCCCGAAAGCAGACCAAGCAGGTCTTCCAGGCTCCCAGCTCAGCTGGAATTGTCGAGAATCTGTACCATTTGACATTCACGTCAGTGGAAGTCAAGTCATACAGCGCCAATCACCGCGAAAACCTCGGAAATATGATTGGTACGAAGCAGCAGCAAATTAGTGAAACGAAGTCATGGGCGGGAATGAACGAAATGTCACTTACGACAGTGCGAGAACTTCGTCTAGATGCTCCATCGCCAAGAAAAGCCAAGCGGGTTGTCAAGAACCCATATCGGCCTTCTCAGGTACCCAGCTTAGTCTATACTACTTCGCCTCAAAGGCTTCAGAGAGTCCCGGAGGACGTCATGCAGCCCAAAACCCAACAAAAGGCGTCAGAAGCTGAAGAAAGCAAGAAAAAGTCCACTTGTCCAATAGCGAGGGAATTCCAGCAGGCACGGGACCATCATCCCGTACTAGCATCTACCGGCTGTACCAAGGATTTCTGTCAGGCCGGCCGAGCTGCACATACTGATGAGCCTCGAATAGGGGAGAATCGGGCATTAGAGGTCATAGAGCAAGAAGCGGAAGGATTTCTACGAGAGCTTCATCGAGAGCAATTCTTTGACAGTGACGAGGCCTTCGCACACCGTCTCAATGGCGTTCTCGCGGAAATTAAAGCGGGCGTTTCTGAGGGTGATATACGGGAGGGCAAGCAGCATGGCAAGATCGGTGGCAATTGGCAACAAACCCCAGCAGAGCTCGAATTTGGTCTTCGGCGCGCCTGGCGCAATGCGAGGAAGTGTATCATGAGGTCACATTGTGAAGAATTAAAGTGAGTTGACGTTTTCCACTCGCTCATGCGTAAACAGCATGTTGTACTCCACTCATCTCACATATGTGGAGCTATGCCTAAGTCGACGCTTTCCTCTTACAGCGGCCATGCCTGTCGAACAGCCTGCAATGCTACATTGGCTTTCCAATTATCGCTGCCTCTGTGTGACTGTGCTGGAAACACGCCAGTACATGAGCTAATAGTCATGTTGAAAGGCTGTGTGATTTGCGACATGTTACATCAAGCGCCCAGATGGCCAGCGATCTCGTCCGATATATGAGCGAAGCCTTCAATGGGGGCAATGTACTACCCACCGGTAAGGCCTATACCTACTCTTATCGATGAGAAGTTAAAGTTTCATGATAGTCTTCGTGTTTCCGCCGCGCAAGGTCAATAGCAGAGGTCCGATGATCTGGAATCACCAACTCCTCGAGTTTGCTGGCTATGAGACGGAGGATGGCTCCATCTTGGGCGACCCTATGAGCGCCGCGCTCACAAAAGCAATCATTGGGCTTGGATGGAAACCGCCGAACCCCAAGAGCCGATGGGACGTTCTACCACTTGTCGTCATGGCGGATAATGACGTTCCTGTCATGATAGAAATCCCTGCAAATCTACGCGAACTGATCAAAATTCGTCATCCGCGATTTAACGACGAGTTCGAGAAGCTCGATTTGAGATGGGTAGCCTTTCCAGCACTGACGAGACTAGGCTTCGACATTGGCGGCGTACAGTACACCGCTGCACCCTTCGCAGGCTGGTTCATGGATGCTGAAATCGGGGTCCGTGACCTGGCTGATACTTTTCGCTACAATGCGCTGCCCGATGTTGCCAAGGCCCTAGGTCTACTTGACGGCAAGATCGAAGATGGTGCCGAGAGCTTAGAGGATCTTCCAGAGTACGAACGACTGTCTATACTGACACGAGCCCAGACAGAACTCACGTACGCCGCGTACTGGTCATACCAACAAGCTAAGGTCAGTATGAGCGATACCTTGACAGCGTCCATGAAGTGGTGCCGTTACGACGATGAGTTCAAAGCGAAGAATGGCTTCAGACTCCCTGCCGACCCCTATTGGCTAGCACCCCCTCAAGGATCCATCATTCCCGTGTGGCATCGCGGCGGTGCACCAAATTACCAGCCGAAGCCCATGATTTGCAGACATGTACAAGATCCACTGAAAGCTTGGGAAAGGGAGAAACAAGATTGGTTCGTGGCGGCAAAACCTCTCAACTTTGTTGCCAATATTCACCCCAAGCGACCGAGTCTTCAGGGAAGGAGAATCACCAGTGACTCGATTACCCGTACGTGGGAGACGCGCCATATGCGAAAGGCTACAGAGCTTGTCGGAGAACGTCGAAGTCTGAAGCCTGTAGATGGAACACGAAGGCAGTCGCTGACTGGTGACGAACCTGACAGTAAAGACACAGCAACATCGGAAAGATTATCCGTCTCGATCCATTTCTGCAGTGCAGGGACCCTCGCGGAGAAAATTGCTACGAAGCTGCATTACCGACTGAGCGATCTAGCAAAAAGCATCTCTTCCATCTCCGTATGTTCAAGGATCGAGGTCTTGAACAATTTCCGCGCTTCGGCGATGAGTCCTAGTAATCTTTCCCTTATTGTGGTCAGCTCCACCGGACAAGGCGAGGTCCCAGCGAACGGAAGCCAGTTCGTCACCATGTGTAATGAATTGGCGGGAGATCAGTTGGCCAACCCCAGCACAAGGTTCAGATATGCAATCCTCGGCAACGGTGACAGCCGTTATGCCGCCACATACAACGGCGCCGCTGTCATTGTCGAGCGTAGTCTTCGAAAGATTGGGGGCCTGGCGATGGCTGGTGGCCTTTATCATGGCGACACGGCTATACAAGCCACTCCTTTGCAAGTCTTAGGTCCTTGGTGGGTGAAGCTGCAGCCGAGTATACACGATCTGGCCACAGACTCGCCCAAGCTTCGACGCATCCGAAGCGGTGAAGCCATTGGGCAGGGACAGGCTTTTGAGCCTGCGAACACTCAAGCAGAAGCAAAGCAACGACTTGGTATTCGCGTTAAACAACTACTTAGCGAGTTTCAAACAGCTAGCGTGGTTAATGTCAGCCCGTCGCCACGAGAAGGCTATCAAGGTACATACCTAATCACACTTGACAACAAGAACATACCCTACGAAGATATGGGCTGTGTTCAGCTCCTTCCGATCAATTCGCCAGCCAAAGTTCGAACAGCGCTCCGAGCGTTAGGGGTGAATGGGTCGACCAAGATATCTTTGCAATTGCCAGATATGGAGGACCCATCGTACTCGACCTTCCTCACCGAGTACATCGATCTCGAACTACCGTTCCAGGACATCGAATGGCTCAAAAGCCCAGACATAACAACCAACACCGCCATTAGCGAAGAGAAGCTGAAATCGCTCTCCTCCCTCGACAGCCTCTCCTACCTCCGCACCCTAGCAATCCTTCCCACCGACACCACCCTCACCGAATCCATCTGCCTCGCCCTCGCCCTCCTCCACCCCCGCACCTACTCCACCGCCTCCTCCCTCTCCTACCAATCCCCCGCACCCACCGAGATCTCCCAACACAAGCCTCCAACCCCCTCCCAAACACACCTCGACCTCCTCGTCAAACCCCTCCCTAACGGCCGCTTCAGCCACACCTTCCTCTCCCACCCAACTCCCACCCCCCTCCGCTACCGCCTCCTCCCCTCCCACGCCGCCTCCCTCCTCTCCCTCCCGCCCACCACCCCTCTCCTCATCCTCGCCACCGGCGCCGGCTTCGCCCCCGTCCGCTGCCTCCTCCAACGCCGCATCGCCGCCGTCCACACCTCCCCCGCAGCCATCTCCCTCTTCCTCGGCCTCAAGCCCGCAGACGTCCCGCTCTTCGCCGACATCCTGAATGAAGCCGCGGCGGCGGGTGTGCTCGATAGTTTGTGCGTCGTGGGGAGTAATGAGGAGAGGGTTAGGGTGTATGATCGTCTGAGGGAGGAGGGGATCAGGGAGAGGGTGAGGGCGATGGTCGGGGAGGGGGGGTGGGTGTTTGTTTGTATGAGTCCTGAGGCGGCGAGGGGGGCGAGAGGGGTGTTTGAGGAGGTGGTGGGGGAGGGGGGGGTTAAGGGGATGGGGGAGAGGTGGGTGGAGGAGGTGTTTTGATGGGGGAGAGGGGGGGAGGTGCTGGGGAGGGGTGGATGGGGGGAGCGGGGGAGAGGGGCTGGGAAAGAAGGGGGGGTGGGTGGAGAAAGGGATGTGGGTTCGTACTATAGTTGTAAATACAAGAGAAAAGATCTCGCAGGTCTTTGTGTCAGTCAGTGAATGAAGGCATGGAGCAGGGAAGCTCTAGGCGTGGCATTCTTTGCGACGCTGCTCCTGCCTATGAATCTGCGCGGATTTGTGCACCCAACAACCCTCATATCGCCATCCTCGCGGTCTTTAATACAGTAGACAAAAATCCTACAACTTTGATGTCTCTCTCGATTTAAGAAATATTCCACCCAGCCAAGAGGCATGCCCAACAGGAATATCCTGCGCGCACGGTGCCCTTCCCCACGATTCATCGTACTACATACGAACACTCCCCCTGGGTATTTCACATGAAATAGGCAAATACATTCACGCCTTATCCCACTCTTACAGATTGGCATTGGTGATTCAATCCATCGGCGGTTCGTTAATACGCGATCGCCAACGATCAAGTGCTTTCTTCTAGGTCGGCGGGGGAGAGGCAATTCTGATCGATATTGGGATTTGATGCAGTGTTATGTATGGAAACCTTGGGGAGGGATGGTGGGGATTGGGATGGGATTGGGATGGGATGGGATGGGTGCTGGGAGGGAAAGGAAGGGCTGCTATGCGGGATGGAATGGTTGGTATGCTGTTCCAAGAGCTAGTAAGCCACAAAGCACCGATACAGGAGGAGCGTTGTGTTCGTGGGGTGTGGGTTTAGGTAATGGTTGTGTCTTGGCTATGGATAATATGTTGATTCTGGAGGTACGATGCGTGGAGGAGCTTGTTTGTTTTGTTGGAATTTGCTGAGGGGTTGGGGCTCGGCTGTTATACATGTGATGGGTGTTGGGGGGGGGGGGGGGGGGGGGGTGGGGGGGGGGGGGGGGGTTGTTGGGTTTTGTT
>JAABUO010000177.1_pt1 | contig 169553 bp, 195 predicted proteins | sample 5559291 | NCBI WGS metagenome assembly JAABUO01 (sample SAMN10711878, study PRJNA513372) | rock metagenome | isolation source: Antarctica rocks | place: Antarctica: Victoria Land, Finger Mt sud
CCCCCCCGCAGGCTTCAAGTCCACCGCCGCCCTGCTCGCCTCCCCGCGCAGCAAACGCCCTTCCTTCACCCAAGGCCCCCAATCCCCGGACCCCAACAAGCGCCGCCGCGTCCTGACCCCCGCCCCTGCGGTCTATGGGCTCGGCATCCGCAACGTCGCTTCCCCCGCTACGCCCTTCTTCCCGCCTCACCACCACCAAAGACGGGACTCCGCCCTCCTCCCTGGCCCCAGCGCCATGTTCCTCCCGCGTCCGCCGTATCCGCAGAGCATCGAACATACACGCCCGGTCGGAGGAGCGGGGGGTTTCGCAATGGGTCCGCCACCGCGCCCGCATGCGCACCACCGCCATCAGCAGCCTCACCCTTCGCTGCACATCCAGCAGCAAGACGAAACGCTGCGCCTCCCGCCGATCCAGACGCAGGTGCAGGGGCAGGAGGACCAGCGGGCGGTGATCCACGCCATCAACGCGGTGGGGAAGATCAAAACCCTCGCGCGCATTGCGCCGCCGCTTTCGGAGGACGGGCGGAGAGGCGTGGTGGTTAGTGTGGAGGGGGAGGAGGGCGGGGGGGCGGTGGCGCAGGTGGTTGGGTTTCTGAGGGGGGTGTTGGAGGGGGGGAACGAGGTGAGGGTTTTTGATGTTGGTGTGGAGGGGGGGCAGGGGGGGGGATATGAGAGCTATCATGCGTTGGTGCAGCGGGGGTTGAGGATTAGTGCCCAGGTGGTGGCGTTTATATCCGGTGCGTCCTCACGAGAAGAGGGGGGGGAGGGAGAGATAGAGGCAGAGGAAATGGGGAGAGAGAGGGAGGATTCGAGCCCGGTGAGTCCGAAGACGGTTCCGATGCCGCGGAGTACACGCGCGACGCACAAGTCGGCGCAGGAGAAGGAAGGGGGGAAGGAGAGGAAGGGCATCCCGGTTGCGATTATCCCGCGCTATCAGCTCTCGCATGCGGATGCCTTTGCCTGCTCGATCCCGATTGCGGATGCGTATTCGCCGGCGGATCACTGGCAGTGGATGGCGTCGCTGTGGCGCGGGGTGGTGGGGCCGGATCTGACGATTGTGGTGAGGGGTGGGGCGGTGGATATGCCGACGGGGGCGGGTGGTGGTGGGGGGAGGGATGGTGGGGTGGGAGCCGGTGGGAAGAGTGCAAGGGGGGTAGGGCCGAGTGTGGAGGTTAGGCTGGAGGACGCGAGAGCAATATTGTTGAGGGTGGGGGATGATGGAGAGGTTGGAGAGGGGGGGTTGAGGAGGGTGGGTTTTGAGGTTGGGGAGTGGGTTAGGGGGAGGAGTGGGGGGGAGGAGAGGAGGACGAGCTGATGGGTGAGCGGTAGAGAATGGTTTTGGGAGATTTGATTAGGAGATATATTAATATATTGTGATTAATGGATTGAGACTTTTTGCAGCTCGTCGATGACTTCTTGGAAGTCTTCGAGGTCGACTTTGCCGCTGCTTATCTGGTCCACCCATTGAGGGAGATCTTCGGTGATGCTGAGTCCGTGGTTGAGCAGCGCGATGTGGACGCACCCCAGAGCGACGGCGCGGCCGGGGAAGAGGTTCGAGAGGTTGTAGTTCTTACATCTGTAAGAGTTTCACCATAAGTCAGTAGACGTCCTGTGAGCTTAGGAAAACGGTGCCAATATCGAGTGCAATACTCTCTGCCGCACAAACATCCGACAGCTTTGAATGATCCCAACTCCTCAATCGAAGAGCCACCACTTGTCCGCACCCCGACGAGCATTTCATAAATCACAACGAGGCGCTTCTCCCTCCGGTAAGATCACGAGAAGTCGAAAAGCATTGACTTACGCTCTCAACCCCCACCCCCAAACACCCCTCCCCACCCTCATCGTCCTCCATCCCCCCTCCTCAACCCCATACTCCATCCTCTCCTCCCTACCCCACCCCTCATAGTCCTCCCCCGCCTCTACCCCCTCCATCGCCCTCTCCAGATACCTCCCTAAAAAATCCATCGGGCTCGCCAACCTCAGCTGAAACCCCAGCGCCCTCAGCAGGATTAACTCCGCCTGCACGAGCGTCGCGCGAAGAGTGTCGTATGTCTCTGAGGGGATAGTCAGAGGGGCTGCTAGCGGGTTGGGTTGCGTGTTGTGCTGCGGTTTTGATTGGGTGTGAGGGGTGGAAGGTGGGGGGTGTAGAAGGCGGTGGGCGGGGAGGAGGATGGCGCGGAGGCGGCGGGGGGATTCGGTCGCTTTGGAGGCGAGGGAGAGGGTGGCTAGGGCGAGGGTCTAGTAGGGAAAGGATGAGATTTTAGAGCGTGATCCTTGGGGCAGGTGAGAGGAGCGGAGGGAGACGGACGTACGGGTCTAGAGGGTCGGGGGTTTGCGAGGTGCGGAAGAAGCGGCGATATTTGTTGAGGTAGATGTAGGACATGGCGAGGGTTTCGTCGGGACTAAGGGGAGGAGTCAGCTTGAGTTTTCAGGACGAGGAAAGAGGGGAGTCGAAATACAGTCTGAGTATGTCGGCAAGGGTGTCGGTGAAGGCGGATGGGTCATTGGGCACAGGCATTGCGAGGCAGGGACTTCGTGAAATATCTGCGAAAGCTGCCTTGGGCCGAGCAGGGACTATGTCGGAGAGTGGGTCGACATTCAAAAGCTCTGAAAGCCTAAAGACTTTCCAGTCCCCAGCGCCAAGAGATGTAGACAATTTTATGCATGCATTACTAGGTACTTGTATAATCCTTTCGTGCATAATTCCAAAGACCTGCAACTTCTTCTCGTTCCGAGGCGCTCCATCAAAGATATAAAATCGTACCATACTAGAGGCGAACCTGGATGATGAAGAAAAGCTAAGTACAAAGAGCTATCTCACAACTAATGAGTCCTCGTTAACTTGGGAATTTGGTCACGGTCAGACTGGCAGTCGATTAGCAAAATTTACCACCGTAGTGCTGGACTCGGTTGTTGACAGTTTGTATCTATTTCTCTGACCAGGGTTTTGTTGTTTTGGTCTACGTACACAGGCGCTGCTTGCTGTAAAGAGTGCGTAGGTGCGTTCCCTGGGACAAGTATGTGATAGTTCCGGAGACATCAGACATAGAAAAGCAGTCCCCTTCCCCTTTTCTCTCTTTCTCCTTACATATCATCCTTCGTTCAACTTCCTCTCGCTATCCTCAGGCCATACGAAGCCTACCGCCAGCTACTGTCGCCTGACTCCTCCTCACCCATGACCAAACCCTCTGCTCGTTTCTTCGAGATGCCATCGAAAGCCTCCGCGCTCATCGCCATCTCCCTCTCCATCTTCAGCCTTCCGGACGCCGTCTCTGCATCCGTTACCATGTAGACCCGAGGAACCCGAGCTCAAAGAGCGAGCGTTTTGTCTCAAACAAGCGTGTTACAGATGGTGTGTCTGTGTATAAAGGAGATCATAGTCTGAACAATGGGAAGAAGAAAGAAGGCTTTGAGTGGAAACGCCCTTAAGGTATTGAGATGGAGCGAAGGGGGTTGATGCTGGGACACCAAAGTAGTAGGAGAACAATGATCTTGCAGATAGTGGGTGCTGCATGGTGCAGAGCCTTAAAAAGCCTCAATTAGGAAGATAGTAAGCCTTCGGTGGAAGGGGTGTCAACAACTACCTACGACCTAGCAATATGGATTGGAGACATGTAATAGGTCATTGGTTTGAATGAATACCTTCTCACAGAAGGGAGTTTCCACTTTCAGGACAACGAACACGTGAATACGTGACTGCGTGGAGGAAGTGAGAAAGCATCTGGTACTTCATCCACATACATGAACATGGGCTCACGGGTACACGTGAAGTTGTGGTGGGAGTGAGAAAACTTCTGGGTTATTCATCTTCATGCGTGAACACGGGTACACAGATACACGTGAACTTATGATTTGAATCAGCCAAGGTAAACATAACGCATCACGTGACCTTACAAAATCCCAATGGGTTCTTGCAAGGCCCAGGTTGCAAGAGCTGTATATCATGACCTTTTTCCATAATGCATCGCTGGGGGTATCATCGCCGATCTAGCCATCCTTATCGCCTTCCATGCACTCAAATAGAAGAAGAAATGCTTAAATGGCCTTTCCATTTCCGAATAGGCTGGCAGGTGCATCTGTACTACAAGCCACGCGCTTGCTGGGTGGCGCTGGGGAGTCAGGTCCATCGTTGTCATCTTCATCGGCTGCAAAAGCGACTCTCTTCCTCCTGGAACCGGATACACCTAAAGAAGGACCCGGAGCGCGGGTCATTGGACTCGCGGACACTGGTGGGGCTTGGAAACCACTTGGTGACCCTGATTCGGGTAGGCCAGACAAAAAGTCCATCGCACAGTGCTTCGTGGGCGATAGGTAGTCTCCGTCGTTATGCAGATTAAGCTCTCGTCTCTTTCGTGAGAGTGGTGAGAGCGTTATATCAGGAGCAAATTCGAAAGATTCGTCCGACTGCAGCTGCTTCCGCTGCGTTAATTCGAGATCCCTCCCATCTGGGAAGATCAAACCTGCATCGGCATCGTCAACGCTGCCGATGCCATTGCCCAGCCTACCGAACAGCTGTTGTGGGTGTTGTAATGGCGCCATCTGATACCGTGGATCTTTGACCTCCTGATCCGTGAAAGGGATAAATTTGGCATCTTTGATCAAATCGCTCATAATCGGATCATCCAACAGACTCTTCTCGGCGTCGAAATGCTCCGGCGCAGTCATGGTTTTCCGTCTTTGTAGCATTTGATGCTCAAGCGTATCCTTGAGTACGAGTGTTTCAACAAAGACTGGACGAGCCTGGCCGATGCGGTGGGCACGTTTGATGGCTTGTGCTTCAACATTGGGCTGCCACACTGGGTTGACAAAGAAGACCCTCGAAGCGTTGGCAATGTGTAGGCCGTGCGCAGCTTGTCGAACGTCCATTAGCATGACTCGGAAGGTCTTCGTGGTGTTGAACGTGTGGATATAGGCATTCTTTCGGCTCGTCGTAAGTGATCCAGTGTATATCAAGAAGCGGATGTCGACCAGCTCGAAAGCTTGTGCAATGTAGTACGCTATATTATCACCTTCGAAGAAGATTAGGCTCTTTTCGTCAGCTTGCAACTGTAGGATCCTATCTATCAGATAGCTTAGTTTGGAGGATGCAGTCCCACACAACCGGGTTTTCATTAATCGAGATTCCATCAAGGGCTGTACATTGGTCGGAGCTTTCAGTATAGATTTAAGATGTTTGCCATTGCTTTCTTCTTCGCCTGACGTTGATTTCGGCAGCGTACGAAGTTTTTGAGCACGTTTTCGTGGGCTTATGCTTGCTTTCTTGCCTTTGGAAACAGTATGCTTGCTCAGGAGCTTGAGGTCCTGCTGATAGCCGTACTGTCTCTGCACCTCGGGCTCTTTGAGTCGGTCCGGAAGCTCGCCTTCAGCGTTATTACCCGGCTGACCATGGCCTGCCACCTTTAGCCAAGCGCTCTGCATCAAAATCTTGCCTTCATCCTGAAGCCCCTTCTCGGGATGAGACGCGTGTAGTTGAGAGTCAACGAATTGCTGTGCTCGTGCAAGCTGAGAAGCTCCAACTAAGAGAGGTTCGAAGAATCCGGAGCGCACCAAAGACCACGACTCGCAGGCTTCCGCGGGGAAATCTTCTACAAAGAGGCCCAATTCATGTAGCAGAACAATGGAGGACCACGAAGACGACTCCAGAGCCGTCTGCCCAACCTTGATAGCATGCTGGAGGAGCTCCACATCATTGTCTTTGCGGCCAGAGTCATACTTGGGTCTCCTGAGCCCCTCGTCCAAGTATTTCTGAGAGACCTCCACTGTCTTCGCGATATTCTCAGGCGTGAAGCTGGTCCAGTAGAAGCCAGACTGCCGGAGATTGTTGATGAGGGTATTCAATTGTGGACGATTCTTGGGATGGAACATGTAATCCTGATCGCACCGCTCCGATGTTACAGCGTTCGCCGTGAGAACGAGAAGGAAGAGATTGATGCTCAGCTTATCATGCCAGCTCGGCTCAAGGTAGACAACCCGGTTATGCAAAGGTGGCAACTTGATATCCCTCTCAACGTCTTCAATGCGATGTCTGACAACAAGACTCTCCAAGATGCTCTTGAGAGACCTGGGTTTTCGAGTTCCATCCTTTGTGGGCAGTATGTACTTTTGCCATGAAGCTAGATCCTCACCACGCGTGTTTGCCCATGGGCGAAGTCCAAGGAAATCTACGACGATGCGTCCTAGCTTTTGCAGATCTCTGTACTCTTGCAATCGTGTTGAAGCCTGCGTCCGGAGTGTCAATTCTCTCTCAACCTGATCTGGGATACGAGACACCTGTTTACGGATCAAGACTGTCTCCTTGCTTATGCGCACTGACTCTCTATTCTGAGCTTCTAGGTCTGCTGACATGTCATTGCTTGCAGTATTGCTCGAAGTCTCGTTCGCTGCAAGCCCGACTTCGACGCCAAGTAGTCCCGCAGAAGGTGTTCCACTAACAATCCATCGCCGGTCGACATGGAGGCGCCTCAGAGCCCAGATGGCATTGTTCGTTCCACCTGATGATGCGAAATCGTGACCTTCATCGACGATGATACGTAGAAAATGGAGATTTCGCAATGGGGAATGGTAATTAGGTCCGGCCGCGGCACAATTGCAATCTCGAGCCGATGAGCAAACGCATTTGACCGTCTTCTTCGTTGTCGCGTTTATCTCTAGTGGCTTCATCTCGCGCTCAAGTCTTTGCTTTGATATCAACAACACGTCACATGTCAATATCTCGTTCTTTGAGGGCATTAGCGTATCTAAAGCTTGCACCAATAGGATCTTCTGCGCTCCTGGCTCAATGTGGAGGGCCATTTCGCTTTGCCATTGGGTGAAGAGGTTCAAGGGGACTACAACAAGCGTAGCCGTGCAGAGCTGTATCGTCTGGCCTTTTACCGATGGCTGGTGACGTGTCCGCCCACTGGGCGGTGGTGGAACAACGTATGAGCCAATGTTTTCCTCGAGAAGTGAGATGATTGTCTCATGATGCTCGCCAGCTTTTGAAAGATCTTGAAAGTAAGCCCTCCAAGGTATCTGATTCCGGCCAATAGCTGCTGCTGCCATCTCTGCCAGTGTTCCGACTTTGGGACGGATGGGGTTACGACCTATGGAGTACTCGGGCGGTACCCGAGGCCAATGACCTTTAGTCGCCAGGATGGCTGCTAAACATATCAATGTTTTCCCATGGCCCATAGTTTCCGCAAGTACACCTCCTCGTGCCTCCTCGTAAGTTCGCTTGTCACGGAGCAGGACGCCTGTCTCTTTGTCGTAGTAAAAGGTCCGTCCTTCTGGGCCTTCAAATGGTTCGAGACGGGGATCCAGAATGCGTGCTGGCTCGGCTTCTCTCGTTATCATTGTGGCCGCGCTCCGCCTCTGATACGGGTAAAGGCTCGTGCGCAGGCCATCCAATTCGCTCGAGTCACCGAGCAAAGATGACACAGCTTCTCTGGAATACGGGCATTGCACACGGGAAACTTTCGGATCTGGAGAGGTAATGGTGTTGAACAGATAAAACAGCGAACCTTCATCATGGATGTCGTTCGACCTCGGATCGTTTATGGTCCGCAGTGGCTGGTACTGTTCACGTACCATGTCGCCTTTCCAAGCCTCATCAGATATATCGAGAGACAGCATGAGGTCCATAAGATATTTTCTTTCAGGATCCTTGGTCGGTAAGTTCCTATCAATATACCGGCGCCCAACGTCATCCGGGAGTATGTAAACTCTGATGGTGAAGAGCTTTGGGTTGTCCTTGTGCACCTTGACAAATAGACGAGCCCAACCGTGGCTAAGCAACATACTAAAAATAAAGCCGTACTTTGGACTAGTCTGATCCAACTCGTATATTGGTCTCTCTGACTCTGTCCAAGTTTCATCTGACCATTGTTCTAGTTCTTCACCTTCTCCGGGCGGCGACCGAGGGCAACTCGCGACAAAGCTGCCAACGGGTATATAATTACTGAGGTCGTCAAGGAAGCGTCTTTTGGCGTTGTCCCACTCAGTACTGAGCACATTCTCCCGTCGAGGGAAAAAGTCCTTGTTTCCATTCCATTTCCTAACGCTAGAGCAGGGCGGAGCGAAAACGGGTGTGATCGTACTCGATCGGCTGGAGAAATACTCATCTTCCGAGATATGGACAAGCTCCGGGCACTGCGAGCAGTAAGTCAAGGGCATACAGATCGCCAAGATAGGGTATGAAATTAGGACCGAATTGAGCTGAAGAACGACAAGATCATCTGGGGGATAGATGGTTGACAATTATGAGCACGAACATTACAAAGACGACATTACCGACAATACTGGAGCGGTGCTAGAATGATTGGGGTACGTTCATAAGGAAACTAACATCAGCTTGCGATGAGTCGCTGGTCTCAACCGATGGCCAAGGGACGTCCCGGTCTCCGAGTGGCCCTTGGGCGGTCGACGCCATTGTACTAGCTGCTAGAGCGACAGTGCCCACAAAAGAGCAGAAGCGAAAGGAATACGCACATACTGTAAAGGAACGACTGACTGCGGGTAGGGTGAAAGAAGATCTATCTCGTAGGAGCCTGAATAGACCCTACTCGACTACCGAGGTTGTCCCGCAATTCTGCCAAAAGCGGTGAGATCGCGAACATCCCTTGCTGTCGATACAATCGTGCTTGTGTCGACTAGATGTACTTCATAAGAAATATAAGCCATGATGCTAGGCTCAATCGCCAAGTCCAAGAGTATAAAATGTTCTATTACTAGTCAGGCGCCGCCCTTCGCCTACTGACGCGGCCTACTGTCCGCATCTGCACCCATCCGATTGCCTGCACCAGCGATGGCATCTCCCCTCTCCCTCATCATTCGTTTCTCCCTCCCAATCCCCGACCTCCCCATCACAATCGCCTCCCCAAGCACAACCACTCCCCAGGCTCTCGCACACCTCTACATCCGCCCTCACCTCCCCAGCACCTACGCCAACTCCCCCCTCCGCCTGATCTCCTCCGGCGCCCTCCTCCCACCAAAAACCCCCCTCAGCACCTCCCTCCGCCTCCCCAAACCCTCCCTCCAACCCCCTCCAAAAGCCACCAAGCACACCAACAACACAAACCCAGACCCCAAAGGCAAAGGCAAAGCCAAAGACGAAGTGACCACGCTCCCCAACAAACCACCCATCTACATCCACTGCGCCCTAACCACAACCACCACCCTCTCCCCCTCCGACATCGCCGGCGAAGCATCCGCCGCCTCCCCTCCCTCGCCCACCTCCCTCAGCAATGCCGCGCCCCCACTGCCATCCCTCGCCAGAGTCAATTCCGCACCCCAAGGCTTCGACCGCCTCGCCTCCGCCGGCCTCAGCGCCACCGAGATCGCCGCCCTGCGCTCGCAGTTCGTCGCCATCCAGGCGCACACGCACACGCCAGACACGATGCCGAGCGCGTCCGAGCTTCGAGTCTTGGAGGAACGGTGGCTGGACAGTGGGGCCTATGATGCGGGCGGAATGGAAGGGGGAGGGGGTGGCGAGGGCGGCTGGGAAGATGAGGGCGGGGGAGGCGGGCTGGAGGATATGCTCTGGGGGAGTGTGATGGGGTTTTTCTGGGCGGTGGGGAGTTTGGGGTGGTTGGTGAGGGAGGAGGGGGTGTGGACGCGGAGGAGGAAGGTGGCGGTTGTCACGGGGGTGGTGGTGAATTTGCTGGTGGGATTATTGAGAGGGGCGGGGTAGGCGGAATGGGGTGGTACGAAAAGGAGAAGCGGCTTCGAAGATTGTGGGCTGGGATTTGCGGCATAGCGTGGAGGAAGATGCATAGTACTGGCGTTGATGGAGTTGGAACGATACCCTCGGGTCTGTGACATATGGAGACGTCTTTCAAGCCAGAGCGTCTCGCACTCGAATCTTCATTGGAGTGATAAGTCGAGTTTACCAATTGTGTTCGCGATGTCCCTTCATACGACGTACAACGGCAGTACGTTATGTAAGAAAGGCTTTGTTTCGAACGAAATCAATGACAATTTTGCATTGATCCACTAGACTAAGGTACTTATTCTCTTTCCCTGTCCCACAATGTCCAAGACGCCCGACACGTGGTCCATGATCTATCTACAGCGAAGCGTCTAGCGCATTTTATGAAAGGCGCGCATGGCAAGCGGCCGTGACATTCCCATTGTCAAAAGCAACAGTAACAACGCCGATTGTGCGATGGTCGATAAGTATGTAATATACACAGCACCGTTCGGAAGCGCTGATGAGAGATTTAGATAGGGCCATCAAGGCTGTAATAGAATTAGATTTAGAGGAGCCGTAGTAAGTGCGTCGTCATTTATAGATTGGGGCGTGGTGCATTGAGAAGAATGCGGGACGGCGGATTTGATGGAGCAGCGGTTGGCGGGAGGTGGTGAGGTGGTCTTCTATATCATAAGAGAAGAGAATTTATCTTCTATAATGATGATGGTAATGATGATACTTAACATCCGTTGACTAATGTATTCTTCGGCCAAGAGTATTTGGTGTGTTCCCTACATAATAATTTAGCAGAATATTGCGAGACAGGCTAGAGATATATACCATGAAGTAATGTTCGGGTTCGTGTATGCAATCGCATGATCGCGTATGTATGCCGAGGTCTTGTAGTCAGGAGGGTCACAGCTTATAGCATTGGGATCCGCATCCTGAGGCTGATAAATTCGAATAAAGTCGAAGCGCATGGTTGCTGGTAGCAGAGGTGCGATTCCAGTATAGTTGATTGCCGAGAAACCATTGGACATTCCGAAATTTGCCACAACAGCCATGGGCTCCATGGGTATCGTCCGTTGTCCAACGTTGCCATTGGGACCTATGGCCCGAGCGTCAAGTTTCCAAGTTTTCGTATCTCCCACATGCCAGACAATGTTACCCTTGGGTCCTGGGGTATACTCGAAGTTGTATGTTTGGTAGGCTTTGCCGTCATACCAGTCATTGTTCAGGTTCGTCATACCGGACATGGCTTGTTGGAAAGGTGCACCTTGGTACGCGTTTAGGGTGCTGATACCCGGATCGTAGAACTCCATGAAGTCTGTGGCATGATTTAGCTTTGATCCGTGTCATGCATGGTTAAGCGAAGACGGGCTTACTTGTATCTGGTTGATACCAGATATCGAACGGAGCGATCTGACAACTCTGGGAGGCGCCACCTATCTGGTTGTTGGATCCTTCTGGCCCCAAGGTGATAACACTGGCTTCGATGACATCAATTTCGGGCGCTGAACGTGACTTTCCAGGCGAGGGGTGATCCTCGCCGGCACAGGTGCAAGATGGTAGTCGCATCCCGGGAAGGTAGCTGATACCATCGGTCTGACTTTGATTTGCCGTGATCCCAGCGTCACACTTCTCGTCGTTGTAACTGTAAGGCCACAGTCCATCAGTAGTAGCAGCATAGCCTGGTCTTCCAAGATTGCCCATAGCCCAAAACCCGGGCCAGAACCCAACAGTGTCTCCTCTGCCAGGCAGGGATATCGAAGCTTCAAGCATGCCTCCGGTAAAACATAACTTGTTCCATGACTGCAACATACCCGAACGGTAATTCAAGCCATGATTCTGGAAGGCGTCGAACCGGAGCTCCAACACTCCATTGTTTGTGGTTATCGCATCTGGATCGTACCACTGGAGCTTGCGTTAGACTTATATTAGATGGATATTTGTAGACAGGTATACCTCTAAGTCTTGTGTGACACCATACCATAGGTCCATAGCCTGGAAGTATGGATCATCTCCTGGATAGAAAGATCGACCAGGCTTATTGAACTCGTCCGAGAACTAAGTCATTATTAGATGTGCATGTGACACCGCGAGCGATAGTCTACATACCACCAGCTTCAGTGTTGATCCGTCGGCTGCCTTCTTGGTCCGTACACTCTGTGGAGTGTCTGGATCGATGAGAGAGGTCCTAATATTCTTGAATAAAGGTGCTTTGCCACTTCCAATGCAATTGGCATTCCCCTTGCAAGGATCTGGAGGGTTTGTATATTTCTGGACGAACGTTCTGACAGGTGTCAGTGATACTCTTCCCGTTGGCCCTTTCATTGGAAACCTACATGACAGGATATCCAATGAATAGCACTAGTAGACCAAGCGTCATAAAGGTAAGCCCCCCTACGTTGACAAAGCTCCTTTTGTTGAATAGATCGCACTCTCTCTTCTTCTCATCGTCCGGACCCGGATTATGCAGCCAGTCGTCCTTCTCGACGTCTTCCGGAAACAAAAGCAAGCCAGCCTGTGGCGTGATATTATACTTTTCTGAGACTGTCTGTGTATTAACGACGTCGTCGTCGCTCCCTGCTCTTGACGGTGCTCTCGAGTCTTCGAATGGGTTCATCCCATACACCCTGCTGTCTCGGCTTTGGCCATCCGAACTCCAACTTGTGCGTCGTGATTGGGGATATGTAGGGGATCCGGGAAGTGATTCTTCGTCGCGGAATCTGTGCGTTCTCGACCTTGATGTCGGTGGCGGAAGCAGTGATGTGGCTGATTCATGGCCTCCACCGCTATACAGGTTCGCCAATCCTGGATTGTTCCGTATCGACGGCGCAGTCGGTGGCCTCTGAGGAACTAGCGTTCGTGAGGAAGCTTGCCTACTCGGTACTGACGGCCTGTTGCTGGATGCTTCGTTCGTGAAAAGTTCATCTTGACCAGAGTTGACTCTGATGTGAGGATTGTCTCGTAAAGGTGGTGATTGCGATTCAGTCATGTTGAGGAGTGGTGAGTGGTGTCCTTTCGGACGTAGTACCGGTAAGGATCGTAACAAGTCGAGGTCGAGGAATTCGACGTGGACTCCGATCAAACGGTGGCGTGCTTTCCCCTACCCCTCCCCTCACGACGACCTCGAGGATATCTTCAGTATTGAGAAGGCCAGAATTGCGTGACAAGCGACCGACTGCCGAATTGTAGACGGAGTGCGATGCAAGTGTTTGTAGCTGGGATACGGATCGAAAGATGAGGTTCAAAGGGACGTGTACCTCCTATTCAACAGGGGAATGCACGGAATTTGCAACCAAACGAATGTCGGGGAAGGTTGGAACCTTGCTCTTGATTTTCGCTGCCGTAAAAGATCGACTCGAGAAAGATTTTCAAGGGTTCCTTGAATGCCGCCAGAGAGATTGGACAAGTGGGAAAGGGAACTGGTTGCGTACCCAGAAGGAGAATTCCAGTCTTGGCGGGTTGCCTCGCGGACACTGGAGGATCTGAGCTTACTAACTAGCTCAGACCTCCCGTCCTTTAACCTATCCTATTTATGGCGCCTGAGCCCTTACAATTCGCCACTAGTATTCGTATGTCGGTCAACGACCGCTACATTCATCTACCACTGGATGGTGGTCTGGTGTGCTATATTTCTCTGCAGCCAGGATACACAAGTCCGCGATTAGCGAACTGCAGCAGAATATATAATCGCTTGATCTCCTCGTTCAATCTGTAGATAACGTTTGATCGATCAGGTTGTGCGATGCGCCTCTACTTCCTGCTAGGTACATACATTGTATTTACAACAAGAACCTAGAATGCGCAGGCGTCCCTATGTTGTGCCATTCCATCTGACAGGCATTGCCTTGATGGAATTTTGATGATCGTACAATCACCAAAACAACCGCCTCAACCACTTCAGAGAACCATGGAACCTCTTGCTAGCTCTCAACGGCCTTAGCCTTCAATCCCATAACCTTCTTGCCCTTCGTATCGAGGCTGACCACATAGTATTCTGCTCTTGTCCTTCCATGGTCGACGCGGAATATCCTTGCCTTCCCATCGCCTGCCTCCTCAACCGCCTGCAAAATGTCCGTATATTGTCCCTTAGGATCAAAGTCATGTGCACTTAGTGTTGAAACATTCGAGCTGTGCCCTATGAGATCTTTGAACTCATCTATCGAACAATGCATTAGCCGTGGTCCTATTGCTCCACGGTACAGCTAGAACTCAGAGCGAAGGACTCGGCGGCGCCAACTTACTTTCCGAAGGCATGTTAGAGCCGTTCCACTTCAGACTTACAGGCTCGAACGGTTCATCGGCTTCTGAAACGTAGTATTGCTCGACCTTCTGTAGTGATACTGGCACGTCTGTGTCTGTTGCTCTAGTAGTCGCTGAAGTTGACTCCGCAGAGGCTTTGGCGGCGCCAGTATCTTGATTAGCCTGGTCCAAGAAAGCGCTGTAGGCTTCGTCCGAAGCCATCCTTGTGGCTGCGTGGCTGGCGGAGACGAGATGGTATGCGTTGAGCTTGCGATGGAATATGCGACGGTTCTCTACAAACAACAGGCAAGTCGGGATTCGGGGCGTTGAGGAGAGAAGACGATGAAGGGATCTAAAAGTCTGCAATTGCAGCATAGCATCGAAATGACGCGGTTTGGGTGATGTGGTCGCTGCCGAGGTTCCCCCTGCTAGATTCCACTCAAGCAAGCTATCATAGCCTATTGTACTTACTGCATCATGTGATCTTTAGTATCACTGGTTAAGTAGTCAAGCATCGTTATACACGAGAGCGTAGGATGAATGGATGAGTACAGGTGGTATGCTCATTGGTGCTAGAACTACTAAAGCAGGCCCAATTTTCCATCGCAGAACAAGCAACCAGTCTCGAAAGCCAGCGCTCACAAATCCAGGGTCTAAGCCGCAGTGGCAAGATCCTTCTTGAGTGTACCAAGGTATTGACGCTGTCGCGCTGTATTAGCTAGATTGTACAGAGTACCAGTATGCTATTACTCACCTTCTCTGCTGCTGTCTGATAGGCTCCGTGCCCAAATTTCGATGCAGTGTCGATCCATTTCAGCTCGACCTTTTCCAGAGCTTTTCGACTCGTGTGTGTGAACATAGACTTGCGAAGGGTTATGATTCGCTTCTTAACACCGGGCGCTGAACCTTTTAGGAGCACGAAGTCGTTCTTAACCTCACCGTAACGGACAAAACCACCCATGCTGGACAATCATCAGCTAGAACTCAGAGGAACGATGCAGCATAACTTACGGCGTGATCTGTTTTTTCGAGGCATCAAACTCGGTTGAAGCGTTGTCCTCTGCCTTGCCGCTGCCGATACGGTAGACTTTGTGATTGACGGAGGTGCGGTGGTGATAGCCGTCTTGACCAGCACGGGCGACAGTCCACTGAACGTGGGAGGGGTGCCACGCTCCAATACAGGCGACTTTGCGCAGACCCTTGTGCGTCTTCCGTGGAAGCTTCTTCGTGCCCCATCTGCTAGTAACACCTTGGAAGCCGTGACCTTTTGTAACCGCAATGCAGTCAATCATCTCGTCTTGCTCAAAGATTGAGCTGATCTCGACCGGCTTCTCGAAAAGACCTTGACCAAATTCGACCTTGTCCGCAACACTGCCACCATTGACCTGGATCTCCATGAGATGTGCTTTCTTTTGCTTGAGAGGTGTCTGGCGAATTTGGGTATGAGCGAGGACGCGGACGACCGTGCAGTACTTCTTGATGCGCTCAAGCTCGCGTTTGATGGGCTGTCCAGCGTTTTCGGCGTGCTTCTTGGCGTACTTTGTGAAGGCCTTCTTCTTTGATTTGTACCAGTTCTTGTAGAATCGACGCTTGACCTCGTCACTCAAATGTTCGGCCCAGACAGTAGTAAGAGAGCGGAGACCGCGAGGAGTTTCGATGTAGCCTACGAGACCGACAACAATCATCTGAATCACCACGTTAGTAATTGTGGAAGGGCTTTAGTAGAGAGCGACACTAACAGGCGGGGTTTCAATCACAGTGACAGCTTCGACGACCTCCTTCTTGTGCATTTTGGCACCTGGACGGTCGAGGTCGCGGACAATGGTGGTCATGCCGGCCTTGTAGCCCATCGCTGCCGTAAGGTGTACAGGTTCTTTCGGATTGTCCTTGGGGAAGGACTTGACCCTACCTCGATGGCGAGCAGCCCGCTTTCGAGGCAGAAACGCCAGTGAGCCATGGCGAGGCGCTTCGAACTTTCGGTGAGACATGTTGTGCTGTATAGAAGATGCTGTACTTCGATGTCCGAATTTCGATTGTGTGGGTGAACTTCGCTAAGATACTATCGCCAAGGAGCTAAGATATGCTGTAGGGCTGATAGGCAGGGGTTCTTACTTTAGATTTTAGGTTTCTTTGCCACTCCTACGAGTTGCCTCAGACCTCAGACCTTATGCTTACTTATTATTTCGCATCATTACTATGTATCACGTGCAAGTGCTGAATCCGGTAAGATGATAGCTGAATTCGATAAGGTGGCAGAACTTTTTTTTCGCATAAGGTCTGAGGGCGAAACCTCGAAAATCTGTTATTCTTGAAAATGGAAAAAAACTTTTTTGCTTTGATGCTAGCACACATGTACAACACACTATTAGTATATAACTTGATTATAGATTAATAAAACTTATTAAAATCTAGCGACGAGCGTAGTCTAATTGATGTAAAATGTAATACTTAAGACTCTATCGCATGGCGAACATAACGTCGAAATCCCATTTTCAAGAATAACAGGTTTTCGAGGTTCCGCCCTCAGACCCTATAGAATGATTATTGTACGAGTGCGACGCTTAATGATGCGTCGCATTATTAAGCGCCGCACTTTAACTTCTACAAATCGTCGCGTCAAGCGTCGCACTGCTACAATAATCATTCCATAGGGTCTGAATACTGAGGCAACCTACGAGTGCAATACACATTCCTTGTAGACAAGCCTAAAGAATCATGTGCAATTTTAGGTGCATCACTGAGCTTTATGCAACCAGGATTGCCATCGGAAGTCCGCAAAACAAGATCACCTGTTCCCTGTTGCGCACGAGAAAGACACGCCGTTTTCATGTCTCGGAACGAGACATTTACAAGCCAGAAGCATTGAAGACGGAACCTTGCATGCAACCTCATGCCGTTTAGGATTCTAGCGCACGGTAGGCCTGTGTCTTCGAAGTTTGTGATAGGTGTCTCTCCTTTTCTTATGGGACGAGCCATGTCCATGCTGTCTTCCTTCCATATGTACAAACATATCGTCAAGCAAAGGAACATATTCCATATCTTGCCGTGATGCACCGTTCAGGCGTCCAAAATGCCAACGTGTACGTATTCAATTCATCGTTTGGGCAGGTCGATCGTGTACAATAAGTGTGCCTGTGAGATGCTTCAACTTCTTACCCCTTTTACATAGTCTCTCACCGAACGTTCAGCCCATCGTTTTCTCATAGCCACTTTCTTGCCGGCGCATGGACGGTGTACTGAGAAACCGATCAACGACCGATCATACTTCTACTGCTTAGGTCCGATGGAGCAAGTCCAAATGGCGATCAATAGCCGTAGTGAAATCCTACAATACCAATCAATGAGGGATGAGACAAGAAGTCGCTCTTGCTGCGTGTGCACTTCGGCTCAAAGAAATAAATCAAGATGCTCCGCGATGGCGGAAAGGTGGATAGCTCCTATCGCCTATTTCATGATCAGTTCACTGCTTCAGAGATGGCGTTCCTCAGCTATCCAACAAAGTCTTAGCTGTCTACTGATGAAAAGCAGTGGACTCCGCTTCATGCGTGGCCATAGAAGAGAGACCCGAATGTTCGCCGATTTGGCTCTCATTTATAATGCTGATTTTTTTTTTAGAATCTGTAGGAAGTACCCCATGCGCAGGCACGAAGTGGTGCACTCGACCCTTAGCATTTGTAAAAGAACGCAAAGTCGGAAAGTCGCAAAGTTGATGGACTGATTGACCGATGAAGACCCATAGCTGAAGAGGCAAACCGTTAACGAGTTCCACTCACTCAATCAAGATTCATAAGAGCGAGGCTCGGAAAAGATCTTGAACTCATATGTAATACGAGGAACCCTTGAAAAGTGCACCGTGCCGGCGGATGGGATGCGCCCTGCAAGCGGTTGAGACACACATACCATGGCACTCCTCACTCATCCAGGACGTGGGCGCTTGGTGTTTGCGCAAGGCCAGATCTGGCAGGTCTGGTCTGTGCGCATGGGCCTCCGTTCGCTCATCGACGAGCTCGCACACGGGCGCTTCTCTCACCCCCGGCTGCCTGATCTGTTTTGGGCTAGGATTTGCAGATGCATGGCCGGCATTAAGTTGCTTCCAGAAGTAAGGTTTTAGCATATATGTCGCCGGTCGGGTAAAAGCGCTAGTGGGTGTAGGTTGATGAGATTTGGCAAAAGAGTCAGTGCCGTCGGACACCCGTCATCTGCAATCCGCCTGGACGCAGCTGCGAGTCTTCCACCTCACCGCATCGCCTTCGAAAGGTTATCGTCCACATCCAGTAGATACATTCCCTCGCATGTTCGGACGCTGTTCTTCCTGCGCAAACGAAAGTCATGGGCGCCGGCAAATTTTGACTGCTGGGTTGAAACGCCAACACACGCCCAAGCTTTGCCGATTTGGGCTCCTTGGCCTAGGGAAATGGTGGGGAGGACACGGCAAGCGGCTCAACACACCATACCCAGTTTCGCTTGACAGCAATAGTCTCCCATACCCAAGCGGTAGCTAGAATCATCTCAGATACCCAACGGGCCGATGCAATCACGCATTGACGTGTAGGCGATCTTACAACCAAGGCAGGCGATGATCGGCGGGAAACGTACATGCGAGACTTTTTATCGAGAGAAGTCATCGTGCAGGACAGGCATATTAGATTTATGGCATTTCATAGCCGATTGATGTACATTGCTAATTGCGTGTCCACGGGCAATCCCGTCAATATGTGATTGCGTCGGCTTGTTGGGTATTCGAGATGTTTTTAGCCGCCGCTGGGTATGGGAGACTATTGCCGTTCGTTCTCTTGAGGATCTTTCTGCATGCTGGTCAGATTCCACGGCGTCGAGCGCATAGTAGCTAGGGTGCAACGTGCGATGATCTTATGATCTTGCACGGCGCTCAGACGGAAGGATACTCGATTCGGTCATCGCAGTTGATCAGTGTCAACTGGATAATGTTATGAGTTGTAATTGTTGCTTGAATGGCGAACGTGGCTTCTCAGCAGCCTGAGCATGATGTGCCGGAGATGGGTGGAGCAGGAGCACGAGGAGGTGGTTTGGGTCAGTTGTGTGGGGGACGATGGCTTTCCCAGGGCTCGCCTTGCAGGCTCTTGCAGCCTCGGTAAGTAGCTTAATTCGCGGATGTCGCTCGAACAGAAAACATGCGATATGGCGTCCCTAGTGCCACTGGTGGCCGCATGGCTACTAGGCTAGCCGGACAAGGAAAACTGCGGGCTTGAGGCTTCCTTCGATCCTTGGCTGTCGTGCTCCATCCATCAAGCCATCGACCGCCAGCTTGTATCTTTCCGACGGTGAAGAGGGTGCAACAAGTTGATGGGCGAAGTTGCTCTCCACGCTACTGAGAAGTGAGAACACGCCTTGCAGCAGACGATGTTCCCACTGCCCAGACAAGAATCCGGGGCCAAGGTCACGTAGGCTGTAGCCCAAGATATCGGCGCTAGTGAGCAGTGGGCCAAACACCTAAATCTGACGGTTTGGCCTACTCACAGTTTCACTCCCTAAACCTCTTCTCCCGCTCTTCGGACTCTCCTCCTTACCCAACCATTCATCCCATCCCTCACCCTTTTCTTCACCTCACCACATCATCTTCGCGCCGTGAAGCCTGCGTAGCTACCCCTTCACCCGATCATCGTCATTTCATAGAGCTTGGACCTGGCCTTACCTTCGGACCCGTTGCCTTCCCGACGCTGGCCCTCTGACGTTGGCCCGACCGCGACCTCGCCTCTGTCAATGGCCAGTCACCATCAGCAACTAGCTTCTCCTGGAGGCATGCATCTTCATCATGGCCCTCCAGGCGGGCATCCTCAGCCCAATGGCCATCTTCCCATGCAGGCACACCATAAGATAACTCCAGCACATCTGGCCTCGCTCAACGAGTCTGTCTGGCTCATGATCGGTATGAGAGGCCTACTGATCAGTCTCATTACGGCCGCCATTGCTGACTTGAGCTTCTATAGGTAGTACAACCGAGTTGATGGGCGACTTGGACGGTGCTCTATTGGCGTACGAGCATGCTCTGCGGCACAATTATCAGTCCATATCAGCCATGAACGCCATTTCGTGCATCCTACGGACTAAGGAGAATTTTCCAAAAGCTGTCGAGTACTTGCAAAGCATATTGAAACTTGACGCCAACAATGGGGAGGTCTGGGGTAGCCTGGGTAAGCAGGGTACGATGATCGCACTTCTTGATCACTGACTGTCCTACTCAGGGCACTGTTATCTGATGATGGAGGATCTTCAACAAGCCTATCATGCATACCAGCAAGCTCTATACCACCTGCGAGATCCAAAGGCAAGCATCCCGCTGCACCATCATTCTACACCGCTTACCTGTACAACAGGAGCCAAAGCTTTGGTACGGTATCGGCATACTCTACGATCGCTACGGATCGCTCGAGCACGCCGAAGAAGCATTCTCGCAAGTCATGCGGATGCAGCCAGATTTCGAGAAAGCGAACGAGATATATTTCCGCCTTGGCATCATTTACAAGCAACAGCAAAAGTACAAATCAAGTCTTGAGGTTGGCTAGCCTAGTCCATCACCGTATTCAAGTACTAACATAACGCCAGTGCTTCAAATGGATCGTCACCAATCCTCCCAGGCCACTCACAGAAGAGGATATCTGGTTTCAAATCGGCCATGTCTATGAGCAACAAAAGGACGTAAGTATCAGGATTCAATAGACGGGCCATTGCTGATGGCGACATCAGTATGAGGCTGCAAAAAGCGCTTACCGACGAGTGCTGGAGCGAGACCCGAATCATGCAAAGGTTTTGCAACAGCTTGGCTGGCTGCATCACCAAGAAAGCTCGGCCTTCGGTAGCCAAGAACGTGCGATAGAATATCTCGAAAAATCCGTCGGATCAGGTAGCTGATGACAAAATCTTGCCGAGCTACGAAGCTAACATGGTCCCAGATCAATCTGATGCGCAGAGCTGGTATCTCCTGGGGAGATGCTACATGTCGCAAGAGAAATACTCAAAAGCTTATGAAGCCTATCAGCAAGCAGTCTACCGAGACGGGCGCAATCCTACATTCTGGTGCTCGATCGGCGTTTTGTATTACCAGATCAACCAGTATCGTGATGCTCTGGATGCGTATTCCCGCGCGATTCGATTGAACCCCTACATCTCCGAAGTTTGGTACGATCTTGGGACTTTGGTAAGTTTGCTCTGTGTCTGCCCAGCCTTCTACCACTAGACTCATACCATTACAGTACGAATCTTGCAACAATCAAACCGCAGACGCGCTGGACGCATATCAGCGTGCCGCTGACCTGGACCCGTCGAATGAACACATCAAGGCTCGACTGAATCTACTCCGCAACGGTGGCCAACCCACAGGAATGCCCAATCAGCATAGCGCACCCGTACCGCAGGATGTGCATCCACAACAGTACCAAGCTGCTGGTGTTGGCGCTCCCCCAGGCCCACAGTGGGGGGCGCCAGCCCCGGGACCAGCGCCTGGGTCAATAGGTCAAGGGCCTGGAGGACCACCGGGCCCTGCGCATGATTGGAGTCGTGGTCTAGCTGAGATCCAGCACCCTCAGCCTCAACCACAGCCACCTAATCCCTACGATCAACGTGACGGCTTCCGGCCACCGCCTGTACCTAGGCAATTGAGCCCGCGCTCAGAGCAAATGCGATACCAAGAGCAACACCGCTACACACCCGTCCGACGTCCGTCCCCATCCCCAGCTATGAATCAGATGCCGCCAACTCCCTACGGGGCCCACCAAGCACTATCGCAGCCACCGCTGGCTCCACCTCAGCAAGCCCCCCAAAGTCGCACGTCCAACAGCGGCCCCAAGTATGCGCCTGGTCCCGGTCCCGGTCCTATGTCTCTTCCTTCGAATGCAGTGCATAGCGCACCACAAGGGCCCATGCCGCCCTATGGACGAGGGAGTAGCCCTCCTCCAGAGATACGACCAATCACCGAGAACAGGCCACCATCGCCGGGACCTAGCTATACCCATCCGCCGTATCAACATCATCCCAACCCGACCCAGCCAGGCGGCATAGCTGCTGGCGCGCCTCCACCAGCCGCCGCACTAGCTGCTGCAGAGGAAGCCGCAGCTCGCGGCAGAGATGACCGCCCTCCCACGGGGTTCAAGCGTATGATTGACGATGATGAGGAGCGCAAGGTCCATAAGTATCCAGCGAACGGCGAAACCCGGAGGCAACTAGAGGACCAGCATCATCGCCGCCCCTCACCTCCCGGTCGACAGCCGTCGCCGCGTGGCAGGCCAGCCTCTCCTCCACGGCAGCAGCCGTCGCCGCCTCGCATGATGCACAGGCACAGCTCTTCGGATGCTCGGCGCGAGGAGCAACGGCGAGCAGATGAGAACTACTATCCTTCGGAAGCTGCTCATCACCCACCCACCCTACCATCGATGCATCAGCAAGCGCCTTCGAATGAGCAAACGTCGGTGATGCCAGAGGCAGAGCGCGAAGACCGCAAGGAAGCGTACGAGTCTGCATCCAGAAAGATGGAGGTTGACGAAGACTACGACGACGAGGGAGAGGACGACAAGCGTGGGGGAGCATCCGGTGGACGCAACAGTCCAGCACGAGGCATGATGAATGGACAGCCGAAGCAGGAGGCAACGGCATGATGGACTGGATGTGAGTAACATGTAAGGAATGGGAATAAATCAGGTTTCGGCGTGTATATGCTTCGCGAAGTATTGAGTCCCCTCTGTCAACATGTCTTTATGAAAAACTGCTTTCACCATGTGTTCCTCTGTCACTACAAGGCGAAGACTTGGGAAGGCAGCTGATTGATCAGGAATGTTCTTCATCATCTTGGTTTCGATATGCATCATTGCACACTCGACTAGCTCAATTCCAAGGCTCGAGGTTGCTACTTTACGTGGGCATTTTTCGGTTGCTTTGCATCTCTGCACGGAACACGAAACATGTATCTAGCAACTCCGCAAAAACGTTGGTATGCAAGCTTGTGTGAAGTAAATTATTTGGAGATGACACTCACCAAGTCGAGCTTGATTACACCCTCCCAGACAACCAGAGAATCCTTGATGAAGGGGGAGATTGTGCATCTGTCATGTGCGTAGCGGATATCCCTCCAACAGGATATATCATCACAGACCCAGGAAGCAGCTCTGTCTTGACGCACAACTTGCCGTTGCCAAGTTGTCAGGCGTTCCATTTTATTGCTACGAAACGATCACGAGTCAGGCGACCAAGCAGTTGTTGATTTGAAATTAGCTGCAACGCTTCCAAGCAGAAGTTAAGGCACTCGCCCCACTGGCGGATGCCGACATGGATAAATTACGGGTCACATTGCTTGGCGCCATTTGGCGTTGAAGCTGCACACAGGGCCTTCTTGGACTCCTCTCGATTCTTCACATCTTGGGATCGACTTCCTCACCTCGTCTTGTGTGCTACCGGCGTGCCTACTTTAAGGCACATCGACCTTGACATGCATCCCTCTTCGCGCCCAATGCGATTTCAATCGCTTTGAGATCAGGCGATCCACATCCACAGATGGAGCTTCTTGTATCGCGGTCTAGGCTGCCAAGGCAATGCCATGTCGTCCCAAGCCTCTTGGCTGCGTTCCAACCATGACGAAAGTCCCGTTTGATGCTGGCCATTCATCTCTTCACGGCGGACAAGATGTTTGCCCAGCATGGGCCAAGCAGACCCAAGGCGAGGACAAAGCTTCCATGACGTTTCCATGATCCTCTCCTCTTCTCTCTCTTCTCTCTCCTTGCTACTGCACTTGCTTCTGTGTTTGTACAGATGTCGTCATGTGCGACGACGTTTCACCAAGTCTCGAACGGTTCTCACATGGCCTCTTGGGCAGAATCACCGTCACAAGGACTCCAAGATCCACCCATTGATGGTTCGACATCACCAGTACGACTGCTTGCTGCGTCGGAGAGAGGTCATTCCGCGTCTGCAATAAGAGACAAACCGATCACTCGAAATCAGCGCAACCATACAGAACCTCTGTCACCTCAATGGCTGCAATCTGTCCATCAACCCTCCTCCTTACGCTACCAAGAACGGGACAATATAGACCCGAGGACTAGCGGTGGGCGCGACCAAGGCCAGACCTTCTTTCCGCCAGAGCGCGAGACGAAAGACGAAAACCAGTACTACCGCCGAAACCCAAAGCAAAAATCCAGGGATCCTGAGAAGGCAGGCTCGATTTATTCAGAAGATCAAGATTGTTACCCGCAGAATCGGTTTCACGCTCACCATACAATTGATCGTCACGAAAGGGACGGCGTAAATAATGGCGCGGAAGAACATAGTGCATGGATCTTAGTAAGAGCTTGCTGAACGATCTTCGAGGAGATAAATCGCTGATGCGACCACCACTCAGATTCATCTAACCACCATCTCTCCCTTTCTTACTTTGATTTTCTCCTTCTATACCATTATAACGACTACATCAATGATCCTGCTCTTTCCATTCAGCTTATTCTGCACCGAACGCAGACCTTTCAAGAACCGGCTCCATTTCTTCCTCTTCCCTCTCATCAGCTTTCAACTCGATTTGATATGCTCCGAGATCAGTGTCTCTGGTACACCTGGCGACCTTCCAGCAATGCTCGTTCTAATCAATGTTTTGTCCCCTTTCTACGCAATATGCATATCGGCTTCTGCTTGGGTAGCGGCAGGTTTCTGGGTGTTCGCTGCGCTCATGGGTGATCCGGATGGCCAGGATGGGAAGGATGATGGGATAGAGGCAGTTATGGGGGTAAGACGATGGTGGGAAAGGTGGCTCGAAAGGGCAATACGATAGCACATTTGCTTGCAAAAGGTAATCGCGTAAGTTTGGGGCATTATGCGTCACGGCTGATCGTACTGAGCACTAACCGCATATCAATGGTAGTAAACATATATGTATGGCATGGTTAACGAATCCATCATTGTTTGTATAATTTTCTTTCGATTTTTCTGATCTCTTCCTTGTGTAAATGATACGACTTGGTGTGCTATCAATCAGACCAGTCCAAAGGTTACGATTTTATCGCTACCCCTGTTCTGGCTGCTTGCTACTTGCCGCCAGCAACCTCCACGTTGTATGGGCCTAGAGCTGCCTCGAAAATCATTTCTAACATCAGGCGCTTCAGGAGCAACCGAAGCCTCAAGCACGTGTTCATCCTCTTTCGCCGGTTATTCCAGTCTCGGTCTCAGCATGTCTCGACACAAGCTAAATACCTCCCTGACCTGCTCTTTCCACCCCCATTTTGAGAAGCAACACGGTGCTTGCGGCCGATGGCAACGGATCCTCTCGATAGCAGGGCTGTGTTACATCGAGGCGTGCATTTCCACAGCCAGGAGAGTCAATCGCTTCTACCCCACGCCTTCGTGGTGAATGATGTGTTCTATGTGCCAACGATTGATCGGTAGACAAATGTCGAGGTATCTAGTGTTCACCCAGCGTAGCAGCCAATGGAACGCGGAATGGACTTTGACGCTTAACCGGAAAAACGTGATGTGAGTTTTAATACTTGGACGAGCGTCGTCGATGTTTTCGAGGGATCACTCGAGAGGGTCCACCTTGTAGTAAAATGGCATACACACCAGCAAGAGTAATAGGCAGTGAATCTATGGACCCTTGGCACCCGGTTCGTGATGGGAAAGGGTTCTTCTTCTGCTACGAGTATTGGCCTGTATATGCGATCTGGATCTCTGGTCAGAGGAAAAAGTACGCGAATTTTAGTCAGCAGCGATGGACCTTCTAGGACGTCAACCTCTAGCAGTGCTAATCGAGGAGCGATGATCTTCTTGGAGGGGGAAAGCATTGCAGGATCCTCGATAGCCAGAGGATATGGAGTGCGGAGTGATGGCTTCTTCGGTGTTGCAACACATACAATAGGAAAAGCAGCATCACGGGTCCGCATAACGATGTGCATGAGTCAGACGTTGATCAAGAGCGAGCAACCTGGCTACATACTTTACCATCTTTCACAATGATCAAATTTCGATCGTCCACATTTACCCAACTGCAATTAACGACATCATTTCTTGCTTCATAGCTTTCAGCAGCTCCCCAAATCAGTCCGTATGGGAAGTGTCTCCATGATGTTGCCAAAGAGATTGAGGGTACAGAACAACAGCAATGTCGTCTATTCATAATTCAGTCCAGGTTATCAATGCTCTAATTCGGTCGGGAATACTATCATTAGCGATAAGTCGTATAAAGGGTGGACAGGGCGGTCTTAGTAAGAATACCATGTGACGGTGTTACGACAGTCATCAGCTGTTCGTGCTTGTGAAATGATGCTGAGATGAGTCATGCAACATAAAAGCATTCATAAGATGTACACGAGGCCTGGATTGTGCAGAGGACCCTGAAGGAGTACGTACTCGTATGCATAGTCCCGTTTAGCGCCGGGTAAACCAAGGGGCTGCCGAAGCACCAATCAAGTCCTCAGTTTCTCCGCCAATATTCAGGTCTTGTCCGCCTGCGATCGAGGCTGCTTACGACTCCCCAGGTCCCTGCTTCATCACCGTTTTGCCTCCATATCCCACCGTCTGAACGATTTCTGCTCACTTAGACATCCTATCGCTCATCTTCTTGAAACATACAGGTCATTGCTCCGCTTGTTTGCTGTCTCATAGTCATTTCTTTCCGAAGGGAAGTCGCATCTCGAGTTTCCTACCAGTATTCCGCAGCACCGCCTCATATTAGGCAAGACAAAGCCTGCATCCTTCGGCGACATCACAAAGACCTAAAATAGCATCATTCTTCGAGACCTGTATCCTTACTCGTCACCGACTTGCATATTACTCAGAAATACCAAGAACCTACCATCGCTACAGTCTTTCAAGCCCTGAACCTAGAGCCCTTCTACCAAGCTGACTCCTCCTTGGTAGTCGGTAACTGTCGCTCTCTCCTCCCTCCTTCACATTATGCGAGTACCATGGCGATTAGCAGCCATAGCTAACGCCCTGTGTCTTGCTTTCCCTACTGCACAAGGTCCGAGTCTTGACCGTTTCGCTGCATGGCGATGACATGCTGACATCTTCCCCGCAGCGAGTTCACGAAGTCGAAATCCTCTTACTTATCTCACACTTGTCGAAAACCCTAACATCCAGACGCCTTCGCACCGTGTACATGCTTCCTCGCATTTCGATTTGCAATTCGATCTTCATCAGCAACAGCAGCGCGTCAAGCTCACCCTTGAGCCCAATCATGACATCTTACCAGAGGGAGCCACGGTAACATATGTGAATGTGGACGGACAGGCATACCACTCAGAGGAGATCCCTAGACATGAGCATAAGGTTTTCAAGGGAGAGGCATGGGTGCAAGAGCATGGAGAAAGCTGGGTCCACGCTGGGTGGGCGCGTATAGTGGTACGGAGGGACGGTGTGGAACCGCTGTTCGAGGGAGCGTTTACCATTTTGCATGATCATCATCATGTTCAATTACGGTCTTACTATGCGTCGACAAAGCACCAGCTAGATCCAGACGCAGAAAGCGCGGACGACGAATATATGGTGCTGTGGCGAGATTCTGACATTGGTTATCTGGACCACCAGGAGCTTCGACGATCGGAGGAGACGGGATCCTCATGTCTTGCAGGTCAGATGTCCTTCAACTCAGATCCCAATCATCCAATATTCGCGCCAGGGCAAAAATCGTTATTCAAACGCAGCGTTGGGTATTGGGGTGTTGCTCCTGTGGGTTCGTTTTTTGGAAAACGACAGATCGACACCAATGGCATCCCTAGCGGAGGAAACTCAGGGTCAGTGAATCTGAAATCAAGCATTGGCAGCACGGCTGGTTGCCCAAGCACAAGAAAGGTTGCCTTAATTGGCGTTGCTACAGATTGCACGTATACTGGTACCTTCAACTCCACACAGTCGGCCCACCAAAACGTCATTACCCAGATCAATACAGCTTCAAGCGTCTACGAGAGGACCTTCAATATAACACTTGGGCTCCGAAACCTGACTGTCAATGATCCTGGCTGTCCAGGTACTCCATCCCCAACAGCCCCCTGGAACATCGGATGCGCCGGCAATACCACAATCACCGATAGACTAAACATCTTCTCGCAATGGCGTGGCGATAGAAACGACACCAACGCCTACTGGACTCTCCTCACAGATTGCAAAACCGGTGCTGAGGTGGGCCTCTCATGGCTTGGTCAACTCGGCGTCCAGGGTGTCCAGAAATCCGCTGGCGAAGTTGTCAGCGGGGCCAACATCGTCGCCAAAACCAGCACCGAATGGCAAGTCATCGCCCACGAATCCGGACACACCTTCGGCGCCGTGCACGATTGCGACTCCTCCACCTGCGGCAACAGCCAGGTCGTCAACGCACAGCAATGCTGCCCTCTCAGCTCGACTACCTGCGACGCCGGCTCCAAGTACATCATGAACCCCTCGACGGGCGAAGGTATCGCGGACTTCAGCCCCTGCTCCATCGGCAACATTTGCTCCGCTCTCGGCCGCAACAGCGTCAACGCCTCCGCGCTCGTCGACAACAAAGGCCTCACTACCATCACCGGCCAACAATGCGGCAACGGCATTGTCGAGGAAGGCGAGGATTGCGACTGCGGCGGCACGGCATCGTGCGGGAACAACACTTGCTGCGATGCCGCGACCTGCAAGTTTAAAAACTCCGCCGTCTGCGACGACTCCAACGAGGACTGCTGCAAAAACTGCCACTTCGCCTCCGCGGGCGTCGTCTGCAGACCAAGCACCGGACAATGCGACCCGCAAGAAACATGCTCGGGCAAAGACGCCACCTGCCCGTCCGACACCCTTGCCCCCAACGGACAATCTTGCGGCAACTCGAGCGCCAGTCTGCAGTGCGCGAGTGGGCAGTGCACGAGCCGGAACCAGCAGTGTAAGACGCTGATGGGAAGCTATACGAGCAATAACGATACCTATGCGTGCAACTCTCAGGATTGTACCTTGAGCTGCGCGAGTCCGGAATTCGGCCCCGGCGTCTGCTATTCGATGCAGCAGAATTTCCTGGACGGCACGGGGTGCGGTGGTGGAGGGAAATGCTCGAATGTACGTCTTAGTTACCCAACCCCACCCCTCCACCATCAGATGCACCGCGTTCCCATGTAACTAACCTTTCCTTCTGCTTTCCAGGGACAATGCAAAGGTTCCTCCACCGCGCGCGAGATCTCCTCCTGGATCCACGACAACCGCAACCTGGTCATCGGCATCTGCGCCGGCGTCGGCGGCTTCCTGCTCCTCTCCATCCTCGGCTGCTGCATCCGCCGCTGTCGGCGCCCCGCGAAATCGAGGAGGCGCCAGCAGCCCATGCCCCCGCCCATGATGAGTACGGCGTGGCCGCAGCAGCAGCAGAATAATAGGGGATGGGAGGGTACGGGCGTTTATGGACATGGGGGGTGGGGGGGTCAGTACCCGCCGCCGCCGCAGGGGCCGCCGAGGGGGTGGACGGGGCCTAGTGTGAGGTATGCATGAGGGGATGATGGATTGGGGCGTGGTGCTTGGATTGCATGGACGGCGGGGGTTGGTGGTCATTTTGCGATGTGGAGAGAAGCCTGAGGGGGCTAGGCTGGGTTACGATTTTGATGACGGTGCATTGGGGTGCATAGGGACTGGATAGGTGTAGATAGTGTAGATAATCGGGTAGACGCAAGAAATTTCAAAGGGCCGAGGATACAGTGAAGTGTCTTGTTGTGTGGTGCTTGAGGCTCGAGCGGGATAAGGAGTTGCTGGTAAGGGATGTTCGGTAGAGGAAGGGGTAGGGAGTGATTATTCGGTCGCGAGAAGTATTCGGTCGAAAGGAACGCGTGCGAAGTCAGCTCTTAGGGTGGGATATCGGGGTAGAGGACCAGAGGGATGAATGTACGAATATGGTATAGATGGTCGATCTAGTCGGTCGGTTTCGCTGGTGGGTCAGAGGGGGGGTTTCTGAGGTGGTATAGTGGAGGGGTGGTTGGAGAGGTTGGTAGAGGGAGGAGATATTGGGAGCTGGGATGCGGTGCTGGGGAGATTGGGGAAAGGGGTGCTGATGTGCTGCTTGAGGCACGGTTCTTGATGGGTTTTGGTGGGGGAATGGGTTGGGAAAGTTTGGTGACGGGGTCAGGCAGAGTGCAGTCAGGAAGGGATCCGGGGATTTGGGAATTTCCATTGTTGGGTTCGGGGGTCGGGCCGTGTGGATTTACTCGTCGATACCCAAGACTTCCGTTTTCGGCTTTAGAACAGGAGCACCGTTTGCTCGACCAGCTTCTTCCCAAACAATGCTGCCAGCTCCGCAGCCATGCCTTTGATGGTATGCGGGTCCGATATCTCATCCTTCTCCCAGCTCACCAAATCCTATGCCGAAATTTGTCAGCTCAATGTCTGACTGGGCCAGAGATCCAATATCCACTCGTACCTGCAGTATCACCGTCCTACCCATCCTCTGCAATTTCAGCCTCCACCTTCCCAGCTCAATCTCGCTCGCAACCTCCTCCAGCGTCATCGCCCCCGGTGTCTTGGCCTCGAAGATCGATGATGCATCGTTGTGCGTGTTGGAGTTCTGCGCGGAGATGTAGTCGGGCAATGACAGCGAGCTTTCTGGGTCGCGGTTCGGATCCAGGTCGCTCAGCCGCTCGTAGAAGTCGAATTGCTCGATGTCCGGAAGCTCGGGGTCCGTGATCGTTGGCAGTGCGGTGGGTTGGATGTTGAGGCGGCGCTCGCGGGACATGGAGACGTAGGGTCGGAGGCTGAGGCGGGTGAGGAGGTCGGAGTCGAGGGGATCCCAGGTGTATGTCTCTGGGTCTGGCGGAGGTTAGCTGATTGATGATGTATTGGTGGAGTAGACTGCAATGACCCAGGACGTATGTAGGTCTGTATTTGCCTTTGTAGCGCATCTTGAGGCAGGAGTGTATGTAGAACCCTAAAATCCTTTACCAACGGTGTGCAACGACTGAGGAAGCCTGCTTACCCATGTAATAATAATGATACCCACCTTCAATAGCCAACTGAATTTCCCGTAAAGCGCTGAGTTTACCGAAGCTCCAGTCTTCAACGTCCTGATGATAGCTATTGTCATATGAGGATACTCTCCAACAGAACAGCTCTAGCGATTAGACATACACCAGATAAACGGAACTGACACAGTGTGGCAGCAGATCAAGCACACCGATTGCTACTAGCCTGCCGTCCAAGCGATAGCATTGATGGTAAGACCCAATCTTCAGCTCCTGACCATTGTGAACCTGAACGGTTCGTTTGAGTCCTGAGCAGAGAAAGCGCTTGAAGCCGCTGCGAGAGATTTCGGAATCTGCCTCGTGATGGACTGATTTTTGGTAATTCTCAAAGAGTGCGTATCTATCTTTCTTCAGCGTCAAGAATATTTCATGAAACTCAGGATCGACGGACTTCTCCTCTGTGAAATTGTCTGGCTCTAGCGTGACCTCGAAGTTACGAGCGGGTTCGATGCTTCTTCCCGTTTTGGGATTCACCGGCCTTTGTACATTGCTGTACTGGGACTCATGAACCGAATGGCCGAGATCAAAGACTGTCTTTCGCCGCTTCTTGTCTCTATACCGGAGATCAGCAAGGGCCGCCCCAAGCTTTTGTAGAGCTCGAATTTCTCCTACATTGCCAAGCTCATACTTCTCGGATGTGTGCAACTTACTCTCGAGATACTGGACACAATCTAGCAGCCTGGTAGACATAGTCTTGACCTAAGATATACTTGTTCCAGCGGTTCACTGCCTGCCTCTGATCCCTAGACGATTTGAAATCTAACGCCTCGAGCCTTAACACAGAAAACGAATCAGCTTATGCTCCAGAAAAAGAGGTCCAGTCTCGTACCGAATTGTGTAGTGCGGGCAGCAGGAGTTCCTCAGGTCTGGCTTGTAGTAGTAAGTTCCAGAGCTATACCCGATCGGGAAGTATCAGCATTTCGCGGGCAAAGGAGAGCAGACAGAATATACCGACGCCATCCTCGATCGACTAAGTCCTGGTAGTGAGCAGAACTCAATTGGGAAGATGTGAATGAGATAGAAGAGCCTATCGTTGCAAGGACAAGACATCAGTAGGCGTTTACGGCACTACGCACGGCTAATGAAGGAAAAGCTATAAGAGCAAGTGAGAGGAGAGGTACTGGTATCCTGATGTGTGACTTTCGGTTTGGACTTGCAATAGCCGCATGGTGATCGATAATAGCCTAAAGCGCTGTCAGCCTGTACCAGAGGTTGCCTCAATTGATCAATTAGCCATGTCGCGTGAGCGTGGAAACTATTGCTACTGGAGACGGTAAGATGGCTGAACTGTCGTGAGCCAGCCAAGAGAGCACGCTCTCTAGCAAAGAATAGGAGTGGTCAGTCAATCAATAGCGTACCGTGGGGAGTGATAAAGGAGATGGGTTCGTTTGACGCAGTCTGCATATCCGGCCCGTTGTTCGAACTTGGATCGCTTTGACGCCAAAAACGTTCGGATACTTTGATGACCCGGGGACAATCGAAACGATCCCAAAGTGGTTGGCTTCGTCAAGAATGGAAAGGTGCTATGAACAAGCTTTCGAACGAGATCTCATTCAAGCAACTTGTACTGTCGACCTATTGAGACGATCGTTCATCTTCTTGCAACGACGTTAGATACCGAAGGCTTCTAGAAGGAATTCGGGCTGCGGGCTCTCCAGCTTATGCACATAGATGCATGCACATGCAATGCAGTCCTCGTCAAAGTAATCGACGCGTCTGTGCGCTCGCGGAGTGATTGGACGGCTTTGCAACAATTGCTGGGAGAAGGCCGGAAGTAGGGTTGAAGTCCCAGGGATTTGCTAGAGCAAAGCTACTTTACGAAGGAACAAGATGTGGCAGAGAGAGTGTAGTGTGGGGTTCCGGCGTCACCACGCATGCGGCTGGAGCATGCCAGAAGAGGAGCACACGAGGCTATCCTTCATCTCGTCCATCTTGCTCTCCAAATCCGTCCTTGCCTGCCCCGAGTAGCCGGTCGTTGACAAGCCCGTCCTGACTCTGTGCCAGGCTCTCCAATGGTGGTGAAGGCCGGCTCGGAGATATATGGAAAGGCAAGCCGGATGCTGCCACGAGTTTCCAGGGTCAGCAGCAGCACGTGACTGATGGTACCGGAACTCATCAACCCTCGTACCAAGTGGTGATGCTGGGCCTCAAGACTGACTGCAACAGCGAGGATGAGCGAGTGATGTGGATTAGCGCCGTGGGGGAAGATGGCAGGCACGGGGATATTGTGCGGAGTGCAGGCAGATGTAATAACATTGGCCAAAGATTGAATATTGGCGGCCAGCCCAAGGCTAGCTTTCTACACCACACTTCCACCATCCTTTCCCATTTTCCCAACTAAACCCCAACTCTCGCTCCACACCTCGCTTTGACCAAACTCTCCCAAAACCCTCATAAGCTTGCCTTGCCCCTCGCACATAAGAGGCAGTGTCCTTCCCCAATCCTCTTCAGCATGCCCAATTCCAATCCTATCGCTCATACCCCGCCGGGTTGAAGGGGCCCAACCAAAAATTCCAAAGCCAGCAGCTCCTGTGGCCATCTCGCAGGAAGACATTTTCCACTCATCGTTCCGTGGTACACTTGCACCCTTGTTGAATCCACCAACACTCCTGCCCCGTGACCTGTGTTCGACCAACTCCTGTGTTGCGGCTTTCCCGCCTGGGCTATTTATTCGACTGCCGCAGGCTTCCCCAACCAGCGAGCCTCCACCGCCTTCTCGAAGGATCCCAAATACCCTCCTCTCTTCCTTACCGCACAATGGCTCAGAAGCAGAAGCTAGCCACCACATCTCGTACTGGGCGTGACAACCAACGTGAGTCTACACCATACTGCGTGTCTATCCAGGCATTTCTAGGCACCAGCTGCTTCCTCTTGTACGCTTACTAATTTCTGTGCAATCTGCAGGTTATGGCGACCAAGGCGAACGTCTTGTCGCAGGTGTTATCCCCCTCTCGGCAGATAAAACCAAAGTCCTCCTGATCCAGTCCACCCGCCGTGGAGGATGGGTTCTCCCAAAAGGGGGCTGGGAGACCGATGAAAGCATTCAAGAAGCCGCATGTCGCGAGGCTTGGGAAGAAGCAGGCATCGAAAGCACCGTTCAGAAAGACTTGGGCAAGATCCCTGATAGACGCTCGCCAGGCCAGCTCACACCGGATGCACCGCGAGCAATGTTCCATTTCTTCGAAGTGAAAGTCGATAAGGAGGCCAACGAATGGCCAGAGAAGCACAAGCGAGGTCGGCAGTGGATGTCCTACCAGCAGGCAAAGCAGGCGCTGGCTGCCAGGCCTGAGCTAGGGGAGGCTTTGGAACGCAGCTCGATCGCCAAATGAGTGCGACTCGATTAACTCCTGGACTCGTGCGCGATTGACGATATCTATGAATTTTGCAGGTACTTGCGCATGCTTCAACTTACACTAGCGGCTCTGTGAAGCACGATCACAATACTAGACGGTTAGAAGGTTTGGCGTTTGAAGCTGGCAATACAGGATGCGTACGGGCGGCAACCTCACTCATAGGCTTTTAACGTCATTGCACCTCGTTTGTCGATCTGATAGGAAGGCAAAGAGCCTACAGTTGAGCATGGCAGCAACCTCCTTTCTCTCGTGCTGACATTAGTTGTCCTGGTCTGGAGGCATGGTCTGCATTTGAGGCTGTTCTGTTACGTAGTAGGTAGGGACACTCTAGTAAGTTCGCCAGAGTCTCCAACACATTTCCTTTGCCAATGCCTTTATAATCATCTCATCAAACCACTTTTGACCTCAAGACTTCTACTCGGTGTCCTAACTACAATGGTGGTTTATATGTTTTCACGTTCTTGCTGTTCAGCCGAAATTCTTCACTGGTCGATTAGTCCATCGTCACTCCATCAATCCGTTCTTTCATTAATTGTCGATTGAGTTCACCACTTCCTGCTTGAGCATGCACATAAAAACTCGTATTGGGTGCTCTTGCGCTCCCACCCACTTCCAGCGCTTCGGCATCTTTCTGAGTGAAGTTGCCCTATCCCTTCAGGCCTCTGTAGGTACCCAGCAAGTTTTGGTTCCTGCTAAAGCTACATGAAGCGAGATAGACACCGGTCGTGTGTGTATCATTGCACGGCGCCATCGTGGACGATCACATCCTCATGATTCTTCGAATTCGAGCTCACGGCCACGACGAAGAACATTGAGATCAAGAAACCAAGGCTGCGGAAAATAGTCTACCAATGGAGTCAGAAGTTCTATCAAGCCTGGTTTCTGTCTTCGCGCATCTGGGAACTACAGTATCCCCAAGTGTTTAACAGAAAATTATGCAGAACAGGAGAAAGGATATTAGAGTGGCCTCGGCGGGACTAAGTGCGTCAGTTCCTTCTTTGCTCCATAATCCCTACATCTCCCTCATGATTCTAATTCTGCGCACAACTAGTACAGCAATTCCAAGCTAACTCTTGGTCTCAATGACAGACGAATATGTCTCAAATGCTTTCCTATCATAAAAAAAGCAGGGAGAATGCCTGCGGACAGAACGATCAGTCATACCTCCCGTACTATAATTCCCTGCTTCATTCCTGTCGACGCGAAGCATATCACAGTCCCTATAGTCCGCCCGTTCATCTCCGCCTGCTGGAGCACCAGTAAAAAAAGCGAAGAGTAGATACCCTTGTCCCTAAAAGCAACCCCCCCCCCCCCCCCCCGGCCCTCCTTTCCGACCACCTCTCCCCAGATCCCAGGAAACTGCCAGGGCTCCCTAGTCGGCAGAGCTCTCCGTCAGCCACACAATTGCTGTGCCCTCACAGCCCCTTTTCCTCATCGTTCCTGCCCAGTGCTTCTCCCCCCCCAAACCCCCGCTCCTCTACCAGCCCCGTTCGGCTCATAGCATGCGCGGCAACGACCAACCCCCCTCATCGATTTCGAAATCCTAATATCGCACACATGCTCGCCCTGGTGCTACGTTGCATTGTGTGCTACTTGAGGGAGGAAGAGAAAGGGGTGGGTGTTTCACTACTGGGTCTAATGCCGTGGAAGCAGAGTGGTTGTCCCTGGGGAGGGACGAAGGTGTGGGAAAGGGCGAAAAAAGTAAAACGGTTGGGAGAGCGAAAGGAGGCGTCGTGCAATTAATGCACAGAGGCGAGAACGTTACTTAAGCTAGCAGCTATATGGCTGATGGGCCGGGGGGTTGGGAGCGAGGTTTGTAGGTTGGGGGTGGGGCGGTGTTCGCCCTGCCGCCGTAGGGGCTAGGAAATGTGCTTGCTCTTCATTCCTCTTCTTTCTGTCTGCGCTTCTGGGATCTCAAACACTTCAGCGTTTACAGAAATGGGAGGTTGAACGTCGAGCGTCAACCGAGGCGGAAAGTAGAGAGCAAGAGGAGTGGGCGCAGTCAGTTCTCTGGTCGAGAACGATATCAGATGGTGGGTTGAAGATCTTGCGTGCGAGGGCGGTTGTGTGCTTCCAAAGCCGGTGGAATGGCTGGATCTCGAGATGGCGTCTTGAGGATATCCCAGACGTTGTGCTGATGGCGAGACAAGAAAGGCTGGGGGGAGGGACGTGTGGTAGGAACTGGGCTTCTAGAAGACGGGGAGGAGGCACGACATTATGGGGCGAAGTTCGAAAGGGAGATGCGATGATCTATGGAGACATAAGGGCCTCAGTAAGGAAGTCGGTTCGTTTTTGGGGTACTCAGCAGGTAAGAGACTGGCATTCGCAGAATACGCCATTGTCCAGACCTTCCCAGTCCTCAAGTTCGAATCGTCGAGAGTGACAATCCTCCCAAACACGACCCCCGAGATCCCATCTCCAAGAGCTGTATCTCTAAAGTAGCCAAACAGCCAAGCACGACCGCTTTCACGCTTCAAATAGAGATCGATTGACGGCGAGAAGGTGGCATGGAGGCGTCTGGGGTGGATCGAGAGGGCGAGGACTGGGACGCTTGTAGTATCCTCCCCCTCCCCTCAAAGCCTTCTTGTGTTTGTGAAGATGGGCAAATTGACTTCCAAATAACAGTATCTCAACCGCGTACACTCTCCTCCACCAAAAATCTCACACCGCCGCTCTTGGCCATCTCGATACTCACGGGTCTAGAGGTTCTACGGGTCTTTGCGATATGGAGATCGAAGGGGTATTTTTTACGGTCGGAAAGGGGGTGCGAAGATGGAGAAGGGGTGGTGTGGGCTCGTGAAGGGGGATAGGGAGGGATGTGGAGCTGAAGGGTGCTGTTTGGTGATGAAGAGGGGGAGGGTGGAGGTGGGAGGGGGAAAGAAAGGGGAAGGGGAAGGGGAAGGGGAAGGGGAAAGGAAAGGAGAGGGGGAGAGGAGAGGGAGGGGAAGGGGAAGGGGAAGGGGAAGGGAAAGGGGAAGAGAAAGGGGAAGAGAAAGGGAAAGGAGAAGAGGAAGTGGAAGGGAAAGGGGAAGGGGCAGAGGAAGTGGAAGTGGAAGGGGAAGTGGAAGAGAAAGGAGAAGAGAAGGGATGGTGGGAATTAAGGAGAGGTAGGGAGGGATGATGCGAATTCAAGGAGGATAGGGAAGGGAAGAGGATAGAGGGGGTCAAATGAGGGTAGAGTATGGGGAAAAGACAACCGTAGAACTAAGCTGGCAGCTCGGACGTACTTGAGAGATGGAGTTTGTTGTCAACTATGGAGCCTAGCGGGATCGAAGCCCTGATATAGAGGAACTAGGGAGCCGCAGACAATTTCTTGAATCTGGTATAACGCTTTTGCTGTCTGCAAGCCTCACAAGCGACCGCTATCATAGACTAGACCACGTTCAAGTAGCCCACGAGCCATACTGTGGGTCACAAGGGCTGATCCCTAGCTCTCGCGCGACGACGGTCTGACAGGCTGTGGTTGGACAAAATGTCACTGTTTTTCCCTAGCCTCTTTAGTCCCCTTTATGACTATCCATACCTTGTCGAACGACATAAGCATCACAGGCTTAGCCTCTCAGATATTTGCATCGCGCCTCTCTCCTGCAATGTGCATTCGCTTGTTACCTCTCTCGTTTCTTGGAACGGACGTCGAATTATTTCGAACAATCCGCTTCCACTTCAGCACGACGGCAGCAGTATGCAAAGTTATCTGGTTGCAACTCTGAAAGTTTCGATCTTAGTTCTCGAGATGAGGATGATGGAGCCGCAAAGCTTTACTTTCAGAAACGAATCTAAGTCTGCTCAAATCGGCGACTGGTGTCGCTCATATAACAAAGACAAGGACTCTAAGGATGATAGAGGCAGTCGATGCACGACATGAGCCATAAGTCGCTGTTCAACTTCGGCTGGTCCGCTGAACGGGTCAGAGCTGCTGGTCTGGAGTGGTTGGTGCCTTTAATTATCCGTAGGGCCATGGAGAAACTTGCTCCAAACGCATCTGTGAAGGTTGCACGGCTTCTGTGCCAGTCCCCACCACAACTTCTGCTCATCCAGCGGCAAAAGTGCTACAAGCACCTTAAACAATGATGACCTCGCCTTTCGAGCGGGTTTGGCCGTCAGTAACTGATGTGGAAGCGGTGGCGGTGTACGTGGATCCAGCGATTGTCATTATCGAGAGTGGTGCAGTTCTCATGGTAGCTGCGGTTAGTGATTGAGTACTCGTGCCTACCACAATGATTGTCCCACATGAATTGAACAAGATTGGGGTGCTATGGATGGGGATTCGACCGCCCAGTGCCAAGATTTGCCCTCGGAGAATGATTAGATCAGACGACAGGCCAAGAGCGTAGGTGAATTCGGCGAAAATTTGAAGCAGCGGCTGTCTTCAAGGTACCTGATGGATCTGCTATGGGAAATCTTGCCCTTGGACAATCGAATCAAACAAAAGATCAAGAGCGTAGGCGGATGCCGCGAAAATTTGAAGCAGCGGTCGTCGTTAAGGTTCCTGATGGATCAGCTATGGGCATGGTGTGGCTAATGCCCTTAATAACTTATGCACTTCCACCGATGTCCGATATGGTATTGCTGTGAGCCTGTGAACGACTGTTTGGCTACCCTGGGCGAACGTAGCTTCTCCCGTAACGGTGGCTCCACTGGTCGCTGCTCGCAGTTACTGGCCCTCAGAGACAAACGATGCAGGCCTCGTCCAACGGAGCAGCGGGGAGTGTTAATACCCTGAACGACAGCATGACCGTCCCCAGGGCTGGGGATTACAACGCCCCCAGAAGCAGTGATCTGGGCACCTGAAGCGACTATCACCTCTCCTTAAAAAAATGGTTTCATTTGCCACTGTCCGCAGCCGCAGACTCCATCCGTAAGCATGGTAGGCGTCTCATCTGAGCAGCAGCAGGATTCGACATAGGTGCCTTGTACGACAGCATGGTCATTTCCAGGATTGGAAATCACAACGTCTCTAACAGAGGTGATTTTGGCACAAGAAGCGATCATCATGCCTTAGGCTACGATGCCATCCCTGGAAGCACCCTTAATGATCTGACCAGCAAAGGCCACCTCATTTACTTGCGCCAACCTTGAAGTCTTGTTAGCTTGTTGCCTTTTATCTGAACTTGCGCCATTGACTAACCGTATAGCGTGGTGTGGAGGCAAAAACTATCTGCGCTTCAACGCTACCACTCCGGCAAACCCAGCCCCGAACAAGCCAGCACACAATCAAAAAATCGAACCCATCGGGATCCATCCACTGTGCAACACAAACGCAAACGCCGTGCTTCAGAAAGGCGCCCCAATCAGCGCAGCAACTGTACTGATCAGCCCCGTCCGGACATAGAATTCCGCAACCGTTGCCACTGCCGGGAGCGTGTGCGTGCCGTACGCGGTCAAGCTATCTGCCAGCCCTGTACCGGACGTATACACGCACATCGTGATGATAAAGAACGGAGCCCCTGCAGAAAAGCCAAGGCCGACTATACCAACCGTGTTCGCCATGAGCGAGGCCTGCGTGATGAATAGGTCGATGGCTGTTGTGCCGCCCTTGTTCACATACCGTGGCTCCAGATACAATCTCCGCACCGTAGGTAAGGCGAAGAGACTTGCAGCTGAGATCAGGGCTTTAATCGCTAATGCACGGTTGACAGTTGCGAGCGGCCAGCCTAGGGTTAGGGAGGTGTATTGTGGTAGGAGAACTTCAATGCGGACTGCGAGGCCGTTAAGAAGGTAGATGAGGAGGATTGTGTATGTGGGATTAGGGACGGAGAAGAGGGTGAGGATGGAATTGTAGGAGGTACGCCATGATTGGAAGAGAAGCTGGGAGAGGGAGTGCTGGTGTCCAATAGTTAGCGGGGCGTGATAGGGGCGTGTGGCTGAGATGCGAGGGAGTAGTACTTTTGCAGACGAGTGAGGAAGCATTGATTCTATGGTCGGAGACATTGTGTTCAAAAAGTCTTCGTCGCTTGGATTCATAAAAGGCTGCAAAGCCCCTCCCCCTGAGTCGGCACGTCCGTAATGTTCGGGCATGGAAGACGCAATATAAGCTGTGGATAGATAGCATGCTATGCTGAGCCCGTTAAGGATGTAGACGTGGTTGCTGAGGAGTATAGAACCGATTGCTGAGCCAAAGACGCTTGCAAGGAAGTAGAAGCCTGAGTAGATTTCGGAGTCAGCATTCCTCCTTTCAATCAATGCAATGAACAAAGGTGCATGCATTGGGAGCGAATGCTGCTAAAACAAAATTCGAGCTTCTTGAAAACAGCAAAAAGGGGTCATAGATGCTCCGAGTTGACTTACCACTGATGTAGTTGTAGGCATTCGTTCTATTAAATTATCCACCATTCAAGAATGGGTGAGAATGCTGGCATTATATGGATTTGGAAAGTACTCACAGGTTTTCTGGGGCCGAAATATCTGCAATACATTTGATGACTATGGTTATGCGGACGATGTCGCCACCCCGAACGAGGTCGAAGAAGCAGGAAAGAAGCGCGGCTTCTGTTGTCCACGATTGGTGGAGCCAGACTACGGAAACGTACGAGCGTAAGGAATGACGTGAGGAATGACAGGTAGCGGAAAGCATGGTCCTATGACTGTTCGCACTCACAAGCTATCATTGAATAAAGGACGGCCAGCGCTGCACAGCAAAGGTTCAGGATGACAAGTCGACGTAATCCATATCGTAGAAGAAGATCTTTGAATGTTGCAAGTACGAGAAGTGCTGTTGTTCAGGGAAGACGTTCAATCAGTCTGCTTATATAGCCTAGAAGCGCACAAGTCTTATTCCATACGTATTGGAGGAAGAGGTGGCTTACGTGATAAGCACTGTAGGAACGAATCAACCCCATCAACCATGCTTAACCTTGACTGTATGGGCGGGACCTTGCACAGCATCTCCTCAACAATGTTACCTGCATTGATTTGTGTCGCATCATGGATCTGATAGTAGTTGTAACATTGTGCTTGCTGAAACAGGTATACTCGCGAGCTCTTGTGCAGTATCGTGCCCAAATTGCCAAATGTGAGTATCCCGCCCAATAATACAAGTGGGCCCGATACTGTGCGTTGTAACGACGACGACATGAAGGTCGAATCTACTGAGACGAGACTAAAGAGGCGCTGAGCTGATGCAGGCGGTATAATTTGCGACAACGGTGTCGATGGTGGGAGTTGGATCCTTGTTGTATGGGCGCGATGCAGCCTAGTACTTCTCAAAGGTTAATTGAAGATTATCCGATCTGATTTAGCCTCCTGATAGGTGGATTATGCCCTTAGATACTAATTCGTTGGTAGACTACGGAAGTACTGGTAATCTGGTAGTCCGGCTTGTTAGAAGACCCTTTGACGGAAGGAGCCTCGGCCCGAACCGCGGCTCGATTTGCAGCAAGGCCAGAGGTAGTTAGCGTCAGATCTTTTGATAGGCATTCACGATCGCACACAAATAAAGTGATTGGTCGACAAACGAGCCGCTATCGACTAACCTGATTTGGTAACTAACTTATTCTCTGGCGACCCGAGTAGTATTAGTGTGCCAAGATTCTGGGCGCTCTAGCCCGATATAGCTAGCCAGAAAGAGAAGCAGTTCACATCTGTACCTGTGGATTTAGACTCAATCTAGCACAATTCCTTCTCATGGCGGCTACGCGCAAGTGCCCAGCTGGCATGGAAATATTGATAAGTGTGCTCCACGCGGATTTTGCGGCGATTTGAGGGTGCGACCTCGCCGGTGATGGTGAATGTTGAGCATTGGACAGGTCATGTCAAAGAGTCGGACAGACTTAGGGGATGAGGAGCTTTTGGAAATCTTCGGAATTTCCCCTTCGCAAACGACTCTCCAAACGCTTGGATGGCTTCTTCAAGATTGCCCGGAAGCTTGCTCCAAGGCGATCAAAATACTTGCTGATGGCAGTCGCAATGAAGATCGACGAGAGGCCTATGGAGAGACAGGCTTGTTGGGCTGCTTGATGGAAATCCAGGCCACATTTCCCGATGATGACACTCGCCGCGAAGCCCTTCGAGCAGTTGCTAACGCCTGTGCCGATTTTGGTAAGGCGATTATGTGTTTTTCGTGGTCTTAGCTTATCTGCCATCCGATAGACAGCAATAGGGATTGCGTGATTGCGTCTCCGTATTTGAAGAACTTGTTCGAGAATTTATTCACCAAAAGCACCGCCTATGTTACTTTGGCCGCTTTGTATAACATCTCACTAGACTACGAGCCAGCGCAGCAGGCCTTGCGAGAGACTGGACTTTTCCTTCGGCTCATTGCTCTACTTGATAATCCAATTTTTGATCGATCTCTGATGCTCCCTCATACAGCTGGTCTTCTTGCCTTTGCAATCGAGGACTATGATGTTAGCCAATCTCCCAACAGCGTACTGAAAACATTAGCTCAGAACATAAGATTTGGAAACCCCAGTGTTGAAGAAATTGTTCCACTTCGAGGTGCTATCCTAGAACATCTCAAGCAAGAACGCTTCAAGCGAATTATATTCGAGCAGGATCTCTTTGAGACGTTCCTTGTGTCAATTCTTCGTTCATTTGGATACAATGGCGATTGCACGGCATCGCTTCCGGAAGCATTCTACTCGATATCGCCCCCTGAAGACGAGATAGAAGACTATGAGTTGCTTCAAACTTCACTCATCGCCAGCTTGCGTGATGTGACGTCCACTTCAACATTCTTCGAGAACTATGCTTTTGGATCCACCACCACCTGGATATGGCTTTCTTGGCTCCGTTCAGGCAATCAGAGCTTACAACTGATATCGTGCTGCATTCTCAGCAACCTTGCTCGCGGCGAAGAAGAGTGGGCGGAACAAATGGTCACAGCATACGATGTCCAGCTAAGACTGATCGAATTAAGCGTGCAAGGATTCGACTCCCGCGTACCTCTTGCAGCGCTCGAATTGCTTCTGCAGCTTGCGAGGCCTCGCAGTAACAGGCAAAGACTTTGCAGCCAATACCTCGAAAAAATTCCGAGCATCTGGGCCGCCGACCCGAGCGCTTTCAGCGGGCTCGTTCGAATACAATATGCAAGCGTTGCAGTCCTGCACGGATTAATTAGCGACTGTCCACGAGCTGTTCAACGACTCGTGAATTATCCTGCCCTAAATCTAGTAGGAACAGCCTCGATTGAGTATCGAGCTTACCTGCAACCATTATTGGACTGCTGCGAACGAAGCAATGACACGAAAATTAAAACCGAAATAGCCAAAGTCGTTGTGGAGATCTGTAGACTCACGACACGATTTGGATCAGTACCGAATGATTCAGCTAACTCCGTTACCTTCAGCTCCCTTGACGTGGAAACCATCTGGCGTAACTGCTTGTCAGTGCGGCCTGCTCTCGTCGACCCAATCGCCACAATAATTTCACAGACAGAGGACCTTGGCCTCCAAGCCCAAGGATTTTTCACTCTAGTCCTGGTAGCACGTCAAAGACTGGGTTTCTTAATGGTCCGGGATATACTACAGCAGCGCTCCGTTTTTGAGCATTCAGTCCAAGCTATCACAAAGCAAGGCGTAGGCTGCTTGACAGGTGTCCAAGGTCCGCCTGAGAACGTCGATCCAGCTCGGTGGGCAATCATACAACGTTCGGTGCATGACAATGCCAGGTGGTTGGTAAGTGAAATCGCAGATTGTAAGGTAAGTTTCTCCATATCTTTGCATCTATCTATGCACAGTGCATCCGTCCCGGCAAGACCTAAGTGCCGATCATGACAAGTATCTCCTTCATAACTCGACATAATACGTTATCGCGACTTCGGAACGATGTATAGGAATGTAGAACAAGCGAAGAAAAACGACCAGTTCCACGGTTCGTTCCTTCAGCAACATGTGAAGTCAAAAATTCCTTAGATTCATGATAGAAAAATTCAGCGCTCAATGGCTACCAGGATGAGTGATGGATAGAAAGACAAGAACTTGCTAATCACTTCTTAGGATTCTCAATTGTCGCCGGATTGGTCAGCACTACTAAACGACCTCGCTCATGGACGATTCGATTGTACGGGGGACCTTGTGACCCGTGCCGTGTCACTCGAGGAGAACAAGGGTAGGGTACAATCGGAAAGAGTCGCCGAACGGCAACGCTGAAGGCATAAGATCGCGCATCAGCGCTCGAATCAAGACTGAACAATAGAGTAACGGTCCGGCGACTCCCCTCCCACATATCTCGACAACCTCGACAATTGCGCAAGTTCGCCCTCATTGTTCCTGTTCCCACCCGAAGTTATGAAAGCAACAGTCAGACTATTGACCGTCGCTTCAAGGTTATAAGCCACTGTTGATGGTGACGCGCGAAGAGGAAACATGATCGTTAGGTAGTGCTGGTTGAACATATGGCCCGTCGCGCCTCTCCTTACAAATACAGTTCCGCTGAAACGATTGCGGGGTCCATATTGAGCGTTGTCCAAGGCACCCCAGCGAGACACCATGTCGTATTCATTGCAGTAATGTTCGATGTGCTGAATACATCTCATGGCAACTTCCCCCTCCGAGCTCTCCGAAGAATTCTGGAATCCCAGCGTAGACGATCGGAGCGGGTTGTTGAAGTGCGACGCTGCAGATCCGAAGGTGTAGATTTCCTAACGTCTCATCTTAGCGACTAATACTCTTATAAGGAATGTGGTCATGTCTCCGGAGGATGGGCGAAACAGTCATGAGAATGCACATTCTCGCTCTCGTTCTCTTCCCAAACGATGAAACCGTTAATCCATTTGGGATGCGCCAAGAGTTCCTTTGCTAGGACATGGGACAGGATTGAAGGAAATGCGATACGCACTACTTTACTAAATGTCCCCTGCGGTAAAGTTTTCAACAGCTCGTCTATCACCATCGAGATAATGATCCCGCCCTGGCTGTGCCCTATCAATACTACCTTTCGAACCTCCGGATCAAAAAGGTACGCTCTGACTTGGTCATAGGCGACGCGGACATCCAAAGTATTGTACCCGAAAGCCCGTTGGATAGTGCATTCAACTAGGTCGAATGGCAGGCCATAGGTTTTGTTGTGTACTCCAAAGACAGATCGACCGAACGTCGCCGCAAGAAGATCGACATTAGCCTGGAGGCCTTTGTGACTACATCCCGAATATTCAGTAACGCGATCCTTCCTTTCTTTGGAACAGACAAGAAGAGTGCAAGATGAGTTGGGGATTCCGATCTTGTCCCCGCGTCCAGCCTAGAAACCGTGATTTCTTGAAAGGAACTTACCCAGTCGCAGTTCCGTTCACAAAGACCCATCTTTCGTCTTGATAATTACCGACGCTAGCGGTTGCGTTCGCGACCTCTCGCGAACGCACCACCGTCGACCCATCCATGGGTTTCGCGAGAAGCAGTATCAACCCACCCACCACCGCCGAGAGCAAAGTAAAGACTAGTGATATTTGAGAGTCAGCACCTCCAATCTGAGGTAAGCGTCAAGTCTTGAGACATTTCACTCAAAAAAATGATTCTAAAGACGGACTGCGACATCGAAAAGGGCAAAACCGGCCCGTACTTACTCGCACCAGGTAGCACCAAGAACGCCGGCACAAAAAGCACTAGCACGACCGTCTCAAGCACGAAAAGCAATACTTGCAACACCATGTATTTTAGACTGCTCACAGATATGAAAAGCTCCGCCGTTGGGTCGTTGGTCCAAAATGGCAAAAAGAGCCATGGCAAATACCGCAGCCTGGTGAATAGGGTACGAGCATCGTGGAGGAAGAGACGAAAGGGACTGTTGCGCGAGGCTATGGCATCCGCAGGATCCATTTGGGTGGGTATGCAGCGGATTGCGTATCCTTGGGTGCGCTTTCCGAAATCTCGCTGTTCGAAATTCTGCTCTCAGGGGAAAGCGTTGCGCTTAAAGAACACGTTTTATTTCACGAGCAATTCTAACGACTCAAAATGGACATCATAGCATCGGTCAAAGGCTCGAAAATATCTACAGACCGCATTGTGGCTGACTATGGCCTCATATTGAGCGCACCGTCGATGTTTAGAAGACCCGGGCAATCGATAGATGGTGGATGTAGTGGGGATTCTGATGACGAAGTCTCGTAACGGGCTTTTGAAGTCTCTTCCTGATTGGAGATAGAGTATCGTGGCTTTCTCGTGAGGCTAAGCATGTGATTATTATTACCACAATAAAAGGGAAATGACACGAGGCTAGCGCTGACTCTGGGTGGACATCGCGATCAGGAAAGAATGGCATGATCAAAACTTGTGGCCTTTATTGCCGATGAGACGGTAACTTACAAGTGTGCGAATAATCCTGGAGTTCAGCAATAGTGGGAATGCAAGGCTCGATATCCAGAGTGGTAACTCCCGGTGCATTGCTCTCCTACTTACCCATTGTAGACAGTAGTACCGAAAACCTTTCTGCCGACTGAACACTGAATAGCTCCCCATAGGGAATGCAGCAACGTTGGCTTCCGCCATCTCAGATCATCAGCCGGATGAGACAGCAGAATGGCAAAACAATCTGTAGCCAGTATTCGCTGTTGGTCACCCGCCCAACTACTAATTGGCCCCTAAGCAGACTCCCAATGACTCATCGGAGAGGAGACAAGCTTCCTGCTTGGTGGTCGAATATGTTCTGAGAATTTACGGTTTGCAACCTCACCGTGGCACTCGTCGAACAACAGTAATAGGTGCTTCCCATTCAGCTTTGCTCATTTCAAAGCAGGTTGTTATCTGGTAACGATGGGATCGATCGGCGGAGCAAGCAAGGCATGTGGGACGACTCCCTAAGGAATATTGATATTGTTATCTGCAAAGCACCTTACTTTACTCATCAAGTGCTCTTGGATGCGCTAGCGATTAGCTGGGCGCGGCGGACCGATTTGACCGAGCTTAGCGCCGCTTAGACGACAAGGGTCACATCTAGATCCATTTTGCACAAATCTACACAATACATCGTAGGAGACGCTTGAAGGCTTCGAGTGGATATGGTGGAAGAGGTGGAGATAGTTACAGATGTCGTCCACTCATCAGATGAAATTGTCAAATCTAGGCTACTTCCGCACGATGCTGAAGCGGCAGAAATCCAACGCCGCGCCTCCGAAGCGCACAAGACCTATGGGCGAGGTCGGAAAGTCTATACGAAAGGCGTAAAGGACAAGAAACTGCGGAGCAATCTTAAGAATTTGGAAAGCAGATATAAGGATGCTACAATCAAGGCAAAGGACGCAGAGATTCTACTGGAAAACCGGTCAGGGTATTTGGAGCCCGAAGCAGAGCTCGAGAGAACCTACAAAGTCCGTCAAAATGACATACTGAAAGACGTCGCTGTCGAGACGGCTAAGAAGGGATTTGAACTTAAGCTTGAAAAGCTTGGGCCGTATACAGCAGACTACACGAGGAACGGACGAGGTCTGCTACTAGCAGGTAGGAAGGGCCATGTCTCGACCATGGATTGGAGAGCTGGTACCTTGGGCTGTGAGCTGCAGCTACAGGAAACAATTCGAGACGCCAAATGGCTACACAATGACCAGTACTTTGCAGTGGCTCAGAAGAAGCACGTCTATATCTACGATCAAAACGGCGTGGAATTGCACTGCTTACAAAAGCACATTGAAGTCACGAATATGGAATTCCTGCCTTATCACTTTTTGCTGGCTACAGTAGTGAGTGTCCTCTGCTCGCTGGCTTCGACTTAGATGATTGATGATATCAGGGCAACGCTGGATATTTGAAGTACACTGATACATCGACTGGTCAGATGGTGATCGAGATGCCCACGCGGCAAGGATCGCCTACAGCTTTAGCTCAGAACCCAAGCAATGCCATCTTGCATGTAGGACATCAAAATGGTACTGTCACGCTCTGGTCCCCGAACTTAACCACACCTCTGGTGAAGATATTGGCGCATAGAGGGCCTGTACGAGCCATGGCCATTGATCGAGAGGGAAGATACATGGTTTCCGCAGGTCAAGACATGAAGATGGGTGTTTGGGATGTACGGATGTATCGAGAGGTCAACAACTACTTTCTTCGTCAGCCCGGCTCGTCTCTCAGTATCAGTGACCGTGGTTTAGTCGGTGTCGGCTGGGGTACCCAGACATCTGTATGGAGAGGTCTCTTCGACAAATCGCGGGAAGACCAGGAGAAGATTCAATCGCCCTACATGGCGTGGGGGGGTGAAGGGAAACGCATCGAGCGGGTAAGGTGGTGCCCATTCGAGGATATTCTAGGTATCTCGCATGACCAAGGATTTTCGAGTATCATCGTTCCCGGCGCCGGTGAGCCCAACTTTGACGCCTTAGAGCTTAATCCATACGAGAATGCGAAACAGCGACAAGAAGCGGAAGTGAAATCATTACTCAACAAACTTCAACCAGAGATGATCTCATTGAATCCCGAATTTGTTGGCAAACTTGACCTGGCGTCAGCAGAACAGCGCAAGCAAGAAGCCGATCTTGACAGGAAGCCGGAAGACCCGGTACTCAAATTGAAGAACCGGGGTAGAGGCAAAAATAGCAGCCTGCGGAAACATTTGAGGAAGAAGGGCCAGAGGAACATTATCGATGAGCAGAGATTGAAAATCGAGGCACTTCGGCTGGAGCAGAATAAGAAAGCTAGGATGAAACTTGCGAAGTATGAAGAGGACCTTGGGCCAGCGCTGGCAAGGTTTGCTCGAAGACCAGGTGGCTGAATGGGATAGACTATGCAATCGCAAGTGACCCCCTACAGATAACCTACCCCGATCTCTCATTTCCACTGTGAAGGCTACATGCCGGACCATATTGGACCAGAGAAAGAAATGTCAGTTACGATTCTGGATACCCGATGTCTGAAAGCGAGGTGTATGTGGCCTGCTGTGGCTTGAGGAATTCGAAGAAGCTCCGACATACTACGCGTACCTATCGCATAGCATTGCTGTGGACTGGGGATGCATAAGCTTGATATCACCCTACAATGAGGGACGGGCAGGGGAGGGGGAAGCGCGAATGAGCAATTTCGTCAGGCGATCGGATTCTGGTGCACTCCAAGGCCGGCGAACCAGAGTCCTTAGTTTACTTCCACAACTTACTGATGATTCAACAAACTGGACGATTGCATGCTGGTACGACTGTTACTAGTATATTGGTCAAAGGGGACACGGTCATGAAAAGGACGAGATTACTTTATAGTGATCTCTTGAGTTGACGAAAAATACGTAAAATGTCATAATAATGCTCACTTGCTTATGTGCTAGATCAAGCCTACATGCCACGCAGCCAGCGACCCTTGTTCCTTCTGTCCAAGTTGAAGCTCTTATTCGATGAAGCTCCTATCCATCCCAAGTACCATGACTTTCCGCGCAAACTACTGGCTATCCGCCAGTACACTAGGAGTGCGGTGAGATGGCTTGCCATCATTGTCCATATCCTGCCGTTGGGCCTTGATCACAGCTACCTACCACCATGATCAACGCCGTGCTCGGTGAGCAGCGTCTCTGTCACCTCAGTAACCCACAGATACTGACAATACCCAGTCTTCAACAACTCAGGCCAGCCCAGGCTGACCAAGTTCTACACCCAATTAGTATGCCCTCCAGCCCTCTAACTAAAGCTATAAGACCATCCCTGAACGACCTCCCAGGACACCAGCGTCCAACAACGCCTCATCTCCGAGATCTTCACGCTCGTGTCCCACCGCCCTGCCTCAGCATGCAACTTCCTCCCGTACCACCACCCCCCCTCCTTCCACCAAACACCCCACCTCCTAACCTCCCCCCGCAGTCTCCCTCCTCTCCTCGCCTCCTCTTCCCCCACGCCCTCCGCGGGCTCCACCCACAACGACACCCCCTCCCTGATAACCTACCGCCACTACGCAACCCTTTACTTCATCCTCATCAGCACCTCCACCGAGTCGCCGCTCGCGCTTCTCGATCTCATACAGGTTTTTGTAGAGGCGCTGGATAGGCTGTTTGAGAATGTGTGCGAGTTGGATTTGATATTCAATTTTGAGACGCTGCATGCTACGCTGGCGGAGATGGTGGTGGGCGGGGTGGTGGTGGAAACGGGGCTGGAGACGGTGGTTAGGGAGGTAAGGAAGGGGGGGAAGGTGCCGAGACGGATGGAGGGTGGGGGGATGGGGGCGGTGGGGAGGTTGGGTGTGGGGCGGATGGGGTGACTTTAGCTTGAAGTGGGACGTTTAGAAGTAGTCTCCAAGAATATGAGAGTCACGATTGGTATCTTATGCGTGCAAGGATTTAGGACTCAATAATCACGGATAAACAGAGTTATTGAAGTAAGATAGATCACTGGATGCCATATAACGCTCCACGGAGACGCCATGGACTTGGATGGCTACGTCTCTTCACCATTCCCATGCAAGCCCATCATCCCTCTGTACCCTCCAAGCCTCGAACCGATCTTTCCCAGGTTTCCCTGCTCCGCTCGCCATGACCAGTCGCCATCCCATCAAGCTGGTCTTTCGCTAAGACCTTCTGGTGCCTCCCTCACTGTTCATCTTGTACCTCGTGCAAATGCTGAGCGTTCTGATGGTGGAAACTCGCTTTCCAAGGCTTTGGCCGATGACGGAATGACGGGCAGCAGTCATTTGGTTCACGAGTTGGCCGCCATTCAGACTCCTGAAGACTTTAAAGTAGTCTGCGTTTATCCTGGATGTTATCCCTCTCAAGCTGCTACAGCAATAGGTTCCGGTTTCGTAGGTTCTTCCTCGGTAGGTAGATCATCCTAGAGAAAAGTGATAAGAGACTATAACAACACATTTCTCGAAGACGAACAAGGTTATAGACTTACAACTTCGAAGATCACCTTGATTTGCAGGCTGCAGCTTGGACAAACCGCGACCTCTTCCCCATCGCGCAAGTCTTGGAGTAGTATCTCGAATTGATCACCACAGGGGCAGGGGTAGGTGTAGAGATTGATTTCGGGGTGGTACGTCATATCCTCAATCTCGATCTCGTCGTAGAAAGACATGATGATGAGGTGCTGATGTAGCGGTGATAACGTGCGAAGGTTTCGATTGGTAATGAGAATCGTTGAACTCTGGTCGATGATGGCGAGGTTTTTTTCTTATCTTATCGTGCCAAGCAAGTTTCTGTGCCGCAAGCGAAAAAGTGACATCCATTTGGCCCGCGAAGACGGGAGCTTCTATAATGCAGGCGTTTTCTAAAATTTAATACCGCGCGATGATCTACCCCTCCCCACTAAAATAGGTGACACTGCCACAGTAATTTCCGGGGAACAGGGTCTGATCTCACCGTCGCCATTTGCACCTCACCGTCGCCATTTACACCTTATCGTCGTTGCCGCCGCCGTTCTCTTCAGGCCCCCGGGGGATGCCCCTCTGCTCTCACCGGATTTTGGTGGCAATGCCACCAAATACTTCGAGAAGCAGAGGGGCACCTCATCGTCGCCATTATATGTAGTAGTATAGATAGTAGTACAGTCAATAAGTTGATATTTAGCCCTCTTCCTCCTCACTGTCCTCAAATCTACGCCTCCGCTTGCGAGGAAGCCCCTCAACAACGTCATCTACCTCGCCGGCGAGTTCTTGCAAAGCTGTATTCATCCCCCTCTTTCTAATGGGGCCAATAAGATGTGCAAGCTCTTGTATTCACTTCGTGATCGTCGACGTACGCTCCTTCTCTATCATGCCGTCGAGCTCGTCTTTCAAACGCGCAGGGGCAGCACTCCTAGTATATATGTGTAATAGATAATATCGCGCTCGTCAGATCGCGATTACTGTAATCTTTTGGCCCAATAGACTTTGAGCACCTATTACTCTAGAGGCGTTACAAATATTCGAAACAAACAACTATAAATAATTGTAATTCTCGCCTTTCAATATTTGAAAATCGCTATTGAAAACACGTCGACAAGCCTCTTCTAATTCAAGGGAAACGCAAAGAAGAACAAAATCGATAAAGAAGAGAGAGAATGCATTAGAATCGCGAGCAATGCTCAATTAATTGTCGACGTCGAAATTCAAGACGTCGATAATCTAACTATTCAATTAACTATCCAATTGAGCAACGATAAGAGCAATAGAAAGAAGAAGAGAGAAAGAATCTATGACGACAATATTATAGGCGAGAGAGAGTAGTTCTAGAGGTGTTTAACGACAACAACAAGATCAAAATTTAAATAGAAAATAACGACGAGAATATTGTTTACTTCTCACGAAATTACTGTGACAATATCATCAAATTTGATAAGAAGACAACTGCATTCTCTTGCAGAAGCTAGTAAATAATAATAATACAAAACACCTGCATTATAGAAGACCTCGCGAAGACACATCCAAAATTCCACTTTATAAATCTATCATCAATGCAATTAATTATTATACGATCTCAAAATTGTGATGTCAACATAACTTGATATGCTCTATAACTTTCGCGTGATTTTGAGGTGTATAAGTGTGTGTTGATGTAAGTTCTAAAGATGCGATAAGATGCTATTCCGTCCGACATGTTTTTTGAAAAAAAAAAAAGTTTGCAAAAAAATTTCTTAGGGTTGTTAGGGTTGTGTGCCAGAAAGCACTTTAAGCAACATTTTAAGATTCTCAATGCTACAACGCACGCTTGAGTTTTATATCTTGAAATTACGCACAAGTTGTAGAGCATATAAAGTTGTGTTGTCGTTAAAATTTTGACTCTGTCTAATAGTCGATTGCGTGGGTAGTAGACCTGCAAAGTGGAATTTTGGATATGTTTTCGCGAGTTAAATGGATAATCACTTTTTCGCTTGCGGCACAGAAACTTGCTTGGCACGATAGCGTCACAGATTAGGGCTGGGGATCATGCAAACCCTAATGCTTTGGGATATCGACTTCGGTTTTTCACTGCAAAACAGTATCTTTTTCTGATTCTTTCACAACATATTTGCCTTTTTCGAGGAACAATACCGCTTTGAACGATCGAAAGACTGGCGTCCATCCCGTTCAGATTCAAAGCCGGTGGAGCCATGGCTCCCCTACCAGAAATGCATCACCACCGGAATACGACTAAGGTCTCCCACAAGCCTTTCAAATCAAAGCATGCCACCAAGGGTTTGATCAAAGACCTGAAGAAAGGGAAGATTGAGAGCTTCCAGAAAGGTAGTCGGAAGACCTCGCACCAACAGGTCATGTCGAAGTTTGACCGCAAGAATCAAGCCGCGCAGAAGAGACAGATCAAGCATCAGGAGAATGTTAAAAGCACGAGCGTCTTCTCTGGCCAGCATGGAGCTCCCAGGATTGTCGCTGTTGTGCCAACGCGCTATGACCTCGATGCAAAAGCTGCCATTCGGAAGCTCAATCAAAGTGTAGGCCTTGACGCAGATGTGTCATCTCTCGGCACGGTAAGGATTGAGAGGTTCAAGCAGAACATCTCATATTTGCCAGTAGAGTATGATCTACAAAAGGCGCTCGATGCCTGCCGTGTTGCAGATTTCATTGTTCTTATTCTATCGCCTACGGAAGAGGTAGATGAGCAGGGTGAAATGATGCTCAAAACCATTGAAAGTCAAGGCGTCTCCAACGTGCTCACAATGGTACAAAATCTTGATCAAATCGAGCCGGCAAAGAGACAACCACAAATCCTTTCTTCACTTAAGTCTTACATCACTCATTTCTTCCCTTCGCAGGACAAGGTCCATTCGGTCGATTCAGAGCGAGAGTGTACCAATGTCATACGATCTCTATGCACGACAACGCCGAAGGGCGTTGTATGGCGAGAAGAGAGAAGTTGGATGCACATCGAAAGTATTCGATGGCCAGAGGGCGTATCAGAATCTCACGGCGAAGTCGTACTCACAGGAGTCGTACGTGGCAAGGGCTTGAAAGCCGACAGACTGGTTCATGTTGGAGATTTGGGCAGCTTTCAATTCGAGAAAATCACAGATGCGACCTTGCCCATAGCGAAGAAGCGTAAAGCTGATGAAAGGGCTGTTGACACAGACAAGAGCGAACTAATTTTGGAAAAGCCAGACGACGATCAAGATGATCTTGCGGATCTTGCCCCTTATGAGGCTGCTATGGAGGATATCGACGGAATGGCAGCTTCTACAGCGCCTTCAGAGCGGCGAGGTGTGCTTCTTGACGATCACCACTACTTTTCTGACGACGAGACACATCTTCCCGAGGCCCCGAAACGACTACCCAAAGGCACGTCCTCATACCAGGCGGCTTGGTTCCTTGGCGACATGTCAGATTCCGGGTCAGACTTCAACGATGTAGAAGATAATGAGGATGATGTACTGATGGATGCTCCTGCACTTCCCCAAGACGGAGTTGAAGGCCTTGACAAGGGCACGTTGCCTGAACCTACAGAGACTACACCGTCGGAGTACCCTCAATCGGAAATGTTCCTTGACCGTGCTCCAGACGAAGAGGCGGAAGAACTGGCGGAATATCTTTCACAGAGGAAGAACGAGGCCTCTGAAGATAGAGAATTCCCAGACGAGATTGAGCTGCATCCCAACGTTCTGGCAAGAGAAAGGCTTGCACGGTACCGAGGTTTGAAGAGCCTCAAGACCAGCCATTGGGATACCACTGAAGACAAAGCACATGAACCAGCCGATTGGAGTCGCTTGCTTCAAGTACCGGACTACAAACGGGCTCGAAAGGTTGTCACTCAAGAGGCTTTGGTCGGCGGCATCGACCCCGGCAAACGGGTCAATGTCCACCTTCGCTCGGTCCCACTCTCTCTTCTTGGCAGCTACGACCCGACGCAGCCGCTCGCTTTGTACTCCTTATTACGCCACGAGCAAAAGCGTACTGTGGTCAATTTCAGCATCACCCTGTCATCCTCCCGCCCCTCGCCTCTAAGGTCGAAAGAGCCCTTGATCGTCCAATGTGGCCCGAGGCGCCTTCTCACCTATCCACTTTACAGCCAGGCAGGTGCTACACCGAACAATGTGCACAAGTTTCTTCGTTACCTTCACCCCGGCCAGACGGCCACAGCGACCTTCATAGCTCCAGTGACATGGGGCTCAGTCCCGGCACTATTCTTCCTTCCCACATCGTCAGAAGACCCTGCAAGCAACGCCCTTGGTTCTTTAATAGCAACAGGAACATCCCTCCCGCCCGATCCCTCCCGCGTCATCGCCAAACGCGTGATCCTGACGGGTCATCCCTATAAGATCAACAAGAAGTTGGTGACCGTACGGTACATGTTCTTTAACGCCGAGGACGTCGCTTGGTTCAAGGCACTGCAGCTATGGACGAAGAGGGGGAGGAGTGGCTTTATCAAGGAGAGTCTGGGTACGCATGGCTATTTCAAAGCTACCTTCGATGGGAGGATAAATCCTATGGACGCAGTGGGTGTGAGCTTGTACAAGAGGGTCTGGCCGCGGAATGCGAAGGCTTTGCTTGTTGGCGAAAAGGGCGTTGAGGACGAAAAGATGGAAGCGGCTTAAATATGAAATAGCAGTGCTTGCTATGCATGTCAATGATTCAAAAAAGAATTCAAGCTACAGTTTCGCCATCATCGGCTGCTTTGCATGTCCTAAAAGGATACTCTTCCCAGTTCTCCCTTGGCAGGGTGAAGAGGGAAGATTGTTATGTTTCGTCACCGTTGTAGCCCGTAAACAGCCTACAAGAGCAACCTAATATCAACCCATGATCTTTCTGAGAGAGTAACTGGGAGCAGAGAAAGATAATTAATGATAGCATGCAGTAGAGGATCATTAGGCACGGCAGCTGTTGTCACTCCCTCACTAATTTGCATTCACAAAAAGTATCAAACAACAAGCTGATCACACAACCAGACGGCACCATGCACCCTTCCATATCGCCCCAGTGCCCCATCTGCCGCTCAGCCACGGCGGTTCCACCTGCGTCTACCCGTATATTCCCTTGGTACGGTTCCCTCAACACGATGGATCCATTTCTGCTTCTCCTCCTCCCACAAGTGATACGAGTTGCGGAGATACCACAAACTCTCCACCAAATTGCCGTCGCGATAGACCTCGAGGTCCGTCCATGCCTTGCCAGCCTTGTTGTTATTCTTAGGCTCAAGTTCGTTGAAAGCCTTGACGATGTTGGTGGGACCATGGCAGGCCTTCAGTCCGGAGTGGACAACCCGTTCGCGTTCGATGCGCAGATTCGGGTATCCGTTCTTGTCCAAGTTCGGGATCTACGCAAAAGCCAATTAGAGAGTGAGATGTGAGGTAAGCAGGGCAGTTATTACTCACGGTTGCTAGCTTGAGGACGTTGGAAGAGCCATGGTCGTGATCATGTTTTAGACAACACTCGGCCACCACAAACGCATCACCAACCTTGATCACGCCTTTTGCAATCAATTGCTCAAGCTTTTTAGGGCTGGTGAAGGTCTTGAGTTCAGCAGGATCGATATTGTGCGTGATCATCCAGTCAGGCTTGAACTCGTCGCTGAACATCAGTTCACAGACGTTGTCTGCAAGAGGTAGCTTTTCATAGGCATGCGAGGGTCGATCTAGGAAACAATCAGTCCGTGAATGCATTCGGAAACAGAGAGCTTACTGATCGGAATTGGTAGATTCATGGGATGAGTTCCTTGATAAGGTGTGTAATCACCCCACGGCGGCGTCCAGCCAGGATAGGGACTATTGATGAAGTACGGGGGGTTGCTCCCAAGATCAAGACGAGGAGGTAGTCTTCCATATGGCTCATCCACAGGCACAGCATCCTGATCGTTGCTGGCTGAAGCTTGAACGCCCGACGTAGGAGCGATGGTGTCCTTGGCAAGAGTGATTTTGTTTAGAGCATCGGGGCAGCCATTATCGTTACTCAAGTGCGGAGCAGGAACGGGTGCTAGAAGTTGGCTTGATGGTGCTGTTATGGCATATGAGTCATCGCACCCTCAAACTAATAAGTGACAGACTTACAAAGATTGTCTTTCATGTCTGATTACAACGAAGAAGTAGCTACTCCCAGAGTGAGATGAATCACAATGTTCGACGGTATTTCAAGACGGTGATTTGGAGAGAGCCTTGAGCAACCCGCTAAATGTGAACGAAAACTTGCTGATCGTGAACAAAAAGATGAACTTGTCGGGAAGGAAAACAAAGCGCATGGCAACCAGAAGTAATCACGGCCAACACGTGATTCACACTGATAAGAAGGACATATCTATATATGGTTAGTGGTCACTTATGATCGTAAGTAATCGTACAGTATATATATGCTTCATTTAGCAACACTCGGCATTCAGGCTGCTTCCATTGGATCTTTGGACTCTGTTTTTCACATCCATCAATGGTTCGCCTCTTTAGCACTGGGTAGTCACTGGTCCGCCAGCCCAACGTAAAAGCGTCGATACGTTCTTCAAGAGGCCGACTAGATCCATCTAGGTTGACCAGGCACTAAGAGTAGCCCCCTACCGGCGCTTGAGATAATCTATAAAGATGAAAGTGAGCCTAGCCAAAAGCTTGAAGACCATCATTGCCTCGCCGGAAGCTTGAAGACCTTCATTCTTACCAAGAAGTCATATAATGGCCCCTCGAAATACCAAGCCGTCGTATGCGCCGGAAGGGGTTTCTCATCTGAGGCTGCTCCCCAAGCCAAAGAGCAAATCCTTCTGTGGGTCAATGCATCGACGAGACGGTGGTGGACCGAACGACCAGTGAGTAACCATTGTCAAAGCGGTAAACTGTCTTTCGAAGTTGGGGGCTCAATTGAACACGCATGGTATTGGGTTCATGGCTATTAGGGACTCGAAGAGTGATCGAGCATGAAGCTGTGTCTGTGTATGGCCGGGCTGTCGATGAAAATGAGAGTCTTAAGAGAAGGCACTTACTCTACGGGGTTTAAGTATTTTTCATCTATTTGCTTCAACCTGCCCTGCTATTTGCCATTGCTCACATGGCCAGGTCATACGAGCCCTGACTGGCAGATGGGCAGACTGATTGCCTGCAAATTACTAGCATCGCTCCTCTACCCAGCTACAAGACCAACCTTGACATATACTTCATCATAGTCTCTTCTATATACCTCAACAATGACGCTATACGCTGCTTGGTAATCCTCAGTCACTTACTGGAAGAATCCCTCAATATGTTTGATAACATCTTCAGGCGCTTCTTCCGGGACATAATGCCCACAATCTAGGGCACAGCTCTTACTGTCTAGCAGCCCAGGGTCACAAACCCTTTCCCATTCGGCTTTTGCATCGAAGTATCTTTGGACCACGCCCTTCTTACCCCAGAGAACCAAGAGCGGTGACTTGATCATTCTCCCCGCACTGATGTCGGCCTTGGATTCCTCAATGTCTTCCTGCATGCTCGCCCTGTAATCTTCAAACATGGCATGCACAGCGTCCCAATCAGAGAATTGCTTCTTATAATCCAAGACTGCCTCTCTATTGAAGCGTTCGTCCGCGTTGGTGCCGAAACATTTCTCTGGCATGACTTCCGGACTCCCTATAAGTAGCTTCTCTGGGAACGGTGCCGGCTGGGTAAGAAAGAACCAATGGAAATACGCATGAGCGAATCCCATGTTGGTCGCCTCATACATTGCCTTGGTGGGACAGATATCCAGGACCATGCACTTGCGTACCCTATTCGGATGATCAACACAGAGCTTATGTGCAATACGTCCGCCGCGGTCGTGACCGCATACGAAGAACGACCCATAACCAAGCATGGTCATAAGGGTGGCACAGTCTTGAGCCATCGCACTCTTAGCATAAAGTTTGTGGTCCGAGGGGCTCTTTTGGTAGTCGACATGAGGTTTCGAAGAAGCACCATAGCCCCGTATGTCAATTATGATGGTGGTAAACTTGGAGGTAAGCCGAGGAGCAACCTTGTGCCAGATCAGGTGAGTTTGTGGAAATCCGTGTAGAAGCAACAGCGGCGGGCCTGAACCACCACGGACGCCATGGATGGCAATTTCGGGTCCAACAGATATATCGAAGACCTCAAAGCCAGGATAAAAATCATTCATTGTGCGCAGGCTTCTTGAATAATGGAAGGAGTAAAGTCAAACGTCATACGGTTTAACCACGGAGATATGGGCGGCTACGGCGGCTCTCAGCGCGGCAACAGGTGAAAGTAGCAAGGTCTCCACGAATCTCTTTGATTACAATATGGAGCACATGAGTTCTCCAGTCTATGGCCCTCAGAGCTCGTCCCATAGGCGAGACTTTTGTCAATCTAGGGCTTATACCGACATTTCTGTGTCCGGCTCTTCTGCGACCACCATCATGGCCATCCTTGACCCCGAAATGCCAGGCTCGAATACAAAAGCGTCAAAATCACGTTCAAGTCGATTCACTCCCTCTTGACCGGTCAGAAACCGCACATGGTCTGCTGGCTTTGCCGTTGCAATGTCCAGGCTGTGGAGCTTATACCCATTCTACCAACCCGCATGATGCAGGGTATTACAGTACGTCTCGGAAGACTGTGAAAAGCTACGTGTATCGACACCGAAACATTCATGGCGCGGGGTCTACAATAGAAGGCGCCACATTCAATGAAATCGCGAAAGGGGCAGACTCAGGTGTGCTAGAAGCGCTCGGCCTGACGAGGGATCCATCACGGAATGACATACCGGAGGCCCAACCCGAGGTAGCCACTCCCGTGTGCAATCGCTGCCACGACCTTCTGCATCACCATGTAGGGGTTTCCATCGTCCATCCTACTCTGCAGTCTATCCAAGACATCATCTCCGAGTCGCCCTACAAATACAACCACGTTTATCATGTGCTCGACGCCGCTGACTTTCCGCTCTCTCTTATCCCTCGACTTCAGCACCATCTGTCCTTGTCACCGCAGAGGTCTTTTAATCGACGATCTAAGAAGAGCAGATATCTCCACGGCAGAAAAGCTGAGATGAGCTTCATCATTACACGCTCCGATCTTTTGGCTCCGAACAAGGAACAAGTTGATAGTCTGATGCCATACCTCACGCAGGTTCTTCGGGATGCCTTGGGATCATCTGGGAGAGATGTTCGTTTAGGCAATGTCCGATGTGTGAGCTCAAAGAGAGGTTGGTGGACGAAAGAGGTAAAGGAAGCTGTTTGGGAGCGAGGTGGAGGCGGCTGGATGGTTGGTAAAGTCAACGTGGGGAAAAGCAACCTGTTCGAATGCATCTTCCCAAAGGGGCGCGGTCAAGAGATAAACTTCCATGACCTCCGACATGCGGCCATCGCAGGCACCACTACCACGGTTAGCGAGGCTTCAGAGGGCGGCTCACCTGCGCCTGAGCAGGAAATACCACTACTCGAAGCGTCAGAAACTGCTGAGGGTGAAAGCCTGTCAGAGAACTCTCTTCTGCCTCCAGCGCCTCGAGAAGAACAATATCCAGTAATGCCTATTGTCTCCTCCTTGCCAGGAACTACAGCATCGCCAATCAGACTTTTGTTTGGTGGTGGGAAAGGTGAGTTGATCGATCTCCCAGGACTCGCTCGGGGCGATCTTGAGCAACACGTCAGCGAGGATCATAGGCAAGATCTCGTAATGAGGCAACGAGTCAAGCCAGAGAAGTTCTCGATCAAGTCTGGACAGTCCCTTCTTCTAGGAGGCATCATTCGCATCACGCCAATTACACCCGACATCGTACTTCTCGCGTTCCCATTCGTTCCATTAGATGGTCATGTCACCTCAACTGAGAAAGCGGTCGCTATTCAAACTCAACAACAACCTTCTGGAGTACCTTCAATGGCCAAACCTGGTGTCGGCGAGCTAATGGCTCTTGCAGGGAGATACCGATTAGAGTATGATGTAACCAAGCAGCGTACTGGTCCGCTGACCGCTCCGGCAGCAGTCGGGTTAAAGGCACATGTGCTCCCTTTTGTTGTGTATTCAATGGACATTCTCATTGAAGGCTGTGGTTGGGTCGAATTAGTGGTACAAGTACGGAAAAGGGATATTGGATCCCGCACTCGAACTGCAGATGACACAGAGCAGGGAGAGGCATTTCCAGAGGTTGAGGTGTTTAGCCCCAATGGCAAACATATTGGTTGTCGACGTCCAATGAATGGCTGGCTTCTTGGGGGAGAGAAACCTGCTTCGATGAGACGAATGACAGCCAGACCCAGGCGCAGTATGAAAGGGGTGAGGAAGAACACTAAAAGGCTCGTACGTGAAACGTAGCGATTTATATAAAATGATACCCCTGAACACATACAAATCCAATGTCCAATTGGTCGCCCTTGGAATCAGGTTATGCAAGCTATAATTATTCTTGAAACGGCTTCTAGGCCATAACTCGCTGTTCGTTCTATGACTATCGTATCTTGACGGGTTCCCAAAGATCTTCGCTCTAGTGATCATGAAATAACTGTGTGGAATCTGCGGCAGAGCATGGAAAGGGGCGTCTGGCCAAGTAACCCTAAACTTGAACAGGTATTCAGCCCTAAACATCATGCAAAGGAGCCAATGGAGGTTTAAGGTAGTTTAAAAACGATCTTGCATAATTATATCTTTACCACTTACAGCGCGGATGTGACGCTTTGTCTTGGTTCAGCATGGTAAACATACTACAGCGTATGCGGAAGCTGAAAACAGTAAGCTCCAAACCCCGTTCACGCCAGCCAGCAATTAATCGATCATCAACAGCGAGTATGTCCTCAACCCAAACATTTTCCTCCTATCCTTTGAATTGATCCAACACCCCAGCTCCTCGAAATCCGCCTCGGCCCTGGCGCCGCCGTCCTCCCTCCTAATATCAAACGCCTCCACCTCTCCTTCGCCTACAAAATAGAAGATGGCCACATGGGCCCGCGCAAAGTATGGCGGGAATACCTCCCCCGTCTGAAATACCACAACCCCGCCGTCTCCATGACCGTCGACCGCTCCCTCGAGCAATCCGGGCCCGCCACCCTCTCTGTCTTCTTCGCGCCGACCGCAAACGCTAGCTCTAATTCTGCGACGGCTTCGCCCGCGCCTACGAGTAGTACGAGTGGGGATAAAGCGCCGTCGGACCATACGCCGTGGGACAGGGTGGAGGCGATTGATATGAAGCATAAGAAGCCGGAGGAGATCTTGGAGCGGTTGATGGAGGTTACAAGGGCGCAGGCGGTGGTGGCGAGCGCAGAGGAGGAGGTGGAGGTGAGGGAGTTGGAGGAGCAGAGGTCGAGGAGTGAGAGGGATAGGGAGGAGGTAATGGCGTATAATGAGAAGGTTAGGCAGGAGAGGGCGTTGTTGGAGCAGGCGAGGGGGGCGCTTGCGTAATGTGGGATATGGATGTTTAAATATAGTGTAATGGACGGCGGTCTTACATGCATACTTGCATTGATCTGGAAGCGGTATTGTACAGTATTCGCATCGGTTACACATGTTTCTGGGAATGATTGACCGAAACTCTCATTGCAACATAGAATAGTGAGTGGCAACATCATTTATTTGCACTTGACCAAACTGAGCTCTTCTGGTACCCTCAGTGAGCCTTGCCAATCATGCTGCCCTTGCCACGACTAGCTCAACTCCTAAATAATGCGTCTACGGGTCAAGTCGAGTCGGAAAGTTGCCATTCTCTAAGCAGCCTGATTAGTAAGGACAAGACTCTGGGGGCCAATGTGGCATACCGCGCTGTTCGTCCCAACGTTCACACCAGGCACTGGGGCAGAGAGAGCGATAAGCGTGATAAAACTAATGTATACAAGTCAGTCGAGCTTCACGTCATCCATTGAACATGTATCGGTACCTGGCGGCATGGCTTGAATTCCTCGCCCTTGGCTAGAATGCACTTGTGGTAGTCGACATAGTTTTGCCAGCAATGCTTCGTTCTAAGTCCCGTATCAGCGCTGAGGTTGAGAGGTCCAAGGATGAGCTCTATGCGTACTGGTTCTGGTTTGGGAATCTTGCATCAAAGCCTAACAACGGAAATCTGTCAGTCTGCGCGCAACCATTCAGACCACTTGGATCGCAAACGGAGCGAGGGATAGCCTGATCTGTGAGCAGTCCGGTGGAACGTACCGGCTGCAGATGTGATTAGCAGCTGCCTATATCCCAACGAAGGGAGTGGCGTTTACCAGTGACGAACTTGAATGGCTTGGTGACCAGCTGCTCATCGTCTTCCTCGGCCATCGTGGATGGTTTCGAGATAAGAAGTGGAAGCCCGATAAGATGTCCAGCTTCTGTGAGGACTCGTCTCTACCGTTCTTTGACAAAGTTGGCGATTGTTGGAGGGCTTAAGGTATAGCAGGGATATCGTCGGACGAAGCTCCCTTGACAGAACGGAGCTAGAGTATATTACACACGCTAACGTTACTGATGTCAACCTCCTCCCTCCACCATTGTGGAAGTTCTACAAGACATACAAAACTGTGGACAACAAGACCATCCGATCCCGTCGAGCCTTCACATCATTCGCCACGATGCTACCTACGCGTGCGCTTAAGATTCAGCCTACTCAGGTGATAAAGATGCAACCTTCACAGCTCCTCAAGATGGGGCCCTCGCGGGCTTTGATGATGCAACCTACCCGCAAATTGAAGATGCAGCCTACACAATCGCTTGCGATGAAACCTACAAGGCCTATGTTCAGACCCACACCGGTAAGATACGATGATGGCTAGCTCCTTTGGGTTCACAGCTAATGGTTACCAGAAAGAGGAACACAGCGGTATGACTAGCTTGGGTGTCCAGTCGTGGATCACACTCCCCAGAATCAGTTGCTATGGCAGTCTAGATTTGAACAACGAGGGCTGATGTACATTGAAATTACAGCACACACAATCTCCCAGCGACTACGGACACTGAAGAAAATTCCAATTGAACTACTTCCCTTGGGTGGGTGACTATCTTTCATTCCCTGTGATACTCACTGCTGTGGCTGACGTTTTGTTTCGAGCTTAGGTATCGTGCTCGCGTAAGACATCCAATGATCAATGATCTCTTGTTCTGGCTAAACCTTTACGTCTCGCCCCAGCGTCGCCGTAGGAGCTGCATTTTACAGCGTGATCAACAAGCTATTCAGTGATAAGACTCTACGTCTTACGAAGTCCAATCGATCGGAAACCTTCAAGTAAGCCCTTGGTCCAGCGACGAGCGGTGGGCTTGGCCCGGTATAGTTGTGGAGAGGACTCTCCGGGATGTGATATGAGCTTCTGGCTCCGCGTTAGCGACACGTGAAGGCGTCTTGGGATGCAGCATTCAGCTTTATACATACAGAAAGCGTGCGCGATTGCAGCAAATGTATCCCCTCGTGGTTCGAGTGTTAGCATGATATCCGTCCGTGGTACTAGCAGTTGGATGTTACACAATTCTGGAGGCTACGTCGATTTATCCTGGCCGTGGTCCAGCAACATCCAACCCTTCCAATCCTTGCATTGGATCACTGGGCCCGTCTTCCGAAGCGTCCTGCAATGTTTCTGTGGCCTGTCTGTCTTCCTCGCTGACCGCATGCTTGGCTAGCCAACCCTCCTAAAAAAAGACATCAGTATTTGAACCTAGGCGCTCATAAGATGCGAAGCACAGGTTTAAATGACATACCTGCTCCCACACTGCAGTCTTCGATCCTAAGCCCTCGTTACTTTCTCTCTGCGGTTTAGCTGCTGCTACTTTGAGAACACGGCCGAAGAGCTCGCTCTGGTCCATATTTTCGATCGCCTCTTTAGCATCTGTAGGAAGCTCGAATTCAACATAGCCAAAGCCACGATGTGGGTCTGTAGACGATAGTAGCTCCGGCTTCGGCATTGTGACATCTGCTAGCTCGCCAAAAGGTAGAAAAGCATCCGCTAGGATACGCTCATTGACGGCATTGTCCAAGCCACCGACATAGATGGTAGCTTTTAAGCGTGACTGTGATCCAGATTAGCTATTTCTCCTGCGATGAAAGGGCTCAGAGGACCACGTACAGCGTCTGTCATGGCTTAAATCGGGGGACTGAGAAAATCAGTATATCGAGTTTACGGCCCAAAGCCTTTCAGACATGAGGCTTCTTGACCCAGCTTCGTCAGCTTGATCAGCTTCCACGCAGCGAGAAACTTCCTTAATCCGCATCCAACCTCCAAGTGCTGTAGACGAAACCTAGAACTAGGGTAGCGCGCTTTCTCCGGACCGAGCACCCGAAGTTCCTGTAACGAGGCCACGGAGCACCTAAATGATAATGTTGACTTGCGTTTCAACGGACAAGCTGAAGCCTGCTCCGAGGTTACATCTACTTCGCTAATTCTCCCTTTTTCATAAGGCTTCGACTCGGTGTGCTGCGCACTCCAAGGCGCCGCGACCTTTTCCTTTATAGAAACCCCTAAAACATACTGTACCACCCTCCTTCCAGACACAATGGTCGGGCTTCGAGAGATACCCAGGACGGCAACTTTTGCCTGGTCACCTAGTATAGCTTCTTCATATCTTGCTACTGGTACCCGGGCTGGGGCTGTCGACGCAGATTTTTCCAACGAGACACAACTCGAGCTATGGGACCTGAACCTCGATGACAGCACGCAGACGTCAGAGCTACAACCATTGGCCAGTATAGACACCGACTCTAGGTTCCACGATATAGCATGGGGCAAAGGAAGCGATGATCATCCACACGGGATGATCGCCGGTGCTTTAGAAAGTGGATCGCTAGATCTTTGGGACGCTGAGAAGCTACTGAGCAAGAATGGAGAGGCGCACATTGCTCGTACTTCGAACCACAGCGGTCCGGTGAAAGCTCTACAGTTCAATCCATTCCGCCCAGAACTGCTGGCGACTGCGGGAGCTAAGGGTGAGCTCTTCATATCAGATCTCAACAATGTTGAGAAGGCATTCCGCATGGGCAATGCTGTTGCGAGGGTGGACGATTTTGAGTGCGTGGATTGGAACAAGAAAGTCCCGCATATTATGGCTACAGGAAGCAGTGGAGGCTTTGTGACAATCTGGGATGTAAAGACCAAGAAAGAGAGCCTGACATTGAACAATTATGGCCGGAAACCGGCCAGTGCAATCGCCTGGGATCCAGCCATGCATATTAGGCTTGCTACTGCTGTCCCCAGCGACACCGATCCGCTTATCCTTGTTTGGGATCTCCGCAACTCGAACGCTCCAGAACGCATAATCAAAGGCCATGATGGAGGAGTCCTTTCTCTTTCATGGTGTGCTCAGGATCCGGATCTACTGCTCTCGAGCGGGAAAGACAATAGAACAATTTTCTGGAACCCACGCGACAGTACCTCGTATGGCGAGTTGCCCGTTGTCACGAATTGGACCTTTGAGACCCGGTGGAACCCGCACAACCCTAATGTACTCGCGACGGCGTCTTTCGACGGCAAGATCTCGATTCAATCAATACAAAACACAAGGTCCGAGAGCGACCAGTCCGCTGGAAGCAAGGCCCAGACAACCGACGATGAGGATTTCTTCAGCAAAGCCCAGTCGCGACCTCAAGGGGCAAGCTTCTCATTGCAGAAAGCTCCGCATTGGCTGGAGCGACCTTGCGGCGCGTCGTTCGGGTTTGGAGGCAAGGTCGTCAGCTTTAAAAATACGAAGTCAACAGTAGACCGAGATAAGGACGGGAGAGTTAAAGTGGGAGAGAAGCGGGCATCAACCGTCCAAATCTCGACATTTGCAGTGAGCACTGGCGTTGGAGCCGCTACCGAGGACTTCGAAAAGGCGCTGAAGGAGAAAGATCTTGGAGCCATCTGCAAAAAGAACATCTCTGAGGACCAGAACGAGGCGGACAAGGCCGATTGGAAGGTGATACAGACTTTGACCGCCGAGAATCCGAGGAAGGCACTGGTAGATTACCTAGGGCTTTCTGATGACGAAGATGAGCTCGTGGATGGCATTTCGAAATTGTCTACGAAAAGGGATGAACAAGGGGATACTCAGTCAAACGGCACGTCGACGGCCAAATCGAACCGGTTATCGGCATTTTTTGACCATACTGGGGAGAGCGATAGCTTCCTATCTGATCTTGCAGCTACTAAAGGCGCGAAAACTAACAATCCATTCAAGCTCTATTCTGGCTCAGAGTCCGAACCGGATAGACGTATCACCCGTGCGCTTTTGCTTGGGCAATTTGAAAGGGCCTTAGATATTTGTTTGCAGGAGGACCGACTATCCGACGGGTTCATGGTAGCCATTTGTGGAGGCCAAAAATGTGTTGAGAAGGCGCAAAAGGCATTCTTCAATAAGAAGGAAGAAGGTGCAAATTATCTACGCCTCTTGGCAGCCGTCGTGGGCAAGAACTTGTGGGACGTGGTCTACAATGCCGATCTGACCAACTGGAAAGAGGTTATGGCGGCCCTCTGTACCTATGCTGGCACCGATGAGTTCCCAGATCTCTGTGAAGCTTTGGGAGACCGTCTAGATGAACACGGCGAGGGTAACGACCCCACCGCTCGGAAAGACGCTGCGTTTTGCTACCTCGCGGGTTCGAAGCTTGAAAAAGTCGTCGCGATCTGGGTAGCCGCGATGGAGCAGCAGGGCACATCCCAATCTCAAGAATCTAGTGGCGACTCAGCATTCTCGGTTCACGCTCGATTCCTTCAGAGTCTGATAGAGAAGGTCACAGTTTTCCGAGCTGTCACGGACTTCGAGGACAAAGGCCGGCTTGCTGCTTCAGACTGGAAGCTAGCGCCCTTATACGACCTCTACACGGAGTATGCTGACGTTGTTGCCTCGCAAGGACAGCTGCGAGTCGCTGAGCGGTACCTCGATTTGTTGCCAGACAAGTACCCTGCAGCCGAAGTTGCGAAGAACAGGATCAAACAAGCAACGAGAAAGCCAGCAGCACAGCCTGCACCTCGGCAACCACAAGCTTCTGTCCGTCAGACACAGAAAGCTCAGCCAAATGTTCCAAGTTTCGAAACTCAGCAGAGTCCTGCCCAACATCGGCCAGCGGCCGCATCGAATCCATATGCTCCAGCCTATTCTGGCCAACCACAGAATCCTTACGCCCCAACAAGCAATGGGCCTTACGGAGGTAGCGGTGGTTATCTCAATCAGAATGGCTACCAGCCCCAGCAAATGCAGCAACCACGACAGCAGCCAGGTATGGCTCCACCCCCCACATATGGCTCTGCGTCTGGCGGAGGTCCACCGCCTCGTAATTTTAATGCTTCGCCCTCTATCCCACCACCTTCCAAAGCCCAGAACATGAGCAACTGGAATGATATTCCCGAAAACTTTTCCAAGCCACCCTCGATATCTCGGCGAGGGACGCCGAGCATTCCTGTACCAGGACCTCAGTCAGCGTACCCAGGAGCACCCAGTCCTACCTTTGGATCGCAGCCTAAGTCGACTCCCCCGCTACCTCCGCCCCCGAAAGCCAGTGCTGGACCGCCACGTACTTTCTCACCTGCTATCACGGGCTCGCAACCAAGTCAAGTTGCGGAAAGGCCGTCTTCTGCCAGGAACGCATATGCACCGCAACAACCACAGCAACCGCAACAGGCCCCTCTTCAACCTCCAAATCAACCTCCTATGCATCGAGGCGCTTCCCCGTATAATGCCCCACCGTCAGCACCACCGCCAAGCAATCGCTATGCTCCAGCCCCCACGGCTCCTGAAAACCAGCCCGATCAAACCTCCATGGGAGCTAGTGGTAGACAGGGACCGCCGTCCCACAATCCGTATGCTCCACAACAGAATTACAACACCCAATATCGGAACGCTCCAAGCCATCAAGCGCCAGCGACACCCATGCAACAGCCACCCCCTTCCACACGACCGCCACAACCAGGACCTCCACAAGGTCCTTCGCAAGGCTCGAGGCCGGGTACAGCTCAGTCGCAACGAGGCAACCCCCAACCTCCTACTCCTAAACACCGTAAGTCTCTTGTCTGTGAAGTTGACACTACGTTGACATTGCTGTAGCGTCTGGCGATCGATCTCATATTCCGGCAAACGCACAGCCTGTGTATGAGATCCTTAACGCCGACTTCCAGCGTGTGAAAGCACGTGCTCCTCCAACGTTTAAGGCCCATGTCAATGATACAGAGAAAAGGCTCAACATGCTCTACGACCATCTCAATAACGACGATCTCCTGAAGGAGGACACCGTCCAAAGCTTGTTGGAATTGGCGCAGGCATTGCAGGCACGAGACTACGAGCAGGCTCAGGCCATCCATGTGGATATTTTCACCAATAAGAATGAAGAGTGTGGAAACTGGATGGTAAGTGAACTTCACGAAAACTACTTTACAATACCAGCACTAATCACGTCGTTCTAGGTCGGGGTCAAGCGCCTCATTGCTATGAGCCGGTCAACACCATAAGCATGGCGATTCTCGGATAATGTGGTGGCTATTATCTGCTATTCAGCGACGCGTTAGATAGCTGATGGCATGAAATCAAAAAAACAAAATCATGACGAAAACTGAGAACGAGTCACTTGAATTTCTCTCAACCGTAATCTTAGAAGTCATGTTCTAGCTTTAGTCGATGTAGCGAAATATGATCAGCATCTCAGCTAGAATAAGTCATGAAGCCCAATCAAAGGTGAAGCTGGCATAGAAGTAATTGCACACGTTACATCTTTCTCAACGTACTCGCTATCTTCTACTTGGTTAGCTATGAACTTAGGTTTAATTGAGTTTCTCCAATGTTTTTCCAGAGACGACCCGACTTTTAGTCAGTAAGGCTTACCTTTAGGGTATGTAAAACTGAAAGTGCACTTCAGTCTAACGGTCTTCCAACTGACCTAAAGTCGCCAAGGTTGAAAATTTCGTTATACAGCAATATACTTTATTCTTGTAACAATAAATACCCGCCGTAGCCCTTTGATAGCCTTCCGTAACACCACGGAAAGCTCTCCATGTACCGCTAAGATTTCGCCAACCACAACGTTCATATAGAATCAGGTCCAGCTATCCACTCTGGCCGAGAAGATTCAGTACCTTTCTTCTACTAGGGACACCCGGAGCCTACTCCCTCTCTAAAGAGGCCACGCCCACGAGAGCGATTAAGCGGGGGTAAACATCTCTCGCAGCTCACTCCCTTTCAACAACCGCCAAGTCCTCTCCCATCCCAATGGACCCTTCCCAGCGCCTTTCCTCCCCCGCAGGGAGCGACGAATCCCCAACCCAGCAACAAGCCCGCCTCCGCCGCGAACGCCGCGAAGCCAAGATCAAAGCCGGGGGCTCCTCCCGCCTCGACAGAATCACCCAAGTCTCTGGCCGGCCTGCCGAACCCGGTATCTCTACTCCATCTCCCTAACGAATGAGAGATAACAAGACTAACCGCCCCACCCCCGCCAGCGCCCTCCACCTTCCCCGACCCCTCCGACGACGACCCCTCCACCCTCCGCTATCCTAACTCCAACACCTCCACCCCCCCCACCGAAGCCGACATCCGCGCCCTCCTCCGCGCCGGCGCGCCCCCTCCAGGCGTGGACACCGCCCCGGACCAGCCCGCCCAGGACGAAGACCCCATGACGCGCATGCTCCAGCAACTCATGGGCGGCCTCTCTGGGCAAGATGGCCAACCCCCCGAAGGCCTCCCCCCCGCCCTAGCAGCCATGCTCGGTGGCGGCCCTCCCCCAAGCACGAAAACTTCCGCCGCCCCCGCCACAAGCGCCTCCCTCTGGCGGATCCTGCACGCTGTCTCCGCGCTCGCGTTGGGGATCTACCTCGCTGCGCACACGAGCTTCGTGTCTACGCCGCGGCTCACGGATCCGCGCTCTACGGCGGCGCCGCCGTCTAGTAGTGCTGGTGGGGCGAAGGGGGGGGTGGAGCCGGCGAGTGGGGGGGATATGTTCTGGATGTTTGCGGGGGCGGAGCTGGTGCTGCAGGGGTCGAGGATGGTGCTGGAGAGGGGGGAGGGGCGGGAGATGGGGGGCTGGGTGGGCATGGTGGAGGGGATGTTGCCGGAGCCGTGGAGGGGCTGGGTGAGGCTGGGGATGCGGTATAGGGGGATTTGGGGGACGGTGGTGGAGGATGGGATGGTGGTGGTGTGGGTGGTGGGGTGTGTGGGGTGGTGGAGGGGGATGGGGGGCTAGGGATGGGGATGGGGAAGGATGTAGTGAGTGGGGTTGCAAGCTAAGTGTTCGGGGGGGAGATCGTGAGATGCAGAGGGATTGCTTGGTGATGGGGTTTTAGACAGAAGCAATCAACGATTCATGTATTGCTCATGGTATTGTGGTCCCCCGGATGTTCTGTCATTGTTCACTATCTGTGAACGCACGATCCTGCGGTTGGTTGAGATCTGACTGTGCCAAACACATGAATCTCTCCTGAAATCTCTGTCCCTCTAATGACATTTGATATGTATAAAGTAGTCCTTTCCGGTCTGCTTTGGCACTCAATACACGCAATCTCGTTTATCTCGAACGCCATCCTACCTGATCGAACCCAAGCTCGTGGGCTGATAGCATCCGCGTTGAGTGACGGCCTGAACATGTGTATCAGATACATTATTCTTTATACGTGTGGCGATGTTCGAGAAGCCGGCATCGACGACTGTGACAACTATCGATACACCACGAGGTGTAGACGTTGCCGACAATTGTTTCGACGCCTGCCGCACCCTTGCAGACCCTGTCGAGCTCAGGATGCTGCGTACCGGCGGACAAAAGATGGAGATCGAACCCCTCGGCAGAGAGATTACCAGATGCCCCAGCATGGAGACCATTATTGATCATCTATGTTGAGCTATCTCGGAGACCGAAGAGGGTAGCTGTTGTTGGTCGAATATGAGAACGGGCTTGGTTGCCGGATTTTGCTTGAGCCTCGAATGCATCTTTATGACATGCATGAATGCAAACTAGTGTTTTACCGTATTGGCGCAGCGCTTGGAGTTAAGTTCAGCCACGGCCATGCTAGGAAGGCGTCCAATTTGAAAAGCCGATGACCATTCAGTCTGGAAGAGCGTGCTACATCAATGGGATATTAGCAACACTGTGTGAACATATATCGATAGATGGAGATCAGAAGTATCAAATTAAGCGGAGCAACTGGGGGCCTCAATGAAATTTGTCGGAAATGTAGGCGACCAATGTGGAAGTTGAGACTTACAAATCTTTGATGAGCGACCATCGCGAATGAAGGCATCACCGCCCCACAAGTAGGGCACGAGTAACCGTATTCTGCAGTGTCTTGCTCATCGCTCCACTCATCTTCCATAAAGATTTCTTGTGTAGTCGAGTGCATATCTTCTGATCCGCTTCGGGCTTCAACTAGTAGGTCTTTCCGCTGAGTCGGTCTGGGGTCATCGTGTATAGCGTCAGCGGACTTTGGTGATGGCGGTAGGTCTACGTCTTCGACCCTCCATTCTTTGAGCACGTTGTCTTGTCTCTTGAACATTCTGCTAATATCGCGGCCTGCGCCGCCCCTCGTAGCTGCAGCCATTGGGGCCATGTTTGTCGCGCAGATATTGACTAGGCTTAGATCCCAACCGGATTTCTCTGGATGAAGCTGGCGGAACAAAGGTACCAAGGCATCATTGACGAGCTTCTCTGCAAGAGCTTCAACGGGAGACACGAGGCTGTGAATGAAAGAAGGCATGTCGCTTGACTTCGAAATGCGATTGAGCAACCTCGAGCGAGAACCGTCGGGATTCCTGGGTGGCCGTGGGCGTGTTGTAAGTCGTAAAGTACGGGGATGTGCGATCCAACGTCGTGAAGAGATGGCTGGGCGAGCAGACTTGCCGTCTTCTTCCTCTAGAATGAACATGTCGTCGTCATCGGCTTCGTCGGTGAGGTCGAGACGCATCCTCTTTATCAGACTTGTGGAAAGCATCATCATTTGCTTGTTGACCTCCATCATGGTATTGAGCTTGATATAGCTATCTTCCTGCATTTTCGTCAGCCACTGACCCCGCAGACATGCTTCGTTGACCAGTGGGATTCTACAATACTGATCTGCTGCGGAACATCTTTGGCTGTCCCTACTTCAGAATCGTCAACGCCATGGATGAGAGCCCAGACCTTTTCACCTAAACCCCTGGGAACGCCTGAGCCGGCCAGCAGCCGCTCAAGGACATCCGCATTCAAATCGTCGTGAAGACGGACATCGCCTACGGACACACTCTCCTTCGTACCACCATAGACGAGACCACTGTCGAATGCGGCTGGGAGTTCTAGTATGTGATGCCGGACTCTCTGAGCGGTCTTAAACCCAATGCCTGGAACTTTGCCAATATCATGACTGTCGAGAAAGAGGTTTACATTGCTCGTCGCCTCACCATCTGGCGTTGATACATAGGGCGGCACCAAGGTTGTCTGACCTTTGGGTTTGTTTACGTTGCCGACCAACTTCGCCAGCAGCTTATTGGTACTGATGCCGACTGTGGAAGTGTAACCCTTCTGCTCTTCTAGGTGATGCCGCATATATCGGGCGAGATGCGAACCCAGCAGAAGACGTAAGCTTAATTCATCTTCCGCGCTGGGGGAAGCCGGCGTGGATGAATAGGGGCTTGGGGTTTGAAGGTTTGTTGTACTGAATGTATGGCCAGAGAGGGTTGATGCGTCAAAAGGAAAGCCTATGGTTGGATCATTGCGGTCAAGGTGGAAGAATGATGAGGTCAGATTGTTGCGATTAAGAATGTCCAAGTTGTAGTCAATCATGTCCGTAACATCCATGAAGACCTATCTTGATTAACATGTCATAAGCTACATGCATCCTGAAAACCGCTTACTTCATCGAAGCCCAAGCGCTCCACCTTGTTACTCCAGACATAGTTCCTCAGGAAGCGGTAAAGGTCTTTGGATGCATTGCGGAACCGAGTGAGATCCTCACCCAGCGCGATGATGACATCTGGGCACTTTCTCCTCGCATCCTTGATAAGCTGCAGCTTGTGCAAACCTCGCCGACGCGCCTCGTAGTTGCAGGTCACTATAATTTGTTTCTGCTGAACGGCGAAGGGCAGATGACGAAGCTTAGGGTCCTCTCTCTCGAATACGGCGGCATAGAAACAGTCGTAATCCTTCCAAACATCAGCTAAGTTTAGCCCTCCTAGTTATGACAACGGAACGCCTCACAAAATGTATAATTATCCTGCTATCATGCCTCCTTGGAACCCGACCAAGCACGTGCGGCATGGCACGATCATTATTGCTCGAGTAGAAAGGTCTCAACGGTCTCAAACAGAGACCAAGATCCGGTAACACGTAGTTCGGCAAGACGTGAATGTACTACAGACGAAGCTCCAACGCGTGCGGGTTGCGGCGTGTTGGTTTGACTAGACACTCGGGCCGTTCTTCGTAGGTCTTGGCATCGGCACTTGGTACGGAGTACTTTTATTCTCAAGCCGAATAGCGTGGGACTATTCTAAGAGATAGAAGTGGCAACTTTAAGACGCAGCGGTTACGAGGAGAGCTAAGCCATTTAGCAGAGTCTAAAGAAGCCCCGCTCCAATCTTGCCAGCCAATCAAGCTTGCTCTATCTGTCGTCTGAAGTTGCTACTGCCGACTCCATGCGATTAATTGCCTCGAGACTTCGAGAGTCGAGACTCAGAGGCGAGATCCTCTGGTGCCTCCTCTTCGACCTATCTTTCCGTACTTTCCTTTGTCGGCTATGCTAGTCTCTGTCAATCGCTGTGAAAATGTCTCTCACTGTCTCACTCCTATTCCCGTTCACCTTCTTCACCCCGAAGAACTGCTTGCCGTGTTCAATGATAAACTGTTGATCACCCCCGCCACCCCAAAGACCCCAGCAGTATATGACTATTTCTTCCGTTCAGCTCTCTGAACGCCGTGGCCTTTCTTGGCAATGGTAGTGTTTTAGTATATGCTACTTCTATAGCCTCTCTGCCTTGATCCGTTGTCTCTCGCTCCGGCTTGCGGATCCTAGTTTTCATACACATCTGACACTGCCTCCGACTATCCCCGCTCAAGGACCAATTGGCTGTCTGCGTATCAGCTCCGTTTCAACTCATTGCTTCTCACGTGTCGACGTTGCGGATTCGTCCTACAGGATGCTCTTGCTTCCCTTGCGTAACCCTCAGCATCCGTGCGCCGACGACGCCACCTACACAATCTCTCATCGGGGGTTGCAAAGCTCCAAACCATCATCAGTACCGCATGTGCAGAGGAAGGGCGGGGACGCAATGACGGCCATCATGTCAACTACGACACCGCCCGCTTCCAAACGTCCAAAGCTCTCTCTCCAGACCTCCAGCGTCTCTTCGCTGCACGCCGAGCATAAGCCGAGAACGGCTTTCAACCTCTCTCTGGTAACACAGACCCCTGAGTATAGCAATACCTACGGCAACGCTATCGATCACCCGTCCGTGGGCGCTCCATCCACCCCCAGCGACAAGAAGCACTCGCCTCAATCTTCGCCCGAAGACCACTCGTCCCCCAGCTCCTCAAAGTCATCTGCAACGACTTTGACATCGTTTCACACCTCACCATTCCCTTCCTCGACGCCATACTCCCTCCCTCTCGGCCCTCGAAGCATTCTTCGCAACAGCCCGCTTCCACGCAAACTCGTCTCTGCAACCTCTTCGCGAACGCCAAAGTTACTTTTCCCCCGCCCAAAGAAAGTCTGCTTCCGCGAAGAACTTGAAGATCTCATACCCACCTCTATCGTGGATGAAACACCCGCCGCCTCAGGAACACCATATTCTGATGCTTCTGACAAGCGGCTAGAAGACGAGATATTGGAACGGAAAGCGCTTGATGATCTGCTGGAAGAAGAGGCCACAACGTTTCAGGTGTGTGGCAGGCGAAAGCGCAGGCGAGATTGGATCTGGCGGCCGTTGGAGGACGATATCTTATCGCCACGACATCGTAATGCATCCGATTTGAAGACAGCCAATGGGGCCCCATCGAATTCGTATCGACCGATTCCAGAATTGAAGCGGGAAACAACGACATCACAGAACTCACAATGGCCTTGCGAAAGCTTTGGGAAGCCGACAGCTGATAATAGAGAAAATCAAAGCCGGCATGAAAACGGTGAAGCATTGATAGTGCGTCCGTCGGTGGAAGCAGACTCACATATGGCTCCTGCAACGCAGCACATCGCAAACAAAGGGCGTACGATTACCTTGGAGTAGGGATCAAACAATCTTTTTGAACATAGAGCATGAAGTTACGAAATCATCGTAATTGGGCGGATGCCAAATGTATCGCCACAATCGTTTGCATCATTGGGTACTTAGCATTGGGAGGCCTGCTTTTATTTGACGTACAATACCCATCACAGCTGAAGACATGCTACGCCGGTATATATCACATTCTTAGCCAACAGATGCAAATCTCGTTGAGAGCAAAGTAACCCGGACTTTGTCCGAGTGCAATTATTTTCATGCCTTGTCGATTATACGACCAAGTTTCTCTACTATTCTTTCTAAACTCGGCTTTGTTAGAACGAATCTCATGTTCCCATGTTGCTTCCCGTGCATTGGGACATTTATGGTCAATGCCAGGCACCTTCCCACTGTATCCGCAAGTTCACTTCGCCACGCCTTACTGTAAGTAAGGTAAGAGGTGAATTTTCCAGTACACTAACCAATCTCAATAAGTTAAATAAATGGTTATGTTTAATTAATATTCCGATCTCGGTTACACATGCCCCTGCTTCTCGAATTGATACATTGCTTTTCCCCTAGACCCTTGCTCTGCTTGCTGCTTGCAAATAGCGTGATTCCAGATTAAAATGATAGATATAGAGGGGTTTCGTGGGAGGCAGAAAGGATTAAAACGGTAAAACATGGGGAAATTTGTGTGAAACCGATGGAATTGAGTTCCGTGAAAAAGGCGTTGTGGTAGCCAAAGGCTCAGTAATTGGCAGTCTCGACTAGGACAAAGATTTTTTACATGTAGAAACTTCATAAAAGTCCTATCAGATAGACTGGTAGCAGATTTATGTAGAGGCATTGATTCCGCACGAATATGCCAAGCTTTCAGAGACGACATAGAGGCTCGCTTAAAGCGCGCTACACATCTTGGGCTTTCTGACCAGAACCACCCCACAATTCACGATTCATCGGTTTTCGCACAACAGCACCAACTAGCCAAGGTATGCCATACGGACTCATCTTGCTCGTCTTGGACAAGCTCTTCCGTTGTTGGATCCTGAACCCCTATAGTATTGATTGCTGACCATACCTGCAGATGGGTGCTCTCAAATACGTTGAGGAGCTTCAGAAGAAGAAGCAGTCTGACGTCCTACGCTTCCTCTTGCGTGTACGATGCTGGGAAGTAAGCTGAACTCCCGGGGCGCCGATACACCGTACCATAGATGGCTGTGGCACACGCGTGTCTTGCTATACACTCGTTGAACTTTGCTGAGAGTGCATCAATATAGCTTCGCCAACTGAACGTCGTCCATCGAGCGTCTCGTCCATCGCGCCCAGACAAGGCTCGTCGTCTCGGATACAAAGCTAAGCAGGGCTATGTCATCTACCGCATTCGTGTGCGTAGAGGAGGGAGGAAGCGACCAGTGCCCAAGGGCGCAACTTATGGTTTGTTGGACAATATTTTGTTGTGATCGTGCCGCTCACTTCAGCTACTTTCAAGGCAAACCTACCAACCAGGGTGTCAACCAGCTGAAATATCAACGCTCCCTCAAATCCACCGCCGAAGAACGTGTCGGCCGCCGCTGTGCCAACCTGCGCGTGTTGAACTCGTACTGGATCAACCAAGACTCTACCTACAAATACTTCGAAGTCATCTTAGTCGATCCCCAGCACAAGGCTATTCGTCGCGATGCTCGCATTAACTGGATCGTCAAGCCAGTGCACAAGGTATGTATCACACCTCACCACCGCAAGCGCAGTCATTGGTAACCAGACAACAGCATCGTGAGTCTCGAGGTCTTACAGCGACTGGCAAGAAATCTCGTGGTCTCGGAAAAGGGCATAGATTCAACAAGACTACAGCGGGCAGGAGGAAGACCTGGAAGCGCCACAATACCGAGTCCTACTGGAGGTACAGATGATCTGTCGCTGAAGTGTGGGGCTTCGGTTGCGCCCATAGCTTTACAAGGGAGCACTATGGTAGTCAGGAGGCTTATGAGCAGCGATGTCTGTCGGGGAAGCTCTATTCGTAGCACGATAGCCGATCAGACATGCCTCTGAATGTTCATGCTCTAGAGCTGTTGCAAGAGAAGGATTGACCATTTTCATCACTCCTTCCAACAGGCTCGCAAAGTGACATAGCCATGTTGACACTCTCTCAAGGCAGCTGATTGCTGATTTCTGAATTGGCACACGTAAAGTACAAGTATCCAGCAAATCTAAAGTATGTCCAACAGAGTTTGAGAAGCCTTCCTCAACCCTCCTCGATGCTTGCCAGTATTGCCAAGACAGCGCCAAGGCCCTCGCAAGCACCAGCTGCAGGGGTTCGCTTAGCTTCGTATTCAAGAATTCGCTCTGTCCTTCCTAATTCATAACGGCAATGACGACTCCTACTACCATAGCGAGAGTCATGCTTGGGAGAACATCTCTCTTCAATGTATATGTGTACTCCTCAACCCCAAGCCATCTAAGCGAGGTGCCCCTTTGCGACACAGGCCAGCACTTAGTCTACACGGCTCGTTGCGCACCATAGCCTCACTGAACATAGCTGCAGTCACAACTAATTCAAATGATTCCGCGATCTATGCTCCAGGAAGTGTATAGAGGACACCAAAGGTCTGAAGATTCCGACTTAGGATCAGCACGATACTATCCAGGAGCTGTGGAGAGAGGAAGATCACTCAATGCCTAATTGGCCTACGCGCCTGTTTTCTGGAACCTTTGCTTCAAATAATTCTTCGAGCCTCGGACAGTCTTTGACTGAGGCTGGCAGCCAAGATGATCGGCTACGTGGAGGCACTCAATCTGTGATGCCCCTTAGAAGTCCACCCTTATCCGCTTCAAACACCCAGAATGGAAAACTGATTGCCCGTCGACCCTCCCAACATGGCCGATCCATCAGCCATCCCTTTCCTTCGATTTTCGGAAGCGGCAAAAAGCGAAATGCCAAAGAGGAAGAAGAGGAGAACGTCATCGACGCAAAGACCTTGCTCGTTGGGTCTCCAGGTACTCAAGTAGCAGGTCAGGCGGGCTTCTCTCGACTAGACTCTGTTCATACTGAGGAGGTCGAGATGACGTCTGGGAAATGCGCGACCTGCGACTGTCAAGTCCGCTGGCCAAGGCACTTAGATGTATTTCGCTGCACTGTCTGCCTTATGGTCAATGACCTGCAGCTCAACTTCCCGAAGTCTGCCGCGGACGGCTTTTCACTCGGGGAGTCGTGCGAGGGCTTTGAATTCGGGGCGAGGTCTGGCTCGCCAATGAAAGGTGAAAGCACTTTCGGTGGTTGGCAGCTCAAACTAAATACCGTGATTATTAGTACCACATGTATCTCTACGAAGAACGCAAGCGCTGATTGAGCAATGCATCTCTCGTCACTTGGAATCGCGTTCCGGCGTATCGGAGATTGCTCTGCGAACTTCTCCCTTGACCTCTGAGCACTGGTCAGTGACTCGAAAGAATCACATTCTTACCAGCGAGCAGGATGACAGATCACTGAGAACCCTTGAGGCAACGAGCATCGCTGGTACAGGAGCAAGTAATAGGCCGAGATCTCACGGCTCCACCATATCTAGCGGCCAAAGAAGCCCCTTCATCCCGCCAACAAGGTCACCTCCGTCCTCGCCTTGCAAGGGCGTACCGACCAATTGCCAAACGTTTAACATGGAAGCTGCAGCACCACAATCACAACCATCCCCAGCTAGGCCTTCCCCTTCACCACCTGTAACACAGGCTGAAACCCTACCCGATTCCGATACTCAGACTGCAGGGCGTTCTAGATCCGATTCTTCGCGTTCTATCTTCCGATCTCTAGAAAATTATATCATAACTTGCTTCAATGGTACGGAATGCCTCAATGGATCGTTCCTGCTAGATCATCCACCGCCACCAACTCGTGCAAAAAGCGATGGTGCTGTGCCTCCACCTCCTGCAAGTCCAAACAGCCATGCCAATTATGGGCTAGAAATTGCTCTGTCTCCGCTGGACGCCAAGATCTTACTTCTAGGCGATGTTGCGGAGAATGGGATGTGGTGGACCGGAGGAGCTAAGACAGAGCGCAGCCACTCTCAAAAGGGTGGACCCACATCACTAGAGGGTACCAGGGGGGACAAAATCAGCATGAAGTCACCTAACATCAATTGGAAAGAGCTTCAGGATTGGTATTACACTGTTCTCAACGCGGGTCAATCGTGGCGGCGCACGCTGGATGACCTCAAAACGCAGACAGCCGAGGGCGATATCGTGCAGCGATTGGGTAATGAAGTTCAGCAGCAACATATCGATGATGACTTTCGTGATGCATCTTTGCACCTGCAAAGGACACTTCTGAAAGCCTCGGAAAATCTTCTTCGTCGGCCTGGACGGCCATTGAGAAATGCTCCCGAATGCCGCTTCCTCCTTATACTCCTTGCTAATCCACTGCTTTATCCACAAGACCCTAACCACTCGATTTGGGCAACACCAACAGACAGTCAGCTCTCTCCGAGTAGAGACAACTATACAGTGCGTTTTAAACCGCCATATGTATCGTCAACTCAAGGTGCGGCGGCTTCGCGACCAGTAAGCGCAAGAAGTAGGGGTGGAAATCCCACCAATCACTCAGGCATCACGAAGCGCATCTTAGGTCTACTGGCCAATCTACCGAATGAATGTCATCAGTATCTCGTTGCTTGGCTTTCTCGCTTATCAGAGGCTCATTTCTGCAAGTTGGTAGATCTTGTCGGCAGCTTCGTCACGTACCGTCTTTCACGGCAGCATGGTAGGAAGCGTAGCCACAGCCATGGTCCCAACGCCGGCCTAGTGCCAAGTCTTTCTGGTGCCAGCATGAGCAGCTCGGCACAGCTGCATGCTGCCTTGGGCATTGCGGGTTCGCAAAAACCATCAGAAGAAAAGGCAGATGCAGTCATTTACAGCGAGGATTGGCAGATCAAAGCAGCCGCAAGGGTAATGTCCCTACTCTTCGCCGCGAACAACAATGGAACCTTCCGTCGGCGTCATGCCGCCGACCCATCAAACGTCGACAAAAAGTCCACAACAACTATGTCAGCCGCCCGTCATCGTGCGAACAAGTACGGCCAAATGCTACCTACCTGTGCTTTCTACAACACGCTTCTGGACTACTCGGACCTAATCGCGGATTTCGAGGCGTGGGAATCAAGGAAGGGTAAATTCTCATTCTGCCAATATCCAATGTTCTTATCGATCTGGGCCAAAATTCGTATCACGGAGCACGATGCTCGAAGACAGATGGAGATTAAGGCTCGAGAAGCATTCTTCGATAGTATCATGAATAGAAAAGCAGTGAGCCAGTTCTTGGTGCTCAAGGTTCGCAGGGATTGCCTGGTTGAAGACAGTCTACGAGGTGTCAGCGAGGTCGTAGGTCAAGGACAGGAGGAAATCAAGAAGGGTTTACGGATCGAATTCACGAACGAAGAGGGCATCGATGCCGGCGGGTTCGTCGCACATGCTTCGAGTACCGTGAATCAATTACTAACTTTCATGCAGGCTTCGCAAAGAGTGGTTCCTGCTGCTGGTCAGGGAGGTCTTCGATCCCGAGCATGGTAAGCATTGCTTTCACTTTGACGAAGAATGACTGCTAAGAGAGTCTTGAAGGACTGTTCGTGTACGATGAAGACTCCCGCTACTGCTATTTCAACCCCAATAGCTTTGAAACATCCGACCAATTCTTTCTTGTGGGCGTCGTGCTTGGCCTTGCGCTGTACAACTCTACTATACTGGATGTTGCACTTCCGCCGTTCGCTTTCCGGAAATTACTTGCATCTGCGCCAGCATACGTAGGACCTGTCACGTCTAGTGTTCGACCAGCTGCAGGCTATACTTTAGAGGACCTTGCAGAATTTCGACCATCACTTGCCAAAGGTCTAGGACAGCTATTGGAGTTTGATGGCGACGTTGAATCAACTTTCTGTCGGGACTTTGTGGCAGAAATTGAGCGCTATGGTCAAATTATCCAAATCCCTTTGTGTCCTAATGGCGAGCACCGACCTGTCACCAATGCAAGTCGCCGCGAGTTTGTCGATTTGTACATACGCTATCTGCTTGACACAGCGGTTGCTCGTCAGTACGAACCGTTCAAGCGCGGTTTCTTCACCGTGTGTGCCGGCAATGCACTCTCTTTATTTCGACCTGAGGAGATCGAGCTTCTTGTGCGCGGTTCAGATGAGCCGCTCGATGTAGTCACTCTGCAGGCCGTTGCGACCTATGAAGGCTGGGGAAAGACATCAATGCCGGTCGAGGAGCCCGTTGTCCAATGGTTCTGGGAAGCTTTCAAGAACGCAGACCCGATAAACCAAAGGAAACTTCTAAGTTTCATCACTGCCAGCGATCGCATCCCAGCTATGGGTGCCGCTAATCTGGTCATTAAAGTGACATGTCTTGGCGATGAGACTGATCGATATCCGACGGCCAGGACTTGCTTCAACAGGCTCGGATTATATAGATATCGTAATCAGCAACAACTCGAGATCAAGTTATGGCGAGCCGTTACGGAGGGCGAGGGATTTGGTATGAAGTGATTTTAATGATCTGATGGTAAGCGCGGAGTTCTGGACATCATGGGATTGTGCTTAGCATTGGGTTGGTCTGGGGTATGAGGAGCTTCATCTGGAAGCTAGGGCATAATGATCTTGACGCCCTTGTACATCGCTGTTACAAAAGGTAGCACCATTGCAATGAAGGTAGCACCCTTGCAAGATGGTGAAAAGGGAAATCTACTATCTAGCTTCCTACAGTCATTCCTAGCTCTCTTCATTGCCCAACGCGATTAAGGGTCTAGAGTACATCTTTCATATAGCCATGAATGCATTGCCATAGCTAATGATCTCGATGAGATTGAGTTCTAAAACTAGACCACCAGCAAGTCCAGAGTGGTTCCGCCAACCGCTTTGCTCGTGTGAACGCCTTCGCTAATCGCATGCCCTGAACTTCATAGCTTCGCTTTGCCCTTCCCTTCAACAGGCCCTGCCTCAACATCTCGAGCCTTGAACCTCGCACTATCCCCTACCTCCTGGGAATCCTGGCTATCATCGCTCATGAACTCGTCATCCACGTCAAACCCAAAGAAAGCCTGTGACGACACCGCCCGAGCCTTGATAGCCGAACCATTCGCACTGCTGCTCAGTCCCCTGCCCCCCACCTCCTCATCGCCATCGCCGTCACTCTCCCCATCAACCTTCTCACCCCCAGCACCCACGCCCGTCCCTGCCCCAAGACTATCCCTCCACCTCCCCTCCCCCATCACCTTCCTGACCGCCTCCCTCGCCCTCTCCCCCGCCTCCTCCCTCTCCTCCATCCACCTCCCATCCACCCTCCCCCCCTTCCCACTCCTCACCTCCTCCTCCCTCCTCTCCGCCGCCTCCACAACCTGCTCCCACCTCTTCCTCCGCTGCTCCTTCTCCTTGCGCTCCATCTCCGGCTTCAGCGCCAGATACTCCGCCAGCGCCTTCGCCTCGTTGATGGTCCGTAAGCGCCGCCCGTCGAGATTGCGATTCGAGCTGTTGGCTTCGCCGGCGTGCTTCTTGCGGCGCGAGGACATGCGTCCGCCGGCGGCGCGGAGTTGGCTGCCGAAACCGCCTTTGCCGCCGATGAGAGGGGCGGTGAGGCGCAGGGTGAGGAGGGTGGTGGACGGATCGGGGAGGAGGGTGGAGATGGGGTCGGAGGACGAGGGGAGGAGGGGTTTGTTGGAGGTGGTTGTTAGGGTGAGGCGGCTAATCGTGGGAGGGAAGCGAGCGGTGAGCTGGGTGGTGAAGGTGGAGATGGGGGTTGAGGCGGGGGTGGGGAGGGAGAGGGTTGGGGGGAGGCCGAGGCCGGAGAAGGAGGTTAGGAGGATGTTGATTGTTTGAGACTCCATCTTAACAGGGTTTCTAAGTTCTGGTAGAGGGGAATTTGAGTCGGAGCTTCGATGGAGACGTGAGTAATGCTATTCGTTAAAAGCAAAGACGTTCAGGCTAGGTGAAGTGAATATGCCGCCAAGACGCTAGACTAGCCGAACTCTTAGCGCTGTCTGCGGGCCACAAAGATTCGAACCTCCTGCCACTTCTACATCGAACGTCAACCACCAGCATCGACAAAGCGATTCCCCGAAGAGCAACAGGAACTCGCAGTCATGCTTATCCCAAAGGTAATTGCTACGATAACTAATTACAGAGCATTTACTGACCACCCTACAAGGCCGATCGTAAGAAGATCCACGAGTACCTCTTCCGCGGTACGTTCAAAACCTATGCAAACGACGCACCCCGTTGTCCGCCTACGATAACATCGCCACTAACAGCTCCTAACAGAGGGCGTCCTCGTCGCCAAGAAGGACTTCAACCTCCCCAAACACCAAGAAATCGACACCAAGAACCTCTATGTCCGTCCCCATCACCCCATCCCCACCTCCCTCAAACCCCCCCCCTCAAACTAACCACCCACCCCCCCAGGTCATCAAAGCATGCCAATCCCTGACCTCCCGCTCCTACCTCAAAACCCAGTTCTCCTGGCAATGGTACTACTACACCCTAACGCCCGAGGGCCTCGACTACCTGCGCGAATGGCTGCACCTCCCCGCCGAGATCGTGCCCGCCACGCACATCAAGCAGCAGCGCACGCACGCCCCGCCCAAGGGCATGATGGGCGGTGATGATCGTCGTCCCGGCGGTCGTGGCGCGCCGAGGGGTGAACGCGGGGATCGTGAGGGCGGGTATAGGCGGAGGGATGCGGGTGAGGGGAAGGAGGGTGGGGCGCCGGGGGACTTTGCGCCGAATTTTAGGGGTGGGTTTGGGAGGGGGAGGGGGGGGCCGCCGCCTTCTTCGTAAGGGGTTGCGCGGGGGACGCCGAGGGCAGCGTGGGCTGGATGCGTTCCCGTGCCTCCTTATGGAACGGCTACGCTGTTAGGATTGCGGAGTTGCAGAGCGTGCTGTACAGCTACATCGGGAGTAGCTAAGTATTGATGAATGCGAAAGTCATGGCTAGGCAATTGATCATCAGCTTGCGCGCAAGGGGAACTCAGCAGTTGGTATCTAATGACAGGCAAACTACCCTATGCTTCAGCTTGGTAAAATGCTGTATCCCCTAAGCCCTATCTGCTGCTTCCATTGTCACCGTAACTCCCACCCATATGATCTCCACCATGCAAGCCCCAAAGCCCTTCTCGCCGAACATCGAAATTCCCGCCACCTTTTGTTTCATGCCCTTTGTGCGTTCGAAGCGGCAACGAAGGCTTGAAAGCGACATCTCGGTTCCGTGAACGCACTTTTACCGGTGGATTGTAAGCAAAACGGAGTGATGCCCACCATGAAAGCTCCCGAGGAAGTATATCTATCAAGTGATTCAAACCAGGAGAAGTGCTGTCTGTCAGCCTCGAAGAAGGCGGGAGGGAATGTAAGACACGATGACAGTAAATGAAGAGGAGAAGGAGGAAGAACGCCATGAAGATCCCATAAGATGTTGTACAATGTATCTGAGTCCTTCTGTACATCTTCCAGAAGCAAAGCCAGTAGTCGACGCCCCAAGCAAAACAACCCATCTAAGTCTCACTCAAGCACCACAAGCAACCCACCACCCTCCCAACCCAAGCTCCCTCCACAACCATACAAGCAAACCGACTCAGCGATCATCCAGCACACAATTCACTCCCTCCCCACCCCCCTCCCCACCCCCTTCTTCACCTTCCCCCACCCCTTCCCCCCCAGCATCCCCCTCTCCATCTCCGCCCCACCCTCATCGTCAGATAAGTGCCTTACCAACCTCTTCACCCCCCTCCTCGCCTGCTTCGCCGCCTGCGCCCACGCTTCTCCCTCACCCTGTACCCCTCCAGCCTCTACCGTACTCCCCCCAAACCGTGTCCAGAGCTGATACGAAGCCGGCGAAGGCTGCGCTTCATGATTCCCTTCACCCTTCGCTAATAGGCGTCGCTGGACTTGCGACCCAACCCACTTCCCTCGCTTCTCGATGATTTGCTCTAGCCGCGTGTATTCGGTATCGTCTTCTTGAGGTATGGTGAGTTGGCGCTCGGCCGAAGTGACCTGCTCACTCAGGCTGGTGTAAGAGTGGAGGAGGGTCTTGGAGGCTGTGAGTAAGGCGGTTGCTTTCTGCAAGAGAGGGTCCTGTCCGCCATCTTGACCTGCTAGGCCTACGTTCAGGGTGGCTTCGCCTGCTAAGCCATCACGCAGGGCGAAGACAAGGGATTGCCGAATTTGGACGTCGTGCTCATGTCTAATTATTGACAGGGGTCAGCTAGATATCTGGGATCCATACGATGAGGGATATCATCCTCGAGCATACACTTCACGAGCCTTATCCTGCAAAAGCTTCCTAAGCTCCATCTTGCGCGTCTCCACCACCTTCTGGAAATCGGCAAGATTACCATTGTGCCCCGCAGCGACTCGCTTCTTCGCCTGCGTTTTAGTGGTTCTTAGAAATTCCCTGAGAAGGAAATAAGCGTCTTGCCCAAATCGTGGAAGCCAGGTGGGGGAGGGACGGACTGGCTCTCCAGGTGTCCGGGATCGTCCTCTTCTGCATCATCGATATCTTCAGAGTATGCTCGTGTGTGTGAGGGTTTGCCCTTCTTCGGTCGGGGTCGTTCGTAGAATTCGTCTTCCTCTGCAGTGTGTATGTGTCAATGGGTTGAGAGTGCAGCTACGAGGGACCTGGTAGCCTACCGTCTCTGGCTTGCCGCTTGCTGGCTTTCGCCATGGTGACTGCAACCCTAGTGGGCCTTGCGAGCGTTGTGGAAGGACTGATCATAAAGCTGTGTATTTAATGGAATGGTCATAGGAGGTGGTGGGATAGGCTGCAAGAAGGCGGACATACTAAAGTACGATTTGACGCTATGCCAAGGCCCGAGCTTCTGGGAATGCAAAACGATATTCGGATGCCCATATTCACATATGATGTGTTTCGAGAGATCTGTGCGAACACTAGGCGGTTTCACCAAGAAGTATGCAAACGAAGAAGATGTGGCAATTTACTTAGTGCTTTGATAATCTGCATAGAAGCTATTTTGCGAATCCGCGCGCTCTGAAATCTCAGTAATGTAGCTGTAGTGTCGTTGGTCCCTCCTGGAAGTTATCCAACCACGCAGTCTATCCCTGTCGTCTCTATCGTTCATTGTCGCCATAGCGCGAACCTTCAGCGAAATGGCGGTTTCTGTAGCTGGGTAGGTCTGTAGGTCGTGAAATCGTGGGTAACATCGTATCCTGCGAGATTCCCCTGTTTCGGACTGCAACCAAGCCATAGCATGTACCGACCTTCTGCATGGCAAAAGCGCGCATCGGACGGTGTGTGATCTAAGAATATGAGTGTAGCACAATTTTAGCGCTAAAAGGTATGTGCAAGCATCGCAAAGAAATACGGAATGTACAATAACGGCTGTCATACGCAGCAAGGCTCTTGAAGTGGAAGTAGTGTCCGAGTTCTCAAACCAGGTCAATAACAGGACTGGTGATGGCCTTGGATCGGTCCAAGAGTACAGTAAGCCACCCTAGGAAGCCTTTAGCGAGAGAGCGTCAATGAAACGCTAGGAGCCAAGCGACAGCCCCTGGAAGGCTTGACTCCAATCGTTCCCGTGTAGATGTGGTTTCCTTGCCCCGCCATTGCTCGAGTCAGGCCGCATCGTGTATGGATGCAATCCTTCAAGATAGTGAGGTATATGATGATAACGTGATTGAGGTACGGCAGTATGTTGCCCGTTAACACGATACTCCACCGGTAGTTGGTCTAGGTGGCGGGTGTTGAGATCTTGTGGCTGAAAGGGCTGCGAATACATATGGCCAAAGGGTAGTGAAGCGACACCGGCAGATTGATTGGTGTCCCACAAACGGTCGAAGGTCCCATGTGCCGGGTTCGACGAAGTAGGGACTGAGTAGGCTGGATCGTTTTGTTGCGGATGATGTGTAGTGTACGGGTCTGAGTCGGTATTGAAGGCACCGGGACCGAGACCGGAGGGCAGTTGCAAGCCTGCAACGGGAGTGACAAATGACGCAGGATTGATAGCCGACATCCAGATGCGGGTCTTGTAGATCTTGAAGAGATCTGTTACCAAGGGGTTGAAGTTGATGTAGGAATCGGCGAAGTAGTAGAAAGTGAGCTTCTTCCAGTCCCTGAGGATAGATTAGCGACGAGCCCATCCGGCCATCCTGAAACATACATTTGGAACTCCGCGTCAAGAATCTCCATATTGAGACGGTGCTCAACCACCTTCTGCTGACAGACGCGCTTCGCCTTCGCCTCGTTACCTTCCTTATCTCTTAGGGTCTGTATCTCGTGGGCTTGGGCTAGCCGTTTAATCATCTTAGGCTTCAGATCAGAACTCGCCGCATCGGCAGTGCCCATCGGGCCAATAGCACCTCCAGTTATACCATTACGGGCGCCCGAACCGTTTGAGATAGCTGCTTGGCCATTTGGATTTGCTCCCGCAGGGGTACCATCTTGGCCGTGGCGGGAAAAGATCATGAGCCACCGATAATGTTCCTCGATGTAGTGCTCTTTCATTTCCTTAGCCTTTGACCAGGGAATGTTATCGTGGGCAACCGTCCCAAGATCTGTGCCTCTATCAGCCTCCACAATGACCAAATCCCCTGGTTTGACCTGTAGTCCTGTTCCTTCTTGGACATAGAAGACGTCGGCTCGACAGGCCTTGAACGTAACGATGTAGAGAAGCTGGTTCGGTCGTGGTTGGTGTCCCGTGTGTTGCGAGCGCCCATACTGAGTATGAGCCTGGTACATAGGATTGAGGGTGTTGGGCGGAACGGTAGTCCCGTGACTGTCGATGCTTCGTAGTGAGGGTTCGAGGCCGGAAAAGTAGGATACTGCAAAATTGCGTTCGCGTAAATGTTCGAGTTCTAATGCTTGTTCTTGGAGTTGTTGACGTATACGAAATTGTTGATACTCACCACTGTCGCCTTGTGAAGGACGACTAAGGCCTTCACCATAGGCAGGGGGGCTTCCTAGCCCTCCACCAGTTCTCTGGCCGCTACCTGCAGCGACAAAACTACTCTGCGATTCACTTGCGGGACTGAGCGATGCCTGGCGTGTGGGCACCTCAGCAAAGGAGTGACGACGGCTCTGCGGTTGGTCTCCTAGGCCACCAAAGCCCAGTGAGCTTTGCCAGTGACCCTTTTTGACGCTTTCGAGAGTGCGGTTCTCCGGGATGCCGGTAACCGAGAACTGTCTGCCTTTAGCGATGTATTCAGTGGCTCTACGCCCATGGAGATCGGTGTAGCTATAGAGCTGACTAGTCTCCGGATCATCCAGATCGTACAGCGCAGATTCGGTCTCTTCAGGCACAGATTCTTGTATGCGCTGACTGTACCCTTGCGTATTGCTTCTCACGGCTTGTGCAGATGAATTAGTGGTCACTGCACGGTTCCTACCTCGATTGCTGTCAAGTTGTTCCGCTGCGGCTTGACGTAAGATGGCGTTCTCCATGGCTAGTTGCTCGATCGTTCTTGCCTGGGTCGATGACAGGTGGACGCCTGCTTCAGACCCACCCGAGCTCTCGTCATCGTCATCGACTTCGCGTACTTGCCCGAGATGTGTTGGATCATGCGACATGTCGCCCAGCATACTCGGACGCGACGGTCTATGCTGAAGGCCAGCATATGGTACCCCACTTCTAGTGCGACCATTGAAGAATTGATGACCAGGTATTTGCGTGGAGTCTGGGTCCAATTGCCCAACAGAGTATGATTGCGATCGGTAAGTCTTCAAGGTAGGCTGTAGAGGGATGGCAAAAGGGATGGCGGAGTCTGCCGTACTCTCCCGACGTAACGGAGGACTCAGCATTGGTTCTTCGCTGTTGAAGCCGGCAGAGCCCGGTGGCACCATGCTCGTTGGCGATGGCAGTACTTCGGTCAGTCGGTTTGGCGGTCCTCTCTGTGATTCACTACTCCAAATCGCATTACCCCATGGGAACGACACGCTGCCTGCATGACCACGACCCATTGTCAACGCAGCCGGAGCAGCAACACCCGGACCCCAATTTTGGTCTGTGGCCGGGGTAGCAGGATGCGAGTTGCCGGGCGAGAAGGTGCCGCTGCCACTCAATGAGACCTTGCGTTGAGGGGCTTGTTGTATGTCCGACAGCCAAGACGGACGTCTCGTTGGACGCGGACCAAAGGTTTGGTTGATGGACTGCAGCCGGTGATGATGATCCTGCTCGTCATCGGAGGAAGCAAGGGCTTCGGAATCCGGGGTGGAGCCACGGATCCCAACTTTCGCTTTTTCGAGAAAGATGGTTGCGTTGGTTCCTGGGAAGCTACTGAAGGAGGTCCGCTTGGTTGGACCACCGTGAGGCTGTGAGCCAGGATTTGCCGCCATGCTGATGTTTGGGAAACAGCAAAATCCGAAGAGAACTGTTGGATATTATGCAAAAGCGCCCGGGGTGGACGCTATTATTCAATGGATTAGAACTTAGGTATCGAATGAGACAGATGGACCTGCCTTTGCAATAAGGCTATGGTGATGTAGTGATGTGATTAGATGTCTAAATTGTCGGAGAGGTTTCGAAAGGTACCTCTAGTGTAGGAAGCCGTGGTGAACCGAGCGAGATAGTGAGAGACAGAGAACTTTCTTGACTGTGTGAACGTTAGAGACATTTCCCGACCCTCCAGAGGTGAAGGTGTTGTGAAAGGTTTATGGATGAGTATTTGAAATGTTGTACCATGAATGTATGATGAATTTGCACTAGTCGCTTATCCTGACGAGCTGTACCAGATGATTCGCGGACAAGCCTGCTGTTGAAGCTCCACTGCCCGTTTCCGTGTGTAGTACTGAGGATATCACTGTGAGAGCTAGACGAATTTGTGTACCCCGTGATTAGATAGATCTTAGATGAAGCTTCTCTTAATGGTCCTATGGACACTAGCAATGTATAAGCAAAGCTCCAATAATTGTGATTCATGGAGCAACGATCATACATGTATAATGGGTCACGCAGAAGGTAGAGAGAAGTCAATTAAGGACCCACTTACCAGGAAGACAGAATGACAACAGACGGAAGCCTAGCAAGTTGTGGTATTGAATCAGACCCTGCCAACAGCCGAGTTCCCAAAGGGATAATGATTTCAGAGCTAGGTCCTCACCTGTGGGAACAGCTAGTGTACAGTGAATGTATTGACACTAAATTAGTGGCATTAGCAAAGCAATGACACTTTCGGGTTCAAGCTCAGCATGTTTGCATATTAGCAGAGAAATAGCAAACGCATTCTCTGAGAAAAGCACTTAACTCAATCATGAGGCCTGGATTGACAGTTCCACTAGTCTTCCATGGTCACAGCAAGACGTGGGAAATGGAAATCCCAATGCAAGGTCGTGACGAGAACAAATTCACTGACTCTCGGAAGAAGTAGCACTTTGGGAAATCGCCCTGACTGACCTGGTGTAACGACTACTTGCAAAGAAATCTCTCTATAACGAATAATATGGCCTTCAAGACAGAGGACGTTCGGAAGATATAGGCAGTTGATGGTATCTTTGCAAGGCCGTCAGCACCAGTAGTGTCTTCCCGAGCCGCCTCCACACTCAGAAAGTACGAACCGTAACAGTAGAGAGAACAGAGTGGCCAGCACTATTTGTACATGGGCCCAGCACAACGTCTAACGTCAGACTACGCCTTGGATCCGAGAGCGAGCACTCGAGTGATAGTCTCGGAACACCCTCCAGTATCTCTGTATGCGGTGCAAGGGTCTTCTTACCTCCCCAATCACCCAAAGTGGTTGCGGGGGGAGCTCTGGCACCCTTTGATGGGGAGGCTTCGTGGCGAGATGCTTGGATTGAGTGACGACTGGACAGAGTCGGGCTTGGTAGTCGTGGGGACTCCGAAGGATGGCTTGCCTTCGTCGAGCCCTAGCCGTTGTGCTGGAAATGAAGCACGATGAGGTGCAGCGACTGTTGGAAGCGGGGCGTGCCCACCGAGGCTTCACAGCGCTGTCTACTTGCGCTCGATGGAAGTGTATAAGGGTGGCGATAAGTAGGAAAAAGTGTGTAGGATATGTTTCGAGGATTGGGCTCCGACCTCGAGTCCATGCAACAGAAGTGGAGTTGTATAGATGAAAGGTGTTGAGGTGGGACACGGACAGGATGGCAGAACAGACGGGTTAGAGTAAGCCGCTAGAAGCTGCAGCTAGTCGCAATACTGGACCCTCTTGAAGAGTGATGGACATGGGGAAAGACATGGGGAAAGACATGGGGCTAGAAGTCAGCAGGAAAGGCGCGGAGAAAGGCGTTTTGGAGACGCTGAGATTATGCATGCCCACACAGCGAGATCTTCCCTCTTCGCTTCTTCTGACCAAAGATCGTCGATGACCCTCCGCCCCTCTCGCTCTGATATTAACCTAAGAGTCGGGACATACTCACCCTTACCACTCCCAGTAGTCATGGCGGCCCACAATCGCATTTCACGGGTACCTACGCTATGGGATCGCAATGTGACAATGAACATTGTGGCTCGGTAGCCGATGTTTTCGTTTGAGACGAGAGCTATCTCACTACCTACAAGACCACAATGAAAAAGTCATTCAATGGACTTGAACCCAGATGACCCTGTCCGGCGGACAAAATAATACTGTCTGCATGACGCTAGCGCCTATCAATTGCACTCCTTCCCCAGATGCACTTTCGATCCCTGATCCTGGTGCGGCTTACCCCACAAAATCTTCTCCGAGGACGTTGATGGAGATTCAAAGCGCTGGCTTCAAATTGGCTTTTTATACTTCTAGCTATGGAGCAGCGAACCTCCCTTCTCTCTAGCCGGAGATCTACGTCCATCTCGGCCCTTGTCCTTGATGGCAAAGTTCCTCCACTCCTATTGGACAATGCTCTCATACACTTGCGTAATTCTGGCACGATGATGGATGGGAACGGCGATCTGCGACTAGCACTCATATTCGTGCAGCCGACTGATCACGCGCTTCTTGGTTCGTCGACCTTGCTGCTTCCAGCAATCCAGCGCGCACATCAGCCTTTTTGATTCACTCAGAGAAGGCATAGAACGTTGTTGGGCTTTTTTGTCATTTTGAAATGGGTCACATACCTAGTACCAGAATAGAGCTTGAAGTTGAGTGTATGACAGTATATTCGATCTAGGTGCAGTTGACGGTGACTTGCAGTCATATAGTACAGGTGTCCTTCCCAGCACCACCAATCCCGACTCTGAATTGAGCCAGCGTTCCCTTCTACAGAATCTTGCCTTGTGTGATCTGCTACCAACAATAGCCGCAACTAGAGCCCTTTTCTCACAGTCCGCATCACTCGACTCATCGTAGTCTAGCAGCCTCCTCGCAGCCTTGCCTGGCTCGGGCTACTGTTCGCGCATCTTCTGTCCCTGAGCGTCATGCTTGACGCTAGGCTTGGTAGGCTGTCTGAACTGCTTCCACGCCCGCAGCGGCCTCAGTGCATGAATGAGCTGGATCTATTGGTTGAGCCAAATGTCACTTCTGGTGGATCATGGCCTGGCCTCGAGTTGAGAGAATCGCACAGGAATAATACTGTATGTATATCAAAACGGAAAGGAGCTGTGCATATAGTATATAAATGAGGCCAGCTCCAGTAGAAGGTCGCTACTCAATGAATACCATGTCAAAGTTTTTCCAAGGTTGAAATATGAAGTTCCTGCCCATAGATTTGGGAGCACCATTGAAAGCTAGAACGCCCTAACTATTTCGAGATGAGGTATTCTCATGAAGAGTGTTCAGCGAATCGCTCTTCGGCACGAATCTCTTGGGATCCTGTTTGAATGCGATGTGGATGAGTAAGAGGACGTGTAGTGATTCCAGTATGCTGTCTTTTTAAGGTAGAACAAAAATGGCCATGATCCATGATGCTCTTGTGTCATGTATATGTATCTAAGCCATAACCGCAGGTCCTCTTCGTATTTCTGGTAGGATAGGCTATGAGAGGCGGGTGTTCAGGGATTAGCCTCTAGATATGGGCCTCTTTGTGTTCTGCTATGAGTGATCGTCTAAGTATGTGGCAGTGACTCGTTGGAGCTTTAGTGGTACCTCATTCGGTCCCCCTATGACCTGCGCTGAGATCTTTCTTGCACCAGTAGAGGAGCAAGTAAGTGTGCAGTGGAGGCGAAGATCGTCGAGTGGTGGTTTAATGCTGATACCGTACCACTTTGACACAGTTTTGGCCGATCACCGAATTCCGGGCTTTCATTAAGGGTTGTGCAGAAGCAGTACCTTATCCCTGTCTTGTGAACCTTCGCGATGCAAGCAACCTGAGTGGTCACAGGACTACACAGAATAAGCAAGCGAATTATGCTTCTACCGTATCGGGACTGCCTTTGCCAATCAACGAAGCTGCCGCCTGAGAACCCTTCTGCTCTTTGAGCTTTTCTTCGAACTTTGCGAACTCCTGCATGGCAATCTCTTCCTCTTGATCAAGGACTTGCGTCACGCCTTGCACTTCTTCAATCTGCGACATCGAGTATTAGCGATGACCCACCTAGGAGCAAAATGCGCCACTCACGTAATGCATCAGCATACTCTCAATCCCGTTCTTCAACGTTACTGTACTCGAATCACACGTTCTGCAAGCACCCCTCAGCTTCAACAGCACATGCCCATTCTCAAATCCCCTGAATTCGATATCCCCACCATCCTCTTGTATAGCCGGCCTTATCCGTGTATCCAGCAACTCCTTGATCATTCCCACAACCTCACTATCATTCTCGTTATATTCCAGCGAATCCTGCTCGCCGCCTTCTTGCCCAGCATCCGAATTCCTGTTTTCCACAGTGTTCACGATTACTTCGCCAGAAGTCACGGCTTCGGTGATTAGGCTGAAGACTTCGGGCTTAATGTGCGGCCAGAGCGCATCGCTGGCTTTCGTGACGGTGATGAAGTCGGCGCCGTAGAAGACGGAGGTGACGCCATCGATATTGAACAAGCGGGCTGCGAGTGGCGAGGGGTGGGGGGGCGCCAGGGTTGAGCGAGGCGATAGGTATTCGAGGAAGGGGGAGTCAAGGGTAGCTGGGAGTATACGAGAGTTGGGGAGAAATTTGAGGGCCTGCAACGCTCAGTATAGTTTCTAATAGGAATTGACTTGGACTGCTGACATCTGCGTTGGGTGTGTTCTCGGTCTGGATAAAAAGGTTTCGGACACTTTGCGTCCGACTCTTGCGTGCCATAAGGGTCACAGGGCCGGAGGGACTCGGCCTCGATAATGACTGTGCGAGGAGAAGAGGCTTGAAGGTGCTATTATGATGAATCAATCTTCTACAACAAGTGGTTGTGAGCACCTGAGATGGATATGCGTTCGACCGAGTGCTTCGAAGGACCCGCACACAAGCTTTTGATACATGTGAAGACGCCATGATATCGTAGTAAGTTGGACCAGACAGAATGAAGGACGAACTCTCTGAGAATCTGGACAATAGTAGACTGGGAAACAACTAATCGCAAGACCAAAAGATAGTCCACGGCTGCGTCATACCTCCCTCTCGGCTAAGGCACGCTAAGATAAGGGTCTTATCTTAGCGTGCTCATCATCAAAGCTTTGGCGATATCCGTACATTCAAGTACCTCCAAGAGGTTGGTCTCAATGAATGGTACTACCATGTGAAGTACGCTTTCACCAGACTCGTCGACTGGCTGCCAGCAGACCCTGAAGCCTCCCTATGCCTCCCAAATCACAACCATGGTAGCCAGCTGCTCCGTCTGCCAAACATCAGAATCCAAGTACAAATGTCCCACATGCCAAATCCCCTAGTACGGTTTTCCATCTCCCTTCCCCAACAGAACATCTAATCTGACCCCCTCTCTCTCAGCTGCTCCATCCCCTGCTACCGCACCCACAAACCCACCCACCCCTCTCCCTCTCCCTCATCCACCTCCCCCCCACCCCACACCACAAACGCCCTCCCACCCAAACCCCCTCCCATCGCCCTTCCCAATGACGCCTCTGTGGTGCAGAACCACATCCCAGCTCCCCCCGCAACGAGAGACATTGCCTCCTCGCCCGAATACCAACATCTCCTAGCACTGTTCCCGCAGCTTCGCGACCAACTCCGCCAAATCTACACCGCGACGCTGGAACCCACGGCAGAGGAAGTCGAAGCCCGAACCCATCATCATGATAGATTCAAACGTGGTGGAAGAGGGGGCAGGGGGGGTGGGAGAGCGAGGTATAATGCTGGGAGGCCATGGACGAGGGAGAAGGGGATGAAGGATGGGTTGTATGCTTTGCGGAAGATGAGGGCAAAGGATGGGAGGAATGGAGAGGCGCTGAGGGCGTTTTCGGAGTGCGTTGTGAGGTTGCAGGGAAGCGGGAGAAAGGGGGAGGGGAGAGGGGTGGATGGGAAAGTGGTCTGATGGTTGGCCCTGTGGCCTGCGATGGTGGTTGCGTGGCTCTGAGCTCTTCTTTCATGACAGAGATGCTCACCAAAAGCGCTGCTCCAGGGTATCGTCACCATTCACGGGTCAGTGCAGTGCGAAAAGGACTTCGAAACCGGCCTCGATGTAGCTCGGAAAGCCAAGCTCAAAAGAGAAGGCCCATTCATGACGGGGCTGCGGTTGAATGAGGTAGGGAATAACTACCTAGATCATCAATCCTGTGAATACATGACGCGGAAATCCGTTCGTTATCCATTAGACTCGTAAATCCATCGAATCATCGCTTTTCTATCTACGAAGGCCAGCCTGTAGCGCCACGCAGTTGGCGTGGGCCAAATCGCACAATATATACTCGTTATCATCGCTTGTACCAATTGAACCTACGCCTGGTCTCCCCGACGCCGGGTCCTTCTATATGGATGCTGCGTTCGTAAAGCTCCTGGGGGCCGAGTATCAGCCCTGAGGGGCGACAGGCAGGAGGAGTAAAACTTACATCGTCGTCTTTGGGGAATCGTCCGTCGAGAACTAGTCTCTGTACCTCTTCATTGCGGGCAATGGTTGGATAAGGCGTCCCCTGGCTTCTCTGAATCCCCACAACGACCTCGCCCATAAGCTCAAACTTCTTCCAGTTGATGCGTGTATTGCCTTCGTCAAAGTAGGTCCGGTTTCCTTCCTCGGCTAGAACAAGGTCTCGACGATGAAGTGGCAGAAACGGTATACGCTCAGTCGAAGTATTTGTCCATGCCAGCCGATACGCGAAGTGGCTTTTCTGTGTTCCCATCAGGATCTCCAAGCGCATGAATTGCTTTTGTGATTGCTGTGGCACCAACTCGCGTGTCTGGGTTAGTCGATGTACTGCTGTGCCGTTGATACCGGCAATCACTGCTCCTAAGGAGTTGTAGTTGTTCAGCTGTCGTAGTTTCTGGTGCACATTATTAGTACGGCTGTGAGAGCACACTCTGGACCTAGCTTACCCATGCTATGCCCATGAATTTCTCTAGCATTCGTGCACGATGTTTCGGCTTATCGCGGAGCACTATGAAGTTGGCAACCCAGAATGCAACATGGTTGAACTGGTCGATCATGCGGTTCACATTTTCGAGGCTCTTGCACTTGTCCTTTTCATGGCTCGGTAGACTGACGTGTCGAATCAGGTCCCTGGGTCTGATGGACGAGAACATGATCCAGTCGATCCTGGTCAACTCCCGGGCGATGTCCTCGTCGGGTATATCGGCGAGCTGGTGCCATTGAATCTTTGTCAAGGCATTCCGTGGGAAGGGGGTCAGGAGTTGTGCTTGACGCTGGGCATTCTCCACTGAGTTTAACAGCGTCTGAAAAGACCCAGTTGATTGACTCTCGGATCGGCTCGTGCTAGACGACAACGAGGCACTTGCTGAGTGGTGTGAGGGAAGCTTCTTTGACCCTTCTTCGGTTGCGCCCCCTGCAACGTCCTCCGTAGAGGAATCTGCGTTAAGAGTTGATGCGGTGCTCTGCACAGAGGAACTACTTAGAAAGCTTTCGACAGTATTCGCTCTACTCCTACTTTTATCAGAGCAGGCCCATTCTGTGTCGTCGTCCTCAGATACGATTTCTAGTTGCGCGCCTATTTCTTTACCTGCCACAGCATAGGGTCTATTGCCCGCCAGATTCACAACAAAGTTTGACATAAGGCGACGGGTCTGAGCGTGGGCAAAATCCCCAGGGTAGTCAGAGACCCATTGTGACAGGATACTGAGATAGCGCAGCTGGGAAGTGATTCTTGATATTTGAGGGTGAGTGCTCTCATTTAAATTCTGGAAACGTTGTATGATCGCAGACAACAGCTCCGAGGGCGCTGCGAACTTTCGATACAGACATAAAAAGATAGCGGCGAACTTTCCGTCGGCTTTCGACATCGGCTGCGACAGTAGTCGGTCGACCAGATCATCAAAGGTAAATCCCGAATCTTTGGTCGGCCCTCCCGCCGTGGCAAGATGTTTCGTCCCAACCTCAGCCAAGGGTTCTGCAGTATCTTCGTCAATTTTGAAGAACGAATTGGCAATGCTGACAGGAGTCGGCCTTGTCGCCGGATCTTGGGAAGTCTGAGGTGGCCTGGAAGCCGCGATTGTCCCTGACAAAACCCTGGGCCCCACACTATCGTCAGTGTAGTGCGAGGGACTTTTTGTGGTGGGCGATGCCTTGGTCACTGATATTGCAGTCGGCGAATGCAGAGTAGAGACGCGCTGCCTAGATTGCTGCTCGTTCATTGGATTTGCGGCTTGCATCCCTGGAGAATGCGAACCCTGAGAGTGCAGATTCGAATTCCGTGTCACCAGACTAGGCAACTCCGAAGTAGCCCGTGTGTGCTTACTCTCAGAACCGGTGACCTGAGCTGTGCGTTCCTTACTCGGGTGTGCACTTGTCAAGGCCCGAGGTCGCATCGTACGAGTGATCGAAGGAGATTCTTTCCCTTCCGAGTCAGCAAGTCTTCATTATAGTAGGATTCACGATATAGATGGAAGGGTATATGGAGGACAATGCGCGAGCATGCAGCGAGAAGTCAAAGCTATATACGTTGAGCGCGCACGTGAAGACTTACGACTTCGCTTTGATGATATATTCCTCAAGATCACCGAGATACAACGTTTGTGTGTTTCTGGCGCAGTAGCTGATGTTTGGAACGACTCGACTCTTCGAAACTTCTCGGTAAGCTCTTCAACCATCTCATGGTCAACTTCCCAAGTGTTCGTCGGTTTGTCACATTTGGATGAAACTAGTACTGTCGGAAGAGAGACTTTCGAGAGACCACCTGCAGTAATGTCTGACATCAGCCTGTTCAAGTAATGCATGCTTCAAATGGATTATTTAGCTACGCACACAACCATGTAGCATATTGCTATTGCGGAGATACTATTCTAGTGAGACCATGATAGTAGGAAATGGGACACCCACTTAAAACAGTCGGTATACGCGTTAAGCTATCCTGATTCATGACATCGTATAAGACTAACGCACCATCTACGGGTGGCGTGGTTTGGCCCCCTACTGTTTCAGGCCAGGTGAGGTCCAGCTCAGCGCTGATTCTCAGGTCTCCGAGTGGGACCTCGATCAGGCGAAGCACTGAGATAACACCTTCAAGTGAAACTTTCTTAGTAGCCGACGGAGCACTCATCGGTCTTTGCAGATCCAACGCGCATTGTACGAATGTCGTTTTCCCAGCTTGATGCTCGCCCACAACCGCCAGCGTTATTTCTCGCAACCCATCACTATCCTCGTGCTGATACAGGTGCAGTCTAGTCAGACCAATATCGATATACAGTAGAAGACGGCATTCCTTACCTGCCTTGATGCGCTTCCATTTTGCGAAAGCTCCTCCTGCTGATTCTGCACAGGCGACAAAGGAGATGAAGGTGTGAGAGGAGGAGTGTCGACGTCTTGCTTGGGTCTAGCCGATGCTCTGCTCGACGTAGAAGCGTGTTTTGAGTGCTTCTCCTGCTTGGGCTTACTTGTTTGAGGCACCAGAGGCGCAGACTTCCCGCGGTCTTTCAGCTGAGGCCGTGAAGCTATGGCAGCAGGCGACAGTGACGAGCGAACATCGCGGGAGCTCTTCGTCGGTTCACCGTGTCTGGTCTTCTTTCGCGACTCCATGAGAAAACAGATTTACCAACTCATGTCGAAAAAGCCGACGGCCAGTCCACTCTCTCACAGATCGTTGGAGATTTCTGGACCAGAGAAGCATGGATTGGAAAATGAAAGCCGTCACGCGCCAGGCGCCCCGTCCCTCGGTGCTGGTGGGAAGGATTCAGAGACATGAAGCAGTGTTGGCATGCGGGAAGGTCATAAGGCGGACGAGACCTATATCAGTAGAAGGCTACAAAACGTTGGCTGGGCAAGGTGCCTGCACGCAAGGTGAAGTTGAGTATGCGCAAGGATACGTTGATAAAATTTGAGACATAGCATCGAGGTCTGGACTCTGGACTGTGCATTTTCCGGGGTACATCTACATCTAGCTTGGGCGCGGTATTCGCCCCACATGAAGCATTCTATTGGTTCCGCTTGTGAACAAGCTTAAAACTCTAGTCTCAACCGGGGCGACAGAAAAAGTTGCAACAGATACTTTAAATTTACCTTCTCATCCGTCAGAGAGTTTTACAGCGACTCTTTGGCACACTCACGAGCTATGCTACTAATATCTAAGCCTTCCTTGAGAACGAACCACGTCTCTACAAGCTAGGAGTAGGCGAAGCATATGCTCACATGCCCTATGCCACCGAGCGCTGCTAATCCTGGGCCTCACTTAGTCCAGGAGCAGATTAACTCAACATGGATCGTCTCGCGTGATTAACTTGGCCAATTGGGTTTCTTTCCTGTCTGCCATGGCGGATGAGCTGTTTCTTCATTTGAAAAGCGCCATGCCTCCTGGTTTTCCTCTCATACCTTGCTTCCACTGGCGTTCTGTGGCTTTTTGCTCTACAGGCAGACGAGTCCTGATACCTCCCCAACAATCTCTCCCATTATGGTAATCAAGAGCGGTGTCAAGGTTCCAACACCACCAGTAAGTGCCCCGTGGTTAACTTGGGTTGAGAGACTACGTCGCTTGCTAATGTTTACGGGCAGCTCCTGAAACCGCCTCCTGTTCGAGCAAAAACCCACCCGCTCGATGATTCGCGCAATGTGGCTCGGTGGAGTAAGCACGGCGAAGCCCTGAACGTAGCCGAGTTGTGCAGACGACTTGAGGCGCTGGAAATGGAGCGTCGAGCTGCTGCTCGCAAGGCAAAGCGTGAATCGAAGGAGCAAGGGCAGACTTCCGTGCCCTACCACCATGTCCCACAACATGCAGCCAAAGACTTTGCGCGAACAACGTCCTCTGAGGTGCAACGCAAGAGAGAGTCTCAAACGCTGTCGTCGTCCTTACCTAGCTTCGGACAGGTCGATGATACCTGTCGACAAAATATTAAGAAGAGACAATCGCTTGGGCCAAACTTCGCGCCGAAACATACTGTAGCGCGGTCTGAAGGAACATCGGGTCTCGACTATGGCCAGAGCATGGGACGCCGAGCATCCAGGTCCGGTCTCGACATGAATAAAGTCCAGCATGAGAGATGGACGGAGAAGTCGGGTCACCTTATCTACGAATCTTTGCTAGGGGCTGATGAAGGCTTCCGACGGCTCAGCATAAGGGAAGGGGTTCTTACTGAACTCGCTACCATTGAGTCTGTACTTCATGAAGACGTCCCTGTTCTGGCTCACAAAATAAACCGACAGCATCTTAACGACCGGGCTGGAGCTGATTGGACGCAAAGGGCGGAATGTGGCAACGAAAGCAAGTACGATGCGCTCAAGGGTCTGGCGGCCCCGTTGTTGCGCTCATTGGCAAAGAGAGCGAATGTCGACAATGATCTCGAGAAGCCTCCCGATGCCAAAAGCCTCTCAAAGCGTCGACCAAGCATTCTGGCACGCCACTTTCGAAAGCGTACTCTGGATTAGTCGCATTCCCCGCATCTAGAGAATTAACCTGCCGAATCTTAATCGCGAAGCATCATAGATACACTGAACGAGAGAATCGAGGCATAGCACATTAGTACACTTGTAGAAGCACGATACTCCTCATACAGACCGAGCCCAGCAATTGTTCCCACGTTCCATCTTCGACACCAGCAGAAAGACAGCTTCCTTTGTTTCAGGCAGGTGTCGACCATTTCGACATACACGTGATAAGCCTCAGACTCTCGTTAGCGCAAATCATAGAAATTCTTGCTCAAACTTACAGTATAGACTAAGCATGTCCTTCCAAGAGTGCAACTAGCAAGTACTCCAATCAGCTTCTTTCAACTGTCACGCTCAGTAGCAAAGGCGCAACAGGTCAAGAAACCTCATAGCATTTTGTTTTTTGCAGTTCATATTCCATGTCATCGAGCAAGTAGCGATTCAATTCTTCGCTACCCGCGAGTCCCATGAAGTTACCAATCTGTTGGATCAACCGCGGGCTACAAATCCGCTAGCATCTGACGCACATCACATGGTAGCTTTGTGCATGCACTGGCATCGATGGGTGACAATCTGCTCGCAAACTTTCACAGAACGCTTCTTTTGCTGCTTTCTAAGATGCCTCCGACCAAGCCAATTGTTATTCTTCGGATAAAGTAACGTTTTGCCGCTTTGGCAGTGGGCCCTTATTGGTCATTGAGTTCATCGCTATGCCGTCAAAACGTTGTTCCAGTGTGCAAAGCAAATTTTTTATTTGGCTGGCTCTTTGAATTAGCACCCCGTCAGCGCATGGGACATGATCGTTTACACTACACTCGCCTAGGTTCTGAAGCGCTTCTCTTCACAATTGACCATCCCCATGTCTTCGGCTTTTGAGTGGAAGTCGTCGGCATTTTCTTCAAATTCAGCTCTTTCGTCTTCTCCGCAACACCGTGGAACCTGCACTCTGTGAATATAATGCAAGTTGAATGACTACAGTGCCAGCTTGACGAAGCGTCATTGTTCTACAAATGCTAATTGTCTAGATTAGGTCTTGGTACACACCAATTTTATCTACCAGATTATTATTATTCAGGGCAGTGGCGACTTCCGGAGCATGATTACCAACGCAGAGGTATGTCGCTCTCTAACCTACACAGTCTGCAGGAAAAGTTACCTTCCAGGCCCACCCGCTTCTCTAGGATGAGGAAGCGAAGGCTTCGGAGACCGAGTATTATCAGATACAGGGCGCATTTGAAGGGACGCAAAAGCAGACCGGGTTTCCTGTCGAGCTCTCGCTCACGATGCTGAAAATGCAAGCTCTGGCTAACGATCGATTTAAATGCACCGTGCTGCATGGTCTCACGAAATCGGTGTTCTACCATTACCAGGCCAGTGGCGCCCTGTACATGTACTACAAGGCTTATGGTCACTTGCCTGTGTCTGTGGACCACGCGGCGGAAACAGCAGTTCATTTGGCGACCGTAGCCATGCCAAAGCCTCTGCAAACGTTTGGAGGCTTTAACAAGGACATGACAGGTCTCGGGAAGACTAAACAAGTCTTGCCTGTGCTGTTGCTGAGAGCAAAACTCTGTCTGCAGGACGCACCCCGGCCTGCGCTGATACTTGTGCCTGCAACTTTAATCCTACAGTGGGCTAAAGAAATTCATGAATCGTGGCCTGGGCTGACCCTATGGATATGTTACTCGATGGTGGAGTTACCCTCTGTGTACAAGTCGAATACCATAACAGCGTCACACTTGAAGGGACTTCCACGATTGGATCACTTGCCGGAGCACTTGCGTTTTCTCTTCGACGAATCGAATCGATCAGAGATCAAGCGAAGCAGTGTCATCCTCTCGTCTTACGAGACTTGGGGAGACAGTTCAGTTGATACTGTCGTACTAACAGGGACCGACAAGAACGGCGAGGACTTTCAACAAATTGACAATCTCTGTGGGCGATACTTCACTATCAGGATAGCTCCAAACACGGCTACAGATGCGTAGTCAGTAACTCGACGGATGCCCTCCAGCTCTGTGCGTGTCATTTGAAACGTCTGGAGGTCAGTAGCAAGTCGCCGAGAGGGAGCCATTAGCTAACGTCCCGTGTACTGTCAAGCTGATTATCGTCGATAAACGAGGAAAAGGCAGGGTAGGACGTTATGGTGAGACAAAACACTATTTAAAGAATCCTGCACGAAGCGTAGATACACTACTGGCGCTCTTGAGTCATTACATGACCGGGTATGACTTCCCTACCTCTTTGTCATCATCATGTACTTATTCCTAGTAAGCTCGCTTCTCTGGCTGCGGCTCGTTGTTCGCTCCTGATCATTGCATTTCTGGATGCGACCTCCATCCGAGACCGATCGTTCTATTCTCCTTATACCACCGACATCCTACTGCTGCAAATAACGTCCTGAAACCAGTTCGCCAATAATTGCTTCATGTGATCCAATGTCCGAAAGATCGTGATGTCTATGACTGGTGTCTCTAGCAGATTCACTTCAGCGTTAGATGGCATCTCGAATCTGACACCATTCTCCGAAGATGCCCGTTTGTAGGGTATACTTCCTGCTTGCCCCTCGGTCTCTCTCGCTTCTTCTCAGCACTCAAGCCGTAGACCACCACCATTTTTGAAGCCTTGTCATAGAGACCCCGAATCCATCTATCCCCAACGCTGACACGTCACAGGAATCCATTCCGTCTGCAACGTCGTGTTCAATAGCATGGCCAATATCAATAAATGGCGGTCGTGAACGGTTCATAGACCAGGATCATGGAAGTCTGTCTAGCGCGCTTGCATTCCTCCAGTTGACATAGTGTGCTGGCTCACATTCGGGAACGGCAAATGTTTGACAATAATGTTCTATGATTTCTGTCATCCTTTGGAGCATTGTATGCTCGCTCAGTACGAGATTTCTACCGTCGACACCACATTCGGCCGAATGGATTGGGTCTCCGGAATGTCGAGACACAACGATCTGACAGCTTGGTCAGTACAATCCCACCATAATTCTGGGTAAGCCACGAACGGTGCCTTCACCTCTCCTTGGGCATTCGCCTTTCCGTTTGCCTTCGCCCCTCCCTTTGCCTTCGCCTCTCCCTTTGCCTTCGCCCCCTCCGTCACGTTCTCCGCCTTGGATATTCTGACACCTCATGGTCCTCTGGGAGGAATTTGGTGATATCAGCTGCGAGCGATTCCATTTCTTGTTTGGCCTCTCTACCCAGCTTGGACTGTAGAAAGTCGTGGTTGATGTGGATTGACGGCCTTGCTCTGAGTCCACTCTCTCCTCTAAACGTGCTGCATAAAGCAGCTGCAATGCACGCTCCAGGGTTTTCTCGTCAATTCAGATCGTCGTCTTTGTACATCATGTTGTAGGGGAGCTTCTTTATCTAGCTCGGACTGTAGGTAGTCGTAGTTGATGTGTATTGACGGTCTTGCTCTGAGTCCACTCTCTCCTAAGCGTGCCGCATACAGCAGCTGCAATGCATGCTCTGGTGTTTTCTCGTCCTTCTGATCATCATCCTTGTAGACCATGTTGTAGGGGAGCTTCAACAAGTATCTCAACTTAGCTTCCTCGGCGGAATACTGCTTCTTGTTGGCAAATTGGGCAAAATCTATTGCTGTCAGGAACTTGAAGGGATTCGTTTCCTCATCCTCTAATCCCATAGCTGAGGCGGTCGCGCTTTCGGTGTCAGAGTGCCCATCATCCGCAGGTTCAGTCTTGTCCATCAACCATTCGCTGTCGCTACTCTCACTGTGCGGTTGCGCGACTTCGCAACTGAGGCACTGGAAAGTCCTTTTTGGCCGGTCTTCAAATCCGAGACACAGAAGATGGTAGTACTTGTCGCAGGATTCGCATTGGATACCGTCTCCCTCAATGGTTTCGGAACAATATTCACAAACTAAGTCGTCTGGGGAAGCCGGCTTCTTGAGTTCACCTTTGGAGTCGAACTGCGTCGCCTGGTATCTTTGTGGCCGAGCATTTTCGCGGGTAGGCCTCTCTTCTGGTTCGTCTAGATTGTCCTGTTGCTGCGCGGCTGTCTCAATGTTGTCTTCCTCGACAAGCAAGTAAGCATGGTTTCTGCTTTCTCATTGCAGCTATAGCCTTAATCTAGACGTGTAGCCCACAATTCTTTGTAGAGCACTTGACCCAGCCTTGATTGTTGAGTCTAATTATGCTGGTGGATGGTTTCAGATGCTTGTGGCTCCACACGATATCGTAATTGCTGCTCGCATCGCCACAAGACTCTCTCGATGCAGGTCCGAGAATCTTCAAGGCTACTTAGTATATATAGTAATGACTCTTCACTTCCACATCTGATGTTCGACGAAACGTCCGCGTTTATAATGAGCAATTGAGTATAGTAGCAAAGTACTTTTGCGTTCTTTCGGTTGACAAGTGATGTTGAAAGCAGGAGTATACTGTTCATCCGCTCTTCAATGCTATAGTATATGAGAGTCCGGTCTTTCATAGGAGAAAGTGCATAGATGAAGCTTAGGTCGAGGAGCAGATTGATGGCCGTTGTGAGCCATCGGTCAAGCATGTTCGACCATGTTCTGGTGATACTTTAATTTTCGAGCCGGGTTGTTGGTGAGCCGAGATCATCGAAGCCTGTGACAAACCAACTACTCGCTTGGTCATGTTCTCTATGTTCACCTTGAAGCTCTAAATGAGCTTCTGTAGGCAGATGTGAGACATCTCTCCATCCAAATGGTATCGTCAATGTGAAAGTAAGTATGTTGAGGTGTAGTAGAGAATGAAGTATTTCGATATGACATCCGGGATGATGTGAAAACGAAGATAGTCAGGGTTGAGAGTAGGTAGCGTTTTGTACTGCCAGTAAAACATGTGAAAATGGGACAAAGTGAAAGCAGCATATAAGGTGAGCTCGGCGTGTAGAGACCAATTGCCATTTGGAGGATGTTGGGAAGATGAAAACTATAGAGTGGTCAGAGGAATGTGAAGTGATTCAAGATAATATAGGGTGTCGGCGATTTGAGAATCAAGTGACTCAGGAATGGGCTCACGCGTAGCTCGTTCCTGCTTCCCACCTCACTCCACTACCAGATCAGGGAGGTTGAGGTAAGCAGTCGTCGATGGATCTGTAGGACAATGAGAGGAGAGGAGCTTGATGGAGAGGCTGGCAGAATAAGTCACAGTGGGATAGAGTTCCGATTATTATGCTCTTTGTGTAATGAATCCGTCTGTATGCTATCGTGGGCAGCAGTCGCTCAAAGAGGTTGAAGCAACAGGGTTGCCAAGAAGCCCACCGAAGCCACATTCATAGATCCTCTACATCTTCATGGCTGATAAAGTAGATGCCGGTGTCCGTGTTGTTGGTCGAATTAGTCATCACCATTTTGCCACCTTTTAGAGCCCCATTCTCGACTACACCACCGCCTGGCACCGGATTACGGTATAGTTTGTTCGCACCGCTGAGCACAGTGAAGTTGGCCAAGCTGATCTCGTCTGGGTTTCTGTTGATGATAGTTGGCAGTCCGAAGTAGCTCGCGTTGACGGAATCGTGGCCGATGTGGAGCTCGAAGTAGCCGCGGTAGTATAGCTCACTCCACTGCAGTTCGCGGTTGTATTTGATGAGATAGCTACTCGCGTTGTTCGCAGCCGCGAGTGAAATGTTGTGACCTGCTGGGCTGGGACTCGAGACCGCACTACCGGCGAACTCGACACCCTACGTAGATTGCGAAGTCAGGAAATGATCAGGTGGCAGGCCGGCTAGATTCTTGCTTCTAAGACACTTTGGACGGAAAGCTTCTTCAGACACTCGAAAAGGGAAGAGACATGCTCAGAAGTTTACTTACAATGCTACCAGCGCCAGTGCTAGGGTCATAATCGTGCTCGTCGAGCCAAATCAGATCACTAACCCAATTGGCATGTGAGTCACCGGAGATGATGATGTTATTACCTTTAGAAGTTTCGGAGTCAGCTTTTCTTCTTTAAGGCTAGGGGTAAGCGATGCTCAGAAATTTACTCACTAATATTATGGGAGTAGAGGGTCTGGAAAGTGCGATTTCGATTCGATTGGTACCCTAAAAATATCAGGAGTCAGTGTTTGTTCTTGATGCTAGGGCTTGGGAATATGAGGCCAGGCCGTCAGGCGGATGCTTTGGGCCAATGCTGCAAGCTTTTCGACAATCTCAGAAACGGGTAAGAGCTAGTCAGAAAATCACCTACCGTCCCAAGCGTCATAATCAAGCGGGTCAACATTGCCATACGCAATGGATTCGTTGATACGAGAGAAGACTGAGCGTTGTCAACGAGATACGATGCCAAATGCTACCGATTTCTTGTGGATTAATTTACCCGTCTGAGATCCAATCACTCGCCACGTGGCTGCACGCTTCTGAGATTCGATGAGCTGACTGTAGAACCAGTTCTCCTGGCGACTGCCCATCATTGAACGTCCTGCATCGTTCGAGATCTCGTGGACGTAATGAGTGTTCCAATACAGATCGGTGAGAGATCTATCGTACTGCCTGGTGTCCAGCATGATGAGGTCAAGTAAACTTCCAATTGAGAAGCTCCTCCAGATGCGCAGGTTATCATCCATCTCAACCTGACGGATTGGCATCCACTCGAAGTAAGCACGCACGGCGTTCATCTTGCGCTGGTCGACACTGACGCCTCCGTCCTTGATGAAGGATGCTTCGGTGTTGTTGAGCTCTGCCTCTCCATCGCGATAGGTATTGTCGGCAACTTCGTGGTCATCCCACACGGGGATCCAAGGAAAGGTCTGATGACTGAGCAAGAGGTCGAGATCGGTTCTATAAGTCGCCAGGCGCTTGCGATAATCGTACAAGGTATATGTCTCACGGTCTGGAAGCGGTATTCGACCAATAGTTTGACCGTAGCCATAATCGCCGTTCTTGTATTCATAAATGTAGTCCCCAAGATGGAGGACATAATCTACCGAGTCCTTGCGTGCAGGATTACCGAAGGCGTTGAAGAATCCAAAGGGAAAATTTGAACAGGAATAGACGGCCAGGCTAATCTTTGTTACCAGATCTTTAGGTGCAGGAGTCGTCTTGGTTCGACCAACGGGGCTTGTGACATTCGTAGAGTCGCAAACGCTGAATTGATAGTAATATATAGTGTACGGCTTGAGTTTTTGAGCTTCGACCTGTGCATGTCGTCAGCCAAGTGTTCTCCTCATTGCACCCGACGCAATTATCTGGGAAGAAGAATGATTGATAGCCACTCGGTCATGCATGGTCCAAGCGCCCTTTCCGGGGTTCGCCAGACATGCGTTCCCAAATCACTTGTGGTTGAGACAGATGCAAGTGATCCCCCCTTACCTTCAATGTATAATCCACATCAGAACTTGTATACGCACGGCCCGAATCTACCACATCCTTCAAGCCTTTATCCGTAGCAATCTTGAAGCTGACACAAATCGGGGCTGTTGAAACCGCCGTCCCATTCTTGTCATCGTAGATAGGAACCGGATTGTACAGGGGCACATAGCCAGATACGGTGGTATTGCTATTATCGTCGTCGGCCATGGGAGCGCATCGCGTCCAGATGATGACGGAATTAGGATAGGGATCTCCCGAAGCTACGCCGTGAGTGAAGTTGAGCTTGCTCGCGGAGTACGGAGCAGCGCCGGCATTGCGTTTGTTGACTTTGTGGATGGAGACTCCCAAGCTTGGATGGTTCCAAGAGGGGCTTCGATAGTTGAGATTACCTGCGTAGGAGGCAACAGCCGTGCCTGAGAGGGCCAGGGTAGTCAGTAGGTGAAGCATCCTGTATCTTGAGTCGGTTTACCGCTTTCGCTCGCCCAGAGGAATTGCTATGGGCGGACGAGCTTCTCATTAAGTAACTATCTCTCGTCTCCTACGCCGTGGGCCGCTATGATGCCATTCGTACACGGGCCAGCACGTTCTAACGTTGCTTTTGGCAATGCCATGCTTCTCGTTGAGCTTTGAGCGAATGAAAAGTCTCCTGTTGGGCATGCTGAGCGGGGAACACTGCAGGCTTTTGTGGGCTGCTGTTCGGATGTGCAAGCACCAAGAGCTTGGGAGACAAGGTACACACGTGCCTGCATGGGTCCTCGTTCATTGGCCGATTATTTGTTCAAGCTGAGCTACTCGCTGGCCAGAGAAGGTTGGAGGCCGCAAGTCGAACCGGATCGGCCTTGAAGCCGGCATTCAGCGATTCTCCCACGCTTGATGATTCCTTGGCTTTATATAATCTCTTGGCGTGCATGATTCCTGCCGGCACATGGGATAGCCCAGCAGATAGAGTGAGGACATTTATTTCATGGCAGATGTTGACAAACGGTTTTTAGTAATTACCTTCTATTGATTGCTATGGTATGCGATTGAAGTATGCTGTATACTGTTCTAATGCTGCCAAATCTATTTTCCCATCCTTTGTCCACAGGCTGAAGCGAAGGCCTTCCTAAGCCTACCCAGCGACTCTACTGATGTTGATAGACACCGTTGATGATCACCGGTCCATCATCTGGCGCACTCCCAGTGGTATCTTCACCTGCACTCGCGCTAGGCACGATATAGTTCGTGAGGCCGCAGTTGTAGTTTGCGAAGAATGGCGCAACGGCGCCATTGAGGAAGCCTTGGAATAGTTCGTAGTTGTTGACGATGGCGAGCCCGACCGAGCCTGGTGCCGTGTCGAGGACATTCTCGAGTATGAAACATGCGAGCTGTGAGGGAGTCATTGTGCTTGGATTGATGCTAAGGGGGACGAAGTTGTTGAGACCTTCGTTACCGCCGAGCTCAACGGGCGAGCCGGCGTAAAGCGTGTTGATGTCGACGAGGAACTCCGAGAACTCAAAAGCGGTGGGTCGGCGGTACCAATTCCTTGGGAATGTCTCCTATATCCCCGAAGTCAGCATTGCCCCATGAATGCGAAGCGTTGAAGAGTGTAGCAGCTCGCTTAGAGCGGATGCTAATCGGATATATCTCAAGTAGAGCCTCAAAATGTAACCAGAATTGCTTAGACATTTACTCACATTCAAGAAGAATGGCCCAATGTTGGCAAAGTCTGGCGTATCTAGCATAGAGTCAGGTTATGCAGACCATGTTGAATAGCGACATTGACTGACCAGGAGCAGTCCCATTTATCATGGTCTTGTACACAAAGACTCTCTCACCATGGGCAATCACGTACCATTTCGGGCCGGCATTGAAGGAAGGATTAGTGGCTCTCGAATCATCGTAGCTCCTCTTCTTCTCGTCGGTGAAAGTGGCCTGATCGAATAGGTTGCCATGCGCAGCTGCTGTCTTCAGGAGAGCCTGCCAACGGCTCATTTGGAAGTTGGCCTGGTTGCCAAAGAAGGAATCCTCGCGAGTAATGCTACTATCCACCTCGCAGGTACCGTGTCGATCGAGCCCCAACGACGGACCCAGAGTATCAGGGACGCGGCTGTCAACGCCGCCAATGGAGTACTTGCCGCTGATCAAGTCACCTCCCGCAATAAGACCAATAGCGGAAAGTAGCGTGGCCATGTCGTAGCCAAAGCCGTAGGCGGTTTGAATGCCATTAGCGGCCTCAGCCCATGTAGTGATACCACTACGCGAGATGTAGCCGTGGTTGGCAAGAGTATTTAGTCCAGGGCAGACGCCACGTTGATCAGTTGATCCAGGTGCCACATACTGATGGGCTGCATCGCTGCCAGGGATGGCTTTCAGGGAGTGTGCTTGAGGTGTGGGCGTCACTAGAAGAGATAGACGGCCGGTGAATGGCTGCAACACTCCGTTCACTTCGAGAATGTTCGTGAGCATTCTGTTGCTGGAAAGATTGAAGTCTACTTACGAAGACCACCGCCGAACGGTAGAGCAAGGCCCGGGAGAGTAATCGGTAGAAGACCTTGCGCCGTACGTGCACTCAGTGCATTGCGGGTATCCGCAATTGCGTCTTTCTTGTGCAATGATGTGAAGGCCTCAGAGGCAATACCCTCACGCTTGACAGCCTGGTACTTGGCTAGATCCGCATCACTGAGCAGGCCTGCTTCAGCTGCCGCTCCAAATGGGCAAGCAATTGCAGAAGCTAGCTGGGCCGCAGTCAGCGCCGCCAAAGCTTGTACATAGATACGCATAATGAGAGTTGTAAAATTGAGTTTCAGTAGGATGTTGGTTGATGCCTCCCACAGCGTGAGGTAGTTGGGAGAGGCTTGAAGTGAGGAAGTCGGAGCAAGTTTGTGCTAATATCTGTGTACGAAAATAGTTTCTTTCAAGGTAATCAATCTGCAATCAAATCGGGCATAATGCAAGGGTACCTTAGTCTTCAATAATACCACGTGGCTCTTGTGGAACAACGCATCGACGTACAACTCAAATGTGGGATTATGGGTATTTTCATGGTTAATACATGGTATGACTCCAAACCGTGTGAAAAATTCAGACGCTCGAGGTACTGGAATCAAGGGTAAACGTTAATACGTTAAAGCAGGTTCAGGGGCATAATTCTCGGTCACGTTGAAGCAAGCACTCGCAGGACATGCATTGTCCACCGTTGCCATTAAAAGCTATTGAGCTGCGAGAGCATAGAACACTAATTGAAGACCGGCAAGAAGATGTGGCACCCACGATTAGTGGCAACCCATTCTGAAATGGTGACCTTGTCTGCCACTACGTGTTACAGGCAAGGTCGAAAATGGGAGTGTAGTTGGCATCGACCACTCCGAAGGTCGGACTGCTCGAATAGTCCTGGAGAGTATACCAGAATGTGTTTGCCCGGGTAAAAGCGGTGCAGGCAACACTGAGCCAGTAGTTGTGCGCATTGTTCACGCTCGGCATCGCAGCACCCATTGCTCCACCTTGGTAATTGTCAGCTTCATGCCTTGCTTCGAACAGCTGTGAGCATTAACACACCCCCAAGAGGCCATCCGGTCTCCGTTATCCAGATGGGAATCTCTTTTTTGACGGCTTGCGCCATGTTTTGAACACTGGTAAAGTTCTGCCAAAACACATTGTATCCATCGTTCACGGAAGCGTTCTGAAAGTAAGGATAACCATCGGTGCCGATGAAATCGCATGCAGTGATGACAGGATCGTTGGCTGGGTTTACCTGAGTAGATTTGGGAGTCAGCAATCCTCCCTTCAGTCAACGCAGTGAGCAAAGAGTCATGCATTTGGAGCGGATACTGCAAAGACAATCTTCAAGCTTCTTGAAAACCTTAGAAAGGGGTAAGAGATGCTCAGAAATTTTACTTGCCCAAGTTGTCCAAGTGTCAACATGGCCGACCAGAACAGCCCCGGCACCAAAGGACCACAATGCGCCGCGTATGTCATTTATTTGTCCGGCTAGTGTTTCGGCGGTGGTGTCTCCTCGATACAGATCTTCGCTGCCTACTGAGACGCCTATGAGCCAGTCGTAGCCGTACTGTTGAATGGTTCCAAGCAAAGCTGCTTTCTCTGCCTGATAGTGAGCTTCGCCCTCCGTCCAAACACCAGCCAGCAACGTGGTCTCTGTAGCTATGGCAGCAGGGACGGCGCTGGCCAAGGTATTGCAGTCAGAGGAGGCGTAGAGCCGGGCAGACGTGAAGCGACCAGGTAGTGATGCCAGAGTTTTAAATTCTTTGTTCCAGTCCGCTTGGGTTTTGCAGACACCAGACGGAAGAGTGGCTCCGAGGTTGAAACCCTTGAGGTATGCATGTGAGCCAGCGGCCACGAACAACGGCCAAAAGAAGCGTGAAGAAGGCATTGCGGATAATTTTCTTGCTGTAGGTTGGTTAACAAAAGGATAGAGGGCGATAATTAGGCTTTCTAAGGATAGTTGTTCAGGTCTTCGAACCAGAAGTAGGGTGGCATAATCGAGGCTTATTAAATCGCTTCTGTAAGGACCCAACGCTTAGACGAGGAAAGTGCGATGATAGTGGAGACAAGCAGTAGCTATCTGATCATGCCGCTCTATCGAGACAGAAGGCCCGCCTCGTCGAAAGTCGCACGGAAATGTCAGTTGCACAGCCAAAGGTAAGACAGCGCCGGCTCTGACCGAGAATACCCCATCTAGTGGCATGGTGGATCTGTCAAGCATTGCTCAACTCGACATATATTATCGACGTCTCCAATCCTCTCTCTTGAATGTTTTGATGGAGCAATGCTCATGTCTTGATGGCTTGACCTACAATCATGGGTTTCTATTCGTCTATCAACCCTTCGTTGAGTCGTCGGATCGTTCTGCCAACTCGCGCCAATTGCATAGTGCTTGATCTTCTGCAGTATACTTGACAGGCCTACGAAAAAGGTCAGATGAAGAATCGACGAGAGCTTGCGAAGACGGCGGTCTTTCGATCAGTAAGGACACTTTGGTGCATTGAATATTGCATTGTCTCACACCCTTATTGTACTCAAGCATGATGTAGTGTCTCATTCTCGATACATACGGGCGACAGAAGTAATCTACCGTCATATTAGCAGTAATTATCGTCCCTAGAGTACAATTACAACTTATAGATCCTCGAAAGCTCGAGGCTTCCATCGGAAGTTGACGGCCTTCGGAACGCGCGCCTACTGCGCTTATCTGTAGAAAATATGTCGAATCAGAAAAAAAGGGGGCTTGGCGTTGACGGCGAAAGCAAGAATCCGGTCGCACCTGTTAGGAGGCTATAGGACTTATATTACGACTCGGAAGGTCTTTTGGACCATGAGGCGACTCTACAGTAGCCTCCTGAAAGTCTCCCCCCTTCTCCCTGGCATGAACGATTCGTGCTATGCCTCGAAGGTATCGCAAGACTAGCGTCTCCGACGCATATCCCAAACATAAACCGGCCCCCAGGATATGGATCAGATACGCTGCGCTCACGCTACTACTAATTACTATCATACTCGCCCTTACGGCTTCGTCCTCAACAACAGCAAAGGAGGCGAAGGGGAAGATCAGCAAATCTTTCGGGCCAGCAGCCCACCAGCCTCCCATACCAGCGAGAGAGGGCAGCGGAGAAGCGAAGTGGTTCAGTCATTGGAAATGGCTCAACCCTTTCTCAGACACGATTACCTCCGACGACAAGTCTGTGCTTCCGCCGCTACAAGGACGCCCGCCGATATACGCATTTTATGACACAAGCGCAGAAAAGGATGATGCAATAAGAGCGGCGGAGAACAAGCTATTACTCATTTGGAGAAGGGCATGGTGGGCGCAAGGATTCAGACCGGTCATACTGGGAAAAGCGGAGGCGATGAACAATGAGCTATATCAAAGGGTGCAGCCAGATAGATTGGAAGCAAAGCTTTTGACTGATCTCATGAGATGGCTGGCATGGGAGCAAATGGAAGGTGGCATATTGGCCAATTGGCTAGTATTACCAATGGGACCTCGGGATGACGCCTTGCTTTCTTTCCTCCGCCGAGGCGAATATCCAGAGCTTACTCGGTATGAGGGTCTGGGTGGCGGACTTTACTCGGGAAGCAAAGAATCGATCAGAAGAGCGCTCATGGCTTCTCTCGCCTCAGAAAAGCTGACTAAATCCAAGTCAATCACTGATCAGTTCCCTCTGAAGACATTCAGGGTAGACTCGAAACCTTCTTCGATTGCCTTCTACGAGGGAAATGTGTTAGCGGAGACTTATAAGAGCGTCTCGGCTAAGCTGGCGGACAACAAGCCGGCAGGCTTACAATGGCTTGCTGAGCTGATATCCTCCCACCTCCATCTTACCTTTCTCAATACCTTCGCCACTGGCTTCGCGATCCTCACTCCCCATCCAGGTTACACGCTCACATTGTCTCAACCCGCCCTTGCATTAGCTCACTCCCTCGCGACCTGCCCAGACTCCCCATTACCTTCGTCATGTCCACCCAATCGCCCATCCTGCACACCCTGCTCAACCTCCCGTCGTATACCAATTGCTACGCCTCCGTCATTCTATAACACCACTAATCAATACACAATCGCCACGGTACCACACCCTTATACCCTGACGGCCCTCCTTGCTCCATCAAAGGACGTCTCCATCAGCCATATCCGCCGCGAAACGAATCGTGACCGATGGCTCGAGGCAATCACGGAAGTCACTCTCGGTCACGAAATCAGCGGCCCCTCCCGTATTGTGAGCTTCAAGGAGATCGTTGCCAGCGAATGGGGAAGGGAGCGGGGGCTATGGATGACGGAAGACCCACCGGTTCCAGAGCACAGAGATCTTGAATGGCATTTTGGTTTTGCACTGCCTTTCATTAATGCGACGGATATTGTCCCCCGAAACCAGAGGCCATCGGAGAAGGAAGCTAAAACGCAAATCAAGATCCTCGACAAGGCGAAAGTCGTTCTGAAAAAGAAGAGGAGAAAGGATCTCGACATGGACATGAGGACAAAGGATGCGGTAGAAGCATGGAATTTAGCGGACACTGAGGCTTGGAGGTTTACGAGGGCCTTAGGGGCGCGAGACACGCTGACGAGAATGAAGTGGGAAGCAGAGGAAAAAACATTTGCGGGTGGTGCAGGGGATGAGGGCAGGTAAGTGTTTGGGAGAGATGATCCGGTAGGCTTTGAATGGCCTTTGACCGTATCAATGATCGAGCAACTTATCCGGCACGAAGTGTGCGCAGACGCCCTATCATATCGACCCGGGAAACTTTATGGTGAAGGACACTTCCTTGCATGTTCAACCAAGGATGCATGTCTACCGGAGAAGGTGGTGGGCAGCCTTCCCAAGTGGTGAACGATGCAGAATTGGCTCTGCATTGCCTTGCATCATCGAAAAGGGGTCAAGATGGCCCCACGTGGGTCTGCGCTGCTTTTAGACTAATGCTTTCAAGACGCTCTACTGGAATTGGGGGCTTAGGTTCGCTAAGAAGAGGCGAACGAACGCTGTGGAAGTCGGCTTGGCCATGAAGTGTATGAAAGCTTTGAAGGGGACACCGAAGATTCGATCGGTTGCGCAGTCCAGCGTATGCTGAGGAGAAACATAGAAATCCGGAAAATCGGCACCTGTGGGACATGGATCACATTCTGTACAGTCCGGATATACGCAATCCTGACACTGTTGTTCTCCGGTAGCGGTTGAGATCTCCAGTATTTCGCACTCCAGAAGGTTGCTGCCCATAATTCCTTCCGTGACTAGTCCTGCAACAGCCACAACATTGGTGGCAGAGGATGATAACATTACGCTCACTTCTACCTCGACAGTAGACAGATCCGCCTCTGAGGCTACATCCTTTGCCGCTGGCTCCCTCGCTAGAAGGCTTCGTTGAATCGGACACTGCTAGAGCGCGTCCGTTGGCAGGGCACCACGATTCTTCGACCTTTCCCAAGTCTATGATCGAATTATCGACGCGTGTCGGGTGGTTCCAGTGCCAAGTTCTTTGCCTCGCAGAAGATTCAAGTGATATTATTACCAGGATCAACACTGCAACCACCCAATCATTCATCGGTCAGCAGGCCATGTAAAAAGAGATCACACCGTGTACTTCTTGCCTTCCTCAGTATGAGCGTGATTAGAATTGTACACTTTTATACTTGACACAGCACCTTGTAATTTGCAATGTAGCATAGCCAGAGAGACAAACGGTTGACCAGCAGAAATGATACTTCGAGATTGTTCCACGTCTATCATGGCCGAGACGACACCTTTGCCAGAGATACCATTGAGAAATGCAATAGTAGTAATTTCCTCTACGCAATGCAAACTGTAATGACTAAGATGCATAGAAAAGATCATGGTTCCATACCGGGGCGTACAGAATAAGGGACAGCCGAGGGTATCCTTAATTGAGGATGGAAGACATTCAATATCTGACCACGACCGAGTTGTAGCATGTCCCTATTTTAGAGGAACACTACAGATTGTCTAGATCATCGTTTTACGTGTCGTCTTTAGATCAGGACCGCATTTTTGGGCTGTGGGAGATCAAGTATTGCCTAAAGCGGCTAGCGTGCTAGCGCGGAACTTTCGGGCTAAGCGAGAGGGCACACTTCCGAAATTCAAGATCTACCAAAGCATCAGCAACATCGAGAGCTACACCAACAATCACAGCAGATTGCCCTGGCGGACGACTGAAACTTCCAAGGTAACCTCCCACACTTTTGCAAAGCATTTACCACCCTCTTTGCCGACTGAGATGTCGCCCCCCCGTATATAGCAGAATGATGGCCTTATGTTTGGCCGGCTATGAACGAGCAAGCCCATATATTGACTTGTTGCGCATGGTCGAGCTTGGAAATGTAGAGAATCAAGCTGACACACTGTACGCCTACAGTCGTCTCTGAATCACCGCCATCATGGGTATCTCACGAGACTCACGTCATAAACGCTCAGCGACCGGCGCGAAGCGTGCGTACTACCGCAAGAAGAGGTACGCATATGGCTTGGTCTGGAATCTTGGACCTTTTTTAACGGAAGCAGAGCTTTCGAAAAGGGTCGTCAGCCTGCCAACACCCGAATCGGTCCCAAGCGCATCCATCTAGTCCGTGTCCGCGGCGGCAACCGCAAATTCCGTGCTCTACGAATCGACTCCGGCAATTTCTCCTGGGGCTCTGAAGGCATCTCGCGCAAAGTCCGTGTCCTTGGAGTTTCCTTTCACCCTTCCAACAACGAGCTCGTCCGCACGAATACCCTCACCAAGTCCGCCGTTATCCAAATCGACGCTGCTCCTTTCAGACAATGGTACGAGGCACACTACGGGGCGAGTTTGGGAAGGAGGCGTCAGCAGCAAGTGAAGCAGGCCACCGAGGGCGAGCAGGAGAAGAAGAGCAAGAGTGTGGAGAAGAAACAGGCGGCCAGGTTGACGGCTCAAGGAAAGGTCGATCAGGCATTGGAGAGGCAATTTGAGGCAGGACGGCTGTACGCTGTGGTGGCTTCGAGGCCAGGGCAGAGCGGGCGTGTGGATGGCTATGTGCTAGAGGGAGAAGAATTGGCTTTCTACCAGCGTGCCATTAGGAAGTAGAGCGGCTGCCGATATTCTAACAGAGGAAAGCTCTGACATGGCATTCGACATGTAGCTCCTTAAACTTGCATGCAAATAGAAATCTTCTCACAAAACATTTTGGAGGCTCTCACTTTAGGATGGGATTGTGCTAGGTCGCAACGCATCGTGCCAAGCTAAGCCAAGCACGAATGTAAGAACTGCAACCTTCAGTGGGAAAGTGCTTTGCGTTCATCGATCAACATGTTCGAACAACAATTTCCTGGGCGTCGCGTTGCCACGGTTTCGTTGCTTGCGCGTCAAAGAGGCCTTCTCACTGCGTGTGAGGGCTGTCTCCGTGAGCCATCTCTCAAGAAAGCTTCAGGGCTTGCCTCCGTCTAGAGGGAGTCTTCATAGCTGCGGCAGCTGCACAACCCAACAAAATGAGCAACACCGGCAGAACTGTCAAGACCACCTTCTGTCTCGTCTCCGACACCCATAACCGGGGACCAAAGCCTGCCGATGAGACCCATTATTGTTTTCGAGACCCTCTGCCCTCCGCGGATGTTCTCCTCCATGCTGGGGATCTCACAATGTTTGGGGAGCTGCAACAATACAGAAAGGCGCTCGATTGGATAAAGTCTGTAGACGCAGAATTGAAGATTGTCATAGCCGGGAACCATGACATTGACCTGCATGAAGAGTATTACCTCAAGCACAGCGGCGAGCAGCCTGAAGTAGCAATGCAACAGATCAAGGACATTGAGGAGCTATGGACAGGACCAGAAGCTAGGGAAGCCGGAGTGGTATATCCCGACGAAGGTCTGAATACATTCCGGCTCAAGAGTGGAGCCGTGTTCTCGGTAAGACGTTCATTCACTGCCGACACCGCTTTACTGAATCTCCATAGATCTATACTTCTCCATGGCAACCCGAGTTCTGCAACTGGGCTTTCAACTATCCCCACGATAACGACCGCTGGAATCCCGCCGCATCCTCATCCGAGCCTGCGCCTACCAATCCCATACCGTCGTGGCCAGCAGTAGACATCGTGCTGACCCACGGTCCACCCCACGACATTCTTGACAAAACAGACAGAGACGAAGCAGTAGGCTGTAAGTTCTTACGTCATGCCGTTAAAAGAGTGCGTCCGCTGCTGCATTGCTTTGGTCACATCCATGAAGGCTATGGCGCTCAGAAAATCAATTGGGAAAAGAACACCATAGAGACAGCTACACCAAACAAAGACAAATCATTGTTGAATCGCTCGAATCATCTTCCATACAGCAGCGACGGACCAGAACCTTTGGTGTTCGGGGAAGAAACGATCTTTGTCAACGCCTCAATCATGAACTTGAATTATAGGCCAGTTAATGCGCCCTGGCTTGTTGATCTAGACTTGCCAATCCGGGCAGAAGGTTGAATTAAGCATCCATTAATACCGTTGGCCACAGCAGCCATGCCTCAGCCCGCTTAGCATAGGTCATGATGCTCACCAGCCTTACTATGGAGAGGCCGCTACAACAGCGCTACAGCGCTACAGCTCCTAAACGACTAATATTCACATGGGGCGAAATGCCTATGAGATAGCTTGTAAGAGTGGGAACTAGTCAAGATCTTAACGAATCGTCATGCTTGCCATCCTCAATCACGAAGTGACAGGCAGATTATGAAATGGTAGAGTCTGCAAGGAAAACGCAGTAACCGGTTGACACACGAATATTCCATGTGCAAATGATATAATGTCGGCTGCGAGGTTGGCAATCGCATTCCAGTGGGGCGCTGTGTTCTGCCATTGTTGAGATGAGTATTATCTAGGACTTTGGACATGGGCGATTTATGGCCAACGCCGAGGATTGGTTCCGGAGATGAAAAAAAGGAGCAGTCTCATAATGCTGAACGCGTTCGTGTTCAGGCGCGTTTCCATGTTATCACGAAGTACTACATCACAACACTAATATCGGCATAAACACTGTGCTTTTAGCCATATGTCCTCGGGGCTATACAATCGCTGAGTCTTTCAGCTACCTCACTTTGCTCTTGCTACTATTCGTTCTGAACCGCCAGGACCGTCGGTGATCAAGAGCCCACCTCTGTGTTATTAAGAAACCTCCGATGATCGTACAACTGTCACAGGTCCCAGCACAACCATCGAGCTTATCAGTACCAACATTTTTTATTCTGGGCTAGTGGCGACAACCACGTCTACATTATACTGTCACCATGTCTCGCTCGGATCTTTCAATGACCAAGAAACGCAATGGTTGCTACAGACCGGCTACTGATCCTTGGGCCACGTTCCTATCTCACTACGATCCAAGCTACCTTGTTCACTCTCTCACTCCGTACGACTACTTTTTCGGTCCAGAATCTCGTGTCAGACCGGATGTTGAACCTCCGCCAAGGATCGACTATCATTCGCTTCACATAATGCTCGATCTCTGCCGCGGTTGTCTCCCGAAACATTATCTGAAGCGTTGGGACTATCTGGTGGATGCCCGCAAACGATACTACTACATTCATTATAAATTCTACTCGGAATTCCACGGACTGCAGGATTTGAGGACTTTCGAAGATGTTCTAGTTACGAGGAAGGGAAACTTGGTAGAACGAATCAGAGCCTGGGAGAAGGAAGGAATCACCGGCGCGGTTGTGGACAAGAAAAAGAGAGATCTTGAAGACATGATGTATCAGATCGAGAAAAATAGAGCAGAAATGCCGGTATTGATTGAGAGGGTGAAGGAGTTGGCCAAGACGAGGGATCAGGCGGCCGCTTGGCTAAGCGAGATGAAGTTAACTCTGCTGAAGGAGCATATGAGGCCGCTGGTTTACTTCGTCAAGAAAGCAATTGAGACACTGCAGAGGCAGGAACAGGAAGAAGGTAAGTCGTGACCCGTTGCCGTGGCTGAGAAAACTACGCTCATTTCAAGTAGCTTCGCGTAGCAGCACCAACATCTTGGGTGAATATTAGAATCCTATCTCTTCGGGTCAACACACCCAATCATGTTGCCTTGGCTAACGGTTACCATATAGACCACGGCGACCGCAATGGCGGTAACAGTCCTCTTTCTGACGCACACTCGAGTGATCTCGAGGTGGCGATGCTAGATTAGGCCAGACCGTGTTAGCAGCGCCAGCACTCGCTTTTCGCCTGACACTTACTTTGTGGAGGTCCACCAGGAAGCAAATCCTCCGAGCTAAGACTCATCGCAAGTCGGCGGTTCTGGTAACAAGTGCTATCATCCGCGATCAGCTATTGAAAGAGGTCAGACTGGAGTCCCTGGTACTGAGTCGGCGTGATCCGAATCGGTTGCTGCGCGTCATGAAGTTTTCACATCCTCATGGCCTGATCGATCGCGCTTTAGTCTCTGGGCGCCCCTGCCACGGTCGAAGTTCGCTTCCTCAACAGCCCTGATCATAATACTAAACGTATGCCTCAAAATTGAAGCGGCTTGTCTCCAAGATGATTTCCCGGCTCGCCCAGTAACGATTGCTGGCTGCTACTATTGTCCATGATTTCTCTTACGCTGTGCTAACTCTGCATCTCGACCGTGTACTCAACACTTGCGTGCTGCTATCGTACGTAGTATATCTTTTAGTCTACTTTTTAGCATCCGATCGAGGTAGCTGCTTGATTTTCATATCCCATCCCCCCTTCTGCTACGCTCATAAAGCTCCCCCATCCCACCCACCCTCTTCCTCCTATCCCTCCCTATCTCTCGACATGTCGCTTTTCATCGGGTTCAACACGGGGGAGGAGCGTAACAACGTTTTGACGATTTGACGATTTGCAAAGGATAATCAAGGGATAAGTCTGGGAGTTTTACCACCTCTAGAGTATAAACAGAACGCCTATGCTCTCCCACCAATTCCTAGAAATTCTGCCAAGCATAATCGCATCTGTCACACGCCCGCTTTACCATATCCTATCTCGTAGCCTCGTCCAACTGCATGCATATAACCACGGAACACCACAGCATAGACTCTCTCACCTCCTCAAACTCCAAACCGTCTCACCTCCCATCAATACCCTTCGCGTCCTCCCTCCCAAGCGTCGACCTCCTCCCCCCCACCCCATAGAGCACCTCCAACACCCTCCCCTTCTGCGTCTCCCTCACCCTCCTCAAATGCTCATACGTGCCCTCCAACCCCCTGATCTGCTCCTCCACCCCCACCGTACTCCCATCCCCCCTCCTCACCAACGGACTCACCAGCTTCCGTCGCAAATTCTCCAGATTCCCCTTCAGCGCCACCAGCTTCCCATTATGATCGATCAGCAAACTCTTATTCCTCGTCGTCTTCGCCCTCACGCTCGACAGCAGGTCTTTATTCTTCTCGTATTTGCGTAGCGTCGCGGCGTTGGGGCCGACGATGCGTGTCCAGAGGGAAGAGAGGAGCTCGCCTTCCAGCCGCTCCTGGGTGTCGGATTCGCGGATGACGGTGCGCTGCAGGTTGAGGAACTGGCGGTCGATGGCCTCGAAGAGGGCGAAGAGCGCGGTGGAGTGGGTGAGCTCGCTGTTGATGCTTTCTTCCAGCACGCCGAGGAACTCGTTGAAGGTGCGGTGGAGGGTTTGGTGCGTGCGCTGGGAGGTGGTAGCGCCGAAGAGGTCAGTGAAGAGGCGGCCGAGGGGGGTGGGGAGGCCGGTGGAGCGGGACTCGAGGACGCCGAGGCGAGAGAAGACGGCGTGCAGGTTGGTGAAGGCGGAGGAGAGGGAGGAGAGGGGGAGGGAGGAGAGGGCGGAGAGTTCGCGCTGGGCCCATTCCATGACGATGAGGATGCCGTCGATGTCGCCGTCGACGTTGGCGAAAAATTTAGTGAGCTCGATGCCGAGGGTCTTGAGGCTTTCGCTGAGGTTGTCGAGCTCGGTGACGATCAGCGGGGCGGAGGTCATGTTGGTGGAGCGGACGCTTTCGCCGAGATCCCAGACTGCGACGCCGGTTTCTTGGAGGTCGCTGATCTGTTGGACGCCGTTTTCGGAGTAGTAGATTAGGGGTTCGAAGGAACGGGCCAGGCCGGCGACTTTGACGAGGTCGGGGACGGGGGGTGTGGCTGGTGGGCGGGTCACGATGCGGAGGAGTGCTATGGCGAATGTGAAGAGCGTGATGGCGTAGGACATTGAGACCCACGATTTCGAGATATAATTGATGTAAGTCCGTATCCAGGAGAGCGCGGCCTCGATTGGCTCGGTCCTGTGCTGTACCTCTGCACGCACAGCAAATCGTATGTCTTTCAGAAGTCAGTATCAGTGCCCAGCAGTCTGGGAAATGGATCCACACAATTATTCGCATTCTCGGGCGCTTTTGAGGTTGGTTCTTCCACCGGCGCATATTGCTGTCCAAAATCTTGTGTTTCGAAATCTTGCGCTCCCCCGGCGCACGGCTGTGGACTAGGGGACTGCTCTTTTGTTGGTGACATGGAACCTCTGGGTAGCGGGATGTTCGCGGGTATTATAGTTTCGCCTTCGTTCTCTCTCGCATCTTCGTATTGCGGGCTTGTACCTCTCGAGTGTGATGGGCTTGCAGAGGGTTTGAGCTTGCTATTCTGTTGTAGATAGGGCTGGTGCCGGTACCATCCCCCAGCTGCGTGTTGATTTCTCCATGCCGGCGGCGACCAGGGTTCTTCAGAGTTAGATTCAACATCGGCCTCCGAATCTTCCAACTTGAAGCCTGAGTGTTGTGAGGGTAGACCGAATACAGGCGAGCGGTTCTCCATGCTCTCTAGCGATGCTGATAGCGAAGGATGGGAATCAAACATTCTATCCAGGGAATTGATGCGCTCCGTAGCCATCAGCGGTCGGTGGGGAGCAGGGGCGCAAGAGTATTTCAATTGCGATGTTGTGCGCTCGCCTTGCTCATGGTGTTTCTGATACGCCTTCCTCGATTGTCCATAAGCCCCTGAACGAGTCAAGTTATATGGTGCGATGAAGCAAGTGTTGCAACCATGAGTCGCCAACTGGTGATGAATAGAAGAGGGGCATGGAGGGACCAGCAGATGCTGCAGACGATGGTGGCTGGGCGAATCAATTGAGCGAACTTTCCCAATTATTCCGCCAATGATTGTGCTTTGGATGTCTGTACAGGGATCGTGCTGACGCAAGGGCCCGCGGCCCGCAGCATCCATTAGAGGCTTGGCATATCTTTGGACAATTTTGAGACCACAGGACTCGTACATTGTTCAAGTCGCCAGGTTGCGTTGCTTGAAAGTAGCATCATCCCGACTTCGGCTCCGCTGCACCATTCGATAATCCTGCTGAGGCCAAGACGAACTCGACATCGGCTTTGTGCAATTTGGATCTGATCCGACAACACGTGCAGGTATCTTCTCTTCGTAAAGGAGCTGTACAGCAAGGATGATATTTGTATGAATCCGCTTCAGGCTAAGCATCCAAGCCCAGAACGGCGAGAATGATGACCAGTGTGTTGGGTGAGGCTATAGGATTTTATCCGAGAGCCCAGCCTAACTGCCATTCTCGGCAGAGCTATCGCTCAAAGCATAGAAAGCGCGAATTGATATTAGCAACTCAAAAATAACAATGATGGAGAGGGGAGAACCCGAGTACACGTTCCTTGAGAACATGTCGAGAGACGGGTATTTGCAGATTGTGATCGAATTCTCAGTACATTAAAAAGCCACCCTTTAGCGCGGAGAAACATATAGATATAGACTGTCATTGAGTAAACTATATACTGAGGCACAGAAGCACACCACGGTTGTAGAAAAGTTCTATTAGCAAGGTATCCTGTCTGACAGATGCTATTACTAATGATACAGGCGACTGCCGGCCCTAAGCAAGGCCATGGTAGAAGTAGCAGAGCGGAGAGGAGGGTGAAGAATTGTGGTGAATTCGTCTATTGGGTGGCGTTACGGAGGTGACTGCAGGATAGTGTCAGCTTCAGGATAGGCCGGAACCCGGACAGGTACGCATACGTGATCAGATCATTTCGATCCTTAGCCTTCTTCAGACCACCGAAAGCCATCTTGGTCCCAGGGATGTACTTCTTGGGATTTTCGAGATATTGAAACTGCGGGCTGCGTTAGCAATGCCTGACTTTGCCACTCTGACCTGCCAATCAACAAACCAGTGTGTCCTCTTTCCATGTTACAGCCTTGCTCTTGTTTGCGTCCGTGTACGAAAACCCTTCAACTTGTCCGGTCTTGCGCCCAAATAACCCGTGAAGATTGGGACCGATCTTGTTGCCTTCTCCTTCTTTCAGAGTATGGCATTGCGCGCATCGTGTCTGCAAGGCCAGTCAGGGCGGCTGTTCAACACGAAAACTTCTTTTGAAGGACAGATTTTACCTTGAAGAGATTGGCACCCTTTTTGTCGTCACCTATACAGCGTGTCAGTGCTCTGGAGTATCCATGCAGTGGCAATATGGCAAGAGGTCTCCATTGAAGCTACAGCACGTAGGCTTGTGTCTTCATGAGGCATTTCAAAGTATGCATGGCGAATGCCCGCAGCTTTGTGCAACATCCGCGCAGGTGGATAGTTGTATTACAAGCTGTCAAGCCAGGCTTGCGATCTCAAAGCCGCGCGAATGGGCCGGGAGTCTGCTAAGGTAGAAGATACATACCGTCCGCGAACTCGTCTTTCTTAGGCATAGTGAGAAGTATGTGCGAGGGCAAAGCGAATGTTGTGCTGTTGTTTGGATGTATGCAAGTTCTATTGAAAAGGAAAGATTAGATGATGCTGGATCCGGCATCGGCCAATCATAAAGCCACTCAATTCAATGTAACGGGTTCATCCGGCACGTTCATTCCCGGGACTTGGCAACGACATATCTATCCAAAAGGAGAAACTCCTCAACCACCTATGCCCCATGAATTCTGATCAAGGGAAATACTTGAGCCTGTTGCATTGAGTTCTCCATCGGTTCGACCAAATCCCACAGGTCGTACGTTATATATCAGGGTACAGTCACTGCGTGAACGTCTCAATACGATGGCAACGTGGATTGTAATTGGGGCCAGTAGAGGCATCGGTCTCGAATTCGTTCGACAGCTCCTCGCTCGAGGAGACCACGTCATCGCGAGCATTCGAGATCCTGCTAAAGCTTCTCAATTGTGGGCTTTGGCCGGTAGTGCAGCGGGAGGTTCATGTCAACTGTTCGAATGCGACGTGACTCGGGATGCCAGCATTACCGTCCGTGGGGTTTATACTATCTCCTCGTTCAAGTGTCTGACGGTGAGCAGGGTTTCGTAAGCGACGTAGTCCGATTGCAGGGAAGAAACCCAATCGATTATGTTGTGCTGAATGCCGGGATTTTGAAATATCCCAATGTAAGTGGAGCTTCTCTGTAGTATAACTTTCGATCTGACCGTGGCAGAGGGCCACCGAACTGTATACTTTTTTAGATCCTCGATCTCTCATCCCTCGCTGAGATTCTCAGTTCCTTCGAACGCTTTTCCGACCATCTATGCACCAATACTATTGGGCCCATCATATGTGCCCAGAAGCTGCTGAGGACCGGCATCCCCATTGGGACATTGCTATTTATGTCGAGTGATTCAGGCTCTGCCAGTAATTTTCGAGCTTTTGAGGACGGGTTTGCCTTGGGTGCCCTAGCTGCTACTATCTTGTTGCTAAGTCGGAGTACAGTTTCGCCGCCTATGCTGCTTCGAAAGCTGCGCTGAACCAGATGTTGAGAGTGTGTAGCTGAAGCCAAGGTGGCTGGATTATACACTAACGTTCCACGTAGCATATGGCGGCTGAGTTGCAGCGGATGGGAAGTCCGACAACTGTGCTAGCGATGCATCCTGGCGAGGTATCAACGTAAGTCTGAGCTCTACGTCATGCATCATTCCTAATGCTAGTATGTAGAGACATCCTTGGAGACGAATCAGTCGGCTGGGACGTTGAAGGCGTCATCAGTGCGGAGTATTCCGTGTCCGCGATGCTCCGGATTCTTGCTACAACTACGATCAGAGACACTGGCAAATTCCTGACGTGGGAGGGAAGAGTAATATAAGATCCTACTCTATGTACTCAATGTCGCGCAACTGACGTAGGCTAGGAACATCCTTGGTAGCAGTCTTCGAAATTAAGTGACGGACATAGTCTGAATGGTGTAAAGTGTATTGGATTTACATACATATCTTTCTTCCAGATCAATTAGATCTCGAGAGAATCTATTCATCTTACAACTCTGAGATCTTGCGTTGCTAGCAGATTCGTTATATATGATATTCAATGCATATCTTGACATGCATCGGGGGACAGTTTACTTCTACTGGGAGTTGCTGATCAAGCCCCATAGCAGTCGTGTCCGAATCAATATAGTCCTCACTTAATGATGCTCTCTTTCCCATCAATATGACTTCGAAATCCGTGCCGATGACCCCCTTCTGATCGGCATAGCTCATATCAATGCCTTCCACAAACCCCCAATCCCTCCTCCCTCGAGGCTCTCACCTGCTTCGCCTGCCACGGTGTCGCAAACTGCACCTCACGCCCCGTAGATGCGCCGACAAATCCCACATCCTTGAGAAACCCACCAAGTTCAACCCCCCATCCCACGGATCCCGCATCCCCACCAGCCGCCGACCGCCACGCACCTATGGAGCTCCCCTCACGGAGGCGCAGAAGGAGCAGCAGGCAAACAAGCAATACCCGCGCATGATGCCGCCCGAGGGCAGCTTCATGCACTGGTTCCTCACGAACCGGTCGATTCATCTGTGGATTACCCTCGTATGTACCCACTACTGACATCACCGCACCCTGTACCCGACGGCAACAGAATGGCCTAATGCTAAGATATTGCATTACAGGGCACGCTCTCCTGCCTAGCCCTCTTCGCCGGCCTCGAAAGCTACCACCGCACCTCCCCCGTCGCGCACCTCCTCCCCGAACGCCGCTATTTCTTCTCACATCCACTCGACTACCTCTCACAGTATCTCACTGTCTACAGATTACATGTTGAAGCTAGGAGTATCGAGACGGCGGAGCGGAGAAGGAAGAAAACTGAGGATATGCAGAAGAGGGATCGGTATCGGAAGGCGCATGGCATTCAGGATACGCAGAATGTGTGGGGTTTTGGGAGAAGGCTGGAGAAAGTAAAGGACGGGGAGAAGGGGGGGGAGGGAAGTGGTAATGCTGGAGGGACGGTAGAGGGGGTTATGGGCGAGGGAATGGCGGCGGAGGGAGGTAGGACAGGAGACGGGGCAGGGGATGGGGCTTATGTGGATTTCGAGGGGAGGAAGAAACCAATCAAGAAATGGCTGGGGATATGGTAGCTTTCGTTTTATAGTGGGGAAAAGGGAATACCCAAGTCTCGCATTATATACTGTTGGCACCCCAATTATTTTCTTCGTGAACCCGCAAAACCGTCAAAATATTAATCATTGACCTAACAGTCCTATCTTACCATCGCATTCCCCTCTCCCCCACCTCCACACACGCCTCCTTTCAGGCTTCAACCCTCAGCAACCCCATCCCCTACTCCCCACTCCACGCCCCACAACCACCATCCCCCCGCCCCCACCATGGCACCCCTCGCACCCCTCCCCCCCCTCCTCTCCCCCTCCGAGCTCTCCTACATCCACACCTCCCTCTCCCTTACCCCCCCCATCCGCCCCGACGCCCGCCCGCCCACCACCTTCCGCCCTCTAACCGCCGAAACAAACCTCCTCCCCTCCTGCAACGGCAGTGCGCGTCTCTGCTACGCTGACGGCAGCGAAGCCATCGTTGGCGTGAAGGCCGAGGTTGAGAGGACTGCGAGTAGTGTTATTGGGGAAGGGGGGTGGGAGTGTATTGGGGAAGAGGTGGAGGGGAAGGATGATGGGGAGGGATTTAGAGGGGAGGGTAAGGCAGAATGGGTCGAAGTCACAGTCGACATCCCCGGCCAGCGCGACGACGAGCCGGTAGTGGTCTTCCTGGGCGCGATGCTGCACGAGGCGCTTGTGGCCGAGGGCGGGCTGCAGCGCGCGCTGTATATCAGTGGGAGGTGGCATTGGAAGCTTTATATTGATGTACGTCCCCACTTCCTCCCCACCGTCCCATCCCTACACCCAGACCTACCACCCCCCAGCTAGGTTACGTCCCTGCCTGTTCCTTGGACTGATATAGCGATACAGATCCTCCTGCTCTCCCCCCCAACATCCTACCCCCTCCCCCTCCTCAGCCTAACCACCCACCTCGCCCTCCTCTCCACCCTCCTTCCAGCGCCCATCTCCGCGCAGGACGAAGACCCACTCTTCAACGACGATTGGGACGCCGCATTACCCCTCTATCCCTCTTCCACCTCCACCTCCACCTCAAACCCAACTTCCACCTCAAACCAAAACCCAACCTCGACCACAGCCTCAGCAAAACCGCCAATCACCCTCCTCGTAATGGCCGTAAGCGGAAACATCTTCTTCGATCCCTCAGCATCGGAGCTCGTGGTCGCGGATAGTGTGCTTGCGGTGTCGGTCACGAGGGGGGAGGGGGCAGGGGTGAGGGTTGTGGCGATTAGGACGGTGGAGACGATGGCGAGGGGGGCGGGTGGAGGAAGTGGAGGAAGTGGAGTGGGTGGAGTGGGGGGAGTGGGGGGAGTGGGGGGAGTGGGGGGAGTGGGGAAAGGGGGGAAAGAGGGAGGGGAAGAGGGAGTTTGGCGGCCACCGAGGGGGGGAATGAAGAGGGGGCTTGTGAGTAGGGTGGTGAAGATGGTGTGTGAGAGGGGGGGTGTGGGGGAGGAGGTGTTGGATGGGTTGGAGGGGTTGGATGGGGGTTGAGGTCGTGGTTGAGTCTCAAAGCGGAGGAAAAGGTTGGAAATGCCGCATCTGAAAGACAGATATGTGGTGGATGACGAGGGCCAAGACGCACACCAGAAGAAGTAATGAAGCAAGAAGCTATTCTTTTGTCTGTTTTCCTATTTACACGCTACGTCTTTCTCTCATCAACTCCTCTGCCACCTGCAAACGTTCGAAAGCAAAGTAGGCCGCCCCCTTTGCGCTCCGCCCTCGGGCTGAATATTATACATTCTCTACCTCGAAACGAGGGCGATCTAATGAAATATGGTGTTTAGCTAGATAGCAAATGAGTGAATTCGATCCCGTATGATCTGGCGACAGGTTGTTTCTTCTTCATATTGTATTGAAGGTTTTGGGCTCGGCGAGGAGCTTAGATGCGAAATATTATGTGGCAAATGACAACTGAGAGTGGACAACGCGAGGCCTGGGTAAGTCTATAAAGGCCGCTGGGGGGTATTGGAGCTGGTAATCGAAACGCGAATAATATATGAAGGATGTGGAGAATTGGTTGAAGCCCGTGCGCCTATGACGGACCGACAGCACCTGATTTCAGCCTGGCATACGAGCTCAGATCGTACCAGACGTGGAGCCTTGACAATTTGCCTGAGAAGGTTCGTAGACTCGATGTGCTCAGGAAACGTCTTAAAGCGGGGCGAGTACTGTACATGCGGTGTTGCTGTGAAACGAGTGGTACCAGAGAAGGCTAGCTTCAATGATAAAGAGAGCCGGCAGCGAATATACTTGTTGCGGCGGATGCAGCCCACTCGTTCTCATCGGGAGGTGGCGTGGGCGCACACTTGGGATGAACGTCTTGCTTCGGTCTGGTTCTCTGGATGTTTAGAGGAGATGTGGGCTCGTCCGTATTGATCTGGTTAAATAGAGTGCTGGTACCTTTGGCAGAAGGGGACGGGGTGAGGTATGGATTCAAGGTCGCCGGATTGTCCGTCGGTTGGTGGGCAGGCTGCTGAGGGCTTCTCTTGTCTGTTGCTGCTGGGGGTGGAGTGGCGGTTTGGGTACCCTTCCAGCTATCTGCACCTCGAACAGCTTTTTGAGCACCATGCAGAGCTTCCTGGAGTAGTTCGTCTTCTTCGTCAGGAGTTTCATACATGTTGCTTGGATACGCGGACAATTGAAGAGCTCTCCGAGTCCGACTCGAGATGGCGCCACTATTCATTCCGGCACCACCGGAGATCTGTGACGAAACAGAGGAATGCCTTTCTAGCGAAACACTAGAAGCAGGCGTAGGATAAAATTGGTTCGTTACGTGAGATGATTGATAGGTGGAAGGCGGTGACGATGCCTCGGCGCTCTGACGGACACTTTGCATCGCCTTGTCAACCTCAGAGATGTTTTTCTTCATAACAGTGTCCATTGTGTTGGGATCGACTGCCATTGAGGATCGATTGCTATGCCACGGCCCTCCACAGCCAGCGTTGGCTTCGATGTCGTCTGCCGTGGGAGACATGGGAACCGCAGGTCGCCCCGACAGCCTTCTAGCTCGTTTGCGAAGGTGAGAAAAGAAACTTTCCTTCTGGGTGTCATTAGGCGAAGTGACGTCTCTATGGCCGTTCAGAGCTCGCTCCGCTTCCTGCCGATGGGTGTCGCCATAGTGATTGCCGTGCGAAGCGACTGATAACTGTCTACCAATTTTCTTGGTAGCGTTCGCTTCCGATGGAGGGTTGTGTTGAAGAGTTGCATTGTTCGGGTCAACAGTCGTTGTGTGAGCTTGGGCAGTAACAGTGGCGGAGAACGGTGAGATAGGTCGGATCGATGGCAAGATGGGCATCGGAGCCCCCGTGTTCGATGTTGGGCCGTTCGTCCAGGTCGCTCTTTTGTTCGCAAAAGGACGTAGCTTATTAGCCGGTGATAGCTCCAAAGGTACGTTGTTATTGACAGTGTTGGCGTGCATTAGCGACGGCCGTGGTGATAGCTTTGCGGGAGGTAGGATGGCGGGCGTATTGTCTTTACCAGCAAAAGATTTCCTGAACCACGAGGATTTGGCGGACAGTGGGGGACTCTCAACAGAATCTCGTTCGGCCTTTGAGTTGATACTCGATTGCTTCCTGCCCAGAAGGCGTGAGTTTGAGGTTCTCGGTCGCAAGGGATCGATTGCATCCGCGAAGTATTCATGGTTAAGTGCTTGGGCCGAAGTAGGTCGATTCCGAGGATCCCACATCAAACACCAAGTGACGAAATTACTGAGACCTACAGGCCACTGTGGGGGGCGTAATATCGTCTCCATCGAGTGCGGAGCCATCTGAAGCCCGGTTAGTCGTAGTCTCAGAAGCAGGCGATTTGATATACCTTGGGGAAAGAAAATCCCAACTTCGAGGCCAACCTCTGGCCTTCCCTCCAGTCTCCACCACCAACTCTAGTACCCGATTTATCATACCAATTCCCTGGACTGCCCATAATCTCGCATACTCTCCATACTTGGTCGACTTCATTCCCACCAGGAAACAATGGCTTCAGATTGGCGATCTCAACAGCCATTGCTCCCATGGCCCACATATCGACTGGTGCTGAGTATTCACCAGCTCGAAGTAATACCTCCGGTGCTCGATACCATCGCGTAGAAACATAAGTCGTGTATGGGTGTTCTGAGTGTGTTTCTCGAGCGAGTCCGAAATCAGCAATTTTGATCGTGTATAGCGGTGGTGTACTAGGCGGTGTCATGAGAGCCGAATATCTGCGAAACGTTGTGCTGGGCTCGACGGGGGCAGAGGTTGATACTAGAATATTCTCTGGTTTGATGTCGCGGTGGAAGAACTCGTGGACGTGGATGTGATCTAGACCACCCAGTATCTGGAATAATATACTCTTCACAACACTTCCGTCAAGGCATTTGTGGTCTCTCGCTTTCATAAGCTGGTAGAGGTTTCCGTCCATATACTCCATACATATGTGTAGCTTCCGGCTTATCGGATCAAGAAAGATGTCGAGCGCTGGGACAAGGTGGGCGTGCGTCGGAAGTGAGCGTAAGAAGATGACTTCGCGTAGCTCTAGACAGGGAGCGAATGAGTCAAAGGTCTTCTTCATTGTCTTGACGGCGATCTATTTCCGAATTAATGTTGGCCACTGACAAATGGGCTGAACTCACCAGACTGCCTCTACGAGCGACATATGAGCCAGCGGTTCGAACACGAGCGAGTGATACGCTGCCAAAGCTGCCATCACCAATCTCTTTGAGAATCTCAAATTTGTCTTCCAGACACTGACCCACTGGGGCGTGTGAAGATGTCCGAACCGGATACTCTGAGGCGACCGTCATCTTGGAGAAGTAGACAATAGCAGGGCTCTGCAATGGTCATCAGAATCCTTTGGCAGTGCTCTCGTTCCTGCCGAGGTCGTCCAAAGTTGCCAAAGTGTAAGGAACCGAACAGATGAAGACGATGTGTCTCAACCCGAACGGTCTGAAATCTGAGCGCAACAATGCGACAATCGTGGCTCCAGCGTGCGGACACTAATGGTTTTCCTTCTGTATATATTGGTTATCCGAGCGCACCCTTTCCCGAGCTCTTCCTATCCCAACCCGCATTCAGGGTGTGTGACTGGAGCAGCTTCTCCACATTCCAGGGCGTTTGGTAGAGACCTCAATATCGATCCTGGAGAACGCAAGATGAAGCCCAAGGAGTACTCCGGATACCCCTGGGTCTGCTCAGACTCCCGTGGACTCTTTGTGGGGAAAGGCTGTTGCGGCACGCGAGAGGAACCGTTAATTGTGCAGGACGAGATCCACGGTACCACGTTTCGGTGTTCCACGACTTCTAGTTGAAGGTTACAGGAATCCGGGGTAGCGATTGTAGGTAGTATTGACGATCGGCAATGCTGAGGAATGCTCGTCTGTCGCTTGGCCCGCGTGTGATGCAGCTGTCCCGGTTCAACTTCAAAGAAGCTACTGGACCTACTGCAATACGGTGCAAGCTGGTGCAAAGTGAAGGAGTGAAATTGGCCCAGAGGTCGATGCGCGCTTTGTTGGTCGTACAACGGCCTAGGACGAAATCGTGTCAGCACACAGCCAATTGGTCGCACAGACACAAGGGATGGGGAGCGGTCGTACAATCAAAGAACTATGAGAGACGCGACAGGAGATCGGGCGGTGAGAGATACGGGGTGAAAAGAAGGTCACGCCATGGATGGACAAGAAGCTCGGCAAGCTCTGGAGGACATGTCTAGTGCCTGCGAGGAGTGACCGATGGGGAGTTAAAGTGGGCGGACTAGTTTGGGGGACACTACTAGGAGTACTAGTGCTGGGGGAGGTGAAGGGAGTTGGGACGTGATGAGGGATTAGTTTCTGGTTTCTGGGATAGTGGTCCAGTGAGAAAAGGAGCCAAGGGCTGGTTTCGCGTGGAAACGTGGACTACCAGGCCACCAGTCGTGCTAAAGACCACTTGGATCGCCGCCCAATCGGGCTCATTTCGTAGTCTCATATCTTGCAAGACGTAGAAGTATGACACGACGACTGTGACGAATCGACGATGCTAGGATATTGACCACTCAGAAGCTACGCTATCATTCTCATTTGCCGTCCGCCTTCAGAGGCCTGGGGATTGGGGAAGCCGGAAGCCACGTCCACGACTCTTTGCCGGCACTCCCTATGTGTGTCTGACAATCTCCAACCTCGCCCTTGCCAAGTTGCCAGCCTAGAGAACCCGGCGTCCCAAAAAAGCTATCCTAATCTTAATCAAATGATGATCAATCGTAATAATAATCATGTCTCTCGCTCAATGTTGAACGATTTTTGCGTGCAGCATGTGCTGACGCTGACGTGCCATGATGCGAACTGGCTGTAGCCCTGCGCTGCTGTCCGAATCCTTCATGCAGGCCGGCGCATAGGGAGCGCACTCCTTTATCCACAGCTTCTGCCGTTCCTGGGCCGACCCGAGAACATGCTTTCTGCTTCTCCGCCATGACCAAATCAAGGCAAGGCCCCTGTCTCATGTCCGGCTAGTAAGCCCAGTCGATCCTAGTTGTTCCTGACTATCCCATTGGCAGCGTGCTTCATCTTGGCAGTGACCTGGCAGTCCATTGGCTCATAAACTCTCAAGTGCAAGACGGCTGCATAACGGCGGCGGGGACTGCGGGATTCCACCGATCTGGATGTTGGGAGCCACGATGCTCCAAGGTTATACAAGTAACTAGTACTATTTCGCAGAAGTAGCTTCGTAGAGGCAGCAGGATCAGCCTCTATGGAGCGTGTCGTGGGTTCTCATCGTTTGAGTGCGCGCGGAATGTCAAAAGACGGTGACGAGATCCGTTGTTGCTCCTTTATCTTCTCCTGAACCGCCGGCTTGGGTGGTCGCCCATCTGTTTCTAACCGAGCCGTGTCGTACTGCTACTGCTGTTGCTCTTCCCAGTAACCGTGCCACATACGTGGCTTTCGTCTAGGAAGTATAATATCTGTGGTTGATCGAGGGCAGAAACTTCAACGTCAAATCTGCCTTCCATGTAGACCATTTTGGTCCGCGATATGCTAGCATGAGAAGCTGAGCTTAGAGGTTCTCCAGATTCGCCGTGTCGCTGTTAGTACTGGTATTCTTCTTTTGCCACATGTATTTGCGCCTACCATTATATTGTGCTTGTGTGTCAGTACATGGCTGATGTCCGCTTCGTGGTGAGTCCACGTATGAAAATTGCGACAAGTATATTGTCAGCATTGCAGAGAGAAAACAGCCAGAGGCATTCTCCATAGGCATTGCCAGTAGGTGTAGGAGCGAGAAATCCGGTGTGCCAAGTACTTGCAACATGCGGTACAAAACAGGCCGAAGGTTAGCTCAAATCTCTTAGACTAGCTGGTTATACATCATATAAGAGGTCATGTGTACAGTCCCATTGGACTGAAGATCGGAATTGTAAGCCGTACCATGTGAAATCAAGAGAAGTCGGAGACGGATAGGCCCAGGCATGCATACGGTTGACGACATTCTCTAGAAGTCGTCGACCACACAAGTCATAAGTTTGCCAAAGCAAAATCATTCAAACAATCACAGTTTCTCCAGCCAGCCAAAGGCTCGTCTGGCAGTCAGCTGATATCTGCCAGGGCTATTGCTCAATTCTGAGTAACGCATGCGCTTCAGTAAAGGTTTCATTGTGCATGTGAGGTCTTCAATACTTTACTTGGTGAATTCGACATTCTCCACTATTCACACCCCGATGTTCACATGCTAAAGTACTTAAAGCCCTTCCAACATTTCACAGCCTGCAAACTTCAATGATCTTGTAGCCTTCACGAACTCACACTTTTCTATACTGACCAAGGCGCTCTTCAATTGCTCTTGGCTTTCCACTGCCTACATGAGCATCTATCGCCCGTCTGCAGACTATCTCTCATTGACAGCAAAGCCAACGACGCGGCAGTCGGCACAATCTCATCTGTCACTTCCTCCAGCGGCTTTACACACCTCACCCTACAGCACTAACTCTATCTCAAGTCTAGCACTAACTGCTGCCTGCGGGAATCTACCATAATTCACTTCCTTGTTGTAGCCCAACAATCTACCCCAAGCAATTTTCTTGTCAATACGGCCCACACTTTCCCGGCGTTGTGAGACTTCACCCGGCTTAAAATCACGAAGCATCTGCAGTAACAAGCGGGACACGGTCGACGCAAAGCACAACATGTCATCTAGCAAAGCCCCAAGCATCTTCGCCAGTGGCTGGACCGCAGAGAAGCAGAAGATGTAAGTCTTCTTGCATGTCGACGGCGAATTTTCACGCTGCTACTTTACAATGGCGAAACGATTGCTACCTACTCATGTCTAAACACATTGACTAATGATAGTGTTCACAGTCTGGACTCAACCCAGTTGCCAGCCAAGTAAGTCCTTTGGCTCCCCGCAACTTGTCCTTGTCCGCATAGCTAAGCATTGCGTACAGACTGCGTTGTAAACAATGCACGAAGTTGAAGGCGGTCCCCCAATTCTCACAGCGCCAGCTAGGCATCGTCAAACAGAGCCTTGCACGAAACCCCCGCCTCACAGAGCAGGGTATCGCCGTTATAGTCTGCCGTCAATGCACAGAGGGCCAAGTTATGGAGCTTGAGTGTACCCAATGCAACCTCGTAATATCACTCGAAGGTTTCACTAAAGCTCAGCGTCGTGATCCGGACTTTGCTGTATGTCCATCTTAAGATACAACATTGGAAGCGATCAAGCTAACAATACGCTCAGCGATGCATTGCCTGTGTTAACAAAGATTTAAAGCAACCCACGGCTAACGACGAAACGGCGGAATTGGGCGAGCACAAGGGCGACTCCGAGGAGGAAGACGCAGGGTCGGACGCAAATACAAATCCCTATGCTTCTGTAAGGCGCCACCTTGACCGAACAACCATTTGGCGCAATACTGACTTCTTTAGGACGGCGATTCGTCTGACGTCGCTCCGTCCCGAATCCCGGCGAAAGGAGGGAGCCGCTGGAGGGAGTATGCGAAGCATCACGAACGAGACTCCTCTGAACAGGGCAGTAAGAAAGTAGCAGAGACCTACACCGGATATGACCCGTCTGGAAAAGGTCATAGCATGCGACGTAGTCCGTCTACGGTTGCAAGCAGTTCTGCGACTGTCGCACCGCGCTCCAACTTCGCTCGGATCAAGGTATGTCGAAGCCTAACCCTACTTCAAGCATCTCAAGGATATAGAGTAGCGCTGACAATTCTGTTGCCCTCAGGCCTACAAACCCGACCCCCCTAAGTCCAGCGATGCTAGCAAGTCCGAGCCTCAAATCTATCGAGGAGATGGGTTGATGGAAGTATCCGAGACCGCGAATGCTGCAATGGGCCGCCAGCGTGAAGGTCATGACTCGGACTCGGACTCTGATTTCGGGTGCTTATGAGTCCAATCCAACATATGTCAATGGAGCGTGAAGAAGGACTTTCCAATGCTCTGAAAGGCTTTGAAGCGAAGCCAAGTTATTCGTGAAATAGACGGGTCTGCGATGGGACGAAGCATGCTTATTGCCTCGAAAGTCCTGGCGTTGCTTTGCTCCGACAGCTACTTTATGTCTCAGTGAAGCAGATTAGCTAGCTCATAGCTAGCTACAAAAGTTGCCCCCGGCATAGTCAAAGTGCTTGCTGATCTTTGAAAAGTGTCCAACATCCGACAGATGACGTGACTAATATCATCATTTCTAAGTGTTTCCCCTGACAAACCCTACTCCGTACATTACAACGATTCTCCCATCCCGCCCGTGAACATAGCGCTATTTCCCGCATTCCCAACCGGTGATCGATCGATACAGACTCTCCACAATGTTTCGCAACAGGATGTTTCCATTCTTCGCATGAACATCGCGGCTGTGTCGTGTCGTTCTTGCAAATATTTGGATATCAATCGCGGGTCGGACTGCGAAGAATGCCATGCGTACCCGCAGTGGTTCATGAACGACTCCTGACAGCCTGAGGCGCTCGAAGCATTTGCCAACGCTCGCAGTGAGCGAGAGACGGAAAAATGTGTCACAGCCTGAAGCCGTCCATTGAATGCCGGCTTTGATGTATCAAGATTGCCCCTTAGGGTACGGGTAGGGTCACTGGAGCGCTGGAAGTCGAAAAGAACCTGGAAGCTTGATTGGTCTGGCGCCCAATCAATTCGATGGCAACCTTCGCAACAGACTTCTCTTCTCTGCCATCGTCACGTTGTGTTCATGGGTCCCTAGTACCTCGACCATGATCACCATGATGCTTGATTCATCCATGTACATGAAGTCGTAGATGCGGGGCGTCGAATAGGGTCCAAGTACGTCATATTCTTGGCTTGTTACCTCAACTTAGCAGTGATGATGCCAGCCTCATCTTGAAACTCCGAACCCGGGGCTGAGTCGATCCAGCAGGACTCGAAGGGCTACTCTCGGTGAACTGCGCAACTCTGATCGCTTGTCCGTCCTTTACTCTGACATGTTTCATACAACTCAAAGGTCTAACAGGCATAGCGACCTGCCTATCTGCCAACTTTGACTCCATAAATACATCCCGCTGCTTCAACAGCTTGCATGTGCTAGACGGACAGCCGGCCGCGCTGATTTGACATCAGCCAGAAGATCACCTTAAGCTCTGCATAATCTAGGCAAAACTACTGCACCTTTTGCATCGTGGCCGTATCGCAAGGCCTTGGAGCATCGCGACCTCGCAATGGCATATGAATCTGCCATCCCCGATTTCAACCACGATCGCATCTCCCGTGCTATCGACCATGGCCCTTTTGATGCAAAGACTCGACCTCGAGCAGGCTCCAATGTGAGAAGCGACGGAGCTATGTCAGATAATACTCGGCCCCTCCGGCCCCGCGAGGCTGTCACGTCGGCCTTGAACAGGGTGGACACCAACTCGGTCCCTCCAGAGCTCATAGCGCAGATCACAGAGAACGTCATTAAGCAATTGAAGACAAGTGGTACACCGGTACCGCAAAGCCAGTACCCACCGCCGCCGTTCCAGCAACCTGTCCCCTTGTCGCCTTCAACCATGTCAGGCTCGTCGCCTCCTACTCACCACAGGGGTCTCTATACACCACCTTCCCCACAGAAACATCAAGACTACCACAGCCAGGGATCGCCGCAATCACATAGTGCGCCATTCCCGACCGCTCCACAAAGCCCCATTCGAGATACGCCCGCGGCAGCCTTCCACGCACGGCGAACATCCTCATTGAGTCAAAGTAGCGACGAGGGCCGTGCGAGACCTAAAGGGCCAGAGAGACTTTCGACTGGACTAGAGGAGACAACGCTAGAAAAGATCTGGGGTCAACTTTTCGACGAAGACGGGCACTCAACGGATAGGCTTGGACAATTTTTACGAGGTCTTGCTGTGCACATTGTTCGTTGGACACACTCGAGGTTGTAGGGCACTGGCTGATGATAATAATTAGATTGAAGATTACGAGCCCCGTCATAGCATCGTGATTACTCCAAAAAAGATGGTCAAGTACTACGAGGATGTGAGGCTGCCGAACGAGCTCTACCCATGGCCAAGTATATTTCCCACACCCTACCATTCTTCGCAACCGATGGCTAATCTCCATTGTAGCTGTCTTTGACGATGACCGCTCCTCAATTTCAAGGATGTACAGAGAGCTTTCATGCCAGCATCATCTTGTGCAAGAGAGATACGATGAACGGCCCTATATACCTGGCTTGACCCCAGTTGGCTTTGAACGCTGGGTAACCCTTCTTATACAAGCCCATCCAGATGAAGAGTATGAAAGGCTGGCAAAGGCTGTATTGGCCATGCCGATCAACAATCCTGATGAGAAAAAGGAACGATTCCCAAAGGAGCTTTCGCGTCGTCTCTTCCCGCGCTTCTCGGATCGTAGAGTTCGAGAAGACCTGGAGAGCGCTATCTCCGAACATGCGAATATCGACTTACCGAGGAGGTCGAGCCCTGATGAATTGCGCTCAAATCCAAGCGTCAGCGAGTCAGCACATTCGCTTCCCGGTCAACGGCCCACTGTTGACGTGGAACCCCCGACACCGACCCCTATTCCCATGCCAATCAATATAGAGCGCGAGAGAAAGCCATACGTCAGCTCCAACTTAGACTCTGCCAGAGACGATACCAATCCCATACCAAGTTCGTCCATCCACCGTCCGAGTGTTGCGGAAGCTTCATACACACCCTCGGGCATCGAGCGGGAGAGGCAGCCCTACTCGGGTACCCCGTCCGAATCAGCCATCGATGATACCAACCCCCACCCACCACCCCCTCCACCTCCTTCCGCACAACCCATCGAACGGGAGCGAAACCCCTACAGCTCTCAACCCGGTGGTGGTAGAAAGTATGAGGACGAACCAAGGTCACGTGAACCACCCAAGGCCCGTACCGAATCCAACGCTTCGAACCTTGGACGGCCAGAGTTTGTGGCTGCTAGACCCAGTCGCGCAGACTCGAGTGCCAGACCCAGGCCCATTCCGACGAATGGTATGCAACGAGGGCCCATGGAGATACCCCAGCCAGAGATCCATCAATACCGGCAGCCCAGCAACGCCAGACGTAGGCGCAGTCCCTCTTTCAGCAGAGTGCGAGGGAACGACTTCCGTCGATCCGATGGCGATCTCCGTGGCTACCACCCCACTCTACAGTCTGGGATCGTTCCAGGTCAGGACGATTTCGATGAAGAGGGTCGACGATCTGCCCGCGATCGCGCTCGCAGGCAAGCCGAGGATGATGGCCGACGTTACGGAGAAAGCCCCAATTCCCGGGCCCGATTGGATCGCCCAGTCGTCGATATTAATGGCCCACCGCGCGGGGCCTACGTGAACGATGAGGATTACTACCGTGGCAGCGGACGAATGTCCATGTCAGGCAGTGGCCATGATTTCCAGCAGCCGTACGGAGGGCCAGTGTACCGGTAATGGTGACGAGGGGGATAACTGCATTTGAATGGTGTTCTTCTTCGACATTACGTGATATCCATTCCAGTTCTTTTCTGAAATACCCTCGCTTGGCCTGTGGCATGTGTTTGGGTGTATATTTCATAGGGCGGCATCCTGCATTCTTGTATCTATGTTGAACAACGAGCGCTTGCGTTCTTTTCTACCACATCATGGCTGAACATAGTCCATTCCGACAAGCTAGATCACTATCTAACCACCACCTAAGACGAACGGCTTATCAAACCAAAGATGTCGCACAGTGCCCGGATCTTCCAGCGTGTCCCAAATATGTACTCTTGTCTTCCCCAACAGCAGTAGACCAGCGCGTACTTATGGTACTCACGATTGCAAAGCATGCGCTCTATGTATTGGCTCTGCACGACCTAAGACTATTAGCTTACTTTCCAAAATTTCTGCTCGTCCCAGCCGTTGTGAAACACGATGCGGAAAGGCCTCTCGATCAGCAGACGGCGAGACATCTGAGGCAGCCCTATCTGTGCCCAGACATGTTTCGTGTTACATGAAGAATGGCCGCTAATTGGTAGGGAGCGGCCGCTGCAGCCGCTTTGGAGGCCTGGAGGCTCTTGTGAGATGAGACGGCAAGAATCGGCTCGTAGATGTATTTGGAAAGCGTGGAGTTCGGTGATAGCTTTAGGAGAGCTTTGTGGTAGCGCTTTCGAAGTGCTGGTAGACGGCAATGAGATTCCCTACTAAGTACTGTCTGTAGAGTACAGTAGGAAGGGATGTTACTCTAACATGTGAAAACAGGGCTATAGAACACTATTGCGTATAGAGACTAGTAGGAAGCACATGACGTCGCGAGCAACCAATAGCACTGCAGACTCGGATGATTGCTGGTAGCATAAGAGGACTGCGATGTCCGGTCTTCTTGCAAAAGATGAGCATCCTCAACCAGATGCCACCGCCAGGGTGCTCCGCTGCGACTCATGATACTGAAGGCCTTGCGACCGATGCGCGCCGACAAGACGAAGATGCAGCGCCCTTGAATCCTTTCCCTGGGTCCTGCACCAAGCGCGCAGGCAAGAACCATCGCAGACAAGTCCACCAAGACGACGGAGCACTTACCCGGAGTTCCAAGGTCAATACTCTGTCGCAGAAGTATTGGAGACATCTCCAGAGGTCCTAATATCAAACACAGGACTCTCTAAGGGAATGGCTGTCAAGCGCCACTGTCATTGGTCCTGCGCGGCTACCAAAGTGGCCCCTTGGCCAATACATCCAAGGTGCTCAAGAATACCAGAGGTGTCGACCAATATTGCTTCCGAAACAGCTTGGTCGAATGATGCTCTTCGTTTCGGATCCACTTCAGTCATCATGGACGCTTGGGTGGTCAGTAGTGTTATCCACTGTAAGCCTACTTCATCTTCCACCTCCCCAGCTCCATTCATTGCTATTGTCAACCCTTCTTTCCTTTGTCCTCCACTTCACTTCCCTACTTCCCTCATCCTTTGTCTACGGCCATGAATTGACGAGTTTCTTTGTTTCTCAATGTCTTTGTCTTAGATAATACCCGATCTCACGATCTAATACTCTCCCCCTCCTCATCACCTCACCGTCGTTTTCCTTGCACATATAGTTTTACTAATCCTATCCGCTGGACGGACTTCAGACTTCTAATACATACACATCGCCATCGCTATGGCAAATCCGCAGTCGACCTTCCCGGTCCTGCCTCCATCTCTCTCCGCTGGCGATCATGGGATGCGAGACTATTACGCCGCGCAAAATGCACAACGACCTGCAGCACACTCGGTGCCGGAAATCACCCCCTACCTCGGGCTTCGTGCTCGACTTTCGCAGATCTGGATCAACAGATGGACCGTTCTGATTTTTCTTATTCTTGTTCGAGTTCTGATCGCCATCTCTGGCCTCCATAACGACCTAGGCTCTGCCAAGAAGGAAGCGCTCTCGGCTTGCAATGCTGTCGAGGATGCTGGTAGTGCCATGGCTTCCATGCCTCACTACATGTCCAAGGGTGTCAACGAGCTTGCCGCTACCGGTGTGGAGAAAGCTGTCAACGGCTTGATGTCGATGCTGCTCATGACCATCACCGCTATGGAAGAAATTGTCGTCTTCTGGATCAACATGTTGACCCAGACGTACCTCTGTCTTATCACGCTGGTGGTCTCTGGAGCTCTTCATGCAGCACTCGCACTGGTAGAGGACGTCACAGGCTTCCTCACAACCTCTTTCGGTGACATCACTAAAGACATCGGTAAAGGCGTTGAAGATGCTCAGAACACGCTCAACAAGTTTCTTTCTGGCATCAACAGCATACCGGCAGCATTCGGAGCTCACACCGACAAGCCCACGGTCAATTTCGATAGTACCATTACCAAGCTCAATAACGTTCACATTAGTGCGAACTTCACTGACGAGCTTCACAAGCTCAACAGCTCTATTCCCACTTTCGCACAAGTCAACAATCTCACCCAAAGTGCCATCCGATTTCCCTTCGAAGAGGTCAAGGGTCTTGTCAATGGGTCTCTCACGAAGTTCACGTTCAATCGCTCGCTACTCCCTGTACCGCAAAAGGAGCAGCTGACGTTCTGCTCCGACAACAACGACATCTCCAACTTCTTCCAGCATCTCGCCGAAATTGCTGACAAGGCTCGCCATGCCTTCCTTGCTGTTCTCATTCTCCTCGCCATTTTAGCCTGTATCCCTATGGGCTGGAAAGAGATCCGTCGCTGGCGGGTGATGCAGCAACGAGCCCAGCTTGTCGCCGATAAGTCCTACGACCCCCTTGACGTTATCTACATCGCCTCAAGGCCGTACACAGCCTCTGCGGGTATCAAAGCCGCGACTCCGTTCCGAGGTCGCAAACGACAGCTCCTTACCCGCTGGACAATTGCCTATGCCACGTCAACGCCTGCACTCGTCGTGCTCTCACTGGGTGTCACCGGCCTCCTAGCCTGCTTTTGCCAACTCCTCTTACTCAAGGCTGTCGAGAAAGAAGTTCCCTCCCTAGCCGCAGAGGTTGGTAATTTCGCAGGCAAAATCATTAACACGGTCAACAACGCTTCCGCACACTGGGCCGACGGCACCAACAAGGCCGTCAGCGGCGTCAACCACGACATCAACAGCAACATTCTCGGCTGGGTCAATACCACCACTGGTGCACTGAACAACACCCTCAACGTCTTCGTCAAAGAAACAACCGGAGCGCTGAATGACACCTTTGGCGGCACCATCCTGCAAGAACCCGTCAACGAGCTCTTTAACTGCCTCATCGGTCTCAAAATCGCCGGTATCGAAAAAGGCCTCACCTGGGTCTCCGACCACGCGCACGTCGATTTCCCCTTGCTCAACAACAACACTTTCACGCTCGAGCACGTCATCGACACCGCAACAGACAACAAGAGCGCCTCCTTCCTCTCCAACCCCAGCGGCGAAGCCACCGACAAAGTCACCGCCGCCATCGCCGCCGTGGCGAAGCACATCGCAGACGCCATCCGCACCGAGGCGCTGATCTCCACGGCGCTGATCTGCATCTGGCTGCTCGTCGTGCTCATGGGCCTGGCCCGCGCCATCTGGCTGAGCGCGAAACACACCAAGGTGCGCGGCGAAGGCGGACCCTCGTTCGCTGGCGACATCCCCCTCGACGATCGTCAGCCGCCGACGGCCGAAGTCACCAGAGTGGGCATTCCCGATGATGCCGCCCCTGCGTACGAGCCACCTAAGACGACGATGCCTCGCTTCGGTGGCGCGTTCAATACCGCCCGTGAACCTGGGACGCAGCGCAGTGAAGGGAGCAATTCAAGCAGCGAAGATGGGTTCAGTGATCAGAAGCTAGGGTTCGCGGGATCTCGCCCTGTGGAAACGGCGCTGAGAGCGCCGGATAGAGTGCAAGGGCGGAGGAGCGAGCAAGTGCAGTGGGGGCAGGTGGAGAAGAGTGCATTTGACTGAGTAGGAGATTTTTATTACAGTCTAGAGCTTGCTTGTTTCCTTTGGAATAATCATGATACCCTCGGGCATCCCATCAGCCCAAAAGCGTTTCTACTTTACTTTTGGAGAAAGAGCTAGGATCACGTTTGGAAGGAAGAGAAAGCGCGCGAAGACGCTATGAACAAGAATTCAAGAACATTTCCTTACACCCATCTGTTTTTTCCTTTATCCGCGAATCTCGCCTCAGCTCGCTGGTTCGCACGGTTTCCGAACACACCGCCTGTGTTTTGCCTCGCGTCAGCCTTTATCTTCATCGTGGAGATACTGGTTCGTTTGTACATCTCCGCGCTTTCCCCACCCCCCGCCCCTGTCGAGCGATGGCGGGGGAAAGGGGGGGCGTAGGACTTTCCCACCAGAAAGTTTTCTTTTGTAGTCGCGTGTCTTTGGTTGGGTGGTTGGATGATCGCCACTTTGCCCCTGCCCCTCTTGCGTGGCAGGGGTTAAAGATTTTGGATGAGAGATGGAGGAATGCATTTTCTTGGCTAGAGGGCCGGGAGGCTGGGTTGGGTTGGGTTGGGTTGGGATACTTCTTACAAGAGATACCGACAATACAAGAAGTACTGTGGGGAGGGAGTGCGCGCGCCCATTGTTTCTCCCGACTTTGGGGGAGGCAGGGGCTGCTGTCTATCTCCTTCCTCTTTGCTTTCCGCCAAGCATCTTTTCTCCAAATTGTCTACGCAAGGACTTGACTCGACCCCTCCTTTCCAGCTTCCTCGCCTCCTTCGCTTATGCATGCCACCGCTGCCCCTTCTTTCCAGCTGCGGGCGGCGGTGCGTGCGGAAGGATTCCTCTTCGCCTTCTTATGGGGCGGAGACTTCGCTGCTGCTACAACCTTGCCCTCTTTTGTGGCGAGGGGGACGCGCGCGAAGTGCAAAGATTGCGGGGTTATGCTCAGCGGCGGTGGATGGTAGTGGGCAGCTTACTAGATAGAATAAAAGAAGGGGGGGTAGGGATAGCCAATGAATTACTTATCTCCCTCGACGATGATGGTTCTTTGCAGGGCTGTGGGTTCAGCTTACTGTGAAATATGTCGTCGTAGAGGAAGTCACTGTACGCAAAAGCCTGTTCATATCCCAGCAGAGCCTATGGTAGCACCAACGCACTTATCCGCACTTCTCAAAACATTTCTGATCCATCCCCATCTTTCCACCAAGCAAAATATACTACTAGAAAACGTCAATGTCGAAGATACTTCAATTTTTCAATTCGATCAAATACCAACCATCTAACCCGAATCCAAAATACAGACCTCCTCATCTAATCGCATTACCAAGAAATCCATGGGACCCGAATTCCAAAAGGACTCTGAAGGAGTGAGTTGCGTGCGTTTAGGTCGTAAATGGTGAGTAGGGTTCTACTTGAGGTAATATGATTGGTCCGGGGGGAGCATGCGATGGCTGTTGGGTGAGGACAGGCAGAGGAGTGTTTGGGTTTGGATGTGGAGATGGCATGGGAGGGAGACGTTCTTGACGGGGCCTTGATTTGGCAAAACCTAGGGGTTTTGGCAGGAAAGAGGTGATAGGAATGTGGATTGGATATTTGGATCATATCTTGGTTACGTCTTCGCGGAACCGATCGAGAGACTGTAGAAATTCACGGCAAGAACAGGGATGATTTCTTTCATTAAAAGGGAGAGCGAAGACAAGTCGATACATGTATACAGCTCCCCAAAAATCCAAATTATGTGACACACAGCAATCAGGATTCGCTGCTGGTCACCCACCCAACTACTAACTGATCCCTAGACTGTTTGTGTATGCGAGATCGGACGGGATCGCCAATTCTCAGTCTGGTGTGGCCGTGTGTGATTAAAACTTGACTAAGATGCATATAAATGTAAAAAATTTGAGCTGGGTTGGCTTTGATATGGTTGGTTGGATGGTTTTTGGGATGTAACTTTTAGATTCTCAGGGTTAACTTTTTCGCAATGGGTATAGAATTCTGCGGTACTACTGTCTTCTTGGAGGGCTTTGGATGGGATCTGGTATTGCGAGAACAGGAGGCTTAGCTAGGAATACCTTATGCGGCTGTTGGTCTCTGTGTCTGAAAAACAGGAGAGGCGAAGGCTGTGAAAGGATCATCCTGTGGATAGCGCCGTGGAATGCGTCTGTACGAGTACATTACGTGCTGCTAAGTCGATTCTTGGGGCTTCATTGGTTGCATCATGCCTAGCTGCCTCGCGATTGGGAATCTTTTCATAGAAAACCCTTGAGACCCCCTAACCTAGCTATAGTCTCTGCTCTAGAAATAGATATCTTCGCGTATGCTTCGTTCTTAGGCGGCTCGCGGGGTGATCTTGACGTATAGTGGGAGTCGCTCATGAAGCAACCATATTTTCTGGTCCGACCAGTCCTCCTTATTCCCCTCGCCGAGCTCAAGATCGAAACTCCACATCACCTTGCATAGGATCAGGTTCATCTCTGCCCAGGCGAGACTGTCCCAGCCAGACACTCTGTCAGCCAAAGGTTCAAGCATTCAAGTGGTTTAGGTCCATATCAGGGGATGAGGGGATAGGGAACGTACCTTTTCCCCAAGCAGTTGCGTGGCCCAACCATGAACGGCTCAAAGGAGTCCTTCCTGTCTGCGTCGAATTTCGCGGGGGCGTCTTTGAACCAGCGCTCGGGTTGGTAGTGGAGAGGTTCGATGAAGTTGGAGGCGGAGCGATAGGCGGTTTTTTGGGGGATGCCGACTCGTGCCTAACGAAGTATTAGTTTGTTGACTGAATAGAGTATCTGAAGGACACACCCCAACAGGGACTGGATGCCCGCTAATTGTAACACCCGGTCGATCAACCTGACGCGGAACGGATATCGGTCCGCTAGGATGCAACCTCAATGCCTCTTGGATTACGGCGTGCAGATACGGAAGCTTTGCTGCAGTAGTAACGGTAATTTCGTCGAAGCTCTTAAAGCTGCTACGGACTTCCCGCTTGAGCTTCTCCAACGTAGAAGGATTCTTGACGAGGAACCACGTTTCGGACGTGCAAGTCGTAGCAGAGGTGTCACTGCCTGCAAGGATCAGGAGGGTCGCGTTGGAATTGATCTCTTCCCTGCTCATGCCCTTCTCCCCACCATAGTTTTCCAGGACGTAGTGCATAAAGTCGGGCCTGTCAGTCTTTTGCTGGAGACGCTTCTCGATGCGGGTGTAGGCCCACATGGAGTGTTCGCGTGCTTTTTCTTGGACTGAGCGAGGGACCAACCACTCAGCCTTCAGGGGCGGGAAATGATGGAAAGCCGTGAAGATCATTCCATATTTGAGACCGCTGAAGATGAACGATACCCACGGATGCTCCTCGCGGTTGTCAAGACTATGAAAGGATTCACCAAACTCCAAGTCACCAATGGTACCACCTCGATATATCGGTCACTGTGGTCTTGCCATCCTGGCTTTCCTTCACCTGCTCATGTAAACGTTGGATGAGATGATCCGTATAGTTTTTAAGAATGTATTCCTGTTCCCTCAGAGCCCGATCTGAAAGCGCATGCCCGATGATTCGTCGCTGACGGGCATGATCCTCGATGCTGTCCGTGGTGGCCACGCTTGGCACTCCGTTGCCGGATTGGAGGACGCCTATCTTGGGCTTTGGGAGCTGGGGGCGGCTGCAGTAGATGTCTTGCCATGCAGAGGGTCCGATGAAAGAGAGTTCATCTGGGTGTATGCGGACGACTTCACCGTATTTGTCATGCAGCCTAGTGGTCCATTCGAGCCATCTGCCGTTGAGCAAGCGCCAAACGAAAGGGATGGGAGTGACAGCTGCTGTCTTCGGCCCGGGAAATCTTGAAAGTGGGTGGAAATAGACGTTGTAGATGGCTTTGACAAGAGATTTGAGTAGTAACAGAATCGCTGACTGGCTATTCGTTAGCTTTGAGCTCCATAAGCAGAGCTTCTACGACCCACTACGATCACAAGCCAGCGAAGAGCGGGGAAGATGCCCGTCAGCATGCTCCGAACCGTACTTAAGACCTCCATAATCGGAGGGTGAAAGAGCCCAAGCGTTTCGTTATGAGTAATAGTTTTCCAGCAGATGGGCCGCTTGCCCAGTAGGTCTATCTCTTGAGCTGCAGAGCCCGCGGAGGCTCCCACGAGATGCAACAATCCTTAGAGAGGGTATGAAGATGCGAAAGTGAAGTCATGGACTTTTCGCTGCACAAAATCCATTGGATGCTGCATTGGCAATGCGGGGTCTACTTACCTCAGATCGATGATGACGATCAGTCTCCCACAGGTTCGGGCCTCGATGAGAAGAGTATCTTGTAATCGACAATCTCCGTAATCTCCAGCTCCTCTTTGTCGGGACGCCCTGTCGTAGTCCTCTTGCGAACGACTGCCATAGGATTGTTGAGTTTTTTGACCTCTCCCGTAAGCCGCTGATGACGGCCGATGTAGAGGTAAACCTTCTTCATCCACGCTTTGCTGTCCAGTGGATCATCCCTCTGGTAGTCTGGGAAGACGATGCGGCCAATTAGTGTATCTGTTGTTGTGGTGCCTTGCTCGTTACTAGATGATACGGCGGAAATGGGCGTGTTGATTGTACCCTGGAGCTCTAGAATGGCCAGGCCGGAAGGTGTTTGCAGTAAATGTGGCAGTGGGTTATCTAGCTGCTGTTGATCTCTATCTCGGTCAGGACTGGGTGGATAGAGGGTCACAGAAGGCATTTTGATGAAAAAATTCAAAGGTTGAAATTCAATCATGGGAAAAGTCATTGAAATAGAGTATCTCTTTGTCAAAGCTCCGCTGTCGAAACACTACCCTGTAATAACTTGGGCTACAGTACTTGTTTGACGACATGCTAGCAGAAGGTCGTCCGCCTCATCATTGGCTCCCCACGCAAATCCGCATTACTGCCTCTCCTGGAGTCACCGGTCCGCTTGTTCAATTGCTCTTTGACGCGCTCAAGCCCCTGATGTGCCTGGAATTCTTCGTAAAAAGACTCATCGACGATAAGACGATGGGCTGCAGTCCCAGCGGCAACTCGGTATTTCTTCATTTCAGCCGTTACCTCCGCATATTTAACCAGTGCATTCTCGATTTCGTTCCGTGGTGTGAGTAGCTGGTTTGCGAATCCATCGGCGGAGTATTTGGCCATCGCATGGTGGATCAACGCAAAACCATTTTGGAGATGGGCTTCGATTGCATTCCAGTGAGAGATGTATTTGCTACAGAATCATTAGCAGTGGCGCCCCAGGGGCCCGTCAAAGCGTGACGTCGTCAATTACCCTCCGATGACCCTGTTCCAGATGCGCAAGGTGGTGCTGAGATGCTTGATATCACAGCTCTCGAGATCAGGAAGATGATGCTTGACCTCGGTGATATCGCGGTGGTACTGGTTCAGAACAAACGTCAAATCGTTGATGTAAATGTTGACTTGCACGCCCAGGGCCTGAAGCTCCTCCGATTCGGCAAGGAAGGGGTTGCTGAGATGCATAGCCATGTTAGCCAGGATTTCATTGAAGCTGGAAGCTTCAGCCAGAGGGTTCGTCTGCATGATGCCAATCAAACTTCACGATAGCTGTCTGAAAACGGTGCTTGATAATGGCAGATGAGATTCAGATGTGTTGATCATACAAGTCAATCTTCACTATCATCAACACAGTACACAGCTCTTCCTAGTGTAGCGCGTTTTTATAGATGCAACACATCCATTGTACTACATTTGAACAGATCCATACATTTAAGGAGAGCTAATGTAAAGAGATGTGTACCACCATCACCTGCCCATGGATCCGAGGACCCTAGCAAGGTGCCAAACATGTCAAGCCAATGGTGGAATATACAATCAGCTCAGTAAAGGGTAGATGGCAGGACTTGCTGAGCTCGTGGGTGCAACATAACGCTACAGCCCAGATCTTATTGCCAGTCATAGATCTTCGCATAATGACTAATTGGCACAACATTGAGGGGAGTCATGACAACTTAAGTGCTGCGTTCGCTCTCCATCGGTTAGGGAGTCGAAGAGAGTTGACGAATAGGCGTTGTAGATCTTAATTGCGCATAGCGTCCGAAGGGCTTAAAGTCTTGGAGAAGGCTCCGGACAAATTTCCACCCAAGTACGCAGTTGAATTTCATCTGAGTTTGCTGTTTGGCACCTAAATCAACCGCCGACGAGCGATCTACTCCTCGTCGTCGTCATCGTTATCGTCATGAGCCACGTCCATAACTCTCTCGCCCGCTCGCTCTAGGGTCCGCCGGCTCCAAGCCCGTACTCCTTTATAAACACCCTGGACTAAGTCAGCCCTGAAACCCTGAGCTGCGTGATGAAATTGGCATACCCATAAGAAAGTGGCAACCCCAAGGATTATCATAATCCAGCTAAGGTTAGTCAGGCGGTCTCTTCCGGTAGTCCCTCCCCGTCCACCACTGACTATGCCCGAGCTTCTCAGGTTGAACCATTGCCACGGTCCTAATGTGAAAATGAACTTGACGAAACCGAGAAGTCCAAGGCTTGCGAGTCCTTTTACGAAGTGCTCAGCCCAACCAGGAACATCGTCAGGTGAGAGGACGGGATTGATCTTGGTATTGAGCTTCGATAGAGGATCTCTTGATATAGTGGAGTAGGGGTCCAGGTAGAAGTTGATGATCGGATCTGCTATGAAACCAAGCAAGAACATTGCAAAAATGAATATGGTGATTGTAAGCCCGACTTGGGTTACATTACTGCTGATCCACCTGCCCCAGTTCATTCTCTCCAGGCGGTAGCGGAAACCGCACGTTGGACACTGCCAGTAGTTTCGCTTCGAGTTGGGGTCTGCGTGACGCCACGCCTGCAAACAGCCTTCGTGTACATACTTGGAAGAGCCTTTGCATTTGCAAGGTCGAAGTAGCCTGCCCGCCTCAGGATCCTCGGAGACGTAGAAGACTGAAGGCGCAGGTTGCAAGCTTTCTGGTAGATGTTCTGACGGCTCACTGAATGTGGGCTGAACGACCTCGAGACATATACGACACGTCCTAGGCCGCCACCTTTTCCTCGAGCTCGACTTTCCCGAGGAATGTGGTTCTTCTTTTGGCTTAGGCTTTGCGTCAGTATTTGGTTGTTCCTCTGCTGTGGCTGATTCTTCGGGTGCAGCCTCCGTATGCTCTTGCTTAAATGTCCCTGGCATATTAGGTGCATATTGGGGCTCTTGGGCTGAGACATTTGGTAGATCTGTCGGCCAATGCCATTGGGGCGGAGGCTTGAAACCCGTCGATGCCATGAATCACACGTGCCTTGTATATGGCGTAGATTACTATCCGGCTTCTAACAGAGTCCTTGAGCGCAAGTACGGCTCCAAGAAAGATGTAAAGAACATCTCAACTGAAGGGGCGGTGCTGAGATGAGGCAAAGTGAAGTACTTGTGGAGAACACGATGAACGTCGGAGCCGGCCAAATGCCCAAGCCGGCGCTAAAGAGCTAGTCATACTAGTGGCCTTCGACGCGCATTTGAGAGCTACCTCTTGGAGCTTGAAGGGAGAGCTTTCAGATCGAGTCGTTGTACCTTTTCTTTTGAGACGGTGATCCATTCCGATTTCCTTTCAGAATCATACAGTGGCATTCGATCGCTACATGTACTGAGAGGGTTCAGTCAGCCCTCACCCACCCATCGCCATGGCGGACCGCTATAACTACTCGTTGACGACTTTCTCTCCAAGGTACGGTCTACATAGTATGCCTTCATGAGTAGACCTGCTAAATACATGTAGCGGCAAACTTGGACAAATAGGTCGGCATAAATGAACATCAGGTCGTGGGACACAGATCAGCTGATGCAACCCAGAATATGCCTTGAACGCCGTCAACCAAGGAGTAACCTCCCTCGGCATAAAAGGTTTTCCCACACCCTCTCCCCTCCAACCCCATCAGCACCACTAACCCACCACCCCTAGCAACCAACGGCATCGTCCTCGCCACCGAAAAGAAATCCGCCTCCACCCTCATCGACCCCTCCTCCCTCTCCAAAATCTCCCTCATCACCCCCAACTGCGGCATGGTCTACTCGGGCATGGGGCCCGACTACCGCGTCCTCGTCGACAAAGCCCGCAAAGTCAGCCACACCAACTACAAGCGCATCTACAATGAGTACCCCCCCACCCGCATCCTGGTGCAGGACGTCGCCCGCGTGATGCAGGAGGCCACGCAGTCGGGCGGGATCCGCCCGTATGGGGTGAGTTTGCTGATCGCGGGGTGGGACGAAGGCGTGGAGCCGCAGGAGCCTGTTGTGGAGGGGGAGGACGAGGGGGAAGGGAAGAAGGTGAGGGGGAAGACGGGGGGGATATTGAAGGGGGGGCCGAGTCTGTATCAGGTTGATCCGAGTGGGAGTTATTTTCCGTGGAAGGCGACGGCGATTGGGAAGAGTGCGACTAGTGCGAAGACGTTTTTGGAGAAGAGGTATAGGGATGATTTGGAGTTGGAGGATGCGATTCATATTGCGCTGTTGACGCTAAAGGAGACGATTGAGGGGGAGATGAACGGAGAGACGGTTGAGATTGGTGAGTGCTGTGCTTCGCTGCGAAGGTTGTGCGAGTGCTAATGTGGTGACGCAGGGATCGTTGGTGCGCCAGCGAATAATCTGCTTGGTATCGAGGGTGTCGAAGGGGCGGTGGGTCCAAGATTTCGGAAGCTGCCCAAGGAGGAGATAGACGATTACCTTACCAATCTGTGAGAGATGTCATTGTTCCATAGCTACAGCGAAGCATAGAAGAACGTCAAAGGCGTAATCCTCAACACTCATCTCAGTGTTTCCGGATCTTCTCTGTGTGTGCTGTGTCGCATGCAATTCACGCTAGAAACCACTCGCCGTTCCAGCCGTAGCCCCTGCGGACCCGATTTTCCTTTTGACCCAAAACCAGTGTACCCCGGCTCTCCCAGCGCCTGTGCCAATGCCATGTTCGCCAATCACACGTATACCCACTCCCCACCATCTCACTGACTCCATCCATTGCTCTGCCCATACGGCGTAGCTCCATACGGCGTCGCCGGACCCCCCCACGCGCTCTGGTTGCCGCCCGTATTATACGGCGTCGTGTATCCCTGCTCTCCATACCCATCCTGATGCATCATCCCATCCCGACTCCTGCCACCCATCCCATAGCCATCGCCATCCACACCGCCATTGCGCCCGTCGTCCGTATTCGTGAGCTCTTTGATCACGTCTGCGAGCTTCAGTTGCAGGACTTTGATGCCTTGGCCTACGACGGCGTCGGGCTCCAGGTTACCGATGGACTCGATGTCGAAGTAGAATTTGGAGGGGGCGGCGGTGTAGTCGAAGGGCTGGTTGGGGGCGGGGGGTTCTTCCATTGCTGCGTTTTTGGTCTTCGGCCTGATGGGACCGGCGGTGTTAGCTATCTTCTAAGCCAAAAGCATTCTTACGTCTCGGTAGACGAGTGGAGTGAAGTGATTGCAGGAAAGGCCATACCATTCCTTCTCCGGATCCTCCTCATACCAATAATCCAAATGTCTTAACTTGTTCCACGGATCATACTCAAACCCCACCGCCGCCGTCGGCGCCCATTTCGCATGCTCCTTCGCAATCCCCTTCTTCGCTATGCATCTTATCCTGAGCTCCTGGCCCTTCCTCAGCTTGCAGATCACACTCCCATACCCCTCCTTGTCCTGTATGACCGGCAACCCCACCGTCTCATTCGGTCTTGGCTCGCCAACCACCAGATCGCGCGCATACACCTTCATCACCTCATCGCCCGTACATCGCGCATGCAGCGTGAGCGTGACAGAGCAGTGCTCGCAGTAGTTCTCGCAGTCGCATTCTCGGCTGGGCAGCACGTCGTCGACGCCTTTACTGTTGAGAGGTATGAGGCCGAGGCGGTGGGCGATGAATTCGTCGGCGAGGACGGAGGTGTTGGCTTCGACCTCAACCAGGTCGATAGCCATGGTGGGGACTTCGGCGAGGATGGTGCGGCGCAGGGAATTGGCGAAGGCGAGGTCAACGTTGCTGAGATCGAATTCTACACGATTGGAGGCAACCTTTCAAAGATGAGTGTTAGGAGAGATCCAGAGTAGTGGGATTGAGCGTTGTACCTCTCGGACTGTGACTCGAGGCCCGGCCTCTTCGAGCCCTTCCATGGCGGTGTCGTAGTCCATGTTGGAGATGTGCGCCCAACAAGAGCGCTTCAGCGGACGGAAATGCACATCAGCTCGAGGTAGGCAGACCTGAGCACTTCTGCAGCGGATGCGTGGAGCCGGGTTGCGACAGCATGAAGTGAAGTGCAGGAGGTCGAGGCCTCAAAAAGCTGGAGGTTGCAGGGCCAATGAGATGGAATGCTTGAATTCGCTTGCAGACGCCGCTAGCACTAGCGTGACAGGGCTGCGATAAGCGAGACATGCTCTGGTGGAGATCCGATGTCCTAAGTAGTGAGCCACGTTTGAGTATGTAAGAAGGGCTGTTCACTTTTCTCCCCGATATACCATCTGATCCAACAAGCTATGGTCATGATCCTCAGTTCTTGATGAATTTGCTGAGCGGAGTCTCTCGAAAACTCGATGTGGTTTTTTGCAGATGAATGCCGCTTTCCTCCTGACTGTGCCAAGTTATGGATGACAGATCGATGTTTGAGCACTATGTATCAATTGCTACAGCCTGAAGCTCAGCCAACGACAGAGGTAATATTGCCGTCTGTTGTCCCGTCATCTACATTGCTACCTTTCTTAATTGCCTTCTCGACCTTCGTGTCCCCATCCTCCTCAGCATACCTCGCCTCCGCGCTTTGGATACATTTCATGTTAGCGCCTAGCTTGTTCATCGTTTCCATCCATTCCTCGTAGGGATCACTGTCGAACACGATTCCGCCTCCAGCTTGCAAATAAGCAATGCCATCCTTGACTAGCATCGTGCGTAGAGCAATGCATGTATCCATGGCACCCTCTCCCTCGATGAGCTCTTTCCCTTTCCGGCTGACGTTGCCATAACCAAAATATCCAACAGCCCCCGCGTAGACGCCTCGCTTCTCCTTCTCCAACTCAGCGATGAGTTCCATTGCACGGACCTTGGGCGCTCCAGAAACGGTACCAGCAGGGAATATGCTGCGGAAGGCGTCAAAACGGCTTTGGCCTTCGCGAAGGATCCCTGAGACTTGAGAGACGAGATGCTGAACATGACTGAACTTCTCCACAACCATCAAGCGGTCGACTCGGGTGGAAAGCGGATCGCAGACACGATTTACGTCATTCCGAGCTAGATCGACGAGCATGACATGCTCTGCTCTATCCTTGATAGAGTTTCGGAGTTCATTTGCCAGAGCTTCATCGGCTTCAGGGTTTGCGCCGCGCTTGACGGTGCCTGCTATCGGATGTGTGATGATGCGGCCCTTCTCCGACTTGGCTAGCAGCTCTGGAGAAGCACCAACGAGCTGGAAGTCCTCGCAGTTGACGTAGAAGAGGTACGGCGAGGGATTTACCGTACGAAGATGGCGGTAAATGTTGAAGGGATGAAGTGAAGTCCGCCTGGAAAAGCGCTGCGAGGGAACAGCTTGTATTATGTCGCCGTTGTATATGTGCAGTTTCAATGTGCGAACGTGGTTTTCATAACCAGATTGGCCGATATTGGAGACATATTTGTTGTTTAATTCCACTGGCGATTGAGGTGGGAGTGGTATATCTCCAGCTTCAAGGATTGAGATTAGAAATCTGAGCTCGTCGCGAGCAGCGCTGTACTTCTGAGATAGTTCAGACGGATCAGCTGGTAGCGATGGGACGTGTATGTAGGTAATGACTTTGACAATGCTGAAGAAATGGTCGAAGGCAACAATGGTATCGAAGAGCATGAAGAACGCTTCAGGAACCTTGAGCACATCTTTCATTGGACGAGCAGTACGTGGCTCGAAGTATCGAATGCAATCGTAGCCAACATATCCAATGGCCCCCCCCGTGAGGGGCGGTAGCAACAGGCCCGGTATCGTGGCCTCGCGGTACTGACTGAGTTCCGCTTCCAGGAGAGGAAGTGGGTCTGCTTCAGGTCCGTGGCCGGAACCGGTCTTGATTATCTTCCTGGGATCTGGATATCTGTCAGGTGATCGGCGTCGTCCATCTATCCGGCGTGATCCTACTTGCACCTACGAAGCTATATCGGCCTATCGTCTCGGTCGTTGCTGCGCTTTCGAAGAGGAAGGAAAACTTGGCATTCGATCTGAAGCCACCATCAATTGATGCTCATCGAGTCTCCATTGAAACATACTGCCCGGATACCTTGAGGTATGCTAATGTGGGTGTAAGGGTATCAGCTGGTATTGTTGCGGAGACTGGGATGAGATTGGGGGGCTTCGGGGTATCATGAAAGCTCGAAAGGACATCATGTATGGTGTTCAAGGAGGGCTGAATCTCGATCTGTAAATACGATCAATACGATAGTCGGTATCGCAGGTGGAAGAAACCATCCTACCTTAGGAGCCATGGTTGAATTGAATAATTACAGCGATGACTGCAGGAACGAAGATGACGATCGGAGATCTGCAGCTAGGATCATGCGGCTGGTCCCGTGGCTGGTCCAAGCTGAACAAAGTTGGAAGCCCTACATGCGCTCGCGAAGGATATCAATGAATTGCGCAATCAATGCGCCGGGGGAAGGGAGTGGGGCCATGAAAAGGGGATACAAAGATCTGACGGAAGGACTCAATGGTGTAGAGAATCAATCGGGCGTCGCCGAGGGGGTTTCGGTCATGGCCGCGAATCTCACGGGGTAACAGCTGGTAGTGCGCGAAGCAATGGAGGAAAGCTGAGCTCGAGCGACCAATAGACACGTTTCACAGGGTGAGGCGGCGACTGTTCCGCATTGTTAATGCGCAACTTAGGGGATAGCTCGCTCGAAATGGTAATGTTGAAATCCTCATATCATCATTGAGACGACCAATCTTCTGCTATTGTTGTGACGAGCTCCTATGGCATCTAGATGTCGCCCTGACTGCCTTCGTCTCCGCCGGCAGAAAGCATTTCACAATATTCTGCTTCTGCGCGACCTCCTAACCCTTCATGCCCCGTGAGCTTCCATGACTGCCGCATTTACTCTTTCAACAATGGCCAAATAGTCTCAGGGCAGTATACCACAACCGTGATGGCCTTCACAAGAGTATTTCTCCGGTATGCTCAACCTCGAAACCTAGCTCTTGCAGTTTCGACTGCCTGACCTTATCGGAGTGTTTCTTAGCTCGGCTCTCCTGCACCGACGCCGCGTGGACTTCATTCGCACTTGCTTGACGAAAGGGTTCTGGGATACGATCCTCTTTGTCGAGGTCCTGCCAGCAGATACATAAGAGGTCTTTCGCATCGATCACACCGCAGTGGAGCGTAGCAAACATACAATTTCCCCGAGCATGAGAACGTTTTCCCCACGGACCAAGAAGATCCCTCGTTGAATATCGGCGTACATGTCCTTTGCAAAGATGCGCTCAATGGTGTCTTGTAGGACTAGGTTTGCTACATGTTGTGGAACGCGTCAGACGCAGTCCACCATTAGCTCATGTTCAACATAGCTTACCAAATTGATCCCAGCTCCTCAAGACGCCCATGAGCTTCCTTCCATCTCGCAGGACCAAGAGTAGCTTCTCTAGAAAGACCGAGTGTCAGTGTATGTCTCGGCCTTGGCGAAATTGTAAGAGACTGACTATCTGTCAAATCAAGTAGTTGCGCAGCAGTCGTGAACATCTACTCTGTCAACGCTGTCTTTCCGGTCCTTGAAAGGGGGCCTCGGCGCCTTACTTGGGGGGGTAGTTGTGTCGGTCCAGCAGATGGAGCGGGTGGATGGACATTGTTAGGACCTCCCCCTGGAGGCTGGTCTTGTAGAGACAGATCTTCCATGACATTGAGCGAGAGGGTGTAAGGAATGTCAGGGCAAGTCCATCACTGAAGATACTGAAGGAAAGAAAGAATAGTGATGGAAGTCAAGCCACCAAATGATACTGTAGGTGATCGCTGGCGCCACTCGCCCTGTGGCTTGGCACGGCGATATTATGTCCACGCTAGCAACTTTTCTGTCATTCTTCACATCCAGTGAGTCTCCGAAGCAAGATGACGGATTACTGTCTCTACGATCACATGTTCAACCTACGAGAACTATTCTTAGCTCATTGTCGGACTTCTGGCCTACGCCCTCCGTAGCATCCACTCCCTATGGCGCTTGAACGTGAGAGTATCTCCTTGGAGGATATACCCTTCCTTGCAGAGGTAGCCAGTACATCCAGTCAAGAAGTTGATAATCACCTTCCAAATGCTAGTCTCAATGAAGTTCCAGAAACCAAACTTGTAAGCATTAAGCAAAGACTTTATACGTCCCACTTCCTGTCAACATGGAACTCTCGGGTCTTCGAGTTTGGTGCCGTTCTCTTTCTTGCAAACCTCTTTCCCGATACCCTCCTATACTCGTCCATCTATGCTCTCGGAAGGGCAGCATCAGCCATCTGTCTTTCTCCTTCTGTGGGCAGCTACATTGACCGAACCGAGCGGTTGAAAGCCGTCAGAGTTTCTATCGTCGGTCAGAGATTGACGGTAATAGTGTCATCTATTGTCCTTTGGGTCATGTCCATCGAAAGCATATTGCACTACAAGTGGCTCAAGCTGTTCCTGTTCGGGATAGTATGTTCGTTAGCTTGCGCAGAGAAGCTATGCGCCGTTCTGAATATGATTGCTGTAGAACGAGACTGGGTTGTCGTAATTGCGGAGAACACCGACTGTGAGCTGGAGACACTCGACTCCCAGATGCGAAGGATTGATCTTTTCTGTAAACTTATTGGTCCTCTTGCTATTGCCTTCGTCGATGGCTTGTCCACGAGGGTTGCTATTTGGACAGTGATGACCCTTAGCGGTGCTTCCGTTCTGGTTGAGTACTTCACCATAGCGAAGGCGAGTCATTGCGTCCTATTCAATTCCGGTACTTGCTCTGCTAACCCAAACCCAGGTTTACCGCCAACTTCCTGCTCTTCAAGCACCTCGCCCAGATAAGTCAGATGACGACGAAGTTCACCACCCCCCGTCGGAAAGAGCATTGATCTCAACGTTGCGTTCAGCCTACAGCGGTATTTCAGCCTACGTCCACCACGAGTTATTTCTCCCCTCGATGGCTTTAGCCCTCCTCTACTTCACCGTCCTTTCGTTCTCCGGTCAGATGATCACCTATCTTTTCTCCACGGGAATGACTTCGTTCCAAATTGGCGTTTTGCGTACTGCCTCCGTAGCCCTTGAGATGTCGGCGACTTGGCTGGCTCCGCTAGCAAGCCACAAAGTCGGCCCTGTTCGCGCCGGGTTGTGGTCTATCAGCTGGCAGGCTACAGCCATTATTGGTGCCGTGAGCTTCTTCTTGGCGGCCCAAGATCCCCTGGTCGCGGCCGGGTGTCTTGTGGCTGGAGTGGCTGTCAGTCGAATTGGGCTTTGGGGGTTCGACCTCTGTGTACAGGTGCTGGTGCAGGAGGTACGCCCCTTCTATAACCTGATTTACATTGGCAAATAAGCTAATCTGTTACTGTGCTAGGGAGTTGAGGCTGAAGCGCGAGGATCATTCTCATCGATCGAGGCCTCGATGCAAAATCTCTTCGAGCTGTGTGCTTACGCGTCTACCATCCTCTTTGCTCGACCTGAGCAGTTCAGGTATCCGGTACTGATGAGCGCTGTGGCGACCATCATCGCTGGTGGCCTATATGCTGAATTCGTAAGGCAGAAGAGGGGGCATCTGACGCATCTTTCGCGGTGTATGGAGAGGAATGGTGAGAAACAATCGAGACGACAGAGAGTGGAGACGGTGAGAATGCAGGACTTACCTTGAAATGTTTTTCGATGGGGTCAATATACACGCCAGCAAACCTGGGGAAATCTTGAGCAGTATGCTCTCTCAGGACCATTCCCTTATCCAACAGCTTCTCAAGAGCCAAGATGCAAAAGATTTACCAAAGCTTTTGCTGCCTTTCGGGTAATTGAGTGGCATACCAAATCCCCATCCCACAGTGTGTCCCTAATGAGAACATCTTCAAAAGCTAAAATTATCTACAAGTTCACTAAATGGTCAACTGTTACCTTGGAGTAACACCTTGATACAGGCAGTCTTATCAAGCTGCTGGCAGAAATGGCAAACAAACACGTCTAAGAACCGCCACTGTCACCCCGGGTGATAGAAGTCGCGGCGCCCACCTCCTCTTCGTTGTTATTTGTCTCGCTAGCTCACGCGCTCTGATCCACCACAACACAGCACCTCTTCCTTTCTTTTTCTTTCCTCCTACACCCTCTCCCTCCTTCCTCCACAACCTTTCTTTCCCATCCACAAAAAAACCTCTATCTGCAGTAAGCAAACCCTTCCCCCCACCTCCCAATCCTCCAACATCCCTCTAATCCCCTCCCCTAGCACAACCCACAAATACCAAAACACCTTACAAATCCAAACCTACCATTACGATGGCACGCGGCAACGGACCCAAGCGTATGGCCAAGCAGGCCGCCATCAAAGCAGGCGACCACCCGGCCGTCCACATCTCCTACCACCCGAGCGAGACTGCCGAATCGATCGCCGCCTACGATCCGCAGCAGAATCGCATCATCGGCTGGAACTCCTATGGCTGGGTCCTCCATGGCGCATTCAATGGGGCGTGGGTCGAGTATACGATCTTCAACCGCTCGCTGGATATTGAGACTTTGAGCCATATTCTCAGTAAGTGTACATGGAACCTCCTTTCTTAGGGGTTTTGTGGGGCGTGCTGCTTGCTCTGGAGTCAGACGCGTCTTGGCTCGCTTTTGTTGTGTTTTCGGGATGTTAGGCTTGCTAACCGTGACACCATCCACAGACGAGAAGAACTGCCGCAAGCACAACATCGAGCCCGCCAAGCACAACATCGAGCCCGCCAAGCACCGCCTGATGCCCGCTCAGAAGTCTTAAGGGACGCGGTTAGTAAAGAGGGCATTCGAGCTCGTGGATATACAATGCACTGACATAGGTCTAGAGCAGCTGGTCATCGAGCGATGGGATTTTCTCGATGGATGGGCCTTGCTGAACGGATGGGGCTTGCTGAATGGATGGGGCTTGTAGGAGCTTCTAGTCTAGTGTGCTAGATAATCAAGAAGTGCTTGCTCTGCTGCTTACCCTCCACCTTTGAACATGCGCTGCGAGTCTTTGAAATGTATTACTTGACCGACTTGCCTCACCTTCGTAAGCTTGTTGATCGCGGTTCACAGCACTCAAATCCCAGCAGAATCTCCATTGTAGTTACAAAGAGCCGCACATCTTGCTGCTCCTCCTCCGCCTCCAAACATCCTCTACCAATCCTCGACCTGCCCTCCTTGACCAACTAACGTCACTGCCATATACCTCCTGACCACAGCCCACAGCACTCGCATCACATCAAAATCTCCATCGTAATCACACAGCGCCATTACCACCCTCCCCAAATACACACTTGCAACAGTCGCCAACGAGGATCACCTGTCTGTGGCGCCAGCTACGGAATGGTTGTTACTACGGTAGTCAACAGAGCTAATCCTCCTCATCCTCCGCCACATCCCTCTCGATATGTTCGGACAGATTCTTCGAAAAAGGTTGCAACTTTGAATTCGCTATCAATGATACATGAGGTTTTTAAATCATGCGACCCACCAGGCTATACCGAGAGTTCTACAGCGTGGTTTCGATGTCTCTACGTTGTCATTTCGACATAAAGTGTCAACTTTCTGCGCTGTGGTTTGTTGTGTGAATTGTTAAAAAGGTGGGATCGAGAAATAATGCTATGAGAGTACAATCGGACGCTTTTTTTTCATTCCCGCGGGATTAACGTGGATGTCTTGGAGGCAGAATGTTTAGGATGGGCAGGGAAGAGGCGGGAGTATGAGTTGATGCTCTTGAGAGTGGTTTCTCGTAGGAGGACTGGGCGGTTAGTTGAAGGGGGTTTGATTGTGTGCGATGTATGTATGTAGTTGGGAGTGGGCCCCCCTGAGCGCCTCTACGTTGAGAGTAATATTCAAGCCAAATGGATATTTGCGAGGGTGAGGGATGGTATAGCAGATGACGAGCATTATATGTGCCACTGATGCTCTTGTCGAGTTGCAAGAAGCTACAGGAGGCATACCGGTGGTCTAAGTGTGCGACTCTCTAGCGAATCACATGATCTTGATTCCGCGCCTTTACCCACCACCTGACACGATCACGATTCAGTAAAGTCATCGATTATCAGATTGATGGTACTCTCACTACCAGAAGCCAGAAACCATAAACAATGTAAAGAGAATGCACGCCCAATACCCAAAATCGAATATCATCTTCCGACGAGCTGGCCAGGTCGTCTGGTCTTCCACCGCACCTTGGAGCAGCAGCAGCAGTAGAGCAAAAGACCCCACAGCATCACAAGAACCTAGAATGGAAAATGCTAACTGCAAGACCGGATGTGATGGCGGTACAGCGGAACAGGACACAGCAGATTCAGAGAGTGAATCGAAGAAAAAGCAACATAGCGAAATTCCGCACATAGAACCGCAGTCGACCACGCCAGAAGAAATAGGGGATGCAACTCACATGATGGATCAGGTTTCTCAGCAGACCGCTCTTTTACGTGTCTCTGGAGCCACAGATGCAGCAGCCTCCGCAGATACCGAATGTCTCGATACGCGCTCAGAGACTCATCCTGAGCCGCAGAGCCCAGAATCGCAAAACACCAACACCGCATCGTCATCAGCAACGAGCGTAGAGGAACCAAGAGCTGGCCAGCGTATCACCAAACGTGTCTTCCCTTCAACGTTAGCCTGGCGAGTATATCTCGACGAAGATGCTTTCCACGAAAGCCGTGTCTCTGCAAACAACAAACTCAACAGCAAAGGAATCAAAGGGACCTTCTACCTCCGAATGCACGAGACATGGAGATGTGTGCGTACTTCCATAATGCCTCCATAGCATGAATAGGCAATCACTGACTCCCCTACTAGCGAATGTGCACATATCAAGGCATCCAAGTCTGGTTCGATCGCAAGATGAACATCTGTCCGGTGTGCGAGACTTCCAAGCTGCAGTATATCGATGCCGCTGAGAATGTCTTCCGCGCGCAAGGCTTCAGAGAAGCGGAGGACGGGGCGGTAGAGTTCGATGATGAGTGTTCGGGGAAGAGGATGCTGGATTTCGTGTGGGAGGATTTTTGGGATGAGATGATGAGGGATGATGAGAATGCTGAATGAACTTACGCAAGGAGTAGTGGTAGTAGGTGGACTGGGCGGAGTATTGATAATCACATAACCCCAATTATCTACTGGATTCCACGGTATTTTGACAACGTTACAGGCAGATGAGGAATAACAGGCACTAGAGAGGTTGCGTAGTCTGACTCAATTAGAATATTCAATGGACGGATTACCGTCTTGGGCCTTAGTTGAAATCAACAATCACAACTTGCCTAAGTAAGTAGTTGGGTAACTGAATGGTTCAACTAAATCACTATTCAGTCATTGAATCTGATTCAACTAGTTCGGCGACTCAAATATTCAATTGCTTGACTCGAGCTCGAGTCTTCAATCGTCAATAATATGCTTCTCAATCAAAAGCAACTCGATCTTTGAGATTCTTGCATCAATAGAGAGCGTAGATTGAGCTCTACAAGCAATGCGATTATCTTGATATTTTGTGCGATAGCGCATTGCGTGGACACAAAGTGAAGAGAATGTTTTAATAATCTTAGGATTCTGAGGTTCTAACTGCGGGCGCTACGCGGAAGCTACCAAAGAAACCTGAATTTCCCAAAACAGATAGCGCATACTGGCGGTACGTTCCTCCGATATTAAGCTAGCACTAGCCCCTGCACAGCAATTGAATAATCCAATTGAATATTCTTGCGCGACCTGCCCATTAACGTTGTAGAATCGCCGGGTCGCGGTAAGCAGGCTGGTCTTCGTTCGTCTTGTTTGATTGTGTATGCCGCGAGATGGCTTGTCGAGTGAATTGTATGCCTTCTCCCCTTCAGTAGAATCCAGAGGCGCTGTGGGGTCGATACCTATGAAAACACAGTTTCATGTATTTCTTAAAGTCAAGTCCAAGCAAAAGCCCATGTTGATCTGTTCTTCATGATATCAGTACACATGTGCATTTCGCGCTTGAAAGACGATCGCGTTTTGTCTCCTTCATTGTATGATATGGATCTCTTAGCCTGGTCAAGTATCCTGCTGTCGTTCAGCCTTTCCATTACGCACGCGATTGGGTTATCAATGTTGTCTTAGTAGATATGTAACATAGTCTATTTAATTAATGTTATCGAATATACTACGGTCCCTAGAGATAGGAGTGCTCCCGGGGATGCCGCAAGAAGAAGGCACCATTCTGTTCTGAGAGCTGGATGGTCTTTTCGCATGATGCATCGGGATTGAAAGACTTCTTTTTTTCTGGTCGGAGAATTGGGAGATCAACTGAATCCATATTTTCAGCTTCCGGAATGCAACAGCGTCTAAGTCTACGGAGTTGACGGCCCATAACCTCACGAAGCCGCCTTCTCAAGTCCCGGCCTACTCAGAGATGGCTCGTGCTTAATGCACTCGGCAAGTGCATAATGACTGGGACAAAGTCGAAGCAGAATTGGTACAGGTACGCAAGGCAGCTACTCTAGAAGCGCATACGACTATCTTGGTGCGGCTGGGCTATATAAGCAATGGCGTCTCTCGCGCCGTCGATCGGCAATCAACTTTACATGATCAATCGGAAACATAAGTACGCTCAGTCGACAATCGAAGCATAGCACATCAAGATTGCCCCCAATATGAAAACAAGTCGCTCATGAAATGGATGTTAGGTCTCGCTTCGATAAGCCACCGCAATCTTCTACACTACTCAATCCAGAAGCACTCGTATATGACGCATGAGCGCATCCCTCACAGCGCAGTGAACACAACATCCAAGCTGTACAATGGAAGGATTGTCTGACATATGAGACACGACCGCACGTTGAACCAGGCTATTCCGATCGGCGGATATAACTGTAAGCCTTACTTTCTTGTGCGCTGTTGAATCCATTCGCTGCGCGGAAAGATCGCCGTAGTTAGTTTTGTCAACGACTCTCACTTTATCCAAATCGTCTGCCGTGAGGCGTCCTCTGGCGCAGTCTTCAAGACAACCCTGCCACTGTCGAATGTCGCCTCCATAATCAATAGCTTTTAGTATATCAATGTGCAAGACCTTGGTACCACAATTGATTACAGCACTGACTGCGGCGGAATCGCCATGAAGTTGCACGACATGACTGTACCCAGCCTCCCCAAAGCCATCGAAAGGCTTCTCAATATTTTTCAAATCCGCACAATTCTCAGCTTTTCCTGGCTCAGGGAGGATCGACGACTGGAACATTTCCTTGATGCGGCGCTCTTTAGTGGCGATACTACCCGGGGTAATGTATAAGCAATGGCCTGTATCGCAAGAGATTTCCAGAGCTTCGTTACCGTGCAGGCCGATGACAGCACCCCCTGCGGCCATGGCCAGGACCTTACGGTTCAAAACTGCTATCGGCCTTCCCGTAAGCCTTAAAGTAAGGGCTCTCAAGACCTCTTTGATAGGAACCAGTGGGGGAATGTCGGTGGGAAGAAGGCCATGTCTCGATCTTGGTATGATTGGCAAAATATTCGAAATGTTCCATCCCCCATTCGGTCCAGCATCTCGGAGAAGTCTTTGTGAACTGTAGTCCATGTGAGACAAAACCCACAGTTTCAAAGCCACATCCCGTAGCATGTCATACATCTCCTCTATTACACAATGTGGTGAGTGTTCTGAAGGCTGCGTTTGCCCCTCTGGCCGGCATGTGCATAATTGCTCAACCTTCTCTTTCGATATGCTTGCCTTCGGATGGGTCACCATTCTCGAGTCTTTACCTTCGCTCAAGTTTCCCACTAGCTCCTTGCGATCTTCCGTGACAACAAGGCCGGGATCAAGAAGACTCATGGCGATAATCAAACGCTCAGTCAATGCTTGCCGTCGTGCTCGATTATGCAGGAAAAATCTTGGCATGATTTTATAACCTTCCATTGATGCTAAGCCCATAACCATAAGGCGGTGAAGGTAATTACTTAGCTATGAGCTTATGGAGTGTGCAATATCCCATTCTTTGAGTCGTTCCATCCATATTCGTAGGTCGAGAGTCAGGATCATCCCAGGGGCATCAAGATTGCCTTCTTTCAAAACATAGACCGAGCTTTGCAAAGGAGCACATCCTACTGTTTGGGGATCATGCGGCTTCCATTGGACTATGTCTCCTGGCGACAAGAAGTGCCGTGCAGTGTCTTCGATGGACATATCGTCCATGAGAAATCCTGTCTCCCACTCATCTTGATCATGTTGTCCAGCCTGAATGACAACTTCTACCTTCCGAAGTTCATCACCGAAGCACAAGTCTCCATTCTCCAGTCGCACAGTCACGTGGAACCCGCACACGGCAGAGAGATATAAAGTGAGGTGAGCGAATCCCGCAGATCCGGAGGCCCAAAGCTTTCGACCTTTGGTGTCTCTAGATTGCAATTCCCATAGTCGTAAGGCAGCCGTCATTGTCGGCGTAAAAAACTTCTTTGAGCCGGTATACATGGCACTCATTTGATATTGCCTGCATTGATTCACACACTTGGAAATGATTGTCAAATATTGTCTGTGAACCACTGTGTCGAGAAAGAGTTCGCGACTCATGATCCATATTCGATCTGTCTGTTCTTTGTTCAGAATGTACTCTCGTGCTTCACTATGCGCGACCGTTTTACAAAAGGTGTGGAGCTCGTCACTGCCTTTAATTTCTTCCGGTATAAGGCTCACCATGGCAAGAATGCCAAGCCATCGTGGACCGAAGGGGCTCTGAAGGATGTCTGCCATGACATTCTGCCCAGGAAACCCGATACCTACCTCGGCGTAGGTTTTTCCTTGGCCTGATCGCTGCGCGATTGATTGTAGAGTTATCCTCCATCCTTCAGAGTCACCTGCGCTTGGGCTGATATCACCTGCATAGATGAAGGCATTTGGCTGCAGGTCGTTCCTCGCCAGGAAGTTGAAGATCTTGATACCAGCACCAAGTACAGCCTGAACACATTGTGTGAAGTCGATCTGGAAACCTACCACCTGCAAGCTCGTCATGGCTGATCCTGTCGTTAATCAGGAAGAGCGAGGGCCTTCGCACACGGGGACACGACCGAGCAGTTTGGACGGAATTAATAGAGACAGATCTTAGCAACGTATTCAGGCGTTCATTACATGTTCGAACACTCGCCTTGCGCATCTAGCAAACAAGGCAGACAGTCTAGAGAGAATCGAGAGGGACTAGTATGTTGTAAGTCGTAAGTCATATAATATATAAAGTTGATTTAGATCTACTTTCTAAGGATCTTCTTCGATTGTAGAGAATCTCGCGAACATCTATTGTTTTCTTAACAACGAGAACGCGGTGAGACGTCAACCCGTGAGATAACATTACGGATACTTCGATGGCTGAGTAGAAGAGAGAATCTTGGCGTCGACGGAATCCAAGTAAGTCGCTAAAGCCGAGATGCCGGCTGCGCCACAGTGACATCTCCTTGGCTCTCCATCTTTAGGCCTACAAAGAACATTACGCAGCTCCGACTCATCCTCATCGATGACAATTGTCCCCACACATCCCATCTTCTAAGTCCCAGAAACTCCCCTCACCCACCGCCACCATGCCCGCCCCCCAAACCTCACCACCCACCTCCCCCTCCGCCAGCCCCCCCACGCACAGCACACCAACGCCCCTCTCCCTCGACCTCTCCACCCTTCCCTCACTCACACAGCCCTCACCCCCCTCAAACACCCTCATAATAACCGTACTCACCCCCCTCCCCATTTCCCCCCCAACAAACCCCCCGCTCAAACTAACCGCGCCCCCACAGAACCTCTCCAACCCCCTCATCTTCTCCCCCCCCTCCCTCGCCACGCTGCACACCACCCTTTCCTCCATCTCCCCCCTCCCCCTACACTCCTTCTCCCCCCTCCGTTCCTTCCGCCGCATCATCATCTC